>Ga0070707_100004081_pt1 | contig 13711 bp, 8 predicted proteins | sample KBSK5502metaG_FD_65468 | JGI IMG/M metagenome (GOLD analysis project Ga0070707, IMG submission 65468) | Corn, switchgrass and miscanthus rhizosphere microbial communities from Kellogg Biological Station, Michigan, USA - KBS K5-50-2 metaG | ecosystem: Host-associated > Plants > Roots >... | reverse complement strand
CGGAAAGCAGCTCGCGGTTCGTAATGGCCCAGTTCAGGTCGAGCACGAAGAGGATGCCCACCGTGGTTGCCAGCCATGGATTGCGGCGAGCGATCACCCAAACTAGCGACGCGGTTGCGAGAGCACCAAGGAGAATCTGCAGCCAGACCAGAAAATCGGGATGGTCCATCGCGTCGGTGATCCACCCCATGACCGGATAAGGGCGCGAACGCTGCCAGAACCACGTCAGGTAGGTCCCACTGTCCGGAAACACGTAGAAGCTGAAGATCCCGTACAGCACGGCATCGCGAACAAGCGCTGTGAGGCCAAAGAACGCTCCGATGGCGGTCGGTAGCCACGCTGGAGATGCAGGCAGATGCGGGGCATTGTCGGTCACTTCGGCTACGAATCGGTCGTCCGTCGAGAGTTGAGACCCGCGGTGCGCTACCGCGGTCCGACCCACGTTGCTTCCTTGGTTGCCTGGGTTCGATCCATGATCTGCTTCAGCAGCACGGCGAGCAGTCCGAGGCAGAAAACCAGCACAACTGCAAGAAGAAGCACCGCTCCGAGAATGTCGAGACCCACGACGCCGAGCCCAAAGCCTAGAGCCAAGCAGATCACGCTTGCGACTGCCGACAGCAAGCTGATCAGGATGAAGATCTTGATCGGGTTGTAGTACACGATCGCCTCTACGATGAACTGCATAGTCCGCAAGGAATCACGGAAAAGTTTTACCTTCGTCTTTCCGACCCTTTCGTGGTATGGCACATTCAGATAGGTGACGAACCTGCCGGTCATCATGTAGGCCAGCGTCATCGACGTCGTGAAGCTGAAGCCGTCGCAGAGGTGAGAGAAGTAGCTCATCGCGGTGTCGCGGTTGAACACGCGAAGTCCAGAGTTGATGTCGGGAATACGCCGCCCTGCCGTGAACTCGACGAGGAACCTGAGGACCAGGCGCAGAATGCGTTTCAGGAGTGGTCCGTGGTAGACACCGCCGGTCCTTGCCCCTACGACCATGTCAAACCCGCGTCCGTATTCCGTCAGCAGCTTCGGGATGGTGTCGATTGGATACGTCCCGTCGGCGTCTGTGATCACGATGGTGTCGTGCCGTGCGGCAGCGATTCCGTCTTTGAGCGACCGGCCGTAACCGACGTTGTGTGGGTGACTCAGCGTGCGCGCTCCCTGACCTGACGCCTTCTGGCCCGTGTCGTCGACCGAGCCGTCGTCCACGACGACGATCTCAACGTTGAGCCCAACCGTCTCCGCCATAGTTTTGACGCTTTGGATCGTGACGGCGATCATGTCGCTCTCGTTGTAGGCGGGGATGATGACGGAGACCTCTTGTGTTTGAGTGCTCGAGCCGATCTGCTCAAGCGGCGCCGTGGGTGCGCTGATCACGTCTTCTTGACTCCGTTGAGGCTATAGCTGACGCCCTTGTAGGGCCGGATGGAAATCGACGCCGGCTCGAACCGCTCTGACGAAAACCACTCCGCGCATTTGACGCGAGTTGTGAAGCGAGTCTGCGGCGCGTTGAGCTTATCAAACACGTTCAGGACGTTCCTGCCAAAGGACAGGCGCCGGAAGTTCTGAAAGTACTGGTAATAGGGCAAAAATGCCAGAAAGCCCACCTGGTAAACCGTGTACACCGGCACGTACAAGATGGCGGTGAGGGCCTGGGAGAGCCGCTGAAGTGCGCGCCTCGACAGGTGGCGCAGGACTGCTTTGCGAACCGGCTCGACGACCCACCTGACCAGCTCATTGCCTTCGGCGGAATAAGTCCAGATGATCAACATGCCACCTGGCCTGAGTTGGCGGTAAAGGTTCGAGAATGTGCGGTCGGGGTCGTCTGTGTGATGGATGACGCCTACACAAACGACCACATCGAACTCGCGATTCAAATCCATCGAAGCAATGTCGCCCTCGACGAAAGTGACATTCGTGCTGGCCTGGTTTCTTTGCCTCGCGAGGTCGGCAGTGTTGAGGTCAACCGCCGTCACTGTCCGCGCCACCTGTGCCATCACCGCGGTGTGCTGGCCGCCGCCGCAGCCCGCCTCGAGCACGTCCTTGCCGCGCATGGCTTCGAGAGTTGCAGGCTGGATCCACTCGTCGAACAGGAACTTCTCGTTGTCCTCGAAGAGCTCCCATTGCTCGCGCCACTCGGGTGTTGCGCGGACGGCCGGCTGATCGGTCACGCGGCGTTCATCCATAGGCCCAGGCACGCCAGGCCGAAAAGCCTGAGCCCGTTGTCCCGCCGGCGCTCACGATGCTCGGCCCAGAGTGTGTCGATCTGAGATGTGTCGAACCACTCGGCCATCGATGGATCGTGGGTCACCTCGAAGGCGACCTCCCCGAGGACCCCGTCGAGCCAATGCGAAACCGGAGCTCCGAAGCCGCTCTTTCGACGGTTGATGACCTCGGCAGGAAGCCGGCCCCTCTGGCTTCGCTTCAGCAGGTATTTCTTCTTGAGTCCGCGCAACTTCCAGTCGACGGGCAGCGATGCGGCGAACTCGACCACGCGGTAGTCGAGCAGCGGGGCGCGGGCTTCCAGGGAATGCGCCATCGTGGCCCGATCGACCTTCACGAGTATGTCATCGACCAGCCACGTCTTGATGTCGGCGTACATCGCCCGGTCGATGTAGTGGCAGTCGCTGACTGCCGCAAAGTGCGGTTCGAACTCTGCGAACGTGTCGGCTCCGGCTATCGATCGCCACTCCGGCCGCAGAAGACGGCTCTTTTCGTCGCGACTGAAGATCTCGCGCCACGAGTAGTGAGCGCGGTCGGCTCCGTTCACACGACCCGCAAGGAACTGCTTGAGCTTATAGTCGGTGCTGACCTTCCCGTAGCTGACCGGCCAGAACTGGTTCGTCATGCGCTCAGCCGAAGCGGTCATCCAGCGCGGCACCCATCCGGTCACGTGACGCAGGCGATCGGCGGCGTATGTCTCGTAGCCGGCGAACACCTCGTCGCCGCCGTCCCCGCTCAAAGCCACGGTCACATGCTCGCGGGCGAACTGCGCGAGGATGAACGTCGGAACAATCGATGTGTCGGCAAATGGTTCGTCCGCGGCCCTGACCATTGCCTCCAACGAGGACTGCGCATCCAGGGCCGCGACGCGATCACGGTGGTCGACGCCCAGATAACGCGCCGTCTGGAGCGCCGCCTCGCGTTCGGAATATGTTTCCTCCTTGAAGTCGATGTTGAAGGTGTGCGTCGATTTCGCGGTTCCGGCGCGTGTCATCGCCGCCACGACGGTCGCGGAATCGAGGCCACCACTCAAGAAGGCGCCAAGCGGCACGTCGCTTATCAGCCGGAGCCTTACGGCGTCGTCGATCAGCGCGGCAAGCTCGTCCGCGGTCTCTAACTCCGAGCGCCGCGGCCGCTTCTCCTTGAAGGCCCGGGCCAGGTCCCAATACGCAATCGCTTGCGACATGCCTCGTCGGGAGACAAGCAGATAGCTGGCCGCCGGAAGCTTCTCCACTCCCTCCAGGATCGCCTGCGTCGTCAGGGTGTAGTTGAGGGACAGAAAATGCCCGAGCGCGACGGGCGAGATCGACGAACCGACGCCTGGATACAAACGGAGAGCCTTTAGCTCGCTGGCGAACACGATGCCCCCATCCTGCAGGCGGTGGAAGTACAGCGGCTTTTTGCCCAGCCGGTCACGCGCCAGCATGAGGCGTGCTTCCTGCTCGTCCCAGATGGCGAACGCGAACATGCCGTTGAAACGCCGCACGCAATCCGGCCCCCAGCGCTTGTAGGACTCGAGAATGACCTCGCTGTCGGTTCGCGTGCGGAACTTCGCACCCAGGCCCTCGAGCTCCTTGCGTAGCTCGAGGAAGTTGTAGATCTCTCCGTTGAACACGAGCCAGAACTTGCCGCTCGCGTCAGACATGGGCTGGTTGCCGGCCGCGCTCAAGTCGATGATCGAAAGCCGGCGGTGGCCCAGCACGACAGGTCCGCGAGTGACCAGTCCCTCAGCATCAGGCCCTCGGTGCCTTAGGGCATCCATCATCGCCCGGACCACGCCCGGCTCAGCCGGCCGCTCCCACGCGAGCACCCCGGCGATCCCGCACACGATCGCAGAATTGTAGGTGAAGGGGTTCGCGCGTTCGGCGTCCGCGGACCGGGGCGGCCTCGTTCATGTGCGTAGATTTCGCTTGCTCTGCCTCCCCATCGACCGAACCGGATTCGCAGCTCTTGCAGGATCGGCAGCCAGCCCGAGGCTGCTGTCGAAGAGTCCCTGCGCAAGAAGAATCCGCGAACCGACTCATCCGCGGGCCATGCGCGCTGATGCGAGCGTTCTCCCACAGCGCAACGCTTGCCCTATGCTCACCTGTTTGTGAGCGCGACCACAGAACCCGTGGGCCGCCGTTGCGTCGCTTGCGGTGGCCGCCTCGAGAGTAGCCATCATTCGCTCATTCCTGGGTCACCAGTCACTGGCGGCACTATCGCCCGCTGCACCGCGTGCGGTACCAATCAGCTGATCCCTCGGCCATCGACGGAGGACCTTGCCAGGCTGTACGACTCCGAGTACTACGACGGCTTCGCCGAGGGCGCAGGCATCGCGGGCGGTATTACGGAGTTGTCATCCGTGCTGCGTGCGCGGCTGGCGGAGATCGAACTGTGGGTCGAGAAGGGCACGCTCCTCGATGTCGGCTGCGGGTTCGGGCTTTTCGTGAAATGCGCGGCGGAGCGAGGTTGGGACGCGGCTGGCCTCGAGATCTCTTCGTGGGCCGCGGAAGAAGGAAGCCGCCGCAATAACGTGGTCATCCATCGCGGCGAGCTTGCAGACGCGCCTTTCGAGCCGGGATCACTTGACGTTATCCATTTCAACCACGTCATCGAGCACGTGTTGGATCCGGTCGCGACGATGGCTTCCGCGAGGAGGCTGCTGCGACCCGGCGGCTTACTCGTGATCGAGGTGCCACAAGAGCTGAGGTATCCCATTAGCGATCGCGTTTTCCGGGCCCTGCATCCTGAGCTCTACCGATGCCCCACATCCGACGTTACGCATCACCTCACGTTCTTCACGGTGCGCGGGCTTCGGTCGGCCGCACTGCGTGCAGGGCTTACGGTCCGGCGCATCGGCACCGTACGCCATCTGCGCACCGACGAGAGCCGGCTGCCGCTTGGCGTTGTGGCAAAGCGCCTTCTCTACTGGACTGAATCGGTGCTACAGACGGCTCCGTCGATCGAGATGTGGGCGACGCGATGACCAATCTGCGTCCCCTGGTCGACCCGAATCGATGGTCGAGATACGCGGACACGGCGGCGCCCGGCCTCGGGCACCTTGCTTACGACTCGTCGCAGAGCCATCTGCCTCGCTCGGCTACACGCTCCGGTACCGGCCACCGGCGGCTCGGGTCCTCTCGATCGGATGTGGCCGCGCGATGTATCAATCATCGCCCCGAGTACGGCCCGCTCAACCGGCCGCTCTCCCCGGACACCCAGCGATGGCAGACACGACCGCACGGTTGAAGGTGACGGCTAGCGCCCCTTCTGGCGCGTGGTGGCCTCTATGGCCGTCGGTCATGCGTGTAGATTTCGCTTGCTCTGTCTCCGATTCGGTCGAACAAGATCCGTATCTCGTACGTGATCGGTAGCCTCGCCCTTGGCGGGGCCGAGATCCAGTTGGTTCGGCTCGTCAACGGCCTGGACCGAAACCGATTCCAGCCTTCCATCATCTGTATCTCGGAGCGCGGCGTTCTACTAGATTCACTGGAGAAAGATGTGTCGGTGGCGTTCACACCGGTCTGGGCCCAAAAAACCTCCTCGAGGCGGGCGCGCAGTCGAATGCTTCTGGCGGCCCAGATTCTTATTCGACTTGCCGGCTCAATCAGAGAGCAACGTCCAGATATCGTCCACTCGTACCTTCCGGCGGCCTACGTGCTCGGCAGCATCGCCGCCTGGTTGGTTCGCGTCCCGCTGATCGTCGCGGGCCGGCGGGCAATGACCCAGCCCGATCACTATGGCACCCTGCGATGGCGTAACCTTGCCCGGCTGGCCAATCGGGTGATCGACCTCCACGTCTGCAACTCGATCGCGGTGCAGCGCGTGGCCGCGCAGGAGGAGGGCATCAAGCCCGAGCGAACCCGCGTCGTATACAACGGGATCGATCTCCCGCCACTCGCGGCGCCGGTCAGCCTCCCGCGGGAGTGGCAATCGGTGGGCGGACATGCCGCGATGGTTGCCAATCTCATCCATTACAAGGGCCACCGCCACGTGCTCCAGGCAGTCGCTCAGGTCGTCAAGCGGTACCCGTCCTTCTTGCTCGTGTTGATCGGCGACGGGCCTGAGCGAAAAGCTCTGACCGACCTTGTGCAAGAGCTTGGAATCAGCCGCAACGTCCTTTTCGCAGGTAGGCGGCCGGATGCCCCCCGGCTGCTGGGGGCATTTGACTTTACGGTACTCGGCTCATCCGAAGAAGGCTTTCCCAACGCAGTAATGGAATCGATGGCGCTTGCTGTTCCAGTTGTCGCAACGGCGGTGGGCGGACTGCCTGAACTGGTCGAGGACGGCGTCCACGGCAAGCTAGTGCCATTTGGCGACGTCGGCGCGATGGCTGAAGCGATGGCATGGATGCTCGATCATTCAGCCGAGCGAAGTGCGATGGGGCGGCGCGGCCGCGAAAGGATCGAGCGCTGCTTCTCAACGAAGCAAATGGTGGAAGCGACCGAATCCGCTTACGAGGAGTTCCTCCTGAAGCTGCCACTGCCACGGGCGTGAGGCGATGCTATTTCGCGGTCGCGAGCGGTGGCCAATGGCAGAACGGGCGCCCGTGAGGGCGTCACTGTCCCGCGGGAAACTCTTGAGAAGCCGTGCCCGAGGACGTTAGCCTTGACGCCATCCACGCTCATCGCGTCTTCGAGCAGCTCGTCGATCGGTTGGCATCGAGAATGGCCGCTTGCCGTTTGATCGTGGATTCCCGTCATTGAGGATCCGAGAGATTGTCGACAGTGCCAAACGGATCGGTCATGGTGCGAAGCGTCGGTCGTCGTGAGCGAAGACCCGGTCGATCCGAGGGCGACTAAGGGCATTGAACAGGAGGCGGCGTTGGCCTTGACCGCCGCCGAACCTGCGCCGGTCGCTTCGGATTCATCCCCAGCTGCACGGTTCGGTCTTGTTGCGTTTGTTCGCGCCGCAGGGTTGCTCAGCGTCTCGGCAATCGCAAACCTGCTCCGGGCCATCATCACGGCCAAGCTGCTCGCCGTCACTCTCGGGCCGTCAACGACCGGCGTTCTTGTTCAGATCCTCAACTTCTCAGCGCTCCTGTTCCAGATCATTCCGCTGGGGCTGACCATCGGCGTCTCAAAGCTCGTCGCTGATAATCCCACCAGCCGCTCACGAGTGGGAGCCGTCATTGGCACGTCGTCTGTGATCGCATTCGCCTCCGCCATGACCTGCATCATCGTGCTGGCGCCGTTTTCGAATCAGATCTCCCTCCTCCTGACAGGAACTGATCGATATGGGCTCCCGGTGCTTCTGGTCCTTCTCAGTCTTCCGCTTTACAACGTGGCCGGCGTCTTGAGCTACGTCATCCAGGGCCTCGCCGAAATCCGACGTCTGACGATCGCCAATGTCGTCACAGCAGTGACATCGCTGGCCGCACTCATTCCACTGACCTACGCGTATGGCTTAACCGGTGCCGTTGTCGCGATCGTAATCGCAAGCGGCTTGCAGATCACCTTCTTCGCCGCAGAAACTTGGCGTGCATGCGCCGCTCGCGGCTGGTCGTGGTCTGCCCTTCAACTGTCGCGGACCACTGCCGTTTCGCTTCTCAGATATGGCGGAGTGATGATGGCGGCAGGAATTGGATCATGGGGATCCCTACTTGTCGTCCGCACCGTCGGTATTCATGTGCTTGGGGATTTCGCCAACGGCATATACCAGGTCGTAAATGGCGTCTCTGCGCAGTACATGGCCGTTTTCACGGGTTGGATGGCAGCCTATGTGTTTCCGCGCGTTGTCGCCGAACGCGACCATGGGCGCCTCGCCGTCACTCTGAACTCGGTCCTGCGTGCGAATCTCCTGATCATGGGAAGCGGCCTGGCCCTCACCGTCGCATTGCGTGAACTGGTTGTTCAGGTCCTTTACACACCTGCCTTCGCCACCGCCGCCCCGATGTTGCCTATCCAAGCGCTGGGCGACTATGCGCGGATCATTGGGTGGACGTTTGGGATCGCACTTTTTGCGCATGACCGGATTCGGGCGTACCTGATTGCGATGCTCGCCCAGAACTTCCTCTGGCTTCTCATCACCATTCCTACGTTGAAACTGGCCGGCGTGGCGGCATTCGCGATGGGGTACTCGCTATCCTCGCTCGCATGGCCAATCGTCATGTATTCGCTGGTGCGAAAGTGGTTCGGCGTACGGATCGATCGTGAGGGCGCGATTCTGTGTGTAGTCGGATTGGTTGGCATACTAGGTCCGCTCGTTTTGCCGAATGCCGTCTCGTTATTGCCCGTGCTCGCAGTACCGATCGCAATCCTCATCATGCGGCAGCTTGCCCAACGGCAGGCGGGCGGTCGCGCATTACGCTGAGCTAACCGGCCGAATGGACACCATTCGAAGCCGCGGCTCGCTTCAGCCTGGAGTCGATTTCTGACCGGCTGAAAACCCTGCCGCGGTGCCACCCTGGACATCGGCTGCTTCGGGACGTCTGCCCTGCATCGACGTGGGGAAGCTCAATGGCCTCAAAGCAATGAGCTCCTGGCCTTCGAACCACCCACGTACTTCGGATTCGCTGTGCTTCCACTGGTACGTGGGCGAGTACCAGTCGAATGTATCTAGAACGCGCCATGACGCATCTGGATGGCCGCTGACCGGAAGTATTCTTCGGAATACCAATCCAACTCCGGGCAGCTTGCCGAGGTAGTACCAGGGGATGGCAATGTGGCTGAGCACGTAAAGAAAGCGTTTCGGCAACCGCGTCGTCAACCGCCGGTAGAAGTCTGATGTGCGGGCCCAGGACATCATGCTTGAGGCATATACCCAGATGGCGATTCGACCACCCGGTTTGAGCAATCGGGGCAATTGGTCGAACGCCGCTTTCGTGTCCGGCGTGTGATGGAGAACGCCGATACTGAAGATCACGTCAAAGGTCTTGTCGCGAAACGGCAGGTCGAAGATGTTGGCCTGCGCTAGGAAGACGTTGCTGCGCCCTTTAAGGTTCTCATGAGCGGCGTCGATCGCGGACGTTAGGTCGATGCCGACGACAGTCGCACCCGAGCGAGACGCGACTTCTGCGAACCGGCCCATGCCACACCCGACGTCCAGGACGAGCTTCCCTGTTAGCTCATCCGGGTTGAATCCCGTCTTCTCGATGAAGGCCTCCTCGGATTCGTGACGAGTCTCGGTGTCGAGTTGGGTCTTGTTGTGCAGATTCCACTCGAATCCAAAGTTCGCGGCGTAGCCGTCAGAGGACACAAATCGTGGGACACCACGAACAATCGGATATGAATGACCGTCCGCGCACTTGAGGGCTCCTGATTCGATCGGCTCCTCTTGTGAGGAATCGCCATCGAGGTGCAGGTCGCCCTCGCAGACAGGGCAGGCCAGAATGGAGACGAAGGTTTGATTCATTGGTTCCGATGGTCCATCGCCCGAGGCACTATATTCCATCGTCGTTCGGGGCCTCAACCCGCGAATCTCGCCCGGTGACTCACAGAGCCGCTGGATCTTGCTTCGGACGCGACCGAAAACCAATCATCGCGTACCGGTTGAGCTGAAAGGAGACCGAGCGCGGTCCCGTCGTGTAGGCTGTAACGCCGCCAAGGCCCGCCAAATGTTTTTGCGACGGTTTCTGCATTGCGTTTTTGCATCCCTTCTCGTGATGGGCACCCTTGCCGTCACGGATCGCCCCGCGTCCGCGATACAACCGGCGGCCGCCGCCTCGGCAGCAAATCCGGCCGCTCACGAAACTGCCGCGGTCGGCATCCGGGACAGCGCTCGCGCCAGTTCACCAGTCCGCGCGACATCTCCGAAGGTGAGGCGCGAAGTGTTCGGGTTCGCCCTTGCCAGCAGCCTGGGCGATCCGACCTACGGCTATCCTGCCTGGAATTTCTCGCTGTTGAGCACGGTGGCGTTCTTCGGCCTGCATATCGGTTGGGATGGAACGATCGTCTCCGACCCCGAACTCAAGGTATGGAACTCAAACACCCTGACGGGACTCTTGAGCACCGCGCACGCGAGCGGCACGAAGGTAGTCCTCACGATCGTCATGCAGGACTTTGCTGCTGGCACGCCGAATATGTGCGCGGCGCTGATCAATCGGTCGATAACCGTCAGGCAAGCCATCGCGCAGGTGACGGCCAAACGAGTCGACGGTCTGAACGTCGATTACGAGGGCCTGAACGGCACGTGTCAGAACGGTCAGACCGCGCGGGCGATGATGACCGATTTTGTACGTCAGCTCAGGTCGGCTCTTCCTTCAGGCTCGTACCTGTCGGTTGACACTTACGCGGGTTCGGCCGCCGACTCTTTGGGCTTCTATGACATCGCGGGTTTGAACCCGTACGTCGACTCGTTCTTCGTGATGGCATACGACCTTGAGTACTCGAACTATTACTACTCACCGCCCAACTGCTGGCACTTCTGCCTCGGGCCGACCGCGCCGCTCTCGGGCTATCACTACAACGACATGACGACCGCTAGTCAGTACGTCGCCCTGGTTTCGCCGAGCAAAGTCCTTCTCGGCGTGCCGTATTACGGCCGCAAATCGTGCGTCAGTGCCGCGGTCCCGAACGCCAATCCGAACGGCGCGGTGAAAGCCGACACCTACCTTGACGCGTCAGGTGAGAGCACGGCTTCCGGAGTCAGCAGATTCGCGGCCCACCGAGACGCCAACGATCCGGCAGGCCGCGAGAGATGGGACACGTGGTTCAACTCCTCGTTGAACTGCACGCGCGAGCTTTACTGGGACGACGCCACCTCGCTCGGTGCCAAGTACGACCTGGTCAACGCTGACAACCTGCGCGGAGTCGGCATCTGGACCCTCAACTATGGTGGCGGCTCTCCGGAGCTTTGGGCCGACCTGTCCGGCCACTTCGCGGCCTGCGCGGGTGCGGGCGTCGGCGCAAACCCCACCTCGCAGGCGGCCATCGGCACCAAAGTCACCGTGACCGCCACCGCCTCCGGTTGCCCCGACACGAACCCGCTGTACCAGTTCTGGATCCTCAAGCCCGGAGTCAGCAGCTGGCAGATGGCCCAGGCATTCTCCGTCAGCTCTTCTTTCACCTGGAACACCCGCGGCGCACCCGCCGGCACGTATCGCGTAGCGGTCTGGGTTCGCGACTCCCAGAGTCGGGGCATCATCGCCGGCAGCCTCGGCACGTTGGATGCCTTGACCACACTCCAGTACGCGCTGTACACGCCGTGCTCCGGCGCCAATCTGTCCGTTTCCCGAGTTATGTCATCGTCCGGACGCCAGGTCACCGTCAAGGCCCACGCTTCCGGCTGTCCGAACCCGCTCTATCAGTTCTGGATCCGGCTCCCAGGTGCGACTGGATGGCAGAAAGTCCAGGCGTACTCACCCAGCGCCATGTGGCAGTGGAACACGAGCGGCGCGTCACCTGGGACGTACGCCGTCGCGGTGTGGGCGCGCGACTCGAGCAGTCCAGGTGTCGCCGCCAGCACGTACGGTCGGTTGGACGTCGCTTACGGGGTTCTGTACACCCTTCCGTGCTCAGCGGTAGCTCTATCCTCCTCACCGTCGACTGCCGCCCCCGTCGGCACCACCGTCGCTGTCACGGCACACGCGTCCGGCTGTGTCAATCCAATATTTGCGTTCTGGGTGCGGACGCCGGGCGCGACCAATTGGACGATGGTGCAGGCCTACTCCGGCTCCGCGACTTGGCGGTGGAATACGAACGGTGCACCCATGGGCAAATACTGGCTCGCTGTCTGGGCCCGAGACTCGAACAGCATTGGGATCTTCGGAAACAGTTTCGGGCGGTTAGATGTATCGACGGCGACTCAGTACACGTTGACTTCGAGCGCCTGCTCCTTCGTCAGCATCTCTTCGGCACCACCGGCGTCCACCACGTCGGGTACCACCGTCACGTTCACTGCGCATGCATCCGGTTGCCCTAATGCGCTCTATCAATTTTGGATTCAGGCGCCTGGTGCAAGCAGCTGGCGGATGGTGCAGGCCTATTCGACGAGCGCGACGCTGCAGTGGAACACGAGCGCGGTGCCAGGTGGGACGTACGCCATAGCGGTCTGGGCACGTGACGCAAACAGCCCCGGGATCTCAGGAACCAACCTCGGCCGCCTGGACGCCGCCTCCGCGATCACTCATACGTTGAGATGAGGATCCAACCCAAGAGTAGAAGCCTTGTTTACATCTCTTAACCGCCGACCCTTGACACCGCCAGGCACCGAGGGCCTAGGGTGTGGCGCTGTGCTTCCCCGGGCTTGGGCGCGGGGCCTGTGCCTTGCGCCCCTCGTTCTCGAGCTCCTTTCGGTCCAGACGGCAAGCGCCGCGTCTCCTGCCACTGGCCCGGAGACGCACCCGGCCGCCCGCTCGAGCCTGACCCAGAGCTCGCCCAGCCCATCGCCGTCGCCTGCCGCTCCGGACCAATCGATGCCCGGCGCCAGTCCCAGCGCGACCTCGCCGACGACCTCTGGATCAACGACCACGAGCACGACACAGAGCCCGCAGACCTCTACATCGAGCGCCTCGGGTCTACGGCGCGAGGTCTTCGGCTACGCCACGGCCGGTAGTCTGGGCAACTCGACCATCGGCTATCCGAGCTGGAACTTCGACCTCCTCTCCACGGTCGCGTTTTTCTCCATCAAGGTGCGCTACGACGGTCAGCTTGTGGGTGATTCGAATTTCGCGGTGTGGGACTCGAGCACCTTCACGAACTTCCTGAACACCGCGCACGCGCACGGCACCAAGGTCGTGGTCACGATCACCGGCCCAAGCAACCCGGTAGATCTGTGCGATGCGCTCTACAACGATCAGACGAACACGATTCCGGAGCTGATCAACCAGGTCAAGGCAAAAGGCGTGGATGGTGTGAACATCGACTATGAAGGCCAACTGGGTAATTGCCAGAACGTGGTCGATCCAAGTCTGAACACGACCAACCAGGCGCTCATGACCAAGCTGGCGAAGGACATGCGAGCCGCGCTCGATGCGGTCAAGGCAGGCTACTACCTCTCGATCGCGACCTATTCGGGTTCGGCGGCTGGCAACGACGGGTTCTTCAACATCCCCGACCTCAACCAGTACGTCGACTCGTTCTTCGTGATGGCGTACGACATGGACTATGCCAACCAGCCGTACGCGCCCCTCAACTGCTCGTCGTTCTGCATGGCGCCTGTGTCGCCACTCGCCAACTACTACTGGAACGACACAACTTCGATGAACCAGTACGTGTCGGTGGTGGGAGCGGGGAAGACCATCCTCGGTCAGCCGTACTACGGGCGCGTGGCATGCGTATCCAGCCCTGGCGACCACGCGAAAGCCACTGGATATCTTCAGGCGGCCACGTACACCGGAGCCGCCGCGGTGAGCAGTTCGCCGGACGTCAAATCGGGAACTTTCGCGATCCATCGCGACGGCGACGATCCGAACGGCCAGGACCGCTGGGACAGCTGGTACGACCTCAGCCTGAACTGCTGGAGGGTGATGCACTGGTCCGACGCCAGTACACTCGGTGTCCGCTACAACCTGGTGAACCAGATGAACCTGCGCGGGGTTGGACTGTGGACGCTCAACTATGGCGGG
>Ga0070707_100004076_pt1 | contig 13716 bp, 12 predicted proteins | sample KBSK5502metaG_FD_65468 | JGI IMG/M metagenome (GOLD analysis project Ga0070707, IMG submission 65468) | Corn, switchgrass and miscanthus rhizosphere microbial communities from Kellogg Biological Station, Michigan, USA - KBS K5-50-2 metaG | ecosystem: Host-associated > Plants > Roots >... | reverse complement strand
GCCAGGGCCCGGAGTCTTCTCGCGCTGGGCAGAAACAAGGAGGCCCTCGACGCGCTGCGGAGGGTCACGTCGCAACACGCTGCCGACTCCGCCACTGCGGCCATTGCGGGTTACCTCGCCGCGGAGCTCCTGGTGGACAACGGGGATGACGCAGGGGCCCGGCGCGAGTTTCTCGCCGTTTCCCGTCAATTCCCGCGCACCGTACACGGGTCGCGCGCCGGCTTCCAGGCGGCGCTCATTGCGCTGATCGGCGGTGACGGGAAGAGCGCCGCGAAGGAATTCATGGCGCTGGCGGACCGCGCGGGCGACAGGAGCGAAACGGCGGCGGCGCTCTACTGGTCTGGTCGCGCGCTCGAGTCGATCGGGGACACCGCCGGAGCTCGAGCCCAATGGCAAAAGGTCTGGTCGCGATTCCCCTCCTCATACTACGTCCTGCCGGCGGCGAGCCGTCTCGGCCTCCCGGCCGAGTTGCCGCCGAAGGTCGAGGAAGCCGGGAGCGCGGACAGAGAGATCACGGTCGTACTCGACCGGGCCGAGCTCCTCGAGCAGGTGGGTCTTCGCACCGAAGCGCGCTTCGAGTACGATCGGCTCGCTCGGGAGTCCGACGCCGCACCCGCAAGACTTCCGGACATCGCCGAGGCATTTGCCGCTCGAGGACTCACGGCGCGCGCCTATCGGCTGGCCCGGCGGAGCGGCGATCCCCGATTGCAGCGGCTGGTCTACCCGATTCCCCGCCCCGCCGAGCTGCTCGACGAAGCGGCGAAGGCAGGAGTCGATCCGCTTCTCGCAGCCGCCATCATCCGGCAAGAGTCGGGATTCGAGCCAACGGCGCGCTCGCGGGCCGACGCATTGGGCCTGATGCAGGTACTCCCCTCCGTGGGTGCCGCGATGGCGCGCGCCGAGGGCATCCGGGAGTGGGATGCCGCGCTGTTGTTTCAACCCGAGATCAATGTTCGCTTCGGGATCAGCCACCTGTCCCAGATCCTCAAGCGATATCAGCGGCTCGAGCATGCGCTGGCGGCGTACAATGCGGGCAGCCGGCCGGCCGAATCGTGGCTCGCACTGCCCGGCGCAGAGAAGGATCCGGAGGTGTTCATCGAGCGAATCCAGTACGTCGAGACTCGCGATTACGTGCGACTGGTACTCCGGAATCTCTCGATGTATCACGCTCTCTATCCAGCGACGCGGTGAGCGATCCGGCGCGGCACGACCCCTACAGGGCGCTCCGCGCTTCGGGATTCCGCAGGTACCTCACCGGACATCTGGTCGGGACATTCGGTTTTCAGATGCAGGGTGTCGCGGTCGGGTGGGAGATCTACGAGCGCACCCATTCGACGCTCGCGCTCGGACTGGTCGGACTCGCTCAAGTCGTTCCGCTCATCCTCTTCTTCCTGCCGGCTGGACACCTGGTGGACCGGTTCGACCGGCGCCGGGTGCTCATGGTGGCGCTCGGAGGGATGGCCCTTGGCGCCGCGGGGCTTGCGGCGGTATCGGTCAGGCAGGGCCCGGTTCCCCTGATGTACGCCTTCCTGTTCCTGACCGGCACCGCGCGCGCGGTCTATGGTCCGGCGCGAAGCGCGCTGCTCCCCGAAATCGTCCCGCTTCCCTCCTTCCAGAGCGCCGTGGCATGGAGCACCGGCGGTTGGCAGATGGCCGAAGTGCTGGGACCGGCGGCGGGCGGTGCCCTCCTCGCGGCGACCGGGAGCCCGGCGCTGATCTATCTCGCGCATGCCGGGTTGTCTCTGGTGTTCGCCGTGCTGCTCATCGGAGTCCGGCTGGAATCGCCCGGCCGCCCGCACTGGTCCGCGACGCTCGATTCGCTGCTCGACGGCGCGCGCTACGTGCTGCGAAGCAGGATTCTGCTCTCGGCAATTACGCTGGACCTCTTTGCGGTGCTCTTCGGCGGGGCGGTGGCGCTCCTCCCCGTCTACGCCAAGGATATCCTCCACGTGGGGCCTGCCGGGTTAGGATGGCTCCTCGCGGCGCAGGCCATCGGGGCCGTCGGGACGACGCTGGTCCTCGCGCACCGGCCCCCGCTCCGTCACGCGGGGCCGGCGCTGCTCCGCGCGGTGGCGCTCTTCGGGCTCGCCACGATCTGCTTCGGCCTCTCCCGCACCTTCCTGCTGTCGCTTGCGGCCCTTGCTGTCGCCGGCGCCGCCGACAGCGTGAGCGTGGTCATCCGCATGACGCTGGCGCAGCTTGGCACGCCAAACGAGCTGCGCGGCCGCGTCTCGGCGGTCAATTCGCTGTTCATCGGAACATCCAACGAGCTGGGACACTTCGAGTCGGGGGCGCTGGCTGCGTTGATTGGACCGGTTGCCGCGGTCGTGGCGGGCGGGGTCGGGACGCTCGTGGTGGTCGGGGTCGTCGCGCGGAAGTGGCCGGAGCTTGGGGCGATGGGACGGATCGAAGATAGCGTCAACGGTCAACGGTCAACGGTCAACGGGACGAGCCCGCCGTCAGGGTGACGATCCGCGGAACAACCCGGCGAGCTCCGACGCCTTGACCGGCCGGGCTTCCGCGAGGAGGCCGGTTCGGAACGCCGCTTCGCCCAGAATCTCCGGGGCCGTTCGCCCCGCCGAGCGGAGCTCGCGAATGCCGGTCGCCCGATCGCGTTTGCTGAGCTTGGCACCTTCGGTATTCACGATCAGCGGATGGTGGAGGAAAGCGGCCGGTTCCGTCCGCCCGAGCCACTTCGCGAGGAGGATTTGCCGTCCGGTCGAGGCCAGCAGGTCCTCGCCGCGAATGACCAGGGTCACCCCTTGCCGGGTGTCGTCCACCACCGCGCAATGCTGATAGGTCCAGTTTCCATTGCTGTCGCGCAAGAGCACATCGCCGCATTGCTCGGCGGGCGTCTGCCGCTGCGGACCCATTCGAAGGTCGTCGAACGACACGGTGGCGTCACCCACCGCCACCCGAATGCCGAACGCGTCGCTCAACGGCACCCGTTCGTCCCGGCAGGTCCCGGGGTAACGCAGCTCGTCCCATTGTTCGGCGCCGTCCGCCTCCAGCTGACGGGCGATCTCAGCGCGGGAACAGCGGCAGGCGTAGACTTGGGACCGCCGGGCGAGCAAAAGTGTTGCCCGCCGATAGGACGCATCGTGGTCACTCTGGCGCAGTGCCCGTCCACGGTCCGGGGAGAGCCCGAGCCATTCGAGGTCTTCGAGAATCGCCCGCTCATACTCCGGCCGGCAGCGGCCCCGGTCGTGATCCTCGATCCGGAGGAGCACCGAACCGCCTGCGGCGCGGGCGATGCCCCAGGTCCAGACGGCGTTGGCCACATGACCCAGGTGCAGATACCCGGTGGGGCTCGGAGCGAATCGGGTGACCGGCCGGGGCGGGAGCGCTGAGAGGTCGATCGGGGGCATTGGCTGGAACTTAGCCGGGGGTGCGACGCCCCGGGCTGATCGTGCATCAACTACTCGTCGGACCCACCACCTGAAAACAAGGGAGTCAGTCGTGCTTCAGTCCAGGACCGGTACGCTCTTCGGGACGTTGGCGGCACTTGCCGCGGTTGGATCCCTCGCTGCGCAACAGAAGGCGACGCTCTCGAAGCCTCTCGCCGAGACCTCGGAATCGTTCACTGCCATTTCATCGATCCGTGAGCTGCCGTCGGGGAAGGTCCTGGTCTCGGACTCCAGAGACAAGACCGTACAACTGGTCGACCTGGCCACCGGATCCATGACGAAGGTCGGACGCGAAGGGAGCGGTCCGGGAGAGTACGCTTTTGCCGGCTCCCTGATCGGCCTGCCGGATGGCACGACCTTACTGCACGATCTCCTCAATCGCCGATTCCTGGTGATCAGCGCCGACGGGAAGCCGGGCGCATTCGTCGAGATGCCCCGCCCTGCCGCCGGCGCCGCGGGACCCGGCGCAGGCGGGCCCATCATCATGGGTGGCATTACAAATGTGCGGGGCTACGATGCCCGCGGCAGACTCTATTTCGGCGGCTCACCATTCTCCGCGACGGGCGGCACGGCCGACTCCGTTCCGCTCCTGCGATGGGACCGGGTGAAACCGACATTTGATACCGTGGGATTCCTGAAGCAGCCCGCCGGATCCGCCCAGAGCACTCAGCGGGGCGGAAATTTCACGGTGCGGATCGGGAACAACGTTCGCTTCACTCCGACGGAGACGTGGGGAGTGGCGGGTGACGGCAGCGTGGCGCGCGTGTTCCCGGAACCTTATCGCGTCGCGTGGTTCACCGGCACCGGCAAGTCCTCGCTCGGACCCGTGGTGCCGTACACGCCGATGAAGGTCACGGAAGCGGACAAGAAGGAAGTCATCGACGCGCAGCGCCGAGCCCCGCCGACCATGATCGTGATGGGGGGGCCGGGGGGCGGCGCACGCCCGGGCGGCGCGGCCCCTGGAGGCATTCAGGCGCCGGCTCCGGAATTTGCGGAGACCAAGCCACCGTACGACGGTCAGGGGGCCGTGCTCGTCGCACCCGAGGGCGAAGTCTGGGTGCTCCGCACTCGTCCCGCCGGTGACAAGATCCCGACCTATGACGTATTCGACCGGGCCGGGACCCTGGTGAAGAAGGTGAGCCTCAATCCGAGCAGCCGAGTGGTCGGGTTCGGAAAAGGGGTGGTGTACGTCGCCCGCAGCGACGAAGACGACCTGGTCTATCTGCAGCGCTTCGCACGGCCGTAACGACGAGGGGTGAGCGGTGAGAGGTGAGCGGCCGGTGGTGAGTAGTTCATTCCCTCCGGCCACTCGCCTCTCTCCCTCACCTCTCCCCGCCCCGGGGCGACCCCTGTAGGATTCGGAGAGCGATTCTCGCCGATTCCACCCCCGGGGCCCGATGACCATTCCCGTTTCACTCCATGCCGAGCCGGCCGCGCCATTGCTGGAAAAGTTGCGCGCCGGCAACCGTGAATTCGCGCGCCGCTATCCCGGTGAAGGAGGCGGCCGTCAGCCGCTCCACACCGTCTACGGAGGCGGCCATCTCTTCCGCGCCGACACGGCGGCCAAGCTCGGCGCCGTGGCGTTGAAGGCGCTCGAGGAATTCGCCCCCGAAAGCGGTGAATTCTCCCGGGCAATCGGCATTCCGCCCCAGCTCGCCACGACGGTCTACGAGCGGATTACCCGGAAGCTCGGGCGCGAGCCGGTCGAGGATTTCCGGATCGATTTCGAGGACGGCTACGGCAATCGTCCCGATGCCGAGGAGGACGGCCATGCCGCGGCGGCCGGCGCCGAAGTGGCAAAAGGTCTCTCCCTCGGGACGCTGCCCCCCTTCATCGGCATCCGGATCAAGCCGCTCAATGAAGAGCTGCGCCGGCGGAGTATCCGTACCCTCGACGTCTTCCTCACCGCGCTGGTCCGCGCGGCGGGCCGGCTCCCCGACGGATTCGTCGTCACCCTCCCCAAGGTGACCATCCCCGAACAGGTCGCCTGGTTCGCCGCGGTGCTCGGGGAAGCGGAGCGCGCACTGGGGCTGGCAACGGGATCGCTCCGATTCGAGATCATGATCGAAACGCCCCAGATCATGGTGGACCGGAACGGGCGCTCCGCCCTGCCGGCGCTGGTCGAGGCGGGCGAGGGACGGATCAGCGCGGCCCACTTCGGCACCTACGATTACACGGCGGGATGCAACATCACGGCGGCGCATCAGCATATGGGTCACCCCGCCTGCGAATTTGCCCGGCAGCTGATGCAGGTGGCGTTCGCGGGCACCGGGGTCTGGCTCTCCGATGGCTCGACCACGGTCATGCCGGTGCCGGTGCACCGCGCGGCGACCGGAGCGAGCCTGTCGCCGGAGCAGGTGGCGGCCAATCGCGCGAGCGTGCATCACGCCTGGGCGCTGCACTACGCCGACGTGCGCCGGTCGCTCATTCAGGGATTCTATCAGGGCTGGGATCTGCACCCGGCCCAGCTCGCCACCCGGTACGCCGCGGTGTATGCCTTCTTCCTCGAAGGACTCGAAGCGGCGGGCCGGCGACTCAACAACTTCGTCGCCAAGGCGGCCCAGGCCACGCTGGTGGGGGATGTGTTCGACGACGCGGCGACCGGACAGGGACTGCTCAATTACTTCCTTCGCGGGATCAATGCGGGGGCGCTCACCGAGGAAGAGGCGATGGAGCGTACCGGGCTCACGCTCGAGGAGTTCCGGGGGAGGTCGTTTGTGAAGATTATGGAGGGGAGGAAGTAGTGGTCAGGGGTCAGGGGTCAGGGGTCAGGGGTCAGGGGTCAGAGGTTTTTGCTGATCACTGACCCCTGACCCCTCACTTCCGGGCAATCGTCCCCTTGATCAACCCATGCGGCTCCGTCGTCGCGACGAAGATCTCGTTCGGGTTCTCGAGGCCGAACGGCGACAGATCGACCAGCAAATGGTGCCGGTTGGGCATCGTCAGGTCGATCTCGGTGAGCTCGGGACACGCGGAGAGCGCCGCTTCTCCCATGGCGTAGAGTGTGTGCTGAACCGACCTGCTCTGGTGGGCGACAAAGCAATCCACCAGCGCCGTCCGCACGCGATCGAACGCATCGTCGCAGGAGGGTGGAAAGCCGGCATACCGCCATCGCGCCGAGAGATCGGTCGCGAAGATGCGGTCGGCGGTTTCCTTGAGCGTCGTGTACCGGTCCCGGGGAAAGCCTTCGAAGCCCGAGCCCGCAGTTTTGAGCAATCCCAACCCTTCGATTCCCGCTTCGATCTCCACTCCGTCGCGCGTCGCGCTGACGACCGCGACCCGCCGTTCCGCGGCGCCACGGGTGAAGGCGTATCCTCCGACACGATCCCACCGGTGCAGCATCAACTCGATCGTCGCCCGGTCCGCGGCGGCCGACGCCTCCAGAAAATGCCGTCCCAGCAGGTGAGCGAATCGTTCCGGCTCGTCGAGCGCGGCGTCCCGGGCCAGGGCGAACACCGTGTTCTTCATGGTGTCGGTGGGCAGGACGTCGGTGTTGTTTCCCTCGGTGTGGGCGCTCTCGAACCTGCCTTCCAGACTCACCGCGACGGTGCAATCATGGATCCGGTGGATCGCGCCCTCGCGGACGACTTTGACGAGCCGGATCGCGGATTTGCCATAGGCGTCCTTCACCAGCTTCGCGGACACCGTCAGGTCCCCCGGTAGGTGGAGTAGCCGTAGGGGCTCAGCAACAAGGGAACATGGCAGTTCCTCCCCGCGTCGCGCAGGTCGAATTCCACGGTCACGTGCGGAAAGAATCCTTCGATCCCCTGCCCCGCAAACCAGTCTCCGGTATCGAAACGAAGCCGGTACCGGCCGGGTGCCACATCGGCCCCGCCCGGCACCAGTCCCCGAACCCGGCCATCGAGATCGGTCCGTCCGGCACCGACCAGCGTCGCCTCGCCATCCTTCGCGATCCGCTCCAATGTCACTGCGAGATTCGCCGCCGGGCTCCCTCGCGCGATATCGAGCACATGGGTCGTGATCCCGTTCATCAGGTCGTCACTCCTTCGTCGGAGAACAGCTTCCCGAGCCGCTGCGCGGTGATTTTCCCCTGCTCGGCGGCGGCGATCCGGAGCTCCTCTTCCGGCGCATTGGACATTCGGCTCCTGAGGTTTTGCAGCAGCTCCGCGGGACTCCTGCCGCTGGCGTGCACGATGAATATCCGGCCGAACCGCCGCTCGTACTCCTGATTGCCGGATTCGAGGCCGGTTCGCACCAGCTCCTCCGCGTCCGTAACCCTCCCCTGCTCTCCCGCCGACCACGCCCGCGCCGTTTCGCTCACCGGAGTCGCGGCGCGCGCCTCTCCGATCCGCGGATGGTGCCCAAAGGCTTCGTCCCAATCGTCGGGACCGGTTTCCTCCCAGACCGCGGCTGCCGCGTTCAGCAGATCCTCCAGCGAAGCATAGGGCCGGCGGGCACTCATCTCCCGTACCCAGCGCGTGGCGCCGCAGCAGCTCCGGAGCAGCTCCCGCGCGTCTCGTGGTGCGAGCGCGTTGAACTCGGCGATTCTCATTTCCCCGGCGGGGTGACGGCACCGAAGAGTCGAAGGCGCGCCACCCCACCGTCCGGATAGATGTTGAGCCGGACATGGGTGGCCGGTCCGGCGGCGGTGGCCAGCTCGAACTCATGGCGTCCATCCGGCTCGAGCGGCGTCTCCGCCACGAAGCTCTTCCACTTCCGGGCGGGATCGACGAGCGCTTCGGTCGTAGCACCTGGAGCATCGCACCACTCCAGCATGCAGCTGCCTGGGGCGTTCCCCTTGTAGTAGTCGGTGTCCAGCTCGACCCGATGCAGCACTCCCCGCTTCGCAAGCCGGATGATAGTCCAGTCGTGACCCGGTCCGCGCCGGCGCCTGGTCTCCCATCCGTCGCCCATGTTGATCGAGCGGCCGGGCTGAATCAGGTTCTGCCGGTGACCGAAGAACATGTCGCTGCACACCACGACGAACCCGCCGTGCGCCATCGCTGCCAGATCCACTTCGACGCCCGGAACGAGGAGTCCGGGATCGGGGGCCGGGATGCCATGGACGCGGAGCCGGGCCACACCGCCATCGGGATAGATATTGAAGCGAAGGTGAGTCACCCGTGCGGCGTGTGAAATGGGAAAGAGATTCTTGGTATCGCCGGCGAGTGGCGACCGCGACAGGATTTCGGTCCACGGTGCGCCGTGGGTTTCTGCCACCTCGTGTACATCGGCCTCGCCGGGGAGCTCGCAGGCTTCGAGCGAACAGTGCTCGGGATAGTTCCCGCGGAAAAAACTGGTGTCCACGACGACGCCCCGAATTTCCGCGGGAATTCCGAGACGGATGAGGCACCAGTCGTATCCCGGCACGCGACGGCGGCGGGTTTCCCATCCGTCCATCCACTTGCCCCGGTCGGTGTACACCCCCTCACGCCACTCCGGCGCCGCCACCTTGAGCAGGTCTTCCTTGGGCGCAAAGAACTCGTCGTTCGCGAGAAGGGCTTCGCCGCCCAGCCGCTCCGACGCCACGTCGATCAGGTCGGTGAAATCGGTCATTCCGGGAGAGACTCCAGAAGGCGCCCCGTGGGTGGCCGGTCGGGCGCGCCACGACGAAAGACTTCGACGCCTCGAAGGTACGTCGCTTCCACCACCCCCGCGAGGCGGCGGCCATGATACGGCGTCACCGCGTGCCGATGGCGAAGGCGGCCGGCGTCGACCGTAAACTCGTCATCGGGGCGAAACAGGACGAGGTCGGCATCGCGGCCTGGTTCGATGGCCCCCTTCGTCGTGGAGATCCCGGCCAGCCGCGCCGGGCCGGTGCTCATCCACTCCACCAGACGCTCCAGCGAATGCCCGCGCAGGCGGGCACCGGTCCACATCGCCGAGATGCCGAGCTGCAGGGAGGCGATCCCGCCCCACGCCGACAGGAAGCTCCCCGTGTCACGCGACTTGAGCGCCGGCGGGCAGGGTGAGTGATCGGAGACGACGGCAGCCAGCGACCCCGCGGCGAGCGCCTCCCAGAGCCGTTCCCGGTTGGCGCCCGTGCCGATCGCCGGCGCGCACTTGTATTCGGTCGCGCCGTCGGGAATCTCTTCCGCCGAAAAGGTGAGGTAGTGGGGACAGGTCTCGGCGGTGATCCGAACTCCGCCGCTCCTTGCCTCTGCGAGTGCGGAGAGCGAGTCGGCGGACGAGAGGTGCACGATATGGACCCGGACGCCATACTCGGCGGCGAGTGCGGCGACGAACCGGACCGCTTCAACCTCCGCTGCGGCGGGACGCGACGCGAGCCAGGTCGCATACCGGCGAGGGTCTCCCGCGACGGAAGCGGCGGCGCGCGCCAGGACCTCGGGAAGCTCCGCATGCACCATGAGGAGCGCGTCGAGCCGGGCGAGTACCGGAAGGGCCTCGCGGAGATCGGGCTCCGCGACCGGGGGAAACTCCGCCACGCCCGAGGGAACCAGAAAGCATTTGAAGGCGCGGACACCCGCCGCGTGGAGCCCGGGCAGCTCCGCCGCGTTTCCCGGCACGACTCCGCCGATCAAACCCACATCCACCGCGATATGGTTTTCCGCTGCGGCCGCCTTGAGCTGGAGCGCGGAGACGGTGATGGTGGCGGGGATGCTGTTGAGCGGCATGTCGAGGAGCGTCGTCACGCCTCCGGCCGCCGCCGCGCGGGTCGCGCTCGCGAACCCCTCCCACTCGGTCCTGCCCGGCTCATTGATGTGGACGTGGGTATCGACGAGTCCGGGCAGGATCACCGCGTCGCCCGCATCGGCCACCGGAATCCCGCTGCCGATGTTCTCATACTCCTCGACCGCGAGGATTCGTCCTCCGGAGAGATGAATCGCCGCCGATCGCGAGCCCTGGGGGGTGATGACCCGGCGGCCGCGCAGAATGACGTCCGTCATCCGGACGTGGTGTCACTCCAGAAGCGGCGCAACAGATTGGAGGCGACGTTCTTCCGATAGCGGCTGCTGGAGCGGAGATCGTCGATGGGATGGATCTCCGCCTCGAGCACGCGGGCCGCTTCCTCCGGACCGGCCCCTCCCGCAAGGGCGGCCTCGGTGAGCGGGAGCCGGATGACCGTCGGTGCCACGCTCCCCAGAGCGATCCTCGGAACCGGCGCACGCACCGCGGCCATCACGACTTTGGAAATGGCCTGTGCGGCGCGGGTGCCGACCTTGCGGAACCACTGCACTCCCTGCACCGGGCCGACCTCGACCGCCGTGATGAGCTCATCGGGGCGGCGCGCGCTCTGCCGATACCCGGTATAGAACTCGGCGAATCGGACCCGGCGCTCTTCGCCGGAGCTCCGGAGCACCACGACCGCGTCCGCGGCGGCGAGGACCGGGAGACTGTCTCCAGCGGGTGAGGCATTCGCGATGTTGCCGCCGAGGGTGCCGCGGTTCTGGATCTGCATCCCGCCGACTTCGCGGGCCGCCTCCACCAGCATCGGCAGGTGCCGCCGCACATGTCGCGAACCGATCATGTCCGTGTAGGTGGCCAGCGCTCCGATGGAAAGCGTGTCGTCACGCATGCCGATTCGGCCGAGGGGGCGGAGCCCCCAGAGATTGACGAACCGCCGCGTCGTGAGGGTGCCGAAGTTGAGTGAGACGTAGAGGTCGGTCGCGCCGGCCAGGGGGACCACGCCTTCCTCGTCGCGCAGCATCCGAAGGGCCTCGCTCAGGTTGCGAGGCTGGAGAAGCTCGACCGACGATACGGCGGTTCTCATCGCTTCCGGATCGCGCGGTAGATCGCTTCGTAGCCGGTGCAGCGGCAGAGGTTGCCGGCGAGCCCGGTCCGGATCTTCGCGAGCGAAGGGCGGGCGCCGAGCGTCGTGGCGGCCATGATCATTCCGGGGGTGCAGATACCGCACTGCGCTCCCACTTCATCCATGAAGGCGCGGGCGAGCGGATGATCGGAGCCGAGGCCCTCGATGGTGGTGACCTCGGTGCCTTCAGCCTGGGCGGCAGGAACGATGCAGCTGCACACGGCGGCTCCGTCGATCAGCACGGTGCACGCTCCGCACTCGCCTTCACCGCATCCCTCCTTGGTGCCGGTGAGACCGCACTCTTCACGCAGCACATCGAGCAGGCGCGACGCGGGATGGCAGGCGAGCTCCGTCGCGGCGCCGTTCAGCGTGAAGCGCACGCCGCCTCCATGATCGCTTCGGGGAGCGCCGGGATGCTTCGAAGGTCCAGCCCGAGCTGGCGGATCGCATTCACCAGCGCCGGCGCCGGCCCATCCATCGGCAACTCCCCGAGCCCCTTGGCACCCGACGGGCCGCCCGGGTACGGGTTCTCGACGAGGACCACGTCGATGGGTGGCGTATCGAGGGTCGTGGGAATGATGTAGTTGGTGAGCTGCGCGTTGGCCATCAGTCCATCGCGCATCGAGACCTGCTCCAGCAGCGCGTACCCGACGCCCTGCGCGGTTCCTCCTTCGATCTGCCCGGTCGCGAGCGCCGGGTGAATCGCCTTGCCCACGTCGGTCACGACGGTGAGCCGTCGCGGCCGCACTTCCCAGGTGTCCCGGTCGATCTCCACCTCGGCGACGTCGCAACCCCATCCGTAGGTCGCGTAGGCGTCTCCACGATAGGCATCTTCATCCCACCGGATCCACTCCGGCTGCTCGTACTGCCGGGTGACCACGAGCGGCCCGTAGTGGCCGAAGTACTCGGCGGGAGGCATGCCGTCGAGCCGCTCCCGCATTTCGCGCGCGGCGTGCTCCAGGATCCCGCCGACGATCATGCAGGTCCGGGAGGCGACGGTGGGTCCGCTGTCCGGCACGACGCTCGTGTCGGGTTGCGCCACCTCCACCTGTTCGTACGGGATGCCCAGCGCATCCGCCACGATTTGCGCGTGCATGGTCCGGGTCCCCTGCCCGATCTCCGTGCTCGAGGTGAGGATCCGGACGCCGGTCGCAGTCAGCTCCACCGAGGCGCGCGAGGCGAGCTTGAGCTCCCCGCTGCCGGTGAAGCCGGAGCCGTGGTAGTAGAGTGCGAGACCGATCCCCCGATCCGTGCCGGCAAACGCCTTCCGTTTGCGCCGGTATCCCGATTTCCGCATCGCTTCGCGCAGCACGCGGCGGGCACTGCAATCCTCGCCGAGCCGCTGGCCGGTCGCGGTCGTATCACCGGGCGCGAGCGCATTGCGTTCCCGGAGCCGCGCCGAATCCATCCCGAGTGCTTCGGCAATCCGCTCCATGTGGACTTCGATCGCGAATTCCGTCTGCGGCGCGCCGAAGCCCCGGAACGCCCCATTGGGCGGCGTATTGGTGAACATCGCCCTGGCCGCGATGCGCGTGTTAGGGCAGCGATACGGCCCCGCCGCATGAATCGCACCCCGTGACAGCACGACCGGAGACAGGGTGACGTACGCCCCGCCGTCCATGACGACCTCGACGTCCATCGCCACGAGCCGGCCGTCCCTGGAGAGACCGGTCCGGTGGCGGACGATCGAGGGATGCCGCTTCGTCGTCGCCTGCATGTCCTCGACCCGGTCGTAGACGATCTTGACCGGACGCCCGGATTTGAGCGCCAGCAGCGCGGCGTGCCCGGCGAGCATCGAGGGGTATTCTTCTTTTCCGCCGAATCCGCCGCCGGTCTCGGTCTGCACCACCCGCACGTGGGTGACGGCGCCTCCCAGCAGGGTGACCAGCGCCTTGTGCACGTAGTAGGGGCACTGGATCGAGCCGTAGACCGCGATTCCCCCTGCCTCCGGGACGGCGATCACGCCATTCGGCTCGATGTAGACGTGTTCCTGGTGGCCGGTGCGGTAGGTGCCCTCGACCACGAGATGGGCCTTGGCGAATCCGGCGGCGAGATCGCCCTTCTCGATCAGGATGTTCTTGAAGCTCTGCGGCGAGGCTTCGGGATCGAACAACGGGTTTCCCGCATCGTACTCGATGTGGACCGAGGCCGCGAGCAGGGCTTCGCGGTCGGCGTGGGCGAGCAGGAGCACCGGCTCCGCTGCGTGGCGGACTTCCCGCTCGACCAGGCAGGGCTGATCCTCGGTGAGCAGAGCGACCACGTTGCGCCCCGGTATATCCCGCCAGTCGACCACGGTGAAACCGTCGCGGGCGAACTCGAGCCGCACCTCACGGACGGTGCCGCACGGAATGGTGCTGCGGATGGTGCGGCCGTAGAGCATCCCGGGAAAGGACAGATCATCGGCGTAGCGCGTGGCGCCCGTGGCCTTGCCGAGGCCGTCCTTGCGCGGAACGGAGCGGCCGACAGCGGGGGGCTGGGTACTGGGTACTGGGTTCTGGTGAAGTGCCATCACTCACCAGCATCCAGGGACTCGCTCCCAGCACCCAGCCCCCAGCACCCAGTACCCGGCATCAGTTC
>Ga0070707_100004074_pt1 | contig 13720 bp, 10 predicted proteins | sample KBSK5502metaG_FD_65468 | JGI IMG/M metagenome (GOLD analysis project Ga0070707, IMG submission 65468) | Corn, switchgrass and miscanthus rhizosphere microbial communities from Kellogg Biological Station, Michigan, USA - KBS K5-50-2 metaG | ecosystem: Host-associated > Plants > Roots >... | reverse complement strand
CGACGTTCTTCATCAACTCCTCGCGGCACGAGAGTTCCTTCGGCCTGGCGACCTTGCTCCCTGCAGTCCAGGCTGCGGCGGGCGGCTCGTGATCCGGAGAGCGCTCTAATCGCTCGGCCGTCCTAATCCCATCGGAACAAACGATTGGACCTGGTCAGCAGGGCGCACTATCGTAAGGGTTCCGACTCCTCCGACTGAACGAATCCAGCAAACAACTGAGCTGCCAGCCGCCGGTTCTCGGCAGAAAGCGAGTGCCTCATGCAGAGAATCATTCTCGCGGTGGTCGTCGCATTACTGCTCACCGGGTGCGTCACGTACCGTGACCCCCGCACGCAAACGGAGCTCGATCGTGACGCCGAAATCTGGACGCGCGCGCACGGTCTGCGAGTCGCAATTAGCCCGGACCAGCTTAAGGATTGCTCATCGCTTGGAGTTGTGAGCGAACGCTACTATGACGGCCCACCGGGCGACCCCGCGAAGAGGCCGATGGGCGCAGCTTGGCCGGAGTATATTCTCAGATTTAAGACGGCCCAGCTCGGCGGGAACGCTGCTCTCGTGAGCGCTCCCATCAAGGAATGGACCGGCCAGCTCACCGAATGGCGTGTGCTCGGCGAAGCATATCTCTGTGGCCAACCGGCGCTGACAACTGCGTCCCAGGAGTTAAAAAAATGATCGCTCCAATTCTGTTAGCCGCCATCATTACCCTGCCGGTCGTGCCGGTGAAGCCGCCGACCACAGTCACCGACTCATGGCTCTGTTCTCACGTCTCAGTCTTCTTCTGCCCGATCTTTCCGAAGCTCGGCGGGTCTGCTCCCCCGTCTGAGAGACATGTTGTTAAACCGAGGAAGCCGTGAACACCGCGAAGATACCGGGGCCGGACCCCAATAGACCCCAATTCCCCCCGAAAAACCACAAGGCCAAGAGCGACCCCACCCTCCCAGATTGGCCGCAATCGACGAGTGCGTATGTGAAATGGAGAGCGGGCCTCACAACACGGGCGCAGCTCCCGCTGCGTGATATGTTTCGCTTCCGATCCCCCCCGACGGCCAACGCCCTTCAACGGGACGCGCCCGTCGCCGGCCTTCGCCGAGAAAGCGGGTGCCTGATGCAGTACCTCATCCGAAGGTGGAATTGCAGGAATTGTGGTCGATCCAACGCCACCGAGGTTGCGTTGGATGGGACGGTGAAGTGCGATTACTGCGTCGATGTGATGAAGATTCAACCGAGCAGAGCTCGGGGAGGCGAGACCCCCGATCAGCTGGCGGAATTCATCCACGCGGACGCCAGGACTCGACAGGGAGAGTGGGCGAGTGCGGAGAGTGCCAGCACGTAGGTCTTAGCCGAGACGAACCTCGACTCACCGCTGCGTTGTCGGGGTTGGACGGAACACGCCTCGGGTTTGGACGACGGCGGGCCCTCGCTCAGCTATGGAACGGCACGACCCGAATCGGGCGCAGCCTTGTTGCGGGATAGAAGCCCGCGGATCTGGCCGCTGCAAAGCCTTGCGGATAGTTGACGACGTCGGTTGACCAGACCTCCAAATACTTGCCGCCGTTCGCCGCTCCGTTCTGGAGGAGCTGAAAATAGGGACTAACGGGACCATCGGGATCACACGAACTAGCGCCGCCGCCGTTACATCCGGCGCCGGCGCCCCCGTGTTTGTTGCTTTGCCATCCCACGGCGGCAGCGTACTGCGAGGCAAGATTCGTGACCTCGGAATCGACAGAGGGTCGAGTCGAGTGTATCCGATTGAAATTGAACTCGACCCGGCGCGATGGCAGTGACTCCTGCCACGATCTGGGAAGCCACATAGCCGACGGGGTCGCCCGTCAGGTTCGGGAAATCGATCCCACTGGCGCCCGTGGGAAAAAGACTGAGCCCCAGGAATAGATCCGGAAATGCCTGCACAAAAGCGCGGCAATTGCTTTGAAGCCGTTCACAACGGCCGTATCGGAGTAGCCAAGACTCTGCCATCGGCTGATGGCGGCGTCGTTGGCGACGGTGGGGATGGCGAGCCTTCCGTCCGGGCATGCCGCCGTTTCGGTCGGCGAAGGGCTTGGACGTCCGGTGGGAAGACAAATCTCTTCGTCGTAAACGCTGAGTCCGGGAACATGGATCAGAGTGAGCGATTGACTCCGATTTCCCCGGGAGGACGCCAGGCTTATAATGTAAAATGAAGATCAGGCCCTAAACTTGACGGAGACGCGGCCGCCTTGATAGGCTTTTTACTAGCTTGAGCGCCACCAGGCGTTCGCGCTCCGTGGATGGGATTCCCGGGGAGGCTTTTTCACGGTCCCGCCGGTGTCCAGACGATGACCCGTTTCAGGAGGTGTCATGAGTACCAACCTCAACAATCCAACTTCGGGCAAGACGGCCACGTCGCATCACGGCGGCGCGCTATCAGCCACCACGTTGATCGGCGATCCTGTCGTCAATCCGAAGGGCGAGAAGCTCGGCAAGATCGAGGACCTCGTGATCGATCCGCAAAGCTCCCGCGTCGACTACGCCGTTCTTTCGTTCGGCGGGTTCCTCGGCATGGGGGATAAGCTCTTCGCGGTTCCATTGGAGGCTATGAGGCTCTCGAGCGACGAGAGGAAGTTCATCCTGAACGTGGACAAGGAGCGGTTGAAGGACGCGCCAGGATTTGACAAGGACAACTGGCCCGAGACCTCGGACCGCGCGTTCGGCACGAAGGTGTACAGCTATTACGGCTGCACCTACGTTCCCCGCCCGAGCTGATCGCGGGGGAACATGCCAAGAAGGGAGCGCCATCCGGCGCTCCTTTTTTTTGCATGCGGAAGGACTAACCCAGTCCCCGCAGAGAGGCAGCCTCCACATCTGGCTACATCACCGAGCCGAATAGAAGGGCCATCGAGCCACCGAGGAACTTGAAGGGTCTTGGTAGGTGGGGGCGATAATCCAACGATGAAAGATTGGTCCCGACTGCATTCTGAGGGCAACTTTCCCCCCTGCGGGAACGGAGGTTCGACGATGCGTCTCTCGTCTGTCGGCGTCGCGGCCGCGTGCCTGATCGTAACGGCCGCTATGGCCGGCGGTGATGCCGGCGGCCCTTCCCCCTCCACCGGCGCTGGGCGTAGCGCGCGTTACGAAGACCTGGTCTCGCTGTTCGGCGAGTGGCGAGCCTTCCAGAAGCCCAGGCTCATCGACGGCGTGCCGGACTACACCGCCGGCGCGATGGCCGCGCACCGCAACGAGCTCCTCTCCTATCAGCGCCGCCTGGCCGCGATCGATCCGACCGGCTGGCCGGTCAGCCAGCAGGTCGACTACCACGTGGTGCGAGCCGAGATGAACGGCCTCGATTTCGATCACCGCGTCCTGAAGCCCTGGGCCAACAACCCGGCCTTCTACGTCACGGTCTTTACGGAGGAGAGCGATCAGCCCACCCGCGAGGGGCCGACGGCCTTGGGCGCGGTGGAGCTCTGGACCTACACCTTTCCGCTCACCGCAGAGCGCGCCGCGCAGATGGGCTCCGGAATCCGTGCGATCCCGAAGCTCCTCGCTCAGGCGAAGACCAACCTCCTGGGAAACAGCAAGGATCTCTGGAGCTTCGGCACGAAAAGCGTGCGGCAGCAGAGCGCCGACCTGGCGCAGCTCGCGGCGCGACTCGGCGATACGCCGGCCCATCTCCAGGCAGACATTCAGAGCGCGAGAGAGGCGACGGAAGCCTTTGCGGCGTGGCTCGACTCCAAGGCGCCATCCAAGACGGGTCCGTCGGGCGTGGGCGTCGAGAACTACAACTGGTACCTGAAGAACGTTCAGCTCGCGCCGTACACCTGGCAGGAAGAGGTGACGATCATGGAGCGCGAGCTCGCGCGCGCCCACGCCCTCCTGGCCATGGAAGAGAAGCGCAACGCGAAGCTGCCGCCGCAGGTCCCGATCGCAAATGCCGCTGAGTACGACCGCCGCTTCGGCGCCGCCGTCACGGAGTACATGGCGTTCCTGCGCGACCACGACATTCTGACGATCCGCGACTATATGGACCCCGCGCTGCGCGCGAGAATCGGCCGCTTCACCGCCGGCCCCCGGGAATTTTTCGCCGAAGTCGACTACCGCGATCCGGAGATGATGCGCACTCACGGATATCACTGGTTCGACAAAGGGAGGATGGCGCACGAGCCCCACGCGAGCCCGATCCGGAAGGGAGCGCTTCTCTACAACATCTTCAACACGCGCACCGAGGGCCACGCGACCGGGTGGGAAGAGCTGATGATGCAGGCCGGGATGTTCGACGCCCGGCCGCGCACTCGTGAGTTGCTGTACATCCTGCTAGCGGAGAGAGCCGCGCGGGCGCTGGGCGAGCTCCGGATGCACAGCAACGAGATGACCCTCGAGCAGGCCTCGGCTTTCGCCTCCGCCAACACGCCGCGCGGGTGGCTGCGGATGGATGGGAACCTGGTCCGCGCCGAGCAGCATCTCTATCTTCAGCAGCCCGGCTACGGAACGAGTTACATCATCGGCAAGATCGAGATCGAGAAGCTTCTGTCCGAGCGGAGGCAACAGCTCGGCGAAAGCTTCACCCTGAGGCGATTCATGGACGAGTTCGACGCCGCCGGACTGATTCCGGCCGCCCTGATCCGTTGGGAGCTGACCGGGCACCTGTCGGACGATCTCAAGCGCATGCTGCCCTAGTTGTCAATTCTCAAGAGGTTGTTCCCACTCTGCTAACGCCCCGGCCCTGCGGCGTTCCCCGCGGGACCACGCGGCGGGCCTCGTGTGTTCGGAAGGGGAATCATCTCCGCCCGCCGCTCGCGAAATCGGTGCGAGGGAGAGTCGTGCGGAAGTCTTCTCACGGCCGGTGCACACCAACGCGATTTCGAGGGTCGCCGCGGAGAACGCCTCCGGGCCGGGGCTCAGAGTGAGGCTTTTGTCACTCTGCGAGCCCCGGCGGCGGGTCCGCCTCCCGCTGGCGGCGATGAGCGAGGAGCACGGAAGAGCGGACCTCTAGTCTGGCCAAGCCTGCGACGAGCGATACAGCGACGGCCCGGTTCTGACTCGGGCGGCCTGGCCGGAGCGTGCCGACGAGGGAGGCGGCCCGACGCGGGGGCGGCCTCGAGGGGAACAACGTGTTGAGAATTGACACCTAGTCCGGTGGGTTCCCATAGTGTGTTCTAAGAACTTGACCCCAGAGTATCCGCTGACACGGTCTTCGGAAAGTCCTTGGAGCGCGTTGACGCCTTACCCTCACTCCGTCTCCGGTTGAGCCTCGGCGGCCGAGCCTTCCGCGCCGGGGGGAAGACGAGGATCCGTGGGACCGCTTCGGTCTGCTGAGGAACTGGCGAGATAGAATCGAAGATAATCTCGGAGGACGAAATGAAGACTGTCGGATGCCTCGCTCTCCTATTCCTGGCTCTTGCCCCTCTCCCGTGTCTCGCCGACGAGCAGCACCAGCACGAGCACGGAAGCCCGCCGGAGCGGCTTGGCAAGGTTGATTTTCCTGTCTCCTGCGACGCCTCGGCGCGCGGGCAATTCCAACGCGGCCTGGCGCTTCTCCACTCCTTCTGGTACGACGCCGCGGAGAAGGCTTTCCTCGACGTCGCCAAGACGGATCCCTCGTGCGCGATGGCGTACTGGGGCGTCGCGATGACGAACTTCCATCCCATCTGGGCGGCCGGAAATCCGGGCGGGGAGCCGACTCCCGCGGAGCTGCGAAAGGGAATCGAGGCGGTCGCGAAGGCCAGAGCGGCCAACGCGAAAACAGAGCGAGAGCGCGACTACATCGCCGCGGTGGAAGCCTACTACCGAGACGCGGACAAGCTAGACCACCCCGCGCGCTCGCGCGCCTTCGAAGCCGAGATGGAGCGCGTCTACCGGAAGCACCCGAACGACCGAGAGGCCGGAATCTTCTACGCGCTCGCGATCCTGGGCACGGCTTCGCCTACGGACAAGACCTATGCCGGCCAAAAGAAAGCCGCGGAAATCTTGAACCGGATCCTGCCCGACGCGCCGGACCACCCCGGCGTCGCGCACTACGTTATCCACAGTTTCGACTACCCGCCGCTGGCATCCCTGGCGCTGCCAGCCGCGCGCGGCTACGCGAGGATCGCTCCCGATGCGCCGCACGCCCTCCACATGCCGTCGCACATCTTCACCAGGCTCGGCCTCTGGGAGGACTCGATCCAATCCAACCTCGCCGCCGCGGCGGCCGCGCAAAAGTACGTGGCGAAGGCCACGCCGGGGGCTACCTCCTTCGATGACTTGCACGCCGAGGACTACCTCGAGTACGCCTATCTCCAGCTCGGCCGCGACTCGGAAGCTGGCAGGGTTGTCGAAAGGGTCGCGCGGGTCGATCGGCTGGATGTTCCGAACTTCGCCGCCGCCTATGCCCTCGCGGCCGTTCCGACGCGTTACGCGATCGAGCGGCAGAAGTGGGCAGAGGCGGTGAAGCTCGAGGGCAAGCCGGCGAGCTTTCCCTGGCCGAAATTCCGCAACGCGGAGGCCATCTTGTGTTTCGGTCGCGCCCTCGGCGCGGCGCATTCCGGCAACCTCGCCGCCGCGCGCGATGAGCTCGGGCGGCTCGAGGCGATCGAAAAGGAGCTTGAACAGAAAGGAGACAAGTACTGGTCAGGCCAGGTCGCGATCCAGCGACTCGAAGCGGCCTCCTGGATCGCGCGGGCCGAAGGAAAGAACGAGGAAGCGTTGCGCCTGGCCAGGTCGGCCGCCGAGCTGGAGGCCTCCACCGACAAACACGCTGTCACGCCCGGCTCGATCGTGCCAGCGCGAGAGCTACTGGGAGACCTCCTGCTCGAGCTGGAGCAGCCCGTCGCGGCGCTCAAGGAGTATGAGGCCTCGCTCGCGACGTCCCCAAATCGCCTTCACGGCTTGGCCGGCGCGGGACGTGCGGCGAGAGGCTCGGGCGATCGCGATAAGGCGGCCAGTTACTATGGCAAGCTGCTCCTTCTCGCCAGCCGCGCCGACGGACAACGCGCCGAGATCGTCGAGGCGAAAGAGACCCTTGCACGCGAAAAGTGAGCGTGTGTTCCCCGCCGGACCGGGCGTGATCAGAACCCCCAACCCTTCCGGCCGACTCGCTTCATCTGTGTTGCGCTCGTTACCTCACCGATAGAGCCATCACGCGGAAAGCCTCCGCGATCATCGCCAGATCTAGCGCCATCCGGCTCTTCCGATCCGCGATTCGCGACGCCCCTACCCGCTATTGGAAATATCCGCTGACATCGATGACGACTTGAGCGGTGCCGCTTCCCTGGCCGCAGTGAACCGCCATATCTCCGGCGGCGCCCAAAGGAACGATGGCGTTGTTCGCGCGGGTCTGCCCTGAGGAGTAGTTGAGCATCGAGACGAAGGGCAGGCTCGTGCCGCCGGGATAGAAAGTCAGGAAGCCGGGCCCGGTCGTGGGCTGCGTGACGGCGATGTTGATCGCGACGGAGCGAGCGGCGAGCGGGATTCCGCATTGCCCGGCGAAGACGAAGACCCTGTCCGCTCCTGCGTTCAACGCCGGGCCGCCCAGCGGGCCGATTGGATTACGAGTATCGACGACCCGGCACGGAGTCAAGGTGTAGAAGGCCGCCCCCGAGTTGTAGGTGAAGGCCGAGGCGAGCGTGGCGCCCTGGGTGTCCTGATTCGTGACGGTGACGCCGACCGTCTGTGCCGTGCCCGACGACGGGCTCCTCGCCGTGATGGTCGTGGCGCTGACGACATTCACGGACGTCGCCGTACTCGCGCTGAAAGTGACCGAAGCCCCGCTCTGAAAATGGCTGCCCAGGATCGTGACCAGCGTTCCTCCGGCGAGCGGTCCGAAGGTCGGCGTGATCGAAGAGATCGTCGGCGCAGCCGAGCCGCAGGGTGGCCTGGCGTTCCCACTGCCCAGCAAGGGCCCGCTCCCCGGGGAAGTTCTCTGCATCGCTCCGATGTCGGCCGCGCTTCCTCGCGGCGCGCACATAAAATCGTCCGCCACCCGCCAGGACTCTGAACCACTCCCCGCCGCCCCGATGAGCGGTCCGCCCGTCACCGGCCACAGATCGTAGGGAGCCGTATTCGGCTGGTCGAAACAGCTCGTTGCGGGGCTGCAGGCGGTGTTTCCGATGAGCGTATCGGCCACCGGGGATGCCGGAGTCAGTGCCGGGGTGCCGCTCAGCGGCGCGATGGCATTGAAAGCCAGCACATTGCCGGCGCCGGCTTGCCAGTTGCTGACCTTGATGCCGCCGGTTTGATTGCTGACGACCGTGTTCTGAACGATCCAGACATTCTGCTGGAGGCCCCGGCCGTTGTAATCCTGGGCCCAGATCCCGTTGTATTGGTTGCCCACCACGATGTTGTTGCGCACAATCGCCGGCCCACCGCCGACATTGATACCGGCATCAGTCTGAGCGCCCTCGACGTAGTTGCGCTCCACGAGGCTTGGAGGATCGCCCCGGTTGGAGCCGTAGACCTCGATGCCCGGGCCCTGCGAGCTGTAGACGGTGTTTTCGATGATCGTCGCGTAGGAGTTCAGCTTGATCTCCAGGCCATAGCCCACGCCGTCGCCCGGCTGGACAGTGTTGATCAGGTTGCCGCGGATCAGAATGTTGAGGGCATGGCAGGAAATGCCATCGTGACAGCCGAAATAGAGCCCGGTCGACTGCAGGTTCGTCAGGACATTGTCCGTGACCGAAATGTCCTGATAGGTGCCGCTGGAATTGGCCGCCACGGCGATGTCTGTCCCCTGGAAAACGTTCTGATCGACCACGATGCCGTGATTGCCGCCGCGAAGCTTGAGAGGGTTGACGCCGGCGCCGGCCGCTGTCGGTCCAAAGGTGAGCCAGCGCACCGTGATGTAAGAACCGTACACATCGATGATATTGCTGCTCGCGCCGGCATAGGCCAAGACGGCGCGGTCGGCGGGGGCCGAGCTTTGCGAGCGCAGGGTGATACGAGCCCCGGTTGTGCCTGAGGCCACGATCGAGCACGTGTCCGAGTAGGTCCCGGCAGCAAAGATGATGGTATCGCCGGGAGCAGCCGCATTGACGACACTGCACCAAGGATCGCCAGGATTCACGACAAAGGTGTTACCGCCGGCGCTCCCGACGAAAAGGCCCGAGACCGCGCACAGGAGTAGCACGGTCGAAAGCCTCACGGCTTTCCGCCTCTTAGCTTCCTGCTTTAGCCGTTGTGCCGCCCGGATACGTCAGTATACCGGCGAAGGACTCCGTTGAGGGGTAAGGTCTTCGTATTGCGCGGTGCGAATCCATATAATTTGTTCGGAGCCTATACGGAATGGAGCTCACTACTGGACCTGTGTGGTGAGGGGTTTGCCCTTCTCCGCGATGAACACCACCGACAATTTCGCAGGGGCGCTGCCGTTGTTGAATCCCTGGTGGATCTTTCCGGGCGGGATGTAGAAAATATCTCCAGCCTTGAGGGATTTCGTCGGCTGACCTTCCACCTCGAGGGTCAGCGCGCCCTCCTGAACGAACCCGTACACTTCGGCGGGATGGGTGTGCCTGACTTCCGCGGAACCGGGAGGCAATTCCACCGAGGCCATCACCGCTTCCCGGCCCGGAATCGTCATGTCCTGCTTCAACAGGATATTCCTCTTGACGGAAGACGTCTGCTGGGCCTTCAGTCCTTCGAAGGCCGCTGCTCCCACAACGACGCCGATCGCAACCATCACAGTCATTCTCGGTCTCACGCGCTTCATGGTCACCTCCCGTTCGCACCTAATCATATCCAGCGCCCGGGCAACGCGAGCCGCGTACTTCAACCGGCGGCACGGGATGGTCGTCGGCCATCCGTCAAGAGGCCCTGCGAGACCAGTGGCTGCGCTATCGGGCGCGGGTCATGTCAGGAGCGCTTCCGCCTGGCCAACCTCATTTCCGAATTTCGGTGAGCGCATCGCGGGCTCGTTTGGTTGTTGGGATCAAGTGTGACCGCGCGCTGGAATTCCGCGCGCGCTTGAAAAGGGCTACTGCCCGCGGAGCTCCCGTAACCATGAGAGGACCGCCCACGTCGCGTCGAGGTCCTCTTCGTTGTAGGTAAGGATCTCATTTAGGATCCGGTCGCGGGCGGCGCGGTCGGAGGTTTCGGTAGCCTCGATGTACCGGGCCATGGCCCACTGGCCGCGCGCCTCCGGCAGGCGACGCTGGAAGCCCACATGGCGCTCAACGACCTTGAGGCTGGAGCTCGGAAGAGGGAGGACAACGGATTTGCGAACGGTCGGCAGCAGATCGAAGAGCCTTTCGCGCAGACGCGCGGCAACGCCGTCGGGATCGCCGTATCGTTCCATGTAAAGCGCGATCTTTGATTTTTCGTAACCGCCCCAGTGGACGAAGCGCCGGGTCGGGCGCTCCTCGAGAAGGTTCGTGCCGGTCCGCAGAAACTCCTCCCACGCGTGGCGGTCTCCATCCGGTGCGAAGCCGGCGAGCGCGGGGACATAGCGAGGCAGGCCTGGAGTCATGGTTTTCAATCCCCAGAGGTAAATCTTTTCGAGCTCGTCGAGATAGGCGGGCAGACCCTCCAGGTCGAGGAGCACGCAGTCTTCGGTACCCGGAAGGTCAGGAGAGCCGAGCAGCTCTTCGTGTCCCGTGGACATGACGCGGGCGGACCGAAGGATGGACTCGGAGGAGGCGCCGATCGAATGTTGACCTGTCGCGTCGCGGTAGATCATGGCGGCGAGGGAGGCCTGGTCGAATCCGGAAAGGAGATCCTGGAAGCTGCGAATGCCGCGGGCGGCCAGCGCGCGGGCGAGGCTCTGGCTGACGGCGGGCAGTAGCGCCACGTCGCGTAACTCCTCTGCGCGCGACCAGCATCGCTCCTGGTATCCGCAGCCCCCGCACTTTGTCCACCCGACTGGTTCGTACGGCTCGCTCGCGGCCGAGCGAAGGGAACGAAGGAAGCGCAGGTAGCCGAGCGCCGCGCCGCCTCCGTCGTATGGCACGGGCACGATCTCGTCGCTTCCGGCGTGCACCTCGAGGGCGGCCGGGGCACGCCCTGTGAGCCGTTCGTAGAGAAGGCCGTAGAGCTGAAGCTGGAGGGCGATCTCCGGGTGCGCCCGGCCGTCGATCTTGCGCGCGAGCTTCGAGTCGCGTATGACGTGGCCGGCTCCACTTCGAATCAGGTAGTCGGGCTCGCCGACGATCTCGTACTCCTCGCCTTCGAGATGCAGGTCCACCCGCAGGCGGCCCTGGTAAATGACCGGGGCTCCCTCGGAGAGGAGGCGAAGTGTCTCCCGCTCCCTTTCGTCTCGGTCGTCGATTCTCGAGACATCCGCGACGTCACCCGAGGCCGCCAGCGTGGCGAGATGGCGCGCCTCGTGCGCTCTTCCCAGCTTGCGAAGCGTCTCCTCGAACGGACTCGTCGGCGCCTCTTCGATCCCGTGAGCGCGGAGATACACCCGAAGCCCGCACTTCGAGGGCCGGTAGTAGTCGAAGACGTCCGTCGCGACGAAGCGCATGGGAATAATGATCTGCGCAACAAGGGACAGCTGGCGTCCGATCAAACAGCCGCCTTTATCCGCACATCCGCCGCCGTCCGGCGGGCCTGGTCGCCCGCACGGCGTGCCTGGCGATTTCGCGGAGCATAGCGGCGAAAGAGACTTACGGCGGCTCCTTTCGGTTTTCTGACGAGGGCCACCCTGTCCTCAGGGGAAAGGTCGCAAGATAATCGGCCCCGTGGCGAATGGCGCGGGGGAGGGTGGGCGCCGATCCAGTCCGCAGACGGGCCGGTTCACGGTGCGTCGCCTGCAGTCAGCCTTTTCTTCGTGGCGTGCCTCGATCCGCGGCACGGACGTCCTCCTTGCGAGCGTCCTGGTTGCTTTGTCGCTCGGGCTTGGCGCCTACATCTACGCTCGTGCCCAGACAGCCGTCCGCCTCGTCTTTGCGGAGCGGGCGCAGCGCCTCCAGGCGGCGATCGCCGCGAAACTATCACTGCCCTCAGAGGATCTGGCTGCGCTCAAGAGCTTTCTCGAGGCCTCCGGTCACGTGACCCGTCGCCAGTTTCGCGTTCTGGCCCCGCCGATGCTGCTGCGTCATAAGTACGTCTACGCGTTCGAGTGGCTTCCCTTCGTCCGCGAATCCGAGCGCTCCTCCTATGAGGCGGAAGCGCGCGCTGCCGGACTGACAGACTATCGCTTCTGGGAAGCCGGTCCGGCCGGGAAGCCGCAAGAAGCCGGCCGGCGCCCCTACTACGTCCCGATCCACTACATGGAGCCGCCGAGCGCAGTCGCCCTTGGCTTCGACATCGCCGCCGAGTCAGGCCGGTGGGGCACTGCCGAGAGGGCGCGCGACTCGGGCAACATTGTGGCGTCATCCCCGTTCGGACTGATCGAGGAAGCGGGGAGGCCGGACGCCTCCCCAGTCGTGGCCATGTATGCGCCCGCGTACCGGGAGGGCGATCCCGGGACGGAGGCGGCACGACGGACCTCGCTCACGGGCTTCGCGATGGCGATCTTCCGCGTGGCGCCCCTGGTGGACGAAGCCGCGGCGCCGCCGGTGGACGCCTCAGGCCTTGCCTTTTCGCTCCGAGACCCTGAAGCGCCGAAAGCACCACTGGCCGAAAGGCCGCACGAAGCGGCGGCGCTTCCACGGCGGGCCGGTTTCAAGCTCGAGTTCCCGGTGCCTTTCGCGGATCGCCGGTGGACTCTCGATGTCTTCGCGGTTCCGGGCGCCTTCCTCCCTCCAAGGCGGGGAGCGATCGGGATCGCCTCGGTCGGCGTGCTAGCCGCGCTGCTGGGCCTCGTCACGGTGACCTCGCTGCGCACCATCTCGCGGCTGCGCCGGCAGGCAGAGAAAGTCGGGCCGTATCGGCTGATCGCGCGCCTCGGCCGCGGCGCGATGGGCGTCGTCTGGGAGGCGCGGCATGCCTTGCTGAGGCGGCCGACGGCGGTCAAATTGCTCGCGCCCGGCACGGAGGGGGAGCGCTCGCTTGCGCGGTTCGAGCGGGAGGTCCAGCTGACGGCGGGTCTGACGCACCCGAGTACGATCGCGATTTACGACTACGGCCGCACGGCCGACGGCGTCTTCTATTATGCGATGGAGCTGCTGCGCGGCATCAATCTGCTGCAGCTGGTGGCCTCCGACGGACCGCTGCCGCCGGCGCGCGTCGTTCATTTTCTGCGGCAGACGTGCGGCGCGCTCGCGGAGGCGCACGCAGCGGGTCTCATTCACCGAGACATCAAGCCGGCGAACCTGATGATCTGCGTCTACGGCGGCATCCCCGACTTCCTGAAGGTCCTCGACTTCGGGCTCGTCAAGGACATCGGGGCCGTCGAGCGCGCACCGGAAGGAAACGCGGCGGGGAGGCACGGAGACGTCACGCTTTCTCAGGACGGCTCGCTTCTCGGAACACCGCTCTACATGGCGCCCGAAGGAATGAGCGATCCGTCGGGCGTGGATGCGCGCGCGGACCTCTTTGCGCTCGGCGCCGTCGGATACTTTTTGCTGACCGGTAACTCTCCCTTTCCCGGGCACACAGCGATCGAGGTCTTCAAGATGGAGCGGCAGGGGCCACCGCCTCCTCTCTCGCAGGGCGCGCCGCATCCGGTGCCCGCGGCGCTGGAGGAGACGATCCGCCGCTGCCTCGCATTTGACCGCGAGGAGCGGCCGGCCTCGGCGGAGGCGCTCGACGCGATGCTCGGGGCGTGCGCCATCGCACCGCCGTGGCGGCCCGAGGACGCGCGAGCGTGGTGGCGCGACCGTGGCCCGGCAGCGCTCGCGGCGGCTCGCGCGGAGCGCGAAGAGACAGGCCAGGTCCTGGTTCTCTCCTCCGA
>Ga0070707_100004071_pt1 | contig 13733 bp, 8 predicted proteins | sample KBSK5502metaG_FD_65468 | JGI IMG/M metagenome (GOLD analysis project Ga0070707, IMG submission 65468) | Corn, switchgrass and miscanthus rhizosphere microbial communities from Kellogg Biological Station, Michigan, USA - KBS K5-50-2 metaG | ecosystem: Host-associated > Plants > Roots >... | reverse complement strand
CGAAATGTTAAGAAGCCGATCGAGTTCGACCGGCAGGCCAGCGATGATGTGCTTGAGAGTGGCACCATCCAAATATTCCATTGCAATGAATACGTGACCATCCTCTTCGCCGATGTCATGTATGATGCAGATGTTTGGATGATTCAATGCCGAAGCGGCCTGAGCTTCTCGCTGGAATCGCAACAGCCGCTGAGTCCCTTTGGCAAGGTCGTCGGGGAGAAATTTCAGAGCGACGAGTCGGTGGAGGCGAGTGTCCTCAGCCTTATAAACCACACCCATGCCACCGCCGCCAAGCTTTTCCACAATGCGATAATGCGAGACGGTTTGGCCGATCACGGGCCGCCCCTGTTCAGAGGATGTTACTTTGAGTAGACGCTGTGGTCAATTAGCAGACGCCCTGCTGGGGAAACCGAGAGTTGCGTGTTGTTTGCCAACTTCACGGGCCGTAGACCGGCTACCAATGTGCGACGCATTTTGCCATTCTTTCGCGCAGCGATGCGGCATTTTGGACGTATGGTCGGCATCCGCCCTCGATCGACAGCATTGGATGTTTCGCACCTTGGTGCAAGGAGTAGTGAGTTGCAATCAGTCCTCAACAAAAACTTTCCACCAGCATGACGATCGCGGATGAAACGATCCACTTGACTATAAGAATGCTAGGGCTGAGATCAGACGAATATCGGCTTCACGTCAGAAGGCTCTGTAACTCCGAAAAAAATGTCTCCGGAGAACGGGGGCGTCGTGCTGCATCGCGCGCAAGCGCACAATTGAAAAACCTCTGCCAACTCGTTGGAGCTTCCGGAAGGTACGCAGCAACCGGCGTGAGCTGCCCTGCAGCGATCGCCCGCTCGAATTCGAGGGCGCTTTCTGCAGCAAACGGGTGTGCGCCCGTCAACATTTCGTAAGTCACTACTCCCAACGCCCAGAGATCCCATTCGGGTGTGGCTGCTTCACCGCGCAACTGCTCGGGCGACATATACGGCAACGTGCCGACCAGCATTCCCGTGCCAGTATCAACAGTGGCTTCCTGCATTGTGCCGGGGAAGAATTTCGCGACCCCGAAGTCGAGGACCTTCGCTATTTCCTGAGAATCGTCTTGCACTAGAAAGATGTTTTCTGGCTTCAGATCGCGGTGAAGCAATTGTTTTCTGTGCGCGGCATCGACCGCAGCGCAGACGCCTTGGAGGATGCCCAGTACGCGTGGCGGCGCGAGGCGTCTCTCCTTGTGCAACACTTCACGCAGGGTGACACCGTGGAGCAACTCCATCACCAGGAAGGCGCGTGTTCCTGCGGCCAGGCCGAAATCGTACACCCTCACCACATTGGGATGCGCAAACGCTGCGGCCGCGCGCGCCTCGCGACGGAACCGCTCCGCGCTTTCGGCGCTACCGACTAGGTCGTCGCGGATGACTTTCACCGCCACGCCTCGCTCGAGCGCGCTGTCAAAAGCTTCGTAGACAGCGCCCATCCCGCCGCGGCCCAGGCGTCGGTCAACGCGATATCGCCCTTCGAGCAGCCGCGGCAGTGCGACGGGGACGAGCGCGGCGGAATCATGTTCGCACCGGGTAATGCCGGTGTCGTAACAGGTGCCACACTCAGGACACTCCTCGAAACGGTCGCGGCGCGGTGCTACGGTCGCGGCAGGTTTTTCAAGTAAGATCGCCAGGCTTGCAGCGATGGTCACGAGTAGGTCCCGATCTTCACTTGAGTAAGGTTCTTCGGAGCGCTTCGTGCCAAGCGTCAGCAGCGCTTCAGTTCGCTCGGGCGAGGTGGCCACCGGCACTAGCAAGTCAATGCGCGTTCGGCGAAGGAATTCCGTCTCTTCCCGGGGCAGTTGCTGCTGGAGCCAGCCAGAATCCGTGTGGGGCATCTCGACGGGCTTTCCGAGAAGGCGTACCAGCGCGATCAACTTGCTTTCCGCGGGAAAAGTCATAGCCTCGTGTTCCACTGGCGATGAAGCCAGATTGTGATAGGCGCGCGCACGCGGCTCGCGCGCCAGCAGCGCCACAAATTCGGGATGCAGTGCTGCCTCGATGCGTGCCACCGCGCGCGGCGCTTCCTGCTCCAAGCTTTGCGCGGCGCGGACTTCCTCCACGACTTCGCGCAGCAGCCGCTGGGCATCGTAGCGCTCGCGGAAGAAGCGGCGGTCCAGCCACTCCAGCCAGTTGCGCCGCTGCGTGTGCGCGAGAACCGCTAGTCCAACTAGGCTGGCGTACACCCAACCGTGCGCCCGGAGAATCGCCGCGAGCGGCTGCTCGCCGTGCAACCAGAGGTCTAAGAGCAGAATTGCAGCGAGCACCGGAACCACTGATAACACCGAGCTGCGCGCGAAAGCGTATCGTAAGCCCTGGCGCAGCACTACACGAATGTCGAATAGCCGGTGGCGAAGGAGAGCGTAAGCGAACGATACTGGGATCAGGAGAAAGAGAAAATAACCCACCATGGGGGCTGGTGTCGAGAAGAACGCGGGCGCAAAACTAGGAAACAGCTCTGCTATGACAGGAACAGGCAGGAATCCCACGGCTCCCACCACGGTTCCCAGAACCAACGCGCGTACACGTCGCCGCTCGTTGATGTCATCCAGCCTGCGGTAATTTGCGATCAACGCTCCTAAACCCAGAACGATATACAAATTCGCCAGGACCATTGCGGCGGAAAGCACATTTTGCGACATCCCAGCGGCGTGTTCGGGTTTGTAAACCATCCTGTACATCTGTGAGACGTGTAAGGAGGCGAGGACTACTCCTAAACCCCATGCCAGTCGAAGAGCCCAGAGCAAACCGAACATCTTGCGAGGGAATAAAGCAAAAAAAGTAAAAACGATTGGCGGGCCGAATGAGAGACAGAGGAAGGCAATCCACAAAAGAGCTCCCAGCGGCGCGGGCAGGTGCCGCCAAATAGCTGCGAACCCATATCCCGGTGGTCCCTCAGTCGCAATCGTGGTGAGAAGAAGCCCGGCACCCAACAAGGCGACCGAATCGCGAGGGCGGCTGAAGGCAATAACCAAAGACAGGAGCAAGGCGATTAACTTAGCCGTGTACTGCGCAATGGAAGTCAACTGCTTAGAGCGATCCTGCTGGCTCCAAGCCGTCCGCTTCAGGGTTATCCCAATTTCGAGCCGGTTATCGCTTCGCTCAATTTCCACTCGCCGTGGACTGCCCACCTCGAAGTTTGCGCTGATGGCCCTCCAGTCGGATTTGCTACGAATCGCTTGCCCTTCCACAGCCAATAGATGGTCGCCCGGCCGAAGGCCTGCCCACGCTGCCGGGGAATCAGGAAAAACCTCGCGGAGCACCATGCGGCCACCACTGTAATCGGACAAGATGCCCAGAGGCTCCGTTCCCCAGAAATCGGAATATATTTGCAGGACAAAATAGCCACAAAACGAGGCAGCAACCATGTACAGCCACCAAGGCGTCTGTCGGCGAGACATGGAGTGCTCCGCTTCTGCCAAGGGAAGAGTAAATGCGCGATAGGAAAGTAAAACGGATTATAGCAATTCTGGGCGAATTGTCGGCAAACCCGAAGCAATGATCTGTTCGCTGATAAGTTCCGGGTTGCTCGTCATACGTTAGGAACCGCAGGCTCCTTTGTCTGTACTTGAAATTCCTGCATTTTTCCTAAAGTCTTTCGAATGGAGCGCTTCCCATCCGTCATACGAGGTGCGCTGCGAATTCCGAACTCTGCTGTGCCCTCCACCTGCGTGAAATTTCATACGTTCCCATGATGCGCGTGAACTCGTCCCCTTGGAAGTCTTGCCCAGAGTATTCCGCCCCGCGACCACGAGCGATGGCAATTGCCCGGAGCAGCCGGTTGCCCTGGCTTTGCATTTACGCCCAGCCCAGGGCGCGCCGCGCCATTCGTGTCTTTCGCCAAAATGTGAGGCACGCCCCAGTTGTCCCACAGAATCTCAGCTGGGGTGCCACTCTCAGTCGCCTTCGCTTGGGCCGCAGCAGGAACAGCTGGACCGCACGCCGAAATAGCACCCGCCAATACGATTACAATACATTGAGAACGCTGCATCCCATCTCAAACCTTGCTGCCGTCATTGATTCAGGCTCGGCTGGTCGTCGCAAGCCTTCACATCCAGTCGCAGGAACCGCGCCGCATTCCGGCAGAAGATATCCCGCTTCTGCTCCGTCGTCAGAAAATCCGCCGACTCGATGGTTTCAATCGCCACTTTGATTGTCTGTGGCCATATCATTTCGTCAGATCCAAACAGAATTCGTTTTCCAAACCCCGCCTCGACCAAACGCCGCAAATGGCTGTGGAATTCCTTCCGGGGAAGCATCCAGTCGTTACCCGAAACGTCTACATACAGCTGCGGGTGCGAGAAAAGCATGGAAAGCATCTCATCCACCAGCGGCGAACCGTAATGCATCACGTACACCCGCAGCCGTGGATGATGAACCAGCACCTCTTCGAGAAGAAACGGGCTCGTCACGCGTGCGCGGTACTTCGAGGACCAAACATAAGCCGCTCCCGGAGGCCCTTCGCCCATGTGGATGCCGACAGGGATGTCCAGCTCTTCAGCCACGGCAAAATAGGGTTCGAATGACGAGGCAGAAATGCTAATGCCGTCATACTGAGGGCTGACTTCCGCGAACACAGCGAACTTGCTTTCCTTGAAGGCGCGACGAAATCCCTCAGGGTCATGCGGTTCATAATTCGCCTCTGCAAACGAGATTGCCGGAATAATGCGGTCTGGAGCTGCGTTGCGCCACTTCGTCACCTGCTCGAGTGGTCCGCTCGTCACCGCCCGAATATTGTAATTCTTCAGCACGGCGAGCGCTTGGCGCATCAGGTCGTCGTCTGTGGCAGGCGCCTCCAGCCGCGCAGGGCAGGACTTCGCACGCTCAAACGTCAGTGGCTCTCGCGGATCCCATCCGGGAAAGAGGATTTCCTGGTCATTCGTGCACGGCGATGGGAGCGGTTTTGCGTACATGCTTAACGTGTGCGCGTGCAGGTGCATATCAATGATGAGCGGCCGCGGAGCGCGATCTTGTGCACTCACGCACGCGGCTTCCAGGAGAACCATCAAAAGCGCGAGTCTACTGCGCCTCATTGGTACCTCCAGTTGAGTTCGCGTACGGCGTTCATGGAAGACATCACCCAGTTGCTTCCATCACTTTTATGGTTGTAGCTGTCCCGCAGCTTCCAATTGCTCGATTTCCTGCTTGGTGGTAGGCCTAGCGAATGGACTGCGTAAAAAGCGTTCAGCCATTGCGTTGAAACGCTCGTACTGTCCCTGAATCAGGAAATGTGTAGTTCCCGGCAAGATGGATAGCTGCGCGTGCTGAAGATTGCGATAGATATCGAGAAGATGCTCGGTCTTGATTACGTCTTCATCGGCGCCCGATATCAGCACCGGCACTTGAATGCGGCGCAGCTCGCTAAGCTGGATGTGAGGCTCGTGGAGCATCAGCTCATTCCAACGCTTGATCCTTGCCCAATTCTTGGAATGGTCGCCTTTTGCGATCATCGCCTCCGCACGTTCGAGATCTTGCTTCATGAGCGGAAAAACCCATGCGGCCATCGCTGTTTCGTCCGGCCAGAGGTTCGGCGAATTCGCGACGATCTTATTCACCTTCGATGGGTACCGAATTCCGAGTAGCAACGCTACGATTGCGCCGTCGCTCTGACCGAGAACGGCGGTCGAACTCACATTGACTTCTGTCAGGAGTGCAGCCAAGTCGTCGGCGATTTGCTCGTAAGTCAGCGGGCCGCTGCCATCCTCGCTTTTCCCATGAGCGCGACTGTCGGCAGCAATCACCCGGTAAGAGCGCGAGAAATGTGCTATCTGGCAACGCATCCCCCAGATGGAGCCACCGTTGCCATGAATCAGCAGCAGTGGTGGGCCACTACCGTAGGTCTCGTAATACAAACGGATACCGTTGACCACGGCGAAGTGCCCTGCGGCATCATTCTGTCCATAGCGAACCTCCGTTGGACAGGGAGGCGAATCCTTCATACTCGTGTCGTTCCCTTGCACGCGCTGTGTCAGGAACGGACGCGGATCAAAAAATGCACGCTCCTCGGCGATCCGGCCCGCTTCGAATCGAAAGCACGTGACCGCCGGGACCGCAAACCCTGCGTTACTCTGGTATTCGTACTGCGCGCAAGCGCGATCGCCGTCGATCACCCGCCACTCAAGCTGGACGTTCCGAGCCCCTTTGCCAACGGCGACAAGAAACGCGCGGACGGCCGAATCTCCGCGAATAGGTTCGGTGTGTAACGATCCACGGAAGACTACTTCGCGCGTGAACGGAACCTGCGAGAAGTCGTGTGAGTTCATTGCCGCGAAGTAGCTGTCCAGGATGTGCTCGGCCTGCAGGCGAGAGGTGGTCCCTATATCCTTGGACCCGTTCGGCCCTTGACCAGTCGCAACCGTTCCAAGCAGCGCCAGGATGATGTACACGAATGCCGAGATGAGGCGAGTCCTGTGCTTCATCTAATCCTCTCCCTCCTTCCGCCTGAAACGCCTCCGAGTCACCGCACTCTCGAACTTGCGCCAAGCTTGACTATCCAACTACGGCGGTGGCGAGCGATCGAACTCTTTGTCAATGGGACAGGAATAGCGGGCGATCATTTGCCAGTCGTGCTTCTTTCTCCAGATATCCACTAGATAGAAGTCACCGCTACGGTCGTGGCCATCCACCGTAGCTTTTTGAGTTGCCAGCAGACTAACAACCGAAAGATCACCGGTGAGCTTGCGAGCGGCATGGTAGCGCTCCTCGAGCGATTGGATTCTGTAAGGTGTGGCGGGTTGACCCCATACGCTGCGGGGGACACTGCGCTGAGGGGCATCCGACATACGGATCGTGAACTCCGGTGGCACGAGGCGCTCCAGGTTTTTTGTGTCCTTGAATCCGTGCAGGGTGGCTTCGACGACTTCCTGTTCGAGCCGGCGAAGCTGCTCGGTAAGCTGTACATCGATATCGCTAGGCGGCGGAAGTCGTAGCGGTGGCCGCTCGGGCGGCTTACCTACCGCACAGCCATAACGAGCGATGATCTGCCATTTGCCATCACGTTTCTTCCAGAAGTCAACCAAATAGGAATCGCCGCTAAAGTCGCGGCCCTCCATAGAGCCTTTATAAGTGAACCGCAGGCTCAAGGCTGCAAGGTCGTCGGTGAGCTTACGAGCTGCGTCATCGCGCTGGGCGAAGGATTGAGCCTTCAGTCGGTGAAGCGTATTGTCCATCCAGATTGAGCGAGGCAGGCTGCTCTCAGGAACATCGGAAACGCGAAGCGTGAACTCCGGGCTGACAATACGCTCAAGCGTGTTGTCGTCCTTGTGCAGGATGGCATTGCCGAATTCCTGTTCAAGCTGACGCAATTGTTCGGTATGACTGGGGTCGATATCGGAAGGAGCAGGTAGTTGACGGGGCGACCGTTCTCGCTGGGTTTGCGCGGCTAACCAGGTAAAGCCGATCAACAAGGACGTACGCAGCGGTAGGAGGAACCGGGCCATGAGAGCCTCCCTCGCGCACTATAGGCCGATCAGCCCTGCAACACAACTCGCCTCGCCAACCAATACGAAGCGACCGGCAAACAAGGAGTAATCGGTTAGTTCCGTTTTGCCCGTACGGGAGCAATATCGGGAAGAGGTCGGATACTTGGTCTTGGAACGAGATCACCAGCGTGTGCGAGCGGCTCATGCAATTGGACTTGGCGGACAAAGAAGAGTCAAAGTCACGTCAGGGAAGGACGCAGCGCATCAATGCCCCTTCTGCCCGTCACCAGCGCGTTGTTTCAGCTCTTCGAACCAGTTCAGCACAACGTTCAACTGCGTGACTGTAGCCTTCTGCTGGTTTTCCATCACCATCAGCAACCGCTGACCGTCCGGCGCAACGTCATAGTTTGGTATGTCGCTGCTGATGCGCGCATATGGGGCCTCAAAGAGCAGGCGAGATCGGGAAACGGCAAAGGCTGGCCTCGTTTCGAGACTCACGGCCATCATTTTGTCGCCGTTTCGATAAAATATCGCCCGACCCGAAGGCGCCCACAGCGGCTCGTTACCTCCTTCCGTGGAGACCTTCCACTTTGCGCCCAGACTCGGGAACGGCTGCACGTACACTTCAGCGCTGCCGGATTCGTTGGAGGTGTAAGCGATCCACTGCCCATCCGGTGAGAATCGCGGCTGCCATTCATCAAAAGGTGTCTGCAATAGCGGCTGCGGCCTTCGATCTCCCTGCAAGGGCACCAACCATATGTCATCGCCGGTCTGCGAATGCCCTTCCTCGGTGAACGCCAGGAACTTGCCGTCCGGCGACCACGAGCCAGGATATTGGCTGTATTCGCTCGTCGTCAGCCGCTCGACTGTTCCACTGCCGTCGGCTGCGGTCACGTATAAGTTCGCGGCGCCAACCCGTGTGGAGTTGAATGCGATGCGCTTTCCGTCGGGCGACCAAACGGGATAGTTGTCGTCGCCGCCGAAGGTGAGTCGCGTAAGGGTATCGCGAGCAGCGTCGTACAGCCAGATGTCGTAGGTAGACCCGGCGATGACCACGGCTAGGTGACGCCCATCCGGCGACAGCCGTGGCACCTCGAAAGAACGGTCTCGCCCCGACAGGGGCCGGACGGCTGCCTTTTGATCCACCCACACCAGGGAGTATTCCAGCATGCGCAGACCGCCGGGTACATACAGGAGAGTACCGTCCCGGGAGAAGCTGAAGTCCGCATCGCCGGCGCTTGCCCCGATCATCAAGCCGTCCAGAACTCGCGTTTCTGTGCCACGAACTTCGAGCCGCTGGGGGTCGAACGGCACCGCCAGGAGTTCCGAGCCGCGGGCATAGACCAGGTGACCCGTGGGCACGTAGCGGGCGTACGTTCCTCCGTCGATTACCGTGCGCCTCTCGTGGGTGTCAAGTCGGAATGCGACGATGTGGGCGCCGTCAAAACTTCCGCCGGTCCAAGCCGTGAACAGCACGGTCTTAGCACCAGGCAACACTTCGGGCCATAGGTACGCGCGCTCGCTCTTGCCAGACTCGGGCGCGACTACCAGTTCCGTTTGGCCTCCGCGCGCAGGAACGCGCCAGATGCCCTTCGTCCAGAGAGGTGTGAAGTAAATCATGTCGTCGGAGCCCCAGCTCGCCCCAATACCATCTCCCGCGGCGCAGATGTCCTGCGGAACGCCTCCAGCGACCGCAGCCTTTTTTAGTTTACCTTGGGCAAAGAAGCCCACCCACTGGCCGTCCGAGGAAAAGAATGGGTTGTAGGCGTCTTCGCTGGCCGGGACGAGGGTTGGCTCAAGTCGGTTCAGCGCACGCAAATACAGCTGTGATATGTCGCCTCGACGGACCGTGTACGCAACGTTCTTGCCATCGGGAGAAAGGGCGATAGGAGCCCGATCTCGCGAAAAACTCAGCGCCTCAGTGGCCGGCAAGAGAATGCTCAAGCGCAGCGAGGACGGTGGAGATCGGCGCTCGCGAACGGGCTGCCAATAGCCAAGGGCGGCGGTGAGCGCAAATACGAGAACAAGTGACCAGGCGAGATACTCGCGGAGTTTTCGCCTTGTGGCGACGGGGGCCACAACCCCCGCCGCGGAGCCGCCTGCGGCAATCCAGCGCAACTCGTCGCGCAGGTCCGCGGCCGACTGCCAACGCTCGTCGGGGTCTTTTGCCAGGCAGTGCTTCACCGCGCGCTCAAGCGCTGGGGACACGAGCCTTTGCGTATGCCCGAATGGCGCAGGCTCCGACGATAGAATCGCTGCGATCAAGCTCGCCTTGCTGCGTCCAGCAAATGCCGGCCGGCCTGTCACCATCTCGTACAGCACAGCGCCCATCGCAAACAGGTCAGTTCGCGAGTCCGCCCCATGCCCTTCCAACTGCTCGGGCGCCATGTATTGAAACGTGCCGACGATAACGCCTTCATCCGTGAGCTTCACGTCACGCGTTTCACCGACCATCTCCGTCAACGCCGCTGCCATCGGTACCGGCTCCGCGCACAGTCTGGCTAGACCGAAATCGAGAAGTTTTGCACCACTCTTGGTCAGCATGATGTTTCCGGGCTTCAAGTCGCGATGCACGATGTTCTGCCGATGAGCTCGACCGAGTGCATCCGTTACCTCAATCGCGATGCGCAGTGCTTGCTCAAGTGGCAACGCACCGCGCTCCAGGCGTTGTGCCAGCGTCTCCCCTTCCAGAAACTCCATAACCAGGTACTGCTGATGGTCGTGTTCGCCAACGTCGTAGAGCGCGCAGATGTGCGGATGATTCAGGCTGGAAATGGCCTTCGCTTCGCGCTCGAATCTTTGCTTTCGCACCGCATCATTGGACATTTCTTTGGGCAGGATTTTGATCGCCACTGAACGTTCCAGCCGCGTATCCCGAGCACGATACACTTCGCCCATGCCGCCCGCGCCGACAGGCGCTTGAATCTCGTAGGGTCCGAGTTTCGTGCCCGAAGAAAGGGACATAATGCGCGCATTATAACGCCAGGTTGCCTACACAATGTCAGTTGTCGTGAACGAGTCATGCGTAGGGGTGACCGCACAAGGTATTTTGGGCTGCGTAGTTATTCCCGGATGTCGGCAACCCGGAGAGCGCCGGGATAAACATCCGCTGGACACTTCATGCCGAGAGCTTCGTGAGGTCGTTCGTTGTTGAAGACCTCGATGAATTTGTCGAAGCGCGCTTGCTGCTGAAGGAAATTGGCGGCGGCTGGTTTGTCCACGAGCTCCGTCGTTTGTCCGGTGTGAACGATTTCGCTACCCTCAGACATGTGAACGTCTTTCCGGAACCCTGTTCAGCGCACCGTTTTGTCCGAATATTTTGGGCCTTCCACAGGGAATCGCACTACAATGCACGAAGGCCCGCAATGCAGCCAGACGGTCGAAATATCGACGTGCAGCAAGAGGTCGGTAAGGGGAATCACACGCCTACCGGTGATGCGGCACCTCAAGAGCTGGTAACCGCGGTCGACGCTGGTGACCTCGAACTCACTGAGCACAAGCTCCTTCCGGACGAACAAGAGCCGGGACGAATCGTCGACCTTATTGCACAAACAATCGTGGTTCTGAATCCCGCCGGCAGGGCCATCTACGCAAATCGCGTGACACTTGAATACACGGGACTATCTCTGGACGAAGTGCGCGCCGACAACTTCCGGGATCGCGTGTTCCATCCCGAGGACATTCAGAGACTTCGTGAAGCGCGCCACAAAGGTCTGTCTGGAACGGTTCCGTTCGAAAATGAGCAGCGCGCCCTCGGTAAGGATGGCCAATACCGATGGTTCTTGGTCCGCTACAATCCGCTACTAGACGAACGCGGGAATGTCCTTCGTTGGTACGCCACGGGCACGGACATTCAGGATCGCAAGCAGACTGAAACCCTACATGCGGCCGAAAAACGGACCTTGGAAATGATTGCCAGCGGAGCTTGCCTACCAGATGTCCTGGAAAGGTTGTGCGAGACGATCGATGCTCAGGCAAGTAACGTCAAGTCGGCAGTTATGCTGCTGGACGCTGACGGCATGCACCTTCGGCACGCAGCCGGTCATCGAGTTCCCAAGGGCTGGGTTGAGGCGATCACTCCGCTAAAGATTGGCCCTTGTGTAGGTTCGTGCGGCTCCGCCGCATTTCTGAAGAAGCGGGTGATCGTTTCCGACATTGCAAGAGACCCTTTGTGGGCTGACTACCGGGAACTTGCTTTGAGTTACGCCTTGCGCGCCGCGTGGTCTCAGCCGCTCGTCTCCAAGAACCAAGACGTGCTCGGCACCTTCGGAATGTACTATCCGGAAGCCCGCACCCCGAGTGAGACTGATCTGCGACTGATCGAAGGCGCGGGTCATATCGCCGTAATCGCCATCGAGGGAGAGCGATCGCAGGAAGCATTGAGAAGCGCTTTTGAAGAAATCCGAAACTCGGAAGCGAAACTTCGACAGGAAGAGCGCGAGCTGCGGCAACTCATAGATTTCCTTCCTCAGCATGTGCTTGTGCTGGATAAGGATGGCACCTTGCTTCAGGCCAACAAGAGACTGCTTGACTACAAGGGCTTGACCTTGGAAGAAATGAAAGGCGGGGGAACTCGCGAGCGGATCAACAGAGACGTTCATCCAGACGACCTAGAGAGAGTTCAAAAGGAACGAAGCGCGGGGCTTTCAAAAGGAGTGCCCTTCGAGACGGAAAAGCGGCTGCTGGGTAAAGATGGCCAGTTTCGCTGGTTCCTTTTTCGCTACAACCCGGTACTCAATGAAGCCGGAGAGATCGTTCGGTGGTTCGCAACGGCGACCGACGTCGAAGATCGCAAGCAGGCTGAAGATCGCGTGCGAAATGAGGCCATCGCATTGCGAGAGCAAATCGATCGGGAGTCGATGTTTGAGGACATTGTCGGTTCTTCGGAAGCGCTGCGTAAAGTGCTTCGCCAACTCGCCAGGGTAGCACCTTCCGATTCCACAGTCTTGATTCTGGGTGAAACCGGCACCGGAAAAGAGTTGATAGCTCGCGCCATCCATAAACGATCGAAGCGCGCAGACCGAGCATTTATCGGTGTGAATTGCGCCGCGATACCAACTTCGCTGATTGCTTCCGAGCTCTTTGGTCACGAGAAGGGCGCGTTCACCGGCGCGACGCAACGACGCCTGGGACGTTTTGAATCGGCAAATGGGGGGACCATCTTCCTGGATGAAGTCGGCGACTTGCCCCCGGAAATCCAGATCGCATTGTTGCGGGTGCTGCAAGAACGTGAAATCGAACGTGTTGGCAGCAACAAACCCATTTCAATTGATGTCAGAGTGCTGGCCGCTACTCATCATGATCTGGAGGCTCTCGTAGCCGAAGGAAGGTTTCGTCAAGATCTTCTGTACAGACTGAGCGTCGTGCCTGTTCAGATGCCCTCCTTGCGCGAGCGAAGAGAAGACATTCCGCTACTCGTTGAATACTTCATTGGTCGGTTTGGGAAAAAAGCTGGAAAGGAGTTCAGAACCATCGACAAAAAAACGGCTAGATTGTTCGAATCCTATCAATGGCCCGGCAACGTTCGAGAGCTGCAAAATGTGATTGAGCGGGCGGTGATCCTCAGTGAGGATGATGTTTTTTCCGTGGATACGGCGTGGCTCAAACAAAATACGTCGCAATTCAGTGATTCACCAACTGCGCTGAATAGAGTGCTGCTGCGGCACGAAAAGGAAATGATCGAATCCGCTCTGGCAGAAAGCGGAGGCCGCGTTTCCGGTCCAAGCGGCGCAGCAGCAAAACTGAGAATTCCGACGCGGACTCTCGATTCAAAGATCAAACGCCTCGGAATCAACAAATTTCGGTTCAAAAGGCCGCAAGCCAACTAAATTTATTCACGCCCACCAGTCGCTCGAAAGGCGCTGCTTAAATCCTGATTAATCAGGAATCCCTGATGATTCAGGAGACTGCTTCCTTCCAGGCCCTTGGTTTTCAATCATTTGAAACTGGTCCATCCATTGCCCCCTCGAGAGTGCGGTCGGGAGCTGGCAATTCATGACGCTCAAGATCGAGCGATTCCGGGCGCGGGTTCGGCTCAGCGGAGAGCTGCGATCCGAACATCTGGATCAGGTCAAAACCGAATTACGGAAATGCGGAGCATCGGCCATTTTGGATTTGGAAGAAGTGAATCTCGCGGATGTCGAGGGCGTTCGCTTTCTCAACGGGTGTGAGGCGAAAGGGATATCGGTGGTGCACTGCTCGCCTTATATCAAGGAGTGGATGTCGCGGGAGCGGGGTCGAGCAAAAACACGCGCAGAAGCATAGCAAGGACGGCTCGTTC
>Ga0070707_100004069_pt1 | contig 13740 bp, 17 predicted proteins | sample KBSK5502metaG_FD_65468 | JGI IMG/M metagenome (GOLD analysis project Ga0070707, IMG submission 65468) | Corn, switchgrass and miscanthus rhizosphere microbial communities from Kellogg Biological Station, Michigan, USA - KBS K5-50-2 metaG | ecosystem: Host-associated > Plants > Roots >... | reverse complement strand
GAATCCCTCCTTCTCCGCTTCGCAGCACGGAGAGGTGTCCGAGTGGCCTAAGGAGCGCGACTGGAAATCGCGTACGTGCTGAAAGGTGCGTCGCGGGTTCAAATCCCGCCCTCTCCGTAGAAGCGCGGGGGAAACCATGTTTCCCCCGCGAGCCCCGTTCTTCTTGTTTCTGGTGACGCTGCGGGTTGTGTGCGCTGCGGCGGGAGCGCGGTCCCGCCTCCGCGCGGCGCATGGCGTTGAACCCAGAGTGGTTAGGCTCGCGCAGTGACGGCCCCGATCAACGTCTGGGATTACGAGCGGCTCGCCGAACAAACGCTCGACTCCAACGCGTTCGCATATTTTGCGGGCGGGTCGGGGGACGAGGTCACGCTGCGGGACAACCTTGCAGCGTTCGAGCGGCGCAAGCTGAGGCCCCGGGTTCTCGTCGACGTCAGCTCCATCTCGACGGCGACGACCGTTCTCGGGACGGACGTCGCACTGCCGATCCTGATCGCGCCGCTCGCCCTCCAGCGCTTGGCGCATCCGGACGGCGAGCTCGCAACCGCGCGCGCGGCGGCTGCGGTCGGCACGATCTTGTGCCTCTCGACCGCGGCGACGGCTCGACCGGCGGAGGTCGCCGCAGTCGCGCCGGGCGCGCCGCGGTGGTTCCAGGTCTACGTCTTTGCCGATCGTTCGGAGACGGAGGCTCTAGTCGCCGAGGCACTCGCGAACGAGTTCTCCGCGCTGGTGCTCACCGTCGATACGCCGCACCTCGGACGGCGCGAGCGCGACATCCGAGTCGACTTCAAGATCCCGGAACACCTCACCGTGGCGGGCGACATCTTCGGCGGCCACTTCGACACGGGTCTCACCTGGCATGACCTCGAGTGGCTCGCCGGCTACGGCTTGCCGGTGGTCGTGAAGGGGATCCTCACAGCCGAGGATGCGCGGCTCGCCTGCGAGCACGGCGCCGCTGCGATTGTCGTCTCGAACCACGGTGGCCGCCAGCTCGACGGCGTGTCGAGTTCGCTCGACGCGCTCGAGGAGGTCGTCCACGCGGTCGGCGGTCGCGCCGAGGTGCTGCTCGACGGCGGCGTGCGCCGCGGCACCGACGTGCTCAAGGCGCTTGCACTCGGCGCGCGTGGGGTTCTCATCGGTCGTGCCATGGTGTGGGGACTCGCTGCCGCCGGGGAGGAAGGCGTGACGGACGTCCTCCGGCTCTTGCAGAAGGAGGTCGAGCTCGGACTCGCCCTCCTCGGTTGCGCCTCACCCGCCGACGTCAGTCGTGCACACGTGCAATGAGGTCGGCCCGCCGCATCACCTTCACGGCGGCGCCGCCGAGCCGCACGTCGTAGCCGGCCTCACTCGGGAAGAGGACCTTGTCACCCGGCTCGACGCCGCCGGCCTCGGCTCCGACGGCAGTGATGACGCCGGTGCGGCAATCGGCCTCCGTCGAGGCGGGAATGATCAGGCCGAGGTTGGTCTCCGACTCCTCGTCGGAGGGCTGGATCACCACGTAGTCGTCGAGCGGTTCGAGCGACAGGTCGATCCCCCGTGTCTCGGGCTCGCGCATGACTACAAACTAGCTCTCGTCACGGCGTCAGGACCTCGGGAGGCGGCGGAGGAACGGGTGCGGCGACCCCGCGGCGCCTTCGGAGCTCGAAGAGCGCAAGGAATCCGAGTGCGAGCCCGGCGAGCACGATCGTCGCAATGCCGAGCTGCTCGGCGGTGTGGCGCGCCGTGCCTTCCCATTCGCCTCGCAGATAGAGGTCGGAGGTCGAGCTCGGTGGGATGAGGTCGATGCCGACGGGATACCGCGCGGTGTGGCGGCTCGTCCAGGTGTCGAGCGGCAGCAAGAGCGCGAGAGCCGCAGCGATCGCGGTCAGAGACGAGGTGATCACGCCCGCACGGCCGATCAACATCCCGGCGGCTCCGATCAGGACGAGCCCGACGGGCGGCACGAGTGCAAGTAGCCAGATCGCTCTCTCCGTGGAGCCCGAGGGATCGCCGAGCTTCGCGATTATCTTCCCGTTCTTCAGGACGTGGTGGATGGTCGGCTTCTCGAGCGCGAGCGACATCGCCATGAGTGCCACGAAGAAGAGCGGCGTCGCGAGGATGCCCGCGACCGCGAGCGGAGCCCTGGGCGCCTTCCGCAGCCGCATCACAGTCGCCCCGCCTCGATGATCCGCGCGAGGAACTCGCGCGTCCGCTCCTCGGTCGGGGCCGAGAAGATCTGTTCAGGCGTGCCTTCCTCGAGGATCACGCCGCCGTCGAGGAAGCAGACCTTGTCCGCGACCTCGCGGGCGAAGCTCATCTCGTGCGTCGCGATGATCATCGTCATGCCGGTATTGGCCAGCTCGCGGACGAGGCTGAGCACCTCGCTCACGAGCTGCGGGTCGAGGGCGCTCGTGATCTCGTCGAGGAGCATCAGCGTCGGGTTCATCGCAAGGGCACGAGCGATCGCGACCCGCTGCTGCTGACCGCCGGAGAGTCGGTCGGGATACTCGTCGGCCTTGTCGAGCAAGCCGATGCGCCCGAGGAGCTCCCGAGCAAGCGAATGCGCCTCCTCCTTGGAGAAACCGCGGGCCTTCCGGGGCGCGAGCGTGATGTTCTGCATCACGGTCATGTGCGGAAAGAGGTTGAAGGCCTGGAAGACGATGCCGATCTTGCGCCGTAGCGCGTTGACGTCTGCGTCGCCGTTCGTGATCGTCTCGCCGTCGACGACGATCGTTCCTTCGTCGACGACCTCCAACAGGTTCACGCAGCGGAGGAGCGTCGATTTGCCGGACCCGGAGGAGCCGATCAGGCAGACGACCTGGTGGAGATCGACCGTCAGGTCGATGCCCTGGAGCACGGTGAGCTCATCGAAGCGCTTCGTGACGCCGTCGAGAATGACGAAGTGTCCGTTAGCGCTGTTCACACGAGTTGGGCGCGCTCGCGGAGCTCTCGCTGCTTGATCAAGCGGTCCGTGAAGCGGGCGAACGGGATGGTCAGGATCACGAAGAAGACGGCTGCGACCGTATAGCCGACATAGAGGAAGTAGTCACTGGAGTAGAACCCGGCCTGGGCAAGCGCCTCCGTCACACCGATGACGGTGATGATCGCGGTGTCCTTCTGGAGGCCGATGAAGTCGTTCAGGAGCGGCGGCACCACGCGGCGGATCGCCTGGGGAAGCACGACATACCTGAGCGTCTGTGCATAGGTGAGGCCGAGCGAACGCGCAGCCATCCGCTGACTCGGGTGCACAGACTCGATTCCGGCCCGGTAGACCTCGGTCACGTACGCCGTGTAGACGAGCGTGAGCGAGATGACTCCGTACGTGAAGAGTGATTGATTCGAGATGATGCCGGCGTGAATTGCCGGAATCCCGAGACCCCAGACGTAGGCGACGAGAATCAGCGGCGTCCCACGGAAGAAGTCGGTATAGGCAACCGCGAGAACACGGAGAGGCCAAGTTGCACGTCCCGGTAGTCCGCGGACGATCGCGAACCCCAATGCGAAGAACAAGACGAGGATCTCCGCGATCACCATCAACTTGATGTTCGTCTGGAAGCCGTCCCAGACCTGCGGGACCGCGTGGCGGAAGCCGAGTGGGCTGAAGAAGGCGTGCAGGAACTTGCCCATCTCAGCCTCCGCCGCGGTGGACTAACCGGCTATTTCAGGACGGGCGGGATCGGGTTGAGAAGCCACTTCGTCACCAGACGCTTGATCGTTCCGTTCGCGATGAGCGCCTTGATCGCCCTGTCCAGGTAGGGCTTCAGCTTGCTGCCCTTCTCCATCACCGCCCCGTAATGCTCGTTGGTGACGATCTGACCGGCGACGCCGCCGTACGCCCCCGGCTTCTTCCTGGCCTGTGATGCGACGATCGGGACGTCGAGGATCAGCGCGTCGCATTTGCCCGCCTCGACGGCGTCGAATGCCGCGGTCGACGACGCCGAGTAGACGAGCGGCTTCTTCTTGGGCCGGAGCTTGTGCTGGATGTACGCGAGCCCCGTCGTACTCGACTGGGCGCAGAGTTGGAGACTCTTGAGAGCGGCGAGGCTCGTAGGCTTCTTCAGGCCTTTGCGGATGAGCACCCCCTGATTGGCGTCGAAGTACCCCGTCGAAAAGGACACCACCTTCGCGCGCTCCGCGGTGATGGTGACCTCCTCGAACGCGAAGTCGAACTTCTTGGGCGCAGGCGAGAACAGCCCTCCGAAGGGGGCCCGCAAGTACTGAACCTTGCTGATCCCGAGCTTCTTGGCGATCGCCTGTGAGAGGGCGTATTCGAAGCCGGACGGGTTCTTGATTGTCGTTCCGGTGGCGCGGCCGTTCCAGAACGCCGGAGCGGGAAGGTCGAAGCCGACAATGAGCTTCCCCGGCTGCTTGGTTGGGACGGCCAGCGACCTGGCGCCGGCCGTCGCGGTGATCGCCAATAGGGCGATGCTTGCTGCCAGCAGGACTCGCTTCATGGATCCTCCCTCGGTCGAAATACCCGGCAGGGACGAATCTAGCGCGCTCGGGCCCGCTGGTTAGGGAGTACGGAGCAGAGGCCGGGTGAGGCAGGTCGGGCCGCCGTCCCCTTTTGAGAGCTCGGCGCCGGCGTAGAGGGTGACGTCGACTCCCGCCTGCTCCATTCGCCGGCGGGTCCGCGGATTCCCCGCAACGGCCACGGCGACTCTCGGGGCGAGTGCGAGGACGTTGGGCCCGAGCGTGTCGAGCTCATCGTCGGGCACTTCGATCGAGCGGACACCGTGCTGCGACAGCAGCTCGAGCAAGCGAACCGGTGCGAGCGGCGGGAAGACGAGAGCGAGATCGCGATCGAGCATGCTGATCACGGACATCAGGTGGAGGACTTCGCCTGCGCCGCGGAAGTGCGGCAGGTCAAGTGCGACGACGTCGACGCCCGGCAGTTGCTGTCTCAGCGCCTCGATCCCGGCGCCGTTCGTCCGGTAGCTCCAGCCGACGAGGAGAGTCTCCTCGTTCAGCCACACGATGTCGCCGCCCTCCGCGCATCCCGGAGCGTCCAGGGTCGCGAGGACCGGAACGCCGGCAGCGTGCAGGTCGGCTGCGGCGGCAGGAACCTCGGCGCGACGAAGCTCCTTCCCCGGTCGCAGCACGATCGCGCCGGCGTCCGAGATCAAGCTCGGATCGTGGACGTAGATCGCATCGGGATCACCTTCGACCGGAGACTGTCCGGCAAGGACCTCCGCGCCGAACTCGCTGAGGATGTTGCAGAACTGCTCGTGCTCGGCGAGCAGCAGGTCGGGATCCGGCGCCGCTCGCCAGGCGAACTGAGACCAGTGCGCGAGCGAGTTCGGGTCTGGCGCGCGCACGAGCACCCGGCGCAGGCGTGCCACCATCGTCTGACCGCCGAAGAGTTGGGCCGCCACCCCGTTCATCGTCACCTCAGCGTACTCAGCATGATTGGCTCCGTGCACGTGGCGATCAGCAACCCGGACAAGGTCTTCTTCCCGGAGCGAGGCCTGACGAAAGGCGACCTGGTCCAGTACTACGCCGATCTCGCCGACGCCGTTCTCCCGCACCTGCGAGGCCGGCCGTTTCATATGGTGCGCTACCCGAACGGCGTGGAGGGCGACTTCTTCCACCAGAAGCGCGTGCCGCCGCATCCCGACTTCGTCGGCGAGCAGTACGTCGAGTTCCCCAGCGGCCATTCGACGGTCTTCGCGGTGATCGACAACGCCGAGGCCCTCGCCTGGGTGATCAATCTCGGTTGCATCGAGCTGCACACCTGGCACTCGCGCGTCCCTGAGATCGAGAAGCCCGACTACCTCCTGATCGACCTCGACCCGACCACCGACGGCCAATGGCCGTATGTGCGCGAAATCGCGGTCGTCGTGCGCGACGTGATGGAGGAGCTTGGACTCGCCGCCTATCCGAAAACGTCTGGCGCGACGGGGCTCCATGTGATGGCGCCGATCAAGCCGGAGCTGCCGTTCCCGGAGGTGCGGCGCTTTGCGAAAGCGCTCGCGGAAGAGGTGGAACGGCGGGTCGGCGACCAGGAGGTGGCGACGACGACCTGGCGTGTCGCCGATCGCCGCGGGGTCTTCGTGGACTTCGGCCAGAACTCCCGAGACAAGACGATCGCAGCCGCGTATTCGGTGCGCCCGACCCCGGACGCGCGTGTGTCGGCGCCGCTCGCATGGGAGGAAGTGCCCACGGTCGAGCCGCAGGATTTCGCGGTCGAGACGATGCGCGACCGGATCGCCGACGTCGGCGACCTGACAGAAGGAATGTGGCGTCGGAAGGTTTCGCTTCGCCCACGGTTCGCCAAGCTTGGGCTCGATCGGCCCTAGCCGGCGAGCAGGCTCTCGAAAGTCGGGTCGTCCTTGCGGCGCGGCGGCCGGACCTCGCGCCAGGTGCAGTCGTGCGGATCCTTGTCGTCGCGGAAGCGGATGAAGCGCGAGCCGTGCCGGAAGCGGTTGCCCTGCACCTTGTCGTAGCGCACCTCGGCGACGAGCTCCGGGCGCACCGCCGACTCCTGCAGCTCGCCGGTGCCCCAGCGGTTGGGCTCCGAGAAGCCGCGGTCCGGCGCGTCCTTCAATAACGGCTCGATGCGGTCGAAGATCTCCTTGTGCTTGCTTGCGGCTACCGCGGCGGAGCCGACGTAGTCCACCTTGTCGCCCTCGCCGTACAGCCCGAGCAGCAGCGTTGCAATCCGCGTGGGCTTCTCCTTCCAGCGGACGCCGACGATCACGCAGTCCGCAGTCTTGAACGGCTTCACCTTGAGCACGCCGTCGCGCGAGCCCGGCAGGTACGGCAGCCCGAGCTTCTTCGCGATCACCCCGTCGAGGCCCGCGGCCTCGAAGCTGTCGAGCCACTTCTGCGCGTTCCCCGAGTCGTCCGTCGTCGGCGACAGGTGAAAGTCGTCGCCGAGCACTCGCTCGAGCTCTGCGCGGCGCTGCTCGAGCGGCTGCTCGTGGATCGGCTTGCCTTTCCAGAGCAGGAGGTCGAACACGATGAAGTCCGCTGGAATCTCTGCGGAGAGCTTGCGCACGCGAGACTCCGCCGGATGGAGCCGCATCTGCATCGAGTCGAAGTCGAGGACGCCGTCGCGGGCGATCACGATCTCGCCGTCCAGGGCCGAGTGCGGAGGCAGGAGCTCGCCCAGGGGCCGCAGCTCAGGGAAATACCGGAGCAGCGGCCGGCCGTTTCGCGACCAGAGGGCGAGCTCGCCGCCGTCGTTCTCGAGGATCCCCCTGAAACCGTCCCATTTCGGCTCGAACTGCCAGCCGTTCGTGTCAGGAAGCTCTTTCACGAGCTGAGCCTCCATGGGCGGGAAGGGGACGTTTGGTCCGGGCACCGCGCGGAACCCTACTGCCGTGGGTGAGCTGGACGGGGTCTGGGCCGCCGAGCGCGTCTCGGGCGCGCTTCCGCCGCTGCTCGGATGCGTGAAGCGGATCCACGGCTCGCGCGGGACGACGGAATTTCCGCACGTTCCGGGTCTCCCGTTCGAGGTCCGCGGCCTGGAGCTGCACTATCCATTAGGGCTCCTCGTGGACAGCCTCGAGCCTCAGAACGGCGCGTATCCCGGACGGGCGACTCTGCTCGGCCGCGAGCTCGGTCAATTCAGGATGAGGAGGTTGGACGAAATGGGCCAGTTGAACGAGCAGCTGATCAAACACATCGACGAGGCGCACGCGATGGAGCAGAACATCTTGCGCATGCTCGACGGGATGATTGCGACGACGGACGATCCGGAGATCCTTGACGCGCTCGAGCATCACAGGATGCAGACGCATGGTCACGCAGACCGCATGGTGCGGCGTCTCGAGGCGCACGGCGTCACGCCTTCCACCGTCAAGCAACTGGGCGGCGTGCTCGGCGCGCTCGCGAAGATGCCGCTCGACTTCGTCCGCGGTGAGAAAGCCGGTCGCAATGCGCGCGACGGTTATGCCGCCGAGCACATGGAGATCGCGAGCTACGAGCTCTTGAGCCGCGTCGCCGAGAAGGCAGGCGACGCGGAGACGGCTGCCCAGGCGCGCGAGATCATCGAGGAAGAGCGCGCGATGGCGAAGGTGATCGAGGAGAACTGGGACAAGTTCGCGGAGCTCTCCCTGCAAGAAGAGGGCATCACCGTCTAGCCAGTCAGTTGAGCCAGGGAGCCAGGAAGACCTCGATCTCGCGGCAGCCGCGAGGCCGCTCCAGGCGTGCGGCGACGGCCTTGTTCTCGACGACGACGAGCGTCGGGACCGTCTCGATCATGAACCGTTGGAGCAGCTGCGGATGCTCCTCTTCGGCCACCTTCACGACATCGAACGTGCCGTGGTTTCGCCGCCGCTGCAGTACCTGGGCAAGAAACCCCTCGACGCGCCGGCAGTGACCCGAGAGGCTCGAATGGAAGAAGACGAGCCTCGGCTGGTCGGCCCCTGGGGGGATAGCCATCGTCATGTCGCACCTCCGTTGGATCTGAAGGGCGAGGACTTGGCCCTTGCTAGGAACGAGTGGATTCGTGCCCCGAAGCCGCCGTTTCGTAACCTCACGGCCCAGGCGCCGACTCGGCGGCGCCGCAAGAAGGCCGGGCGGGCTTCGCCCGCACGGCCGTCCTAGCTAACACTCTTGGATCGATCCGCGAAGTTGGGCGGTAACCGGACTGGTGACACTCCTGTCTAAGCTCACGCGATGAGAAGGGTCGCGGTCACAGGGCTCGGTGCCGTCACGCCGCTCGGCAACGACGCGCAGTCGACCTGGAGCGCCGCCGTGGCGGGCGAAAGTGGCATCGACTGGATCCGGTCGTTCGACCCCGGCGACGCGCCGGTGCGGATCGCCGCGGAGGTCAAGGACTTCGACGCGACGCAGGTGGCCTCGGCGAAGGACGTGCGCAAGCTCGAGCGGAACGTCCTCCTCGCCCTGGGCGCGGCCCGGGAGGCGATGGGCGACGCTGGGCTGAACGGGTTCGATCCGAAGCGCGTCGGCGTCGTCTTCGGCACGGCGATCGGCGGCGTGAACGGGCTGCTCGAGCAAGAGGAGATCCGCCGCGAGCGCGGGCCCGACCGGGTCTCGCCGAACTTCCTCCCGAACGTTCTGGTCGACTCCGCCAGCGGGCAGCTCGCCATCTCTCTAGGGATCAAGGGCCCGAACTACGCGGTCGTCTCCGCCTGTGCGACCGGCTCGCACGCGATCGGCGAGGCCGCCGAGCTGATCAAGCGCGGCGATGCCGACGCGATCCTCGCGGGCGGGGGAGAGGCCTGCATGCACCCGTTGATCCTTGCCGGCTTCACGGCGATGCGGGGGCTCGCGGTGGAGAACGAGGATCCGCCCCGCGCGTCGCGGCCCTTCGACGCCACGCGCGCCGGGTTCGTGATGGGAGAGGGCGCGTGCGTGTTCGTCCTCGAGGAGCTCGAGGCGGCGCAGGCCCGCGGTGCCCGCGTGTATGCGGAGGTACTCGGCTACGGCGCCTCGAACGACGGACACCACATGGCGCAACCCGAGCCCGAGGCGACCGGCGTCGCCGACATGATGCGCGCCGCACTCCGGCGCGCCGGCATCGAGCCCGAGCGTGTCGGCTACATCAACGCGCACGGCACGTCGACGCCGCTGGGAGATCTCGCGGAGACGAAGGCGATCAAGGACGTCTTCGGCGACCACGCCTACGAGCTGGCGGTTTCGTCGACCAAGTCGATGATGGGCCATACGTTCGGCGCGGCGGGGGCGATCGAGGCAATGATGTGCGTCCTCGCTCTGTACGAAGGAGTGATCCCACCCACGATCAACTACCGCAACCCCGATCCGGACTGCGACCTCGACTACGTGCCCAACGAAGCCCGGGAAACGAAGATCGACGTCGCCCTCTCGAACGCGATGGGACTGGGCGGGCACAACGGCTGCGTCTTGGTGGGGCGCGTCGAGTGAGCTTCATCGTCGAGTCGCGCGTCGAGGCGTACGCCGAGGAGCACACCACGCCCGACGGCGAGCTGTTCGAGCGTCTCGCCGCGGAGACCCGCGAGAAGACGACCGCGCCGCAGATGATGGTCGGCCGACTCGAAGGCCGCTTCCTCGGCGTGCTGGTCAGCAGCCTGCGAGCGAGGCGCGTCCTCGAGCTCGGCACGTTCACCGGTTACTCGTCGATCTCGATGGCACTCGCCCTGCCGCCGGGTGGACGGGTGATCACGTGCGACGTCAACGAGGAGACGACTGCGATCGCGCGGCGCTACGCGGAGGAGGCCGGTGTTGCGGATCGCATCGACTACAGGCTCGGTTCGGGCCTCGAGACGATCGCCAACCTGGACGGCCCCTTCGACCTCGTCTTCATCGACGCCGACAAGCCGAACTATGTCAACTACTACGAGGCGACTCTCCCGCTGCTCGCCGAAGGCGGGCTGATCGTCGTGGACAACACGCTCTGGTCGGGCCGCGTGGTCGACGAAGAAGATGACGACGAGTCGACGCAGGCGATCCGCGCGCTCAACGACCATGTGGCGGAGGATCCTCGTGTGGAAAACGTGCTGCTCACCGTGCGAGACGGAATGAACATCGTCTGGCGGGCATGACATGATCGGCGACGTGTCCGGGGGGATGGCATCACCAGAGATTCAGCGCGGTCCCGTCGGCAATACGCGCTCGATCGGGCTGTCCATCCTCTGGGCCATCCTGACCGTCGGCATCTACACGTTCGTCTGGACGTACAAGACACAAGAAGAGATCAAGCGCTATTCCGGCAACGGCGTCGGCGGCGTGATCGGCTTCGTGATCTATTTCCTGCTCTCGCCGGTGACCTTCTTCATCGTCCCGTCCGAGGTGCGTTACCTGTACGAAGACCTCGATGGGCAGAACAGTCCCGTTCGTGGGGTCACCGGGTTCTGGTTCCTGCTGCCGCTGATCGGGCACATAGTCTGGTTCGTCAAGGTGCAGGGCGCGCTCAATCGCTACTGGCAGTCGAAGGGCGCGTCACCTCCCTAATCGTTTCCGGGCGCAGGTCGGCGATCGAGTCGAGCACGATTTCTGCCAGCGCGAGCACGTCCGCGGGCGGCGGAAACGCACGATTCGGAATCGCGACGACGTGCATACCAGCGGAATGAGCCGAACGGATCCCGCTGCCCGAATCCTCGATCGCGACGCTGCGCGCCGGCTCCACGCCGAGCCTGCGTGCCGCCACGAGGTAGACGTCGGGCGCCGGCTTTCCCTGCGCTACCTCCTCCGACGACACCGTCACCTCGAAGTACGGCGCCAGGCCCGAGACTTCGAGCACACGGTCGATCAGCGCCCGGTTCGACGACGAGGCAAGGCCGAGTCGCCAATGCGCCGCGAGACGCTGCACCGCGGCGACGGCGCCGTCGATCAGTGGCAGGCCCTCCGAGTAGCTGGCGAGCATTCTGCTCACGACCTCACGGTTGATCTCCTCGGGCGGCTCCGTGAGGCCGACCACGTCATGCAGGTAGCGCGACCATTCAGTCGAGCTCATCCCCATCATGTTCGCCTGCGCCTGCGCGCTCCAGCGACCACCCCGTTCGCGTGCGAGACTCTCGCGCACCTCGTTCCACAGTTCCTCGCTGTCGATGATGACCCCGTCGAGGTCGAACACGACCGCGTCGATCACGCGGGAAGGTACTCGCCGCCGCGATACACGAGGCCCTGGCCGGGGAGGCCGAGCTCGGTCGACTCGACTTCGCCCACGAAGATCGTGTGGTCGCCTGCGTCGTGTTCGGACAACGTGCGACATTCGAGCCATGCGAGCGCATCGTTCACGAGCGGCCCTCGCGTGCCGTCCCGCACGTCGACGCCGTTCCACAGCGCGATGGGAGGAATTCCGCTGCGTGCAAAATGCTGCGCGACCCTCACCTGGGCGCCTGACAGCAAGCTTGCCGTCCATCCTCCCGCGCGGCGAATCGGTTCGTGCGACGACGAGTCCTTGCCGATCGAGATCCCGACGAGGGCCGGCTGCAGCGAGAGCGACACGAGCGAACCGACCGTCAGCCCGAACCGCTCCCCTTCCACCGCCGCTGTGACGACAGCCACCGGCGCAGGAAAGCGGCGCATCACCTCCCGCAGCTCTTCGCCCTCCATGCCCTCGATGATATGGACGTGACCAGGCGAGACGTCATCGAGCTCTGCGTCGCGGGAGTGCTCGTGGCCGTCGCTGCGACCGCGCACTTCGCGGAAGCGACGCCGGTGCTCACCTTCGTGCTGACGGCACTGGCGATCGCGGTGCTTGCCCGCCTGGTCGGCACTTCGACCGAGCAGCTCGGCAGCCGAGTGGGGTCCTCTGCGGCCGGCGCGATCCAGTCTGCGCTCGGCAATCTCCCGGAGCTCTTCATCGCGCTCTTCGCCCTGCACAAGGGACTCACGCTGGTCGTTCAGTCGGCGCTGGTCGGATCCGTGATCGCAAACAGCGTGCTCGTGCTCGGGCTCGCCTTCATCGTCGGGGGGCTCCAGAACGGGACGCAGACCTTCGACTCCCCGCGCGCAAGGCTGATCGCCACGCTGACGATCCTTGCCGCCGCAATCCTGTCGGTGCCGACGCTCTCGCACGCCGTCCACACGACGGCGGCCTCGCACGAGAAGTCACTGAGCCTCATCTGCGCAGCTGTCCTGATCATCCTGTTCTTCCTCACGCTCCCGGGCCTACTGGCGGTCCGTGACACAGTCGAGCCGGAGCCTCCGCGCTGGTCGCTTCCGATCACGGTGACGATCCTGGGCGGGGCCGGTGTGGCCGCAGCTCTGGTCAGCGATTGGTTCGTCACCGCTCTGAAGCCCGCGACCGAGGCGCTGGGCATGAGCGAAGTCTTTGCGGGGCTGATCGTCGTCGCTATCGCCGGTAACGCGGTCGAGAACGTCGTCGGTGTCCAGCTCGCGGCGAGAAACCGGCCGGACTTTGCGATCTCGGTGATCATCAACTCGGCGTTACAGGTCGCTCTGCTGCTCACACCCATTCTTGTCTTCGTCAGCCTCTTCTTCGCGACTTCGCTCACGCTCGTCTTCCCGACGCTGCTGGCGATCGTCCTGCTGCTCTCTGCCTGGATCCTGGCTGTCGTCGTTTACGACGGCGACAGCACATGGGAGGAGGGTGCGATTCTCGTCGGCTTCTACGTGGTCGTTGCGGCGAGCTTCTGGTGGGGCGCCTGAGAGACGCGTCAGCCGAGGAGCACGATGAAGGCCGCAGTCAGGGCGGTCGCACCCAATCCGGCAATCGCGATTCGGTACCGCACCAGAAAATCGTTCGCGGGGGAGCCGTTCGCCGCCACTCGCGGTAGCGCTGCGATTCCGAGCAGAGCGATCGCGAGGCCAAGCAGCCCGACCAGAAGCGGCTCGATCGCACGGGCGGCTCTCGCCAGGGTCGCGCCGAGCACCGCGCCTGGGTGCGGCTTCCCCCCGTCGTGCAACGCGCTCGGCGAGGAGCCAGCAGGGCTGTTCGGGTTCGAGGCTCCGCTCGACGCACCTGCTGCGGCGATGTTGACGGCCGCCGGACAGACGTTGGCGGCTCGTGCGGCGGCGATCTCGTCACGGCTCGGCGTGCCGTGGTCGACGACCACGATCGTGACGCGCTGGACGAGCAACCCACCGCGTGTCTGCATCGAGATCCGGTAAGTGCCCGGAACGAGACGGAACCGGCTGCGTCGAGCCGGGAACCGAATCCGATTCCGACCGGCATGGCCGCGCACGACGAACTGGTCGACGGTTCGGCAGGTCGGTGCAACCTGCTGCACGACGAAGAAAAGCCGCTGCGAGTGCGGCAGGCTGAACGTGATGGTTACGACCCGGCGACTCTTCGGGCCGGTCGTCGTGATCCACGTGCGCGAGGGGCGAAAGCGTTCCACGTTCGGC
>Ga0070707_100004063_pt1 | contig 13749 bp, 14 predicted proteins | sample KBSK5502metaG_FD_65468 | JGI IMG/M metagenome (GOLD analysis project Ga0070707, IMG submission 65468) | Corn, switchgrass and miscanthus rhizosphere microbial communities from Kellogg Biological Station, Michigan, USA - KBS K5-50-2 metaG | ecosystem: Host-associated > Plants > Roots >... | reverse complement strand
ACTCGGGGTTGCGGTAGCTGTTGGAGGCGACCAGCGCGCCGAACATCGCGGACTTCGTCTCCACCGCCATCGCCGCCAGGATCGGCGTGCTCGGGAAATGGTTGCCATCCCGGTCGCCGTACAGCGGGTGCATGTGGTCCCAGACCCAGAGGGTGTCGGCGCCCAGCGCATCCGCGGCCCGGTACGCCTCCCTGATCTGGTCGATGGTGCAGTGCTGGGGATGGATCTGGTAGCCGACCTTGAAGCTGCGGCTCACGCCATGCTCGCCCGCAGCCGGCGCATGCCGCGCAGCCAGCGCTCGTTGTCTTCGGCGCGGTTCGCGTAGTAGCGCGCAACCTCCGGATGAGGGAGGATCAGGAAGCGCTCCTCGCGCATCGCCTGCAGCACGTCCTGCGCGACCTGCGCCGGCTCCAGCGCGCTCTCGGCAAGGCGCCGGCTCATGGAGTCGCCAAAGCCCAGCATGTCCGTCTTCACTCCCTGTGGGCAGAGCGCCGAAACGCGCAGGCCCTGGTCGTAGTGGTTGATGGACAACCACTCGAACAGCGAGAGCGCGGCTGCCTTGGTGACCGCGTAGGGCAGCGCGGTGACGTGGTTCAGCAACCCCGCCGCGGAAACGGTGCCGACCAGATAGCCCTCCCCGCGCGCGAGCATGCGCGGCACCAGGTGGCGGGCAACGTAGACGTGGGCCAGCGTGTTCACGCGCCAGATGCGGTCCCAGTCCTCATCGCTGGCCTCGGGCCCGCCGCCCACGGCGATGCCGGCGTTGGAGCAGAAGACGCCGGTCGGTCCGTGCTCACGCTCGACGTTCTCGATCAGCGCCGCCACGTCCGATTCCACCGACACGTCGCAGCGCACGACGTCCGCGGCTTCGCGGATGTCGGCCCTGACCACGGCCTTGGCGCCGGCCTCGCGCAGCGCTTCCGCGAGCGCGGCGCCGATCCCGCGGGCGGCGCCGGTGACGATGCAAACGCGCCCGGCGACTTCCATCAGCCCAGCTCCACGGTGGCGGCGGCGTCGATGGTGGCCAGGCCGCCGCTGACCGGGATCACCACACCGGTCAGGTAGGCGCCTGCACGCGCCGAGAGATAGATCGCGGTGCCTCCGATGTCCTCCGCGGTGCCGGCGCGCCGCATGGGTATCCCGTCCACGACCTGCCTCTTGATCTCTGGTGAATCGAAAGCCCAACGCGTCATCCGGCTCGGGAAGAGCCCAGGTGCGATGGCGTTGACGTTGATGTGGTCGTGCACGAGCGCGTGCGCGAGATGGCGCGTCAGCATGTGCACCGCCGCCTTGCTGGCCGAGTACGCGTAGTTCTGCGTGATCGGGATCGCCAGCCCGTCGATCGACCCGATGTTGATCACTCGCGCGGGGTCCTCCTCCGTGGCTGCTGCACGCAGCAGTGGCAGCAGGCGCTGTGTCATGTGGAAGACCGAGCGCACGTTGACCTGGAGCACGCGGTCGACCTGCTCCATCGGGTAGCTGTCGACATCGGCGCCCCAGGCTGTGCCGGCGTTGTTGACCAGGATGGCGAGCTTCGACTCCCGCTCCTCGATGGCCCGCGCCACCTTCTCCACCCCCTCGAGGTCCCCGACGTCGGCGGGCACCGAAACGCAATCGCCAAGCGCCGAAAGCTCGCGCGCGGCGGCGTCGCAGGCCTCGGCCTTGCGGGCGCAGATGTAGACCCGCGCCAGGCCGGCCCGCAGGAACTCGCCGGCGATCATGAAGCCGATCCCGCGGGAGCCGCCGGTCACCAGCGCGGTCTTGCCTTTGACGGAGAAAAGATCGGGCATCGACTGAGCTTAAGAGGGATGAAAAACCGACGTGCTTCCCTAGGATCTTGGTCCGGAGTGAGCACGAACCTGGGCGCTTCCGAGCGCCCGTCCTGGCTACCTGCCGGAAACGCGGCTGCTTCGGCGGTGGCGCCGGCTCCGGCCGCCACCCTCCAGGGCCCGCCCGCGTCCGCTTCCCAGCGCACCTACGCCGAGTGGTTCGCCTGGGCGCGCCGCAACACGCCGGACGCGGGTCGCTGCCACGCCGCGGCCGCGGCCGCGGTCGGCGCCCTTGACGCGGGCCAGGACCATGCTGCGGCCGCCCGGCTCGCCCAGGTGGCGGCCATGGCCCCCGACGCCCCGACCCGGCCGGTCACGGCCGACCCGCAGACCCAGGCCTACGCCGCCTGGTACACGTACGCGGCCGTCGACCACGCGATGGAGAGCTCCAAGGCCCACACCTACGCGCAGGCGGCAGCCCTGGCGCAGGCTCGGGGGGCCGAGGTCAACGCGGCCGCGGCCGAGGGCGCCCGGGCGTCATTGGCCGGGCCGACCCCGGTGTACACGCCGCCGCCGGCGCCTGGCGCCGCTTACGCGCCAGCGCCGCCGGGCCCGGGCCTGGCCACCCGGATCGGCACCTTCGGGCTGGGCTTCTCCTTCGAGTCGCTCTTCATGGACCCGGCCGGCCGCGCCTGCCTGTACGGCGTGCTGTGCCTGGTGGCGCCGTTCGTGATCCACATCTACTTCCCGATCCTGCCCATCCTCGGGCTGCTCTACGGCCTGCGCGCGATGGGCCGTTCGAACCCCACGCTGGGGATGGCGGCGCTGCTCCTCAACGGACTCGCGGTGCTGCTCACGGCCTCGATCTTCTTCGGCCTGATCTAAGCTCTCTAAGCGGCTTCGTCGACCGGTCTTTCGACCACCGCGAGCACCCGCTGCGCCATGAAGCGCGCCGAGCGGACGATGCGGTTGTTGCGCGTCAGCTCATTTACCTCCACGGTCGTGCGCGAGGTCTTCACCTCGACCTTGCGACCCGCGCGCATGGCGCGCACCACGTACTCCCGGGCCGTGCCGCCACCGGCGTCGACCAGAACCTCGACCGCGTCACCTTTTGCCATCTCACGAACATTCATTCCCAATTCGGCGGTTCTCTTACACTCGAGGTGTGGGTGTGAAGGAGATGGTGGCCGCGGCCAAGACGCGGGTGCGGGTGGTCGGCAAGGAGGACCTGGAGCGGGAGCTGGCGGGCGGCGAGGTGCAGCTGCTGGACGTGCGCGACGTGCGCGAGCGCTGGCGCCAGGGCAGCATCCCGGGTGCCCGCAGCCTGCCCCGCGGGATGCTCGAGTTCTGGGCCGACCCCGAGTCGCCCTACTACAAGGCGGAGCTCGACCCGGCGCGGCGAACTATCGTCTACTGCGCGGGTGGCCAGCGCTCGGCGCTGGCGGCGGACGCGCTGCAGCAGCTCGGGTACACCGATGTGGCGCACCTGGAGATCGGCTTCGACGCTTGGAAGGCCGCCGGCGGCCAGGTGGAGACGGTCCCGGTCCCGGACGAGATCAAAAACTCGCCCTAACCGGCTTCCAACACGGCGCCTGGCCGCTCACCGGTCAGCTCGCCGGCGCTGACCACCGCGCGGCCGTTGACGAAGACCTCGCGCACGCCCACCGGCGGCAGCAGGGGATCTTCGTAGGTCGCGCGGTCGGCGATCGTGGCCGGATCGAAGACCACCAGGTCGGCAACCTTCCCCGGCTGGAGGTAGCCGCGGTCCCGCAGCGCGAAGCGGTCGGCCGCCAGGCCCGTCGCCTTGCGGATCCACGCCGGCAGGTCCAGCAGGCCCGCCGTGCGCCGGTAGTGCCCCAGCACTCGGGCAAAGGTTCCCGCCCAGCGCGGGTGCGGCTTGCCGGGCACCGGGATGCCGTCGGAGCCCACCATGGCGGCCTCGAAGCCGAGCACGTTCCGCACGTCGCCGTCGTCCATCACGTGCAGGATCATCAGCGTCCGCTGGGCGTCCTCGGCCAGGACGTCGAAGACCAGGTCGGCCGGCGAGCGCCCGCCGGCGTCGGCCAGCTCGGGTATCCGCCGGCCCTCGTAGTCGGGGTGCGAGGGGCAGCTGGAGATGACGATCCCGTCCCAGCCGGCCAGCTGGCAGAAGTTCTCCCAGCCCGGCAGGCCGGTCTCCATGTCGCGCACGATCCGGTCCCGAACCGCCCGATCGGCCATCCGTTCCCGCATGGCGGCGAAACCGCCGTCCAGCGCCCAGGGCGGCAGCATGGCGGCCAGCATGGTGCTCCCCGCGGTGTAGGGATACACGTCGACGGTCACGTCCCGGCCCGCCGCCCGGGCGCCGCGCACGATCTCCAGCGTTTCCGCCGTGCGCCCCCAGTTCTGGCGGCCGGCCGCCTTGTGGTGGGAGATGTGCACCGGCAGCCCGCCCTGCTCGCCGATCGCCAGCGCCTCCCGCACCGACTCGGTGACCTGGTCGGACTCGTTGCGCATGTGCGTGGTGTAGGGACGCCCGTGCCGGCTGACCGCGCGGCAGACGGCCGCCAGCTCCTCGGTCCGCGCGTAGACCCCGGGCGCGTAGATGAGCCCGGACGAGATGCCGAAAGCGCCCTGCTCGAACGCCTCCTCGGCCAGCCGGACCATCGTCTGCAGCTCGTCGTCGCGAGGCGCGCGGTTCTCCATCCCCATCACCCCGGCGCGCAGGCTGCCGTGGCCGAGGAGCGGGGCCAGGTTGGCGTGCAGGCCGTGCGCGCGCACCGCCGCGCGGTACTCGGCCAGGCTGTGCCAGGGCCCTTCGGACGCCGCGAAGATGGCCTTGGAGCCCGCCAGCTCCTCGCGGCGCTCCGGCAGCATCGGGAAGGGGGTAGAGCCGCAGTTGCCGCAGACCTCGGTGGTCACGCCCTGGCGCACGGTCGCGGCCTTGAGGGCGAGGTGCTCGTCGCCCAGGAAGGCGGCCATGTCGCTGTGCGTGTGGGTGTCGATGAAGCCGGGAGTCACGGCCATGCCGGCGGCGTCGACGACGCGCTCCGCGGAAGCGTGGGCCAGGTCGCCGACCTCCGCGATGCGGTCGCCCCGCACGCCCACGTCGGCCCGGCGGCCGGGCGCGCCGGTGCCGTCATAGACGGTCCCGGAACGAATCAGTACGTCGAACAACTGCGGGTACCCCCCTCCGGCTCGCTGCGCTCGCCACCTCCCCCGACAAGGGGGAGGAGTCGCCCTTATTTATTCCTCAGGTTCTCGCCGCCGACTTCGGTGGTCGTAGGGCCTTCGGTGAAGGGATCGCCCAGCTCGTCGGTGTCGTCGGTCTCGACCAGCGTGCCGCGGCGCCGCGCGTTGGCGACCATGCGCCTGTACTCGAGCGCCGCGGCATCGGGGCTTTCGTACATCCAGAACTCGCTGTCCTCGCCCACCGAAACGCCCTCGTTCTGCTCGTCGGCGCGGTGCAGGAAGATGTAGCTGCGGCCGCCCAGCTTGTCCAGGAAGAGGGGGAGGAAGCGCTGGCCGGCCAGCTCGACCCGGCGGTCCATCTGCTCGGCGTTCTCCAGCTCCCACAGTTGGGAAAGGGTGCGCTGGTCGAGCCTGTCGTCCATCTCCATCGCCTGCCCACTCTACAGAGGAAGGTCAATGAGACTCGAAGAACTGGAGGACGTCACCTACGAGGTCGACCGCGGCCTGGCCTGGATCACCATCAACCGCCCCGACCGCTACAACGCGTTTCGCAACCGCACCATCGATGAGCTGATCTTCTGCTTCAAGCGGGCCTGGGCCGACCCGGAGGTCGGTGTAGTGGCGCTGACCGGCGCCGGCGACAGGGCGTTCTGCGCGGGCGGCGACCAGAAGCAGCGCCAGGAGACCGGCGACTACGGGCCCAGCGAGAGCGGGCTGATGGAGGCCGAGACGCTGCACCGCACCATCCGCGACCTGCCCAAGCCGGTCATCGCGGCGGTCAACGGCTTGGCCATCGGCGGCGGGCACGTGCTGCACGTGCTGTGCGACCTCACGATCGCCGCCGACCACGCCCGCTTCGGCCAGGCCGGGCCGCGGGTCGGCTCCTTCGACGCCGGCTTCGGGACCGCCTACCTGGCCCGGATCCTGGGCGAGAAGCGGGCGCGCGAGGTCTGGTTCCTGTGCCGCCAGTACGACGCCGCCACCATGGAGCGCTGGGGCTTGGTCAACGCGGTGGTCCCGCTGGCCGAGCTGCGCGCCGAGGTGCGGCGCTGGGCGGACGAGATCCTGGCCTTGAGCCCGACCGCCCTGCGCGTGCTCAAGCACTCCTTCAACGCCGACAGCGAGTCGATCGCCGGCGTGGGCACGATGGCCTTCGACACCCTCGCCATCTTCAGCGACAGCGAGGAAGCCAGGGAGGGCGTGGCCGCCTTCGTCGAGAAGCGCAAGCCCGACTTCAGCGGCTTCCAACCAAAGCCGCCGGGCTCAAGACACCGTCCTCCATCCTGATCACGCGGTCCGCCAGCTCGGTGGCGAACTCGTCGTGGGTCGCGAAGAGCACCGCCCTGCCCGAATCCGCGGCCTCGCGCAGGAGGGCGACGATGCTGCGCGCGGTCTCGGTGTCCAGCTGGGCGGTCGGCTCGTCCGCCAGCAGCAGGTGCGGGGCCTTGATCAGCGCCCGGGCCACCGCCACCCGCTGCTGCTCGCCGCCTGACAGCTCGTTGCCGCGGTGCTCGGCGCGGGCCGCCAGGCCCACCGATTCCAGGGCCGTCAGCGCTGCCTTCATGGCCGCGCCCTCGGGCTTGCCCATCACGCGCAGGGCGAGCGAAACGTTCTCGGCCGCGGTCAGCAGTGGCAGCAGGCCGGAGGTCTGAAAGACCCAGCCCACCGTGGTCTGCAGGAAGCGGTCGAGGTCGGCGCCGCGCAGCTCCGGCACCTCCTGGCCGGCCACGGTCACGGTGCCCGCGTCCGGCCGGTCGAGTCCGCCGATCAAGGAAAGCAGCGTCGACTTGCCGGCGCCCGACCGCCCCAGGAGGACCAGCATCTCGCCCTCGCGCACCTGCAGGTCGGCCTGGTCCACCGCGGTCACGCTGCCGAAGCGCTTGCTCAGGCCACGGGCGATCACGACATCACCCATCGGACGGATAGATCCTCAGGTGGTCGTCCTCCACGTGCACCCGAACGCGCTCGCCCAGGCGCAATTTCTCCACGTAGGCCCGCGGCAGCTGCAGGCGGCCGGCGCGATCCATGATCACCAGCTCGTCGGCGGCGAGGCCGGCCGCGGTCTCCCGCCAGCGCGTCTCCAGGCTGGTGCGCCCGTCCCGGATCTGGATCACGCGGTCGACGAAGCGCTCCAACTGGCGGTCGTGGGTGACCATGATGGCGCTGGTCTTGGTTTCCGCGAGCAGGGTGGCCAGGTCGGCCAGCAGCCCGCGCGCCGTGGTGCTGTCCAGCTCGGCGGTCGGCTCGTCCGCGAGCAGCAGCGGCGGCCGGTTGGCCAGCGCCACCGCCAGGGCCAGGCGCTGCTTCTCGCCGCCTGACAGGCCGGCGGGGCGGCGCCGGCCCTGGCCGCCCAGCCCCATCGCCTCCAGCAGACGGCGGGCCCGGGGCGCGTGCTCGCGGCTCGGGACCCCGCCGGACAGCATCGGCAGTTGCAGGTTCTCGGCCGCGGTGAGCTCGGGCCAGAGGTTGACGTTGGAGTGCTGCCAGACGTAGCCGACGACCGTCCGCCGGTAGCGCTCGCGCTGGGGTTCGAGCATCCGCGCCAGGTCGTGCCCCGCCACCCGAGCCCGGCCCGCGGTCGGTGGCTCGGCGCCGGCCAGGATGTTCATCAGCGTCGTCTTGCCGCTGCCCGAGCGCCCGGCGATGGCGATCGTCTCGCCCTCGCGGAGCTCGAGGTCAAGGCCCTGCAGGGCCACCACCTCCAGCTCGGCGGTCTTGTAGATGTGGACGAGACCTTCGCATTCGACAATGGTTTCCGTCATCCCAGCAATCGGAGCTCTTCGAGCAGGTTGAGCCGCCCCGCGATGCGGCTGGCCACCTGGCCGGCGAGGAATGCGACGCCCAGCACGGCCGCGAGCACCAGCGCGGCGGCGTTGCGGTCGAAGCTGACGATCGTAGGCGGGACCAGGTCGGTGGGGTCCGCGCTGACCTGGACGGAGGGCAGGATCACCCAGGCCATGAGCAAGGCCAATGCGGCCCCCACGGCCAGGCTGTAGGTCAAGAGCACGAGCTGCTCCGCGGCCAGGCTGCGCTGCACGAGCCGAGCCGGCATCCCGTTGGCGCGCAGGATCGCGTACTCCGACTGGCGCTCACGCGCCGCGACCAGGAAATGCAGCCCAAAGCCGACCACGGCCATCGCCAGCGCGGCGCCGAAGCCGACCGCCAGCGTGGCCTGCAGGGCCCGGCGCAAGGGGTCGTCCAGGGCCGTGGCGAGGAGGCTGTCGCGAACCTCGAAGGCGACGACGTCGGGGTTGTTGCGCAGCACCGTGACCACGGGCGCGGGATCGCCTTTCAGCTTCAGCCAGGCCTCGTTGGGCCAGGCCAGGCCATAGTGCTCGTGGCCGAGGCGACCGAGCAGGGAGTCGCGCGGCAGCACCAGGAAGTTCTGCTGGCTCGGGTAGAAGGTCGGGAAGTAGTCGACGACGCCGACCGTCACCACGTCCAGGACCGCCGTGTCCACGTGCATCGGGAAGGGCTGGCCGAGGCCGACGCCCAGGCCACGCAGGGTGGCGGCCGAGACCAGGGCGGGTAGGGGGTCTTTGCCGGGCGCCGGCATCAGCTCCAGCGTTCCCTGGAAGAGGTGGGCGGCCACCGCCGCGGTGGGGTGGCCGGCACGCGGGTGCGTGAAGCTGGGGCTGAGATCGACGGTGCCGCTGATCGGCCCCTCCGATTCCTGCCACCAGCCCGACGCCTGCTCGAATGCCTCGACCGGCATGCTGGTGCCGTCCCCGGCGGCCACCCGCAGGTCTCCCAGCGCCAGCTCCCCGTCCTGGGGTCCGGTCTTGCCGGGGCTCACCTCGAGGCCGCGCAGGCGCAGCGGCGGGATCGCGGGGGTGCCGAAGTCCAGCGAGGTCGTCAGGACGCGCTCGCCCGCGAAGCCGAGCGAGCCCAGCGCGCAGGTGCACGCCCGGCCGGCGGCGTCGACCACGCGCGCCGTGAGGTCTCCGCCCAGGCCGGAGCTCCAGACCCAGATCGAGAGCTGGGCCGGTAGACCCGGCAGACGGACACCGTCGGGGTCGCCGGCGACCAGGCGTTGGGTCAGCACCGCCATGGGCGCGGAGGCGAGGTCCGCGCGGCTCCAGGCGACCTCGCCGAAGGTCCCGGGGTCGATGCCGAGGACGGCCGCGTCGAGGTTGGTGCGGCCGGGAGAGCCGTTGCTGCGGAAGGCCGTGCTGGTGGCGGCGACCCCGGGCAGGCCTGCCAGCGCCAGGTCCAGGTTGGGAGGCGTGGTGTTGGGGCTGGCGACCACGAAGCGGAGATCGGCGCCGGCCTCGTATGCGGTCCGGTCGGCGGTGTTCGCCCGGTCCGTCGAGGAGTAGATGGTGGCGAACAGGCCGACGGCGGCGGCGACGATCATCAGCATGGCCAGCCGCGCGTGCAGCACCGGGCGGCGGTCGAGCTGCCAGGCGGCCAGACGGCCGGGGAGCCGCCGCCCCAGGACGTGGACCACCCCCGCGGCCAGCGGCAGCAGGCGCAGCGAGGCCAGAGCCAGCAGAGCCAAAGCCAGGGCTGGGAGCCCGATCGCCAGGGGATCGTCCGAAGCCGAGGTCGAGGCGGCCCGAACTGCGCCGCTGCCCCTCAGCTGCACCTCGGCCAGGATGGGGACGGCGAGCACGGCGCCGATCAGGTCGAGGTTCCGCCAGCGCCACCAGGGCCGGTCCTCCTGGCGGCTGGCGGCACGCTGCGCCGCCAGCACGCTGCGCCCGCTGGCGGCGGCGCTGGAGACGACCAGGATCGCCAGCAGCGTGAGCAGCAGGGCCAAGGCGAACGGCGCCAGCGGCGCCAGGTCGGTGCGATCGAGCTGGACGTCGGCGCCTCCAAATGCCGTCTGCCCCAGGCGGCGGACGAGCAACCAGGCGGCGATCAGGCCCGCGGGGATACCGAGCACGGCGAGCGCTGTGAACTGCAGCATCAGCAGCAGCCAGACCCGGCGCCGCGACCAGCCCCGTCCCCGCAGCACGGCGAGGCTCGGCCCCTGCGCCTCCAGGTAGTGGCCGGTCACGAAGGCCATCGAGTACATGGCGATCAGCAGCAGCGCCGCCGCCACCATCTGGATCGTGAACGAGGCGACCGCATAGCGGTCCCGAAAGTCCTTCACGCCGGTGTCGATGCCGGTCGCGAAGAGACCGTCGCGGCGGACCGCGAAGTAGCCGCGCAGCTGGTTGATCTCGTCAGAGAAGGCGGTGATCTGCGCCGCGTGCAGGCGGTGCAGCGAGGGCCGCCAGGTCTGGCCCGCGATCGAGGTGCTCCTGCCCAGCGCGCCGCTGAACTGCGAGAGGTAGGCGATCAGGCCGAAGAACGACTGCATGCCGAACATCAGGCTGTGCGCCGGGACCGTGCCCGCCCAGTAGGGGTCGCGCGCGTCCCTGGGCGTCCAGATGCCCGCCACGCGGCCGCACCAGTCGGTCTTGGGCTGTCCCAGCGCCCTCGGCCCCTGCGCGAAGTTCTTGTTGAAGCACATGACGTCGCCGTTGGCGAGCGTGAAATCGTGGGCGCCGTCCGCCGACAGCGTGAACGGATAGATGCCGCCGCTGTCCGGCCCCGAGGCCGCCGCGGCACCCTTGACGAAGGTCACGTGCGCGGCGAGGTCCTCCCAGCTCGCCAGCTCGGGGACCACGTCGCCGGCCTCGACGTTGAACGGCTGGTCGTTGAGCCGGAAGGGCGTCTGCTTGGGCCCCTGGAGAAAGCGCGCGCCCGGCAGCAGCTGGTCGCCGGTGGTCGCCCGTACGCGTTTTGCCGTGTCCGACTCGAAGGCGGCGTAGCTGGCGGCCGTGGGGGCGTTCAGCTGCTCGATGGTCACGTAGCTCTTGCTGCCGAGGTTGGCGATCACCGACTGCAGCCCGGCCTCGGCGGCGACCGACTGGATCAGGGGCACGGTCACCGCGAGGCCCACCGCCGCCGCCACGCCCAGAACCTGCGCCAGCGCCTGCATCCAGTGCCGGCGCAGCCGGGCCGACGCGAGACCGGCGGTGGTCAGGCGCATTGAGGACGGTGGGGAGGCTATCCCAAATCAGTAGGGGAGGCGCTTGCCCCTCCCTGCCGGGGGTTAGGCCGGGTGCGTCCCCGATCGCGCGGCCGGCCTGGTGGTGCCGGCGGCGGGCGCCAGCCCTGGCCGCGTGAGCGTGATCGCCAGCTCCAGCTGCTCGAAGGCGCCGGCCGCGTCACCGCGCTCCTTGAGCACCTGCGCGTACGCGTGGTGGGCCTCGACCAGCTTCTCGGGCTCGTTCAGGCGCGTGAAGATGCGAATGGCCTGCGCGAACTCGCGGTCCGACCCGCGCTCGTCGCCGGAAGCGGCCCGAATCCGCGCCAGCGCCACGTGCCCATCGCCGGCTATGGCCGCGCGATCGGCCGCCTCGGCGGCGCGGGTGGCGTCGTGGGCCTCGCGTCCGGCGCGCTCCAGGTCTCCTCGGTGGAGGTGGAGCTCGGCCATGCCCAGCAGCACCCGGCTCCGCTCGTCTTCGAGATTGTTGATGAGGCAGCTCTCGAGGGCGTTGTTGAGGTGGGCCTCGGCGGTGGACAGGTCGCCGTGCCGGATCAGCAGCAGCGCAAGCTCGAGCTCCACGCTCACCAGGGCGGCCTTGTCGTGCTGGAGCGACTGGAAGGCGGCGGCCTTCTGCGTGTAGCTGACCGCGCGCGCCATGTCGCCCAGGTTCCGGTAGGCGTACCCGAGTCCCGCGTACACGCGGGCCAGGCGGCCCATGTCCTGCAGCTCCTGGCCGCGGGCCACGACCTGCTCGTACATCTTCACCGCCTTCGGCCACTCGTGCCGGGCGGTGTAGACGGAGGCCAGGTTGGTCATCAGGCGCAGCTCGGTGTGCACCGGCACCGGGTTCAGCGAACGGCACAGCCTGAGCGCGTCCTCCTGCATGGCGAACGCCGCCGGATCGCCGCGCGCGTACATGGCCCCCGCCGTCCAGTCCATGCACTCGACCAGCATCCAGTTGTCGTCGAGCGCCTCAAAGATGGCGCGCGCGCGTAGGAGGTGGGGCATCGCCTCTTCGCTGGCGTGCAGGCGGACGAGGGCACGGCCCAGGAAGTAGCGGGCGCGGGCCTCGAAGCTCTCGCCGACCGGCTGGGACAGGAACTGCTCGGCGCGTTCCTTGACCAGCTCGTACTCCTGGGCAGCGGCCAGCTGCTCCAGCTCGCTCAGGCGCGCCTCCAGCTCGAGGTCGGCGGCGGTCTTGCGCCCACCTGGCGCCAGGAACCAGCTGACCGGGCGTCCCGTGCGCTCGGCGATCATCTCCAGCACCGGCATGGAGGGCCGCGAGCGCCCGCTCTCGATAAGGTGGATGGCCGCGCGCGTCACGCGGCCGCCCGCTACGCCGGCGAGGCTGAGACGCGCTTCCGCCCGGGCCTGCTTGACGGCGCCCGGGCGGACGTCAACCCCTGGTAACCGCGGGCGCCGGGTAGCTCTGTCGAGCACAGCCGCGCCAGTATACGGTCCCTCCCGTCTAGCAGCACCACCCTGGCGGTATTCCGTCCGCGGCCACCGTCACCATCGACATGGCCACCGCCGACAGCGCCAATACGCCCGCGAGCAAGTACTTCCTCATTCCGCACTCCACATGCCAGGCGACCCACGGAGGCGGGGCCGCGATGCGGGTAAGTGAAGCGCAACGTCGGCGGCATCGTCAAGCGACGCGCTTGACGATTAACCGAGTTCAAATTCGTCCGGGATACTTTACAATCCCGCCCGAGATGCAGGAGGGAGTAGGGGCTCTCATCCTCCTTGTGGAGGACGACCCCGCCAACATGCTGCTGACGCGCACCGTGCTGGAGGACGCCGGCCACCGAATCCTCGCCGCCAGCACCCTGCCGGACGCCCGCGAGCTGCTGGAGGTGGAGCGCCCGGACCTCGTGATCACCGACGTCGAGGTGGTCGGCGAGAGCGGTCTCGAGCTCGCGCGCGACGTGCGTGAGGACCCCCGCCTGCAGGACGTCCCCGTGGTCGCGCTGACCGCCCACGCCATGCCCGGCATGGCCGACCAGGTCTACGACGCGGGCTGCTCCGACTACATAACCAAGCCGGTCGACATCACGCAGTTGCTGCGGCGCGTCAACGCCAACCTGCTCCTGGGCCGCACCGGCCACCGGCACCCGCCCGGCGGCCGCATCGCCTGACTGAATACCGCAACTCCTGAACCGATTTCGGTGTTGAGGAGTTGTGATGGTTCTCAGCCCGGATCTCACGCGTTTCTTCGGACTGCGCAGGGCGGCCTCGGGTAAGGTCGCGGACCTGCGCCGCTCGCCACTGTTCGCGGATCTCAGCGCCCACGAGCTGGCGGTGATCGCCGCCCACCTGGACGAGGTGACCGTGCCCGCGGGCACGGTGCTGGTCCGAGAGGGTCGTCGCAATCACGCCTTCTGGCTGGTGGTCGACGGCCTGGCCGCGGTTTCGATCCAGGGCCGCCCGCGCCGGCTGATCGGGGCCGGCGGGCACTTTGGCGCCACCAGCATGCTGGACGGCCTGGAGGCTTCCGCGACCGTCGTCGCGCGCACGCCGGTGCGGGCCCTGGTGGCCGGTGTGGTCCAGTTCGGCGCCCTGACGGGCAATGCCACCGTGGCTGCCCGCATCCGGTGTGAGTCCGAGAAGCGCTTGCGGTCGGACCTCATGGACTTGGTCGCCGCCTCGTAGAGGCGCGGCCGAAAGGTATGCAGTGCCTTTCGCGCCCGGACGTCCGATGCGTACGCCGGCTTCTCCGGTGCTCAGTCACGCAGCTTCCGCTGCGCTCCTTCCGCTCCTCGGCGCCGGCTGACGCCTCGGAGCGTCAGGATCGCGAAATCCAGCAGCCCACCTTTCGGCCGCGCC
>Ga0070707_100004061_pt1 | contig 13755 bp, 12 predicted proteins | sample KBSK5502metaG_FD_65468 | JGI IMG/M metagenome (GOLD analysis project Ga0070707, IMG submission 65468) | Corn, switchgrass and miscanthus rhizosphere microbial communities from Kellogg Biological Station, Michigan, USA - KBS K5-50-2 metaG | ecosystem: Host-associated > Plants > Roots >... | reverse complement strand
CCACGCCCGTCAGCAGGCTGCCAGGCCCCGATATCCAGGCCCAGCCGCGCCGTCAGCAGAATGTCAGACCCAAATGTGAGACTGGACGCTGGTGAAATGTGAATACCTCTGGGTGGGCCTGCGAGGACTTGAACCTCGGACCTCTTCCTTATCAAGGAAAATCTAGCGTCGAACACGCTAGCGCATCCTGCTCACTAGCAGGACTAGCCTGTCTCAGGACGTTCGCCATAGGTCCCTGGTGTTCCCCGGTGTTGTCACTCAGATCGTCACTCCGGGCGAATGTTCATCAGACAAGACGCGTCGGCCCGGAACCGCGACTTGATCACGCACCAAGTCAACGAGCCAGCAGCCGAGTCTCGGGCCGCCATTCTTCAAGACTGACTGCCGGCGTTCATCTAAGCGCCGCTGCGGCTCGCCCAAGTCGCAGGGTCGGCTCGACGTCCGACTCGCCGTATATCACTCGCCAGCCGACGGCTCGTTTCGCTCCACCGCCACGGCAGACCACCATCACCCACCTTCGCCCACTGTCGATCCAAATAGAGCCTGAAGTACTCTGCACGTGCAAGCCGCTCCGACAACGGATGTACGTCTTGGATCAGATTACGATATTGATCATCGACTATTGGAGTATCAATCAGTATCGCATCCACATATGCGAAGTAACCCAGTAGCACTCGACAGATATATGCTCCCACGGTCGTTATCCGATAGTGCAGCTTAGGAAGCTCCTCCGAGTAACGAGGCACGACATCGACGAGGCGCTTAACGACCGCATGGTTAAGCGATGCCTCAACCTGATCTGCGCTAAATCCCAGGCCCTGCGCAAACCTGTACAACTCCTCGACCGAAACGTAGCCTTCCTTCCCAACCTGCTCGCCGCGCGCCTGCACCTCGCTCAACAGCAGCGGCAGCAGAAAGTGCTCTCTGCCATCCGGTTGAGTAATTCGGAACAGATTCGCTATTGGCGAAGATTGCGGATCATAATACACCCCATCGCCAAACAACAGGGCGCGCAGGAACTCATGCAGAGGGATAATATAGTGCTGCTGGTTCCTCGTAATCTCAAGCATCTTCGTCGTATCAATATGGCCACTGCCAATGAATCCCGCCACGAAGCCGAGTGCGGCGCGCATGTTTCCACCGGCGAGGTTATCAATCAAAGTTAGCAGATCGCGGTTACTCCTAAAATTATCGGCCAGCATTTCCAGAAATAGCTGCAAGCTCTCACTCTCAACAGCGACGCCTGGAGGGAACGAGCCCAGCCGCCTAGTCTCCCGTAGCTGCTGCAAGGCGAAGTCAACGCGGCGTTGCAACATAATATCTGCGCGCGGCGGTGAAATGTTAAAGGCCCTTGGCTGGTATCCAGACAACGTTCCTGACCTAGAAGAGCGATAGAACGTCTCTGGTCGCAACGCCACAAAGACTGTCGCAGGCCAACTGTGCGCAAGTTCATTAGCTATCAGGAAGACCTGCTCCTGATCTTCGCTTCTCCGCTGATCGACATTGTCGAGGAACATCACAATCTGCCTCCGCCGAGTACCGCGCAGGTGCTCAAGGCTAGCGCGGAGATGCTCAGCCCTATCTTCTACTCGGCTTTGTAGGAAATTAATACGTTCCTTCGCATATGCAAGAGGGTCTACTTCGCGCAGTCGTCCAAGAACTCCCCGATCGAAGCTGTTCAGTGCTTTATTATGGACTGACTCAACGAAAGGTGCTTCATCAATATCGACATCATAACGTTCCCTGAGCTGTCGGATCGACTCCGTAATCACGAACTCATTCAGGCGACTCAGAGTCGTAGTTGCGGCAAAGTCGATGTACAAACTGAATGCTTCCTTGAAGATGTCTGCAGCCTCAACATAGACGAGTCGTTGAATAAAGGTGGACTTACCTACGCCAACATCACCCACCAGTACAATCGGGCGCTGAGAAGCCGCAGCGGCCAACATATCCTGTGTCAACGCCCTACTTATACCTTTCTTGGTCTCAGCGGGCACGGATTGTAGACCGCTCTCTTCATGCAAGAGCGCATACCTGGTTTGGAGAATCTGTCTACTTACTTCCGCATATTGGGAAAGAGCGCCGCTCGTAGCGTAACAGTCTCGAAGAAAGTCCTCCCGAAGTTCCTCAAGCCTTGCGACGTCTTCAAGAAACAGCTCGCCAAGTATGTCAAGACCTGCTTGAAGATCGTTGCGACGCTTGACACCCGGGTAATTTGCCATGCGAGCAGACAGGGGCTCTGGGGGCGGCGCCTCGGTAAGTCGTACAGTACGGTGCAGTACACGCTGTTCAACGCCAAAGGGCGATGCGTTGTCCCATAGTATACGAAAGTCGTTTCGCATGGCTACTAGGTCTGGGAAAACAAGTGCTCGTCCCCTGAGCGGAGGAACGCCATCTGTTCGGGCAGCGATGAAAAGAATCAGTTGATGACCGTTGGTAACACCGGCCAGAGCTACCCCATTGCGAGCTGCATAGTCAGCTACCTGGTCAAGTGCATCGTGCAATGCCTTGCCAGCGGCTCCGTCGGTAATACTCTGGATACTATGGACGCCTGTGGTTGTCCCTGCTGGAAGGTCGAAATATGTGCCCTCACGTTTGGCCTCAATAATAAATTGAGTAGCCGGAGTTCCTAGCGCGTAGTCAATGAAGCCTGTACCTGTAGGTTCCTCTGCGCGAATCGCGGCTTTAGGCCACTGAAGTACGTCGCGAAGCAATTCATTGATCAAATGCAGCCGAGTCGTAGCTTCATTGCGGCTTTTCCCTTGGGCATTCGCTTCGGCCCAGAGTATCAAGTCGTCGAGGGCCGCTTTGCCCCGGTCATATTCGTCTGACAACCTCGCACTGTCCCAACTAGCTCGATCGATCGCTACCGCGTCAAGCGTAGCGAGTAGAGATCGGGACGGCGACATGGCCTGACGACGAGGCAACAGGCTCTCGCCGGCCAGGTAGCTGGATGCCAGCCGTGCAGACGTCCCAGAACGCGTTGTGAACTTGTGGCTCGTCGGGGCGGCCTCCTCGATCACGGTCCGACGAGACCGGCTAGCGCGGCGCGCGCGCCTGGCGAATCGGCTGAGAAGCGGAATATTATGTTTCGGGAGAATCAACGGATCAGCTTTCGAAGGCGCCGTGAGGCATACGGCTCGCGCGGCGAGCGTCGTGCCCACTGTGTGCCCGATCTTGAGTCTGGTGGGGTGAAGATGCGGTCCATCGCTTCGGCGCCGCCGAGGAGCACCGGGCGGATCTGCTTGAGGTAGATCGTCTCGGTGACCTGTGAGCCGTCGGCGTGGCCGACGAGCTGGGCGATCGTCTCGACTGGCACCCCGGAGTCGGATAGCAGGGATACGAAGCTGTGGCGCATCTCGCGTGGCGTCCAGTCGGCGGCGGTCAGGTTGGTCTTGGCAACGATGGCGCGGAACGAGCGGAGCACGTTGTTGCGGTTGCGCGCAGTGCCTCTGGCTGATGCGAATACCAGGTCGTGCTCCTGCCAGGTGCTGCCCGCTGCCTGGCGCTGCCCGTCTTGCAGCTGGCGGTGGAACAGCAAGGCGGCCACGCACCGTTGCGGGAGTTTGAGCGTGCGGCGGGATTTGCGGGTCTTGGTCTTGCCTCCGGCGCGGACGGACCGCCATACCATGATCGACGGCGGTACGGGCGGGTCGGCCTCGGGGTTGCCGTCCAGGTCCACGTGATCCCAGGTAAGCGCCCGCAGTTCTTCGGTGCGCGCCCCGATGAGTATCGACAGGACGATGTAGGCGTACATCGCCGTGCCTTCGGCCGCGTCGAGCACGGCGACGGCCTGGTCGAGGTTGAGGGCCTTGGACGGCCGACCGTCCCGGCCAGCTGGGGGCAGAGCACACAGCAGCACCACGTTGCGCTTGACCTTGTCGCGGGCCTGAGAGCGGGATACCGAGCGGCGCAGGATCGACCGGATCTGCCGGAGCGTATCGGCGCTCAGCGCCTTCGCCTCAGCTGCCAGTCACCGGTCTACGTTGTCGGCGGACAGCTCTCGGAGCTTGCGTGCGCCGAGGGCGGGGATGATGTGTGTCTCGGCGAGGCTGCGGCACTTGGCGGCGGTAGCGGGCGCGTGGCCGCTCTGCCCGAAGTCGAGCCAGTCGTGGACAGCGTCGGCCACGGTGTAGTTGTGCGGAGCGATGTTCAGCCCGTCGTCTAGGTCGCGGACCATCTCCTTGAGCTTGGCCTTGGCTTCGGTCCTGGTCTGGGCGCTGGCCTTCCGGGTGATGCGTTTTCCTCGACCGTCATAGCCGGTCGTGACCTCAGCTATCCACCTCTGGCGTTTTTCGTTCCAGTGGAGGCTGCCCTCGCCGCGGCTGCGTCGCTTCGCCATCGGAGCTCCGGTTACCTTCCGCGTCGGCGGTGGGGGAAGCTGGGTCGCCATGCCCCGGGGTCCCAGGCGTCGGTCATGGTGACAGTGCCGGGGCTGGGTGTTTCAGCCAGGAATGGAGGCGGGGCCTGGCCGGACTCGCGGTAGCGGCGGACGTGGCGCCGGTCGGGATCTAGCTCTCTGATGAGAAGGAAGATAGCGACGGCCATCTCGGCGGCAGGGTCGTAGAGCGGGTCGCCGGTCGCCGCCAGGTCGCGTAGGCCGGATTCGTCGTAGTGGTCGAATGCCCGAAGACCGCTCTCGACAGCCCTCTTCCGGGAGAGGTATGAGTCATTGCTGGTGGTCGTCATCACAGGGTCCTTCCTGATGGCTGATGGTCCTGGTTGTGAGTGTGCGCCGGGGGTCCGTCACGACTGGGCCTCCAGTTCCGCGTACCGCTCGATGACCGGCTGCGCGGCGGGTATTTGCGGTGCGGGCGGTTTGACGATGGCGTCGCGGTGCCACGGCGCCCATGGAGCTGGCCAGGCTTCGCCCTCGTACCCGTAGTCCGGCTCCGGGTCCGGGACTTGCACTCCCTGGCGCTCCTGGAGCTGGGCGGTGAACCGGGCGAGGGTCTCGCGGGTGTGCTTGAGCCGGGCGTCCACGTCGGCCTCGGTGAGAGCCGGCGGGAGGGGGGCGGGTGGTTCGGATTCGGCGGATCGGAGCGGGTCGAGTGCGATGCGGGGGTGGCGGCGGCGGAGTTCGGCGTCGGCCATGACGGCCAGATGGCGGGAGCCTTCGGTGACCCGGGCCCACTGGTCGCGGTGGTCCAAGATGGCGGCGTCCATGGCTTCCATCTGCCGGTAGAACCGGGCCACGTACCGGGCCGACTCGGCGAGCTGGCCGTGCCGGGCGGCCAGCGCGTGATCACCGGCGGCGCGGGCGGCAACAGCTTCGGCGTCGGCGCGGGCGACGGTGGTCTCGGCGTTGGTGACCGCGAACCGCATGGCCCGGAGCTCGTCGACGACGTGGGGCGGCGCCCAGTCGGTCTCGGCGGTGTAGCTATCGCGCATCTTGTGAAGGCTGCCGTCGGAGCGGTCGCGCAGGTCGATGCCTTCCGTGTGGGTCATCGCGCCGTAGGCGGCGTGCCAGGCCGCCCGTTTCTCCGGGGTGTCCCAGGTGGGTTCGGGGCCGACCGGCTCGGCTGGGTGGTTCCACCCGTACATTTCCCGGTACGCCGCCACATGGGAGATGCGCCGCTCCCAGTCCAGCCGCTGCAGCGGGTCGGCGGGACCGGCCCGGCCGCCGCGATGGCCCAGCCGGGCTGCGCGGCGGCGGCGTGCTCACCGAGCCGGTCCTTGCGGGCGTCCATCGCGGCGGCCAGCTCGGCCAGGAACCGGGCCTGCTCAGGATCGGCCACGTCGGGGACCTGCGCCGACCATGGCGGTCCCTGGGCCGGGATCATAGCTGGGTGGTCGCGGCGGATGCGGGCGTCGAGGACGGCGGCCACGTCCCGGGCGCCGGTCAGAGGCCGGCCGCTGATGGCATGGCGGGCGACGTCGTGGATGTCGAGGCCGGAGGCTTCGGCGACGCGCAGGGTGCGCCACAGCCAGGTCGCCCGGGGCGAGTCAAGCGGGTCGGCATCCCATCCGGGGGGCAGGGCGTCGTGGATGGCCTGCCGGTACCGGCCGACGGCGAGTTTGGTGGTTTCGCCTTGCCAGATCACGTGCAGCGCGGCCAGGTGGTCGGCGTTGGCCAGGTTGCGCCGCAGCATCGCGGTCGCCGACAGCTGGGCGTCATGCCGGCAAGTGATATCGGCCAGCACTGCCAGCGCGTCCCGCGCATCCGGCGCGCCGTCCTGCCGACGGGCTCGGACCGACCCAGCGGCGCGCTCGGCGTCCAGCAGCCGGGCGCGAGCCAGCTCGGGCGCGGGCCGGGTGGCGGCCGACTGCTCGGCCAGGTCGCCGCGCGGTGAAGTGAACACGCACGCGATGTTGGTCTCGGCGCCCCGGGTAATCGCTGAGTACAGCCATTCAGCGATCTCGCCACCGGTGACCAGCGCGATTCCGGCCGTCACGGTCTTGCCTTGTTTGGTATGCGCGGTCGCCCCGTAGCCCAGGTCCGCGGTGGCGTACCCGGCATACCGGGTCACGGCATCGGCCCACTGCCACTGCCCGGTGGCCGGGTCGGGGCCGACGCGATGCCGCACGGTGATCGAGCCGTCGTCGTTGATGACATCGACCCCGAGTATGTCGCCGTTGGCGATGCCCACCGGGTGGTCGTTGGCCCGGGCCACGATCACATCGCCGACTGAGGCACGGGCGCCACCAGCGAGCTCGACTTCGCGGCCGCGGGAGACGATGCCGAGGTGCTGCAGGTCGTCGCGGATGCGGCGGGCCATCTCCCGCGCCAGGGCGTTGCTGTGAATGATCAGTTCGACGTTGCGGTTCTGGACGTACTGGGCGACGTAGAGGCGGCGGGCGTCTTCCATCGCCTCGGCCGGGGTGTTGCCCCGGATCCGGCCGTGATCGTCGTAATCGGCCAGCGCAGATGCATCGCCCTGGCGCAGCCGCAGGCTGGCCTGCTGCTCCCATTGCCCGGCGAACCGAACCGCCTCGGCGAGCTCGACGTGTCCCAGCTCGGAGACCAGCAGGTTCATGCCGCCGCCGGACTCGACGGCCGACAGCTGCGCGTGGTCACCGGCCACGATCAGCTTGTGCCCGTGCCGCGCGGCGTAGATGGCGATGTCCCGCAGGTCGGCCGTCGATGTCATCGACGCCTCGTCCAGCGCGATCACCGTGCCGGGCTCGAGCACGCGGGTACCGAGCGCGCCGCGCTGGCCGCGCACATGGCCAAGGAACTGCGACGTGTTCAGCGCCTCACCAATGCCGGCGTCGGCGAGCGCGTTGCGCCCGGCCTGGCTCGTGGCCAGGCTCAGCACCGGAAGCCCAGCCGCCCGGGCCGCGTCCGCGAGCGCGCCAAGCGTCCGGGTCTTGCCCGATCCGGCCGGGCCGACCAGGACCTCGACTACGCGCGGCGAGGTCAGCAGGTGATAGGCAGCGGCGGCCTGGTCCAGGCGCAGCCCGCGCACGCGCGTGTCCTGCTTGCGCGCGGCGTGCGCGGACTCGCGCAGCGTCGCGTCCAGCGTGTCCGGGTTGGCGCCGAGCAGCCGCGCCGCGCGGTCGCGCGCGACGCATGGCGCGCCTTCGCGCTGCGCGGCCTGCGCCAGCTGCTCTTCCATGCTCAGTTGCACGCGGGTGGCGTACCGGTCGGTGCCGGGCCGGGTGTAGACGCTGCGCCCATCGACCGCGCGGCGCAGGTAGTTCGGTTGCGCGGGCCATTCCGGTGCGGCCATCGGCAATACCGGCTCATGCTCCCCGCTGATGGCCTCATCGGCCAGTTCCCCGATCAGCCCGACGAGCTGGTCAGGGTCGATGCTTCGCGAGCTGGGCGGCAGTTCCGCGCTGATCGCCTTCATCAGGTCCGCGCGGCTCCACGTCGCCGCCTTCTCATGCACCCGGGCCAGCGCCTTGCTCACCACTACCGCGTAGTGCGCCTGCGCCAGCCCAGCCGCGCGCACATCGGGTTTCCAGTCATAGCCACGCAGGCACGGTGAGACCGCGCGGGCGATCCGCGCCAGCTGCCCGCCGAGCCGCGCGTCGCACTCGGCAGCGTGCGCGTCCCAGTCGATCGGCGCGTCTGGCTTGCCGTCGCGCATGTATTCCCAGGCTTGGTCTTTTAGCCACATCAGCTCGCGCTGATTCGGCTCGCGTCCCTCTTCGCGCGCGAATTGCTGCGCGAGTTCGCGCGTCTTTGCGTCGACTGCGAACGCGCGCGAGGAATACGCGTCCATCACCTCTTGCGTGATCCCGCAGATCTCATAACCCGCGCCGTTCTCGCGCATGACCCAGCCCACGCCGAACTCACGCGACAACCCCGCCTCGACATACGCCGACGCGATCGCCTGCGCAGCCGGGAGCTGGTACCGCAAGGCCATCGTGTCCAGCGCCCGCCATTTGCCGTCCCGGTCCGTCTGCACCATCCGGGCGACCAGGTTGTGCACGTGATCGTGCGGATCGCCGTCGCGGCTGGAGCCCTGCAACCACGACGACACCACCAGGCCGGCCTCATCCCACCGGCCGGTCTCCTGCTCCCCGTCGATCCGGGCCGCATGAGACCCGGAGCGGGTGAACCCCGCCCGCTGTTCCAGGTGCCGCAGCGCGGCCAGGTTCCCGGCCTGCAAGATCTCGGTGAACCTGCGCTCCCGCGCATCCCACCAGGCCGCGGCCTTCTCGTCTCCGGCTATCCGGGCCTGGCGGGCGTTCTCCCGGATGCTGACGTGCAGCACCGAAATCGACTTCGACCAGCTCACGGTCACGTCGGTGTACGGGGCGGTGGGCCTGGTCGCGACCGTGGCCTGCCAAGCCAGGTACCGGCGCCGCTCGGCGGTGGCGTGCGGCTCGGCCGCCAGCAGCCGCTCCAGGTACGCCTGCCTGCGCTCCGCCCCCGCCTGCCCGGAGTTCGCGGCCCTGCGGCCGAGCTGCTCCCCGGTCACAGGATGGACTTGGCTGTACACCGCCTCATAGGCCGCGATCTGCGCGTCGCTGTAGATCTGCTGTCCCTCGGCCAGTCCCAGGGCCTGGGCGCCGCGACCGAACCGCCGCCCCGGCGCTTCCCCGGCCTGGGCGGCGTTGGCGTAGTAGCCGCCCACGCTGCGCTCGGCCGCGCGGCTGAGCCCGCGGACCGGATAGCCGATGTCGTAGCCGCTTTTCGCGGTGACGACTGCGCCCATTCCGCCTTCCTTAATGATCTTGAATGGCCATGATCACTAAACGTGCAATGGTCTATAGCGGGTAAATATGCAAGCACAAGGATAAGCGACGGGAGACGCGCATGCGAGAGGCATGAGGGCAATGAAGGAAACGAAGGAAGATAAGACAGCCAATGACGCACAACTACGGACGTTGAACGACGTCCACGGACAACGCGAAATTCTTTTGGCCGGCCTATCCGCCGGGCGCGCCGCAACTGGGATCGGGAGGTCCACGTGCTGTCGGACGCGGGATAACCGGCGCACCCGCAGGCCGACGATCCCGCAGTCGTGAGAGCCCGCTCCGCCGGTGGCCCCGCAGACTGCGCCACCTCAGACCAGGAACGCCCCATCCTTGGATGCGGCGAAGCCGCGCGGGGGCTCGGATGCCAGCTGATCCGCTCCGCGGCGCGTGCGGGGCTGCGCGCAGGGGGTCATCGGCAGCAGCGCCGGGATCACTGGGCACGGCGCTCCCTGTCACGTGCCAGGGCAGCAAGCAGCTCCATTAAGTCGTCGGTGATGACGGCGCGCAGGCCGCTCGCATCCCCGTCCCGGCGTTCGGCGACCCACCGGGGACTCTTCCGCCCGACGCCCTGATGGCTGAACCGGAACTCGGGGTAGTCGGCAGTGAGCCTGCTGAGGTGGCCGCCGATGGCAACGGCATCGAGCTGGCGCGCATCACCCGCGTCCGGTCGCGCGGGACGACTTGTCATGGCCGGACTCACCCTCCGGGTCAGGCCGGCCGTCGCGCTTGCGCACGCGGCCGGGACGCTGCGGCGGTCAGCACGGATCCTAGCTCCGGATTCCACATAGGTCCATAGAGGAACCTCAGAGTGCACCTGGATACGCTGATCAGCGCACAGGTTCCTACAGTCGATCATGTGACCCTTGATCACGAAGCGGAGACGCCGCTCTACCGGCAACTCGCCGCCATCCTGCGCGACCGGATCGCGTCCGGCCAGATCGCGCGCCGCGTCCCGTCGGTCAAGTCGCTGACCCAGGAGTTCGGGATCGCCCAAGGCACAGCCGAGCGCGCGCTGGCAGTGCTGCGCGAAGACGGCCTGATCCGGTCGGCAATGGGCCGGGGCCACTTCGTCGTGCCCGAGGCCGAGCGACCCGCATAACGCGGCCACCCCGACGCGTGCCAGGCACCGGATACCGATCGTGAACCCCTTGAACCCGCTATCACGGCAGGCTTGGCGTCAGCGCCGGCCAGCAACCAGCGACCGGCCTCCCGCCAGTGCAGTCCCCAGCTCAGCGCCGCGCCCCGGAGATGCTCACCGACGGGCCGTCAGCTTACGACAGCCTCGCGTTCTAGCAGCGCCACATACTCCGCGATCGCAGCGGCCGGGATGCGGCGAGCGCGTCCCTGGCGCACCGACCGCAGCCGTCCCGATCGCAGCTGCTCGTAGATCACGCTGCGGCTCATCGACAAGATCAGCATGGCGTCGGTCACCCGGTACAACTGGGTGCCCGCCGCGACGGCCCGGGTGCTGGCAGGCGCCGTCTGAGCGCCGCTCACGCCGGTCCTCCGGCCGACCCGGCTGCGGATTCTCGCCGACAGCGGTCGCCAGCAATTAGCCGGCGGCTCTCGCCCCGGACCGTGACCAGCGCCGATGGCCCGGCCAGGAGTAAGGCAGTACCATAACCCTGCATCGCTACTCCAATTCGATGCCCACGGCCTCAGCGGGATGCACCCCGTTGGGGCCGTATCGTCGTCCTCTGACGGCTTCTGGAGTCTAACGTCACCGCGCTTAACACATATGTCATAAGCTACGTTGATGAAGGCCGCGGCTGGCCTCGCGTCACGCGCACGGGAAGGACTCTGATCATCGGCAGGAGTCTGAGCAAAGTGAGAACGGCTGGCATTGAAGCGCCCACCGCGCGCTACCGCCAGGTCGCCAACGACCTGCGCGAGGCAATCGCGCGCGGGCAGTTCAGCCCAGGTGACGCGCTTCCCAGTCAGCCCGAACTCGCCGGGATCTACCGCCTCAACCAGACCTCGATCAGCCGGGCCATCGCGATCCTTGCGGCCGAAGGGCTCGTGCGAACCGAGCACGGCCGGGGCACCTACGTCCAGGACATACCAGCTGCCAAGCACACCAGGCGGATCCCGCCGCCGGCCTCGGGCAGCAGCTTCGCCGACGAGATGCGCAACGCCGGCATCGAACCGCGCACCGAACTCGTCCAAGCCGAGACAGCGGATCCGCCGGCCGCGGTTGCTCAGCGCCTCCACCTCCGGGCGGCCGAGCAAGTGCTGATCAGCAAGTGGCTCATTTTCGCAGACGCTCGCCCGATCCAGGTCTCGGCGTCATACATCCCGCTATCCATCGCCAGGAGCGCCGATCTCGCTCTCCCCGACACTGAGCCCACGGCGATACACCAACAACTAGCTAAGAACGGGTATCACGTTTCGCGGTTCGTCGAGGAGGTCGAGTGCCGCCGGCCTACCGTTGACGAGGCCGCACTCCTCCGCATCAGCGAGGGCCAGCCCGTCCTCGATGTAGTGCGCCTGGCGCTCGACCAGGCCGGCCGGACACTGGAAATGACCATCAATGTCTTCCCGGGCCAGATGTGGCTGCTCCGATATGAATGGCCGGCCGACGGATGAGCTGCCACGTCTCCGTCCGCGGCGGCGGGACCGCGGCCAAATACCTGGCGCGGACAGCCCGGACACGCGGCACTCCGTCAGCGTCGCCGACATCGTCACCGACTGCGTGAATAAGGTCTTGTGACGGCGCCATGACAGGGAACGAGCCCACCAGCAATGCACAGGAAAGATGGCCGACGAATTGTGTCAACGACAAGTGGAACCCGGCCCATCCCAGGGGGCGCGGCTCGACGCCGCTCATCTAGTCGAAGCGTGCTATCAGATTGGCATTACGCCCGTTGCGGCGAGATTGTGCTGGCGCGGCGATGCGCTGCGCGTGCGTGCCGGTGATAGGTGTCAGTTCTGCCTCGTCTTCATCCGGGTACGACCCCACCGGGTCAGGCATACCTTGCGTTTCTGTAAAGTCCTTTTGTTGCCGCGAGGGCACTTCGGGCCACAGTGCCTGCGCAGGTCGAGTCATCGATTCACTCTTCGTGATCTTTCTGACTTGACCTTTTTTCCAGCGTGCACGGGAAACTACTAGAACGGTGAGTGCGAACAGGGCTACAGATACAAGTCCGGCAATCAGGGCGATCTCGCTTAGGGTGCTCAGGAGGCTTATTATACGGCTAAGTCTCATCGACGTCCGCCTCCCACGGTAGATTGAAGAGCCCCAGTCAAGCTCGTGAATGTGGCGAGGACCAGGCCTGCCAACGTGATTCTAGTTACAGCCTGCCCGGCGTGGCGAAAGGTATGCGCAACGACAGCTGAATCTTTTAGCCATAGAGTGGTAACGATACCGATAGCCAGCAAAGCGATCGCAGCGACTATCACGCTCAAAGCGATACATGCAGTGCGGATGATCCCATAAATGAAGTTATTCCTTGAAGATCTATACCACCTATGAGCCGCGTCGACCGACAATAGCATGGTTGGTATCAACAGCAATCCTGTCTTGATGACGAGTGCGATTGGCGACCATGACAGATGGAGCGTAACCACGTAGTTCGCAAGTTCGATGATAAAGATCGGCAAAACGACGCCGGCAATGACCAATAGCCAATTAACCCACTTTTCGGCGGAGGCTGCATTAGCACTGTCTACCTCCGAAAACTCCCGTCGCGGCGGACGATCCGCATCTGCATCCTCCATCGCGCTGTTGTCGTTAGGCCAACGCAGGGCATGCTGCCTAGAGGCCTGTCGAGGAATAGAGATAGAAAAGCGCAATGTAGGGCCCCTCGAGGGCTCTCGTCCTGCCCTGTGAGCCACTCTCCCTCCAGAGGCGAACAGCGGTGACGTTGAGTTATTGGAGACTACACGGAGTGATCGATCGCTGGAGTGTAAGCCACCTCTTGGGTGCCGATTCCAGCGCGAGTGAACGAAGGCACAGTGGGCGAGACGGCCGGCCGCATGGGCGTCGGCACAGCGAATGGTGACGCGGTCGATGCGTCGCGCACGGCCAGCTTCGATCACTTTGCCCGCTGACTTCAGCCGAGGATGCGCGCGTGACCGGCAGGATTGCTGTAGCTCGGCGCTGTACAGCTGCGTGGTGCCTCGCAGGTCGTTCACGCCGGGGAGGTAACCGCAGGCCGAGATCAGCGGGCACGGCAAGTGCGGACGCGCCAGGACACCAGGGCCGCCGCTATGTCCTGGGCGATGTCGACGCTGCCCGGGCGCCTGGCGCACTGACGCATTTCGGGCGCACTCTGCCGGACACAAGCGTGGATGTGCGTGGACGAGGATGGACTGCCGCAGGGGCGCTCACCTGCCTCAACTGGACTGCGGGAGACGTCCATGGATGAGGGCAGACAGCGTTAGTCTGCCTTGAACGCTGTGGGGCATGCGCTCGAGCTCCACGGCAGGCCGACTGTCGGCGCATCAACCTAGATTGGGTGCATGACGCTCCGAATCGATACCTCCGGTGCGCTCACCACTCACCAGGAGCGTGCCAGGCTCGTGCACGCCGTCGTGGCCGCGCAGCCCGAGGATGAGCTGGACTGGATCGAGTGGAAGATCGCCGGGGACCTGGCCAAGGGA
>Ga0070707_100004060_pt1 | contig 13756 bp, 19 predicted proteins | sample KBSK5502metaG_FD_65468 | JGI IMG/M metagenome (GOLD analysis project Ga0070707, IMG submission 65468) | Corn, switchgrass and miscanthus rhizosphere microbial communities from Kellogg Biological Station, Michigan, USA - KBS K5-50-2 metaG | ecosystem: Host-associated > Plants > Roots >... | reverse complement strand
GTCCAAGCCGATACGGGTGGTCGGCACCATCGCGCGCGGCACTGACGGCAGGCCCGGCCATTATTCGATTCACTTTCGACAGCCGTAGAAACGCTCAGCCGGCCGGCCAAGGGCTTCAATCGGCGCGTGGATCGGGTAGTATCGGCGTTGCGAACGCAGAGGAGGCATCCATGATGAACGACGCGAGCACGCCGATCGGACAGCCGGCAGCCGTGAACCCACCGGGCAAGCTGGCCTACGCGACGCCGACCACCGCCCCCCTGGTGGCGGGCCGGCGCTCCTTCTTCAAGTACCGCGACCTCGGCGTCACGGCCGCGAGCAGCGGGAAGATCCGCGCCCAGGTAACGATCGGGGCCGAGGGGATGACGCAGCCGACGGGGTGGCACTACCACGTCTGCGAGGGCCAGTTCGTGTACATGCTCAGTGGGTGGGTTGACCTGGAGTTCGAGGACGGCCAGAAACTGCGTATCCAGGCGGGCGAGTCGCTCTACATCCCGGGCGGCCTGCGCCACAACGAGACGGGGGCATCACGAGATCTGGAGCTCCTGGAGATCTCCGTTCCCGCGGACATGGGCACCGTGGCCTGCGATCCGCCCGAGGGCTGGTCCAAAAGCGCGTGAATTGATTTCTCGACAAACGAAAGATTAGCGGCGCAGCGCCCGGCGTGGCCGTCACTCAGATGGCGGTCGCGTCGCTGCGCAGCCTGAGCCGCTTCCGGAATAAGCTCCTCCCAACAACGCGCCCCCAGTGACCCGAGCGCTCGCGTTGGTCGCGGGTCGGCCGCTAACCGCGAGCGTGACGCGTCGCAGAGTTCTCACGCCACGAAGAGGGACGGGTAACATGATTTCACGCCATTGGCGCGGACTCGCCAACCCCGCGCACGCGGATGAGTCCGTCCAGCATCTACGCGCCGAGACCTTCCCGGAACTCTCGAAGATCTCCGGCTTTATCGACGCGTCGATCTTGAGGCGCAACGTGCGGCGGGGCGTCGAGTTCCTCATCGTGACGACCTGGGAGTCGATCGAAGCCATTGAGCACTTTGCCGGGCGAGATTCGGAGATCGCCGTCGTCCCCGAGAAGGTGCAGCAGATGATGCTGGAGTACGACCGGTGGGCGCGTCACTACGAGGTGCTCACCCACGCAGGTCGTGCTCGAATTCTGGAGGTCGGATAGCGCGTGTTCCTCGTACGCCATGTTCGCGTGAAGGAGTCGGCGAACGGGATGGCGCAGCGATGCAGTGCGCTCGCGATCGTCGCGATCGCCGCGGGTTTGCTCGGAGCGGGGTGCACGACGGTCCGCGTGACCGCGACAGAACGGTCGAGCATCGAGCAGCGCTTGCTCGTGCGCTCGCTGGAACGCGCGGCAGCTCGGCTGGATATTGCGCCGCTCGTCGGTCGCCTCGTGCGGCTCGAGCTCTTCACCCTCACGAAGGACCAGGCCTTTGCCCGAGAGTTCCTGCGGGTGCGTCTCGAAGAACGCGGCGTCCGCGTGACGAGCGGAGCGGACGCCGACCTGACGCTACAGGTATTCACGACAGCGCTCGCGGTGGACACCGCGGATACGCTCGTGGGGCTTCCCGCGATGCAGGCGCCAATCCTGGCCGTCCCGATTCCCGAAATCGCCCTCTTCAAGCTGGAGCGAAGTCGGGGCCACGCCGAGCTGCAATCCTATGTGTTCGATGCGAGCGGTCGACTTCTCGGCCAGGTGCATGACGTGCTGGGGCAAGCCAAATGGGACCGGTTTACCATTCTGATCATCATCAGCTTCGTCGTGACCGACATCGACAAATCGCCAAGCCGCCCGTAGTTCGACTGGACCGAGCGACGTCACCACATCTCCGGCACTATCGCCGGTCATCGTAGCTCGACGATGTCACCCGTGGCCGAATGTTCCACGGCACCATTCGTTTCAGCATTCCGTCCCTGACGATCAGCGTGTGAAACAAAATCGCTCCGAAGTGACCCATGAACGTCAGGAAAAAGAGATAGGCGAGGATGGTGTGCGCCTTCCGCAGCACCGCATACAGCGTGGCATTGTGCGGAAGGATAAAAGGCAGATGCAGGGACCCGTAAAGGACGATCGGATAGTGCGCCGCCGAGAGCATTCCCCAGCCGACCAGCGGCAGAACGAACATCAAACCATACATCGCGAGTTCCGAGGCCGTTGCCGCCAGGCGCTCCTCGCGCGACATCGTCGCCGGAAACGGCGGAGGCGGATTCACGAGCCGGTTCACGAAGCGGACAACGACCAGGATCAGAATCGCGATACCCAGCGGGCGATGAATCGATACGAGCACATGGTACTCACCCAGCGAGACGACCATCGCCACGCCGATGCAGAGCATCGTGAGGACCATCACCGCCATCGTCCAGTGCAGCAGGCGCGAGAAGGCGGCGAATTGGCGCAGTTGGGTCGACATGTCAGTTCCCCCGACGGACGTCAGCTGGCGTGATCGCACTCGGCTGCTTGGCCTCGCCTTCACGCCTGGTAAACGACTGTGAGTACACCGCCGAACGAGTGCTCAGCAAGGGATCATCCGAAGGCGCGATGCCGGCCGGCAACACCAAGGGGTCGAAGTTGATGTCCGTCGCGACACTGGTCTCGTCACTCTCCACTCGATCGAGCGTCAGCGTTCCCGCGTCCACGCGTTCCCGCCCCGTTGGCCACGCGATGGTGGCGTCGCGAGTGGGATCGCTTGGTTGCCCAATGATGAGGATGAGGTGCCATCGCAACGGCTGGCGATGAATCTGTGCGATCAGCGCATGGAACAGATAGTTCTTGTCCTGGGGTACGGCAGCGGCGCTAGCCGCCTCGAACGGCTGTACCGGCGTCAGGAGCCAGCGGACCGGGGTGGAATTGCCCGCCGAGTTGATGAGGCGAAATGCATTCAGACCGTGGAAGGTGCTGTTCTCGAATCCCGATGAGACCGGCTCGCCCTTGATGGCCTTCATCGCCTGCACGGTCTCTGGGTGGCGCTCGAGAAACGCCTTCATGCTGGCTGGGTCAGGCTTACCCGTGTTGGGGTCGGGCGTCGACGCGACGAGCTGCTCGTAGAACGCCTCGGGGGTTCTGAACGGGAACACCGGCAGGTTGACCATCGCGGTCCGCCACACTTCGCCGTTCGACAGACTGAACTGAAGCCCCAGGCCGCGCACCTCATCGGGGCGGTCGCCGACGTACGGCTGGCCGCCCGACAAGGAAAAGCGACCGATCACGGGCACGCGCCCGGGTCGAAAGACGACCGCCTCCGAGAAACGCGCGCCATTTCCGGTGCTTTCGAAGAACCCGGAAACACCCACGCCTTTGGCGTGATTGCGCCGGAAGCCGGCGTGGACACCGTTGACGCGCTCGAAGGCGTCGGTGAGCCGCGCGGGCGTCAGAGCATTCGGAGTCAGCCACCCGCCGAAATAGGCGAACGCTCCTGCGACCGCGGCCAGAGCGACGCCGATCAGGGCCAATCGTGCCAGCGTGTTGGCGTTGCCGCGGCGCTCGGATTCCGCTGCCGCTTCGGGGTAGGCCGGCATCTTCGCTCTCCTCATCCGGGGTTCTCCTGCCCCGATCGTGTGTCGCTGCTTCTTCGGATGCGATTGTCCGTGCGCCGCCGCTGAAGTTTGGACGAAGTCGTGCGACCCATCGTCACTACCGCTGAGGCTCGCCTGTCTGATTCTTGCGGAAATCCCGCTGACGCGATGTCCAGGTGGCGGCGCGCGCGTCCCAGGAAACAGCAAGTAGAGGGAGGCGCTCTATGCCTGGCGTCGAAACCGTCAAGGAAGGATCCCACCGGACAACACGTCCTCCATTGCCTCCTTTCACCCGCGAGAGCGCGACCCAAAAGGTCCGTCTGGCGGAGGATGCCTGGAACTCCCGTGACCCCGAAAAGGTGGCGTTGGCGTACACGCTCGATTCGCGCTGGAGAAATCGCTCCGAATTCGTGAACGGACGCCAGGACATCATCGTATTCCTCACGCGCAAGTGGGTGCGGGAACTGGACTACCGCCTGATCAAGGAGCTGTGGGCTTTCGAGGGCAATCGCATCGCGGTGCGCTTCGCCTACGAGTGGCACGACGACTCCGGGAACTGGTACCGATCGTTTGGTAACGAGAATTGGGAATACAACGAGGACGGTCTGAACCAGTGGCGGCTGGCCTGCATCAATGACCTCCCCATCAAGGAGTCGGACCGCAAGTATCACTGGCCGCTTGGTCGTCGCCCAGATGCCCACGCTGGACTGAGCGATCTCGGGCTTTAGCTCGACCAGGCAGGCGGAGAACCATCCGCGATCACCGCCGTGCCACGCCGAGGAACATCGCCTGGCGTTGAAGGATCCATCACCGTCCGAGGAAGAGCAGTCGCATCTTGTCTTTGCCCAGGGCGCGGCTCAGCTCTCGCGTCGCCAGGAAGACGAGGAAGAGCACCGCGAGCCAGATCCCGCTCGCCCAGAACGCCGGCTCGGCGAAAGGCTGCACGGCCTGGTAGCTGGCGGCAGCCAGGCCGGCGCCGCCGAAGAGATGGTGGATCAGGCGCTCCGTGTATCGGAACACGAGGACGGCCGCGATATAGATCGGGGCTTTCCACGCAATGTTGTAGAGGAGTGGCTTGTGCGGATAGGCGTCCACGAAGGGAAGCAGATCCACGAGGAGCAGGACCTTCGCGATGATCAGGCCTGCAACGATCGCCGCGACGAAGCTTTTGGTTCGGAGATCAGAACCCTGGACGATCAGCTTGTCGGTGAAGACGACCAGACAGGAGGCCGCGGCGAAGAAGAGCGCCGCCCCCAGAAATTTCCGGGCCTCCGTCTCCAGTCGTTCGAGTCTGCCCCGACGCGCGGACGTGATCGTCATCTCCTTCCTGTACCGTTCCGTACGTCCAGCGGAAGTGGCCGAACGGGTATGGTGCGGGGCCATTGGAGCCTAGTCAGCTGGCCAGGAACTCCTTCGCCGCCGCCACCACGTCGCAGTCGCCCCCGTGACCACCACAAAGAACATCGTGAGTCCCGATCTGGTGTTGTCAGGGAATACGCGTTTGTCGGCGCGGCAGTTTGGCGCTTGGATGCCGTTCCGGCTCACCTTGGCAGCGCGGCGTCAAGGGCACGCCTGCCCGATCCTGTCCCGCGTCTTGGTTCGTAGCTGCGCCGCCTGCGCATCCGTCTGAGCTGGGTCGGCTCCCGGCAAAGACGCTAGGTCGTAGAGACCGTCGGCGACGATATCACTGCAGGCCCGCGACTCTGCAATGAGCTGGGCAGAGCGACAGGCCTGCAGCACGGCCGCCCCATCCGCGCCCGCCAAGGCTCGGGCGCCGGCATGCTCGAGGCATTCGCGCAGCGGCCGCATACGTTTTCTGACGAGGCGGGTGTCGATGTCCGAGCGCAAGCTCTCGAAGTCGCTCTCTCGCATGGCTTCCCGCATGAGGAGTAGGCCCTCTTGCCGGACCACCACGGCGCGCGTCTCTGCGTCGTCGTAGAGTTGCTTGAGCCGCGCGATGACGTCTTTGGAGGCGTGGCCTTCGATCGCCACTGACAGCGCCTCGGCGCGGCCGAGCCGTTCAGAGAACAACTGTGAGACTTCCAGGACGGCTTTCCGACGAACCTCGCGCTGCTCGATCGCCCTCCCTTCCTGTTGCCGGAGCTCGGCGAAATGATTTGTCAGAAGTGTGCCCACCACGCCCGTCAGCACGAAGCCGATGAGCATGGTCGCAAGGGGATGGCGTAGCAGGCCTTCCAAGGAGAAGATCAGGGTCTCCGCCGAGGCGAGCGATCATGGCGCCACGAGGAGCGCTTCACACACCGAGTATCGACATCGTCTGCCTCAGCCACAGAGCCATCAGACCGTTCCGCATCGCCGTTCGGCACTGTGGCCGCCGGTCGGCGGCAGAAAGCATTGCACGGAGTGCCATTGACGAGTGAGCATCGCGGATGATCACGACTGAGCCATCGTTGTCAGGGCCAATCGTAGCCAAGCCTCGGCCCGTTCGGACCTTCCCGGCCTGCGGATGCCCGGCGACGATGGGAAACGGGGCAAGAAATCGCGAGCCGGCGATAGGAGAGTGTGGCATGCATCTGCGGGCGACCGCCGTCGTTCTTGTCGTCGTGTTGGGGCTCGGAGCAGGGTGCCGCTCGACAACCGGTGAGTCGCTCGGACAGAACGTTGACGATACGAATATCACGACCCAAGTAAAGACCAAGCTGATGGGCGAGAAGGCGTCGAACCTCACGCGCGTCGGCGTGAAGACCGTCAATGGCAATGTGTTGCTGACCGGCACCGTACCCACAGCAGAGGATCGTGCTCGCGCCGAAGAAATCACTCGTCGTGTGAGCGGCGCCCAGCAAGTGACGAACAATCTGCAGGCCGAGAAGCCGTAGCCGGCGTGGCTCTCTCGATAAGAACGGCATGCGCGATCGTCGTGCTGCTGGCGGTGGCCGGCCCCGCCACCGGCCAGGAGATCCGGCCAACATTCGACAAGCTCAAGGAGACTGGTGTCGTCCACCTGGGGTATCGGGAGACGTCACGGCCGTTCTCCTTCGTCGGCAGTGACGGTCAGCCCGCGGGATACTCGATCGACCTCTGCCTGCAGATCGTCGGTGCCATCCGGCAATCCCTGAAGCTCCCCGAGCTCAAGGTCGCCTGGGTGGCCGTGACGCCCGGGGATCGCATCCCGAAGCTCGTCAAGGGCACGATCGATCTCGAGTGCGGATCGACCACGATCACGTTCGGCCGCATGGAGGAGGTCGCCTTCAGCCACATGATCTTCGTCGACGGCGGGAGTCTGCTGGCCACAACCGAATCCGGCATCGCCACCGTGAAGGACCTCGCCGGCAAGCGAGTCGGCGTCGTCCCCAACACCACGACCGAGAAGGCGCTTGCCGGAGCGCTCGCCAGCGCGTCCGTCCAGGCCAACGTCGTCACGGTGAACGAGCACGGCGACGGCTTGCGAGGTCTCGAGGAAGGACGACTCGATGCCTACGCCTCGGATCGCCTCCTGCTCGCCGGATTACTGACGACTGCGCGCAACCCGGCGAAGCTCAAGCTGAGCGCCGAGTTCTTCTCGTACGAGCCGTACGGGCTCATGCTGCGCCGAGGCGACAACACGTTCCAGGCGAACGTGAACCGCACGCTGTCGCATCTCTACCGCTCGGGTGGGCTGGTCCAGATCTACGAGCGCTGGTTCGGGTCGTTCGCGAACGCGAGCCCGCTGGTGAAGGCTCTCTACCTCCTTCACAGCTGGCCGGACTGAGCCGGGAAGACGTGCCATGAAGCGACGTGGTGGTTGGCGAACGCCGTCGCTGGTGCTGGCGCTGCTCTTCATTGGGCCGACGCCGGCAGCTGGGGAAACGCTCGGCGAGGTCTACCGCCGCGTCAACCCGTCGGTGGTCGTGATCCGGGCCCGCGGGGAGGAAGTGACCGAGCAGGGCCTGTCGCGCTTCCGCGAGATCGGTTCCGGTGTGCTGATCTCTCCGGATGGAAAGATCGCCACGGCCGCGCACGTCGTCCACACGATGAACGAGATCGCCGTCGAATTCCTCGGCGATGATCCGGTGCCGGCACGCGTGATCGCCTCCGAGCCGCGGGCCGACATTTCGATCCTGCAGGTCTCGGTGGTGCCTCGCGACGCTGTGGTGTCGAAGCTCACTGACTCCGATCCCGTTCGGGTTGGCGATGGGGTGTTCATCGTTGGCGCGCCATACGGCCTCAGCCACTCCCTGAGCGCGGGCGTCATCAGCGCGCGCTGGGAAGCCGACACGGTCACGCGGGACTTTCCGCTGGCCGAGTTCTTCCAGACCGACGCCGTCATCAATACCGGCAACTCCGGCGGCCCGATGTTCAGCCGGGCTGGGCAGCTGATCGGAATCGTCAGTCACAACATCAGCAAATCCGGCGGCAGCGAAGGGCTTGGCTTCGTCGTCACCGCGAATACCGTGCGAAAGCTGCTCGTGGAGGGACACCGTCACTGGTATGGAGTCGACCTCATGTTGGTGACAGGCGCCATGGCCCAGGCGCTCAACGTGCCGCAGGCCGGCGGATTCCTCGTCAAGCAGGTCGTCAAGGACTCTCCCGCCAGTCAAATGGGGCTCCGTGGCGGAGACCGGATCGGGATCGTGGGAGGTCAGAAGCTCGTCGTTGGGGGCGACGTCCTCCTCTCGGTACAGGGGATGACGGTGGCCAGCGACGAGGACATGGCCAAGGTCGTGAAGTCGCTCGAGTCGCTTCAGCCGGGCCAGGATCTGCGCGTGACCATCCTGCGCGACAAGAAGGTTCAGGAGCTCCGCACAAAGTGGACCGGTCGGTGACGCGGCGGTCGGTAACCGGCGCCTACGACGTGCGCTGCACGAACGAGCGGTCCTCGACCAGAATGACCCCGGACTGGGCGGCGCGCCTCGCCACGTCTCCGTGTTCGGAATCGGCGGCCAGGGCCTCGCGGTACCGCTCGTAGGCGGCGAGACTTGGGAAATCGATGAGCGAGAGCCCGATGTTGGTGGGTCCGGCGAACTTCGTCGGAGCGAAGTAGCCGACGACCTTGCCGCCGCAGCGCTCGATGGGACCGGTCACGGCACGCGCGTACGCCTCGAAGTCAGCGAGCTTGGTGGAGTCGAGCGTGTAGCGGATGCAGAGTGTGATCATGGCTGCCTCCTTGTTTCGAAGTATGGCCATGCGGCGCGCGTCCGTCCACGCGGAACGCTTCGATCCAGCCCGAACTGTCCAGACTTGCTGCGAATGGCCCCGCCCTCTAGTCTTCAGTCATGGGCGACACAGACATGCTCTCAACGGTCGCGGCGCTCCTGGGCGAGCCCGCGCGCACCCGCATCCTGACCGCGTTGCTCACCGGCCGCGCGATGACCGCGAAGGAATTGGCCTACTTCGCCAAGGTGACCGCGGCGACGGCGAGCAGCCATCTCTCTCGCCTGCTCGGCGGCCACCTGCTGGTGATGGAGAAGCAGGGCCGCTGCCACTATTACCGGCTGCGCTCCGCGGAGGTCGCCCGGGCCATCGAGGGGCTGATGACGGTGGCGACCATCCCATCCAACGGCTGGCCCCCTCACCATCGCGTCGAGCCGGTGCTCCGGGAAGCCCGCATGTGCTACGACCACATGGCGGGGCGCCTGGGCGTCGCCGTGTGCGACATGCTCCTGCGCCGCCACCATGTCGTGCTCGTCGACGGCGGTGGGGAAGTCACTCCGACCGGTGAGCGATTCCTCGCCGGGCTCGGCGTCGATCTCACGAAGGCGCGCGGCGCGAAGCGCCACTACTGCCGCGGGTGCATCGACTGGACCGAGCGACGCCACCACATCTCCGGCGCCGTGGGCGCAGCCTTGGCGGAAGCTTTCCTCGCGCGACGCCTGGTCGCGCGCATTCCCGACAGCCGCGCCCTGTCCGTCACGCCGCTCGGCCGGAAGACGCTCGCCGCAATGGGCGTGATCGAGTACCGAGCGGCCGCGCCCGGCGGTCCTTCATCTTCATCGCGTCGCCTCCAGGCTTGCCCCCTCCAGGACGAGCTCACTCTGGGGCGCCGCGCCTGACACTCTTGCGACGTCCTGCTTCAGCAGATAGACCGATACCGCGAAGAGGACGATGTCCTTCATGAGGAACGGCACGTTGCCCGCCATGGCCGGAAACCCGCCGGCAGACGCCGCCCAGCCGTTGGGCATGAACGGGATGATCGTGGCCGTCCCGATGAATGCCGCGCAGGAGCCGAGGGCGCCGAGAATTCCCAGTCGCTTGTGCCAGAATCCCAGGAACAAGAGCAGGGCGAACGACCACTCCGACACGCCGAGAACCCAGCTCGCTCCCCGGATGCCGAACACGGGGTACATCCAGGAAATCAGCGGGCCGTTGCTGATATAGGGAATCAGCACCTGGGCCTCGTACTCGAACCACTTCTGGTACCCGAAGAACAAGAAGAGCACGACCATCGACGCGCGAATGAGGTGGTAGTCGAGGTCGTCTTTGAGTAGGCCGAGCTTGATCAAGGCGTTGATGAGCCAGCTCATGGTTTGGGTGCCCTCCTTTTTTGTGGCAACCGTCACGATCGGGTCTCCTTCGATCTCGCCACCCCCAGCTCGCGGACGACCGCGACGGTGTCCTGTGGTTCTGGCCGGATGGTGTAGTCGGGGTTGACATCGGCCGCCCGGATCCGTCCGTCCTGGGCGATCACGTAGCGGGCCGGCATCGGCAGACGAAAGTCCGGCTCGTCGTGAAATTTGTCGAGCGTGTTACCGAACGCCGCGTACAGCTCCTTGAGATCGGTTGGAAGTGTGAACGCGAGCCCGAAGGCCTCCGCCACACGGAGGTGCAGATCGGTCAGGACGTCGAACTCGAGCTTCGCGCGCCGGCGCACGGCGCGCCCGTACTGCGCCAGCTGTGGAGAGATCGCGACGAGCGAGGCGCCCATCGCGCGAAGCTGTGGCCATACCGCTTGCAGAGCTTCCAGCTCCATCATGCAGTAGGGTCACCAGTGCCCGCGGAAGAACGTGATCACCAGTGGGCCGCGGGCCAGCAAGTCTGTGGAGCGCACGAGCTCGCCATCCTGGTTGGTGAGCTCGAACGCCGGCGCCAGATCGCCGACCTTGAGCGCGCGCTCGGCGAGCCCGGACCGCCGGAGGTCCTCGGTCGCCCGGTGCATGGTCTGGATCGCCTCGCGGGGCGCGTTGTATGGGGGCGCCCCGGACTCGAACGCGGCCTTGAAAGCGTCCAAGCGTTGCTGGAGAGTCATCACGCACCTCGTCAAAGGCTATGTCGGACACGCTTACGATGCCGCGGGAGCGGTGCGCGTCACGTAATATGTTCGATCGGAGTGATCGCGCGACGCGATCAGCGAGGAGCGCATGGAGCTGAGACACTTGCGCTTTTTCCGGGCGGTGACGGAGTCGAAGGGCTTCCGTGATGCGGCCCGGCAGCTGCACATGGTCCCGGCCGGGCGGCGCCGGCCTTAATCGACGTCTTTAGCTTGTGGCCGGCCTGATTGACGTCGCGCGAGCGGCCTCCACCGGCAGCGCAACTTCGAAGGTCATACCCGGGCCATCATTGCGTATAGCCCGGAGCGTCCCGCCGTGATTCTCGACAATCGAGCGGCTGATCGCCAGCCCCATTCCCATTCCCTGCGCCTTCGTGGTGTAGAACGTATCGAAGATCTTTTCCAGATTCTGCCGCTCGATCCCGATGCCGGAGTCTTGCACAGCCACGAGCACGTGATCCGCTTCACGGTGACGCGAGCGGACCAGCAACTGTCGCGGTCGATCGGCCACCGACGACATCGCTTCGACCCCGTTCATCACCAGGTTGAGGAGCACCTGTTGTAGCTGTACCCGGTCTCCGACGACAGGCAGCAGGTCGTCGGCCAGGTCTGTCCGTAGCGTGACACCATGTCGTCGCGTCTCACCCTCGGCAAGTGCAATGACCTCCCGAATGGCGTCGTTGATGTTGAGCCCTACCTTCTCGGTATCGGCTTTCTTTACCAGTGTTCGAATCCGGTTGATGATCTCACTCGCTCGAGTCGCATCGCTGATGATGCAGCTTACGGATTCACGCGCCTCAGCGAGATTTGGCGTGGCCGCCGCAAGCCAGCCGTGGCAGGCATCGCCGTTGGCCACGATCGCGGCGAGCGGCTGGTTGATTTCGTGCGCGATGGAGGCCGCCAGTTCTCCCATCGTCATGACCCGCGCGACATGAGCGAGCTCCGCCTGGGCCTTCCGCAAGGCCTCGGCCGCCTGCCTGCGTTCTGTGACGTCCATCACCGCTCCGACAAAGTCAATGCTGCCCGATTCATGTCTTACGGCATGAGCCACGACGTGGACATAGCGGACGGAACGATCGGGCATCAGCAAGCGACATTCAAGCTCAAAGTCTTTTCCATCTTGCGACGCGCGCTCGATCGTCTGTTTCACCATCGCCGCGTCGTCCGAATGAACCCGCTGGAGAGCGAGCCCCATGGTGGGCTTCATCGTTCGCTCGTATCGGAAGATGCGAAACGTTTCCTCTGAGCACAGCATCTCGCCCGTCGAAACGTTCCAGCCGAAACTTCCAGTCCGGCTCAATTTCTCGGCTTCAGCCAAGAGAGCTCCGCTGCGTCGCAATTCGGCGGTCTGCTCCAGCACCTTCTTTTCAAGCTCGTCCCGGGCCTTGCGAAGCTCCAGTTCGCTCCGGCGTAAGGCTCCCTCGGCTCGCTTCCGGAACGTGGTACCCCAGCCAACCGCGAGTCCTGTTATTCCAAACGCCAGAAAGCGGGGCACATCGAAAAAGCCCGCGATCAACGGATAGTTCATTTCGATCAGCCGAGGCAGTACCAACGTGGCGAGCACGGCAGCAAGGAACCCAGGCCCGGCACCCCCGAACCATGCGGCGGCGACAATGCACACTTGGAACAGCCCGGTTGGATGAATGAGAGGCGCTGACGACGACCATACCGGAAGAAAGCCGATGACGGAACTGTCAAGCAACACAGCAAGTGCGATGGAGAGAGGGGCCAGCGCATAACGCACGGCCGTCGATGCTTCGAGCTTCGCGCGGAAGCCTGCCCGGGGGCGATACGTATCCTCAGCCATCGCTGCCGCCCTTCTGCGACATACGCCGTGAAGGTCGAGAACTTACCAGATCTGGTTCGGCTGCCCGTCACCGAGCCCGCACGGAAAAGGTCACCGCCGCGTCACGTCTCGGCTCCCGCTTCTCATACGCTTCGCCCGTCACTGGCCAGGTCAGATCGACCGGGACCAACGAAAGGAGCATCGTATGAGAAAGCTGGCTGTACTGCTCGTGCTCGGATCGGCGTCGGCTGCATTCGGCTTCGACAAGGGCGAGGGGGAGGTGCGCTGGGACGGCATCTCCGGCGTCGTCACCGCGGTATCGGCGATGGTGTCGCAGAGTCGCCGGGCCCCATCGAAGTCCAGGACGACCGTGCGGAGCCAAGCCTCACGGAATACTAAAATCCATGGATCATTCCCGTTTATCAGAAATGCCTTCGGCGTCATCGTCACACGCTCGTCGCCGCGCCATAGACGATGGTTGACCGGGTCGAGGCGGAATGCGTGGACTTGCTTCATCGCTCGGTGACCCGCGCTCGTTCTCCGAGTTGCTGAGTGTGCACTGGAGCCGCCGTGCCGTAGTTTACGGCATCACCTGCGGATGTCACCACCGCCTCTGGGCCCGCCCGTTACCGAATCCGGACCGATAACGTCACCCCCGCGTCACGCGCCGCCGTGCTCCTGTTTCTACGCTTGATCGTGTCGATGACGTGCTCATGACAACCCGGACCCGCGCTCCTTCGGCGACGCGGGAAGTCACACGTTTGTCGCACACACGGCTGGACCTACGGCCACTATTCAATCGCCCGTCTCCGTTGTCCTCGCGCGCCGCCTGAGGAGGGCGACGGAGGGGCGCTCCGTGCGCGAGGACGATATGGAACGGAACACGAGGAAGGCGGCGACGGTTATTCTCGGCCCCGAGGCGCCGAAGGACGGCCGGCGCCGATCGGCACGGCGGCCGGGATTAACCGCGTGAGGCCGCCGCGGTAAGATCGTGCGCTCTACGCTCTCAATACAGGCTGAGCGGCGTCGACATACTGAGTGCTCGCATCAAGGATCCGCCAGCCGGCAAGGAGACACGCGCATGCCTACATCCGTCACACCGGAACCCGTCATCCGTCAGATAGTCGACGCCATGAGGGCGCTGGCCGGCCCACATCCCGGGTTCCGGCCCGTCCACGCCAAGGGCGTCGTCTGTTCGGGAACGTTTCGCGCTTCGGCGGATGCTCCCCGCGTCACTCGGGCGCC
>Ga0070707_100004059_pt1 | contig 13756 bp, 13 predicted proteins | sample KBSK5502metaG_FD_65468 | JGI IMG/M metagenome (GOLD analysis project Ga0070707, IMG submission 65468) | Corn, switchgrass and miscanthus rhizosphere microbial communities from Kellogg Biological Station, Michigan, USA - KBS K5-50-2 metaG | ecosystem: Host-associated > Plants > Roots >... | reverse complement strand
CCCTGACCGGCCAGTTGCCGCCGTAGACTGGCCTCCGCACGACGCGGAGGCCAGTCGATTCCATGTATTACGTCCGCCACGGGTCGGTTCCGCAACAGCGCCACACGCAGCATCGCGCTGCCGATGGCAGCCTCTACGCCGAGGAGCTGTTCGGGGTCGAGGGCTTCACTGGTCGGAGCTCGCTGCTGTACCACCTCGTGCCGCCGACCCGGACCCACAAGATCGAGCCCGGGAGCGAGATCCGCCTTGAGGCGGCGAGCGAGAACGTCCATCGCCACCACCTGACCAAGACCGGCGATCTCCCGATCAAGGGCGATGCGATCACGGGTCGGGTCCCGTTGTACTTCAACAACGACGTCGTCTTTGGCATCGTCCGCCCCGCCGAGGCGATGCCCGAGAACACGTTCTACCGGAACGGGATCGCGGACGAGATGCTGTTCGTCCATGAGGGCGCAGGCGTGTGCGACACGGTCTTCGGCCCGCTGCGCTACGGGCCCGGCGATTACCTCGTCCTGCCCATCGGCACGACCTGGCGCCTCGAACCGGACGCCGGCTCAGCCCAGCGGATCCTGTACCTCGAGGCGCCGTCCGAGATCGAGCCGCCCAAGCGCTATCGCAACGACTACGGCCAGCTGCTCGAGCACTCGCCCTACTCGCAGCGCGACCTCGACGCGCCCGACGACGTCCCGCCGCGCACCGACGCCGGCGACTTCGTGGTCCACGTCCGCTCCACCGACCTGATCAGCGCCTACCACTTCCGGCACCACCCGTTCGACGTCGTGGGCTGGGATGGCTACCTCTGGCCGTTCCGGTTCAACATCGGCAACTTCCAGCCGATCACCGGCCGCGTCCACCAGCCGCCGCCGGTCCACCAGACGTTCCAGGCCCGGAACTTCGTCGTCTGCTCCTTCGTGCCGCGCAAGTTCGACTACCACCCGCTGGCGATCCCGGCGCCGTACAACCACTCGAACATCAACAGTGACGAGGTCATCTACTACGTCGCCGGCAACTTCATGAGCCGGCGCGGGGTCGAGATCGCCTCCTTTACCCTCCACCCGGCGGGGATTCCGCACGGGCCGCACCCGGGCACGGTCGAGGCGTCGATCGGCAAGGAGGGCACCGAGGAGCTCGCGGTCATGGTCGACACCTTCCACCCGCTCAAGCTCACGAAGGCCGCCCTTGAGCTCGACGACGATCGCTATCCGTTCTCGTGGCTCCCCTCCGACGACCACGCGAAGGAGGCCTCCGAGCTCGCGGAGCGAGGCCCGGAGGCGTTCCCGGACTAGCTAGTTTCCCGTTACCACGAAGGTGGCCGCGGCGTCCTGCGACTCCGGATAAGCCGGCGGCCACACGTTCATCGTCGACAGGAAGGCTTCGAGGAGGCGCGTGGCGCCGCCGTAGCGTGCGACCGTCGAGTCGGACTCGCCCCGAGCGACCGTCACGACAACCATCTTTCCTTGCGGCAGCACGCCCCCGAACCCGAACGCCTGCACGTCGTCCGCGAACCGGACGAGGAGGGCCGGATGGCAATCGCGCGTCTCGACGCACAGCGGCACGACGCGATCGTGGATCGTGGCGCAACCGGTGTTCTTCGTCCGTTGGCAGTAGTCGACCACCCAGCGCTCGAGGTCGGGCCAGGATTGGTTCATCTGGGGGTCCGTGAGTGGCACGGCCCACGCGGCCACGCGTACAGACCGGTCCGGGGCGAAGAACGCGTCTTCTGCGGGGCTCAGCCAATCCTGCGCGTCGGTCGCGAAGGACCAGGCTCGATTGGCCGGTACCACGGTCCAGCCCGGGGGTTGGCCGATCTTGAAGCCGTATTGGGTGGACGTGTAGGTCGCCCACGTGGTCGGGTCGAGGGTCGCCGCCGGTGACGGCGAGCTCTGGCCAGGCGACGGCGCCTGGCTCGGAACGACGATTGGCGAGGGCGAGGGCGGCAGGCCGCCGAACCCGTATTGGGACGGGCCCAGCAGGTAGAGCGCCCCGCCGCCGGCGACGATGGCCACGAGGGCCCCAATCGCCAGGCGTGCGGTCGTTTTCATTCGAGACAGCCTCCAGGGCGCGAATGGGCCGCGCCGGGCCTGTGATGTCGTGGGAAGGGCCGTCAGGATCGCCCGGCGAGTCTCGTCGGGCAGATCCGTCGGGCCTTCGTCGAGCCAGGCCGCCAGGGTCACGTCGGGATCACGCATCGTGTTCATGCGGGTCGCACCTTCCGGCTCTCGACCCGGTCGACCACGAGCGCCTCGCGCAGGATCCGGGTGGCGTAGTGGAGCCTCGACTTGACGGTTCCGAGCGGGACACCCGCGACCTCGGCGATCGAGGCCAGTGGGTAGCCCGCGTGGTGATGCAGGACGACGACGGCGCGATGCTCGGGTGACAGTCGCCGGAACGCCTGCTCCAGGGCATCGCGATCGTCGATGGATACGGTCTCGTCCGGGCCGGCCGGTCCGTCGACCGGCAGGGCTCGGATGTTCACGCTCCACCGCCGGTACCGGCGGAACTCCTCGTAACAGGCGTTCACGACGAGTCGATGGAGCCAGACCTCGAAGCGCTCCGCGTCACGCAGCCGCGGAAGCTCGCGCCAGGCGAGGAGGAATGCCTGCTGGACGGCGTCCTGTGCCCGCTCGACATCGCGAAGGATCCGGTACGCAATGGCGTAGCAGCGGTCACCGTCCAGGTCGATAAGCTCGGAAAAGGCGACCTCGTCGCCATCCCTCGCTTGCTCGACCAGCCTCACTTGCACAGCTGACCCTCTTCGGCGGCGCTCGTTTGGGCGCTCCATCCACTACAGATGGTCATGTGCTCGGAAAGGTTCAGTTCGAAAGCCGCACCCGCGCGCGATCGGCGCGGCCGCACCGATCTAGGTCTGCTGGATCCCGAAGAGCACCAGACTGTCCTGGAGGCCCTCGACAGTCACGTTCGGGCGCGGGCGTGCGCGCCAGTCCGAGAGGGTCATCCGGAAGCGCTGCGTCTCCCGCGGCGTCCCGTGCGGGGCGAGCCGCCCGTAGCCGTTCGGCTGGTAGCCGACGCCGAGGCTCACCTTGTTCGACGCCGGGTTGTCGATGAACGCCTCACTCTCGGCGACCTCGGCGCCCAGGTGGTCGAAGGCGAGCGTCAGCACGGTTTGGCGCATGAGCTTGCCGAGGCCGCGGCCCTGGAATCCGCTGCCAAGCCACGAGCCTGTCCGGACGGTCCGCAGCTTGAGGAAGTCCCTCCCAATGAGATCCTGGAAGCCGGCCGGTTCGCCTGCGACCCAGACGCCCAGCGTCAGGGTCCAGCTCTCGACGCTCCAGTTCGCACGCGCGCTCATCCACCAGCGGTACGAATCGCGCTCACGCTGCGGCGCGGGCTGGTCCGTCCACGGGATCCCGAACGGCATCTCTCCCGGAGGGTGGATTCCCGCGGCCGCGACCGCGGCGAACGCCGGCAGCTCGGCTTCGCCGGGAATCCGCAGCACGAGGTCCCCGGTCGCCAGGCGCAGGTCGAGAAGCGGCCACAAGGGGTGGGTCACGCGCGGCATCATAGGCACGTGCCAGACACCTTCCGGCAGCGGGTCCTCGGCGGTGAGACGCTCATCGGTGCATGGGCAAGCCTCGACTCACCTGCGTCGGCCGAGGTCCTTGGCTTCGCCGGGCTCGACTGGGTCCTTGTCGACCTGGAGCACGGCGCCGCGACCGAGGCGAGCCTGCTCGCGCACCTCTACGCGATCGACGTCGGAGGAGCGGCCGCCCTCGTTCGACCGCCATCCGGTGAGCGGCTCAGGATCGGGCGGGCGCTCGATCTCGGCGCGGCGGGCATCGTCGTGCCGCGTCTCGACACGGTCGCCCAGGCAGAGGAGGCCGTCACGTTCCTGCGCTATCCGCCGGCTGGTCAGCGCGGCGTGGCACTGCTGGCCCGCGGCGCCCGACTGGGAACGGTGAATCACGCCGGCGTGGCGAGTCTCAACGAAGACATCACCGGCATCATCCAGATCGAATCGCCGCTCGCGCTCGAGGCCGCCGACGAGATCGCGGCGATCGACGGCGTCGACTGCCTGTTCGTGGGCCCCGCCGATCTCTCGCACTCCCTCGGCATTCCGGGGCAGTTCTCGAACCCGACCTATCAGGCCGCGCTGCGCAAGGTCGTCGATGCCTGCCGCAAGCACGGCAAGGCGCCCGGGATCCTCCTGTACGACCACGCGACATTCCGCCCGCACCTCGACCTCGGGTACACCTTTGTCGGCGTCGGGGCCGACGTGTCGTACGTCGCCGACGGGATCAAGGCGGCGCTCGCCGCCGCGCGTGGACCTGCCGGCTCCTAGGCGACGTTGAGCGCCGGTGACCCGATCCGCGGAATCGGCCGCCGACCGGTGAGGACCTCGATCAGCTCGGCGGCGTCGAGTGGGTGGGCGAAGAAGTAGCCCTGGCCCTGCGTCGCGCCCATGGCGCGCATGTCGCTCGCTTGACTGTTCGTCTCGATCCCCTCGGCGACCGTCTCGAGGTGCAGCGTTTCGCCGAGGCGGACGATTGCCCGGACGAGCTCGCGCTGGTCGTGCCCGGCGGCGAGATTCGCGACGAATGAGCCGTCGATCTTCAGGATGTCGATCGGGAAGCGCCGGAGATAGCCGAGCGACGAGAACCCGGTCCCGAAGTCGTCGATCGCGAGCCGGACGCCGAGCGCCTTCAGCTCGGCGAGCGTCGACTCGCTGTGGCGATCGTCGATCAGCACGTTCTCGGTGAACTCCAGGACCAGGCGCCCAGGCTCGAGCCCCGCACGGGTGATCGCGTCCTCGACGACACCCGGGAAGTCCGGCTCGGCGACCTGCCTGCCGGACACGTTGACGTTGATCGACAGCCCCGTCCGGATTCCCTCGTCCGCCCAGCGACGCGCCTCGGTACAGGCCTCCTCGATGACCCATGAGCCGAGCGGGATGATCAGGCCCGTCTCCTCTGCCAGTGGGATGAACTCGCTCGGGAGCACGGACCGGCGCGACGGCGGTTGCCAGCGCAGGAGCGCCTCCGCGCCCGCGATCTCGCCGCTGCCCAGGTCGACGATCGGCTGGTAGACGAGGCGGAACTCGTGCCGATCGAGGGCGCGCTCCAGGTCGCCCTTGAGCGACAGCCGCGTGAGCGCGGCACGGTGCATGCCCGGCTCGAACACGACGACCCGGTTCTTGCCGCGGCCCTTGGCGATGTACATGGCGGCATCGGCGTCGCGCAGCAGCTCTTCCGCCGACGCGCCGCGACCGACGATCAACGCGACGCCGACGCTGGCACGGACGAACAGCTCCCGGTCGCCGTGGGCGAACGGCGCCTGGAGCGTGGCGAGCAGCCGCTCGGCGACATCCATGGGCGAGTCGTCCTGGGCCGTGTCCTCGAGGAGGATGGCGAACTCGTCGCCGCCCATTCGCGCGATCGTGTCGCCGGCGCGCAGGCCACCCTGCAGTCGGGCGGCCGTGGCGACCAGCACCTGGTCGCCTTCGCCGTGGCCGAGGCTGTCGTTGATCGTCTTGAAGTCGTCGAGGTCGAGGAAGAGCACGGCCATCCGCTCGCGCGAGCGGTTCGAGCGGGTGATCGCATGCTCGAGGCGGTCGATGAACAGCGCCCGGTTCGCGAGCCCGGTCAGTGAGTCGTGGAATGCGCGCAGGCGCAGCTCATCCTCGAGCGTCTTGCGCGGCGTCACGTCTCGGTAGTTCACGACCAGGCCGCCCACCGCCGGGTCGTCGATGAGGTTCTTGATCACCGCGTCGATGGCGCGCCACGAGCCGTCCGCGTGCCTTGCCCGCAGCTCGACCGAGGCCTCCGCGTTCGCGCGTCGGGCGACACTGAGGAACAGGCGGCGGAGCCGGAGAACGTCCTCCGGGTGCACGACGTCGAGGGCCTGCCGGCCGACGCGGTCCTCCGCGCGGTACCCCAGGACGCGCTCAACCGCCGGCGATTCGTAGGCGATCGCACCGTCCCGGCCGAGGATGACGTTGACATCGGCCGAGTTGCGGACGAGCGAGCGGAAGCGCTCCTCGCTCCGCCGGAGGTCCGTCGCCAGGAGCTGTTCGGTGACGGCCTGCTCGCGCAACCGCCGGTTCTGGTTGGCGAGGAGCCGCGACGAGCCCGCGAACGCGACGTACACGATGGCGAGCAGGGCGGCGGCCATCGCGCCCACGAACAGGACGACGTCGCGGCGCGCGGCGTCGACCGCCGCATCGATCGGCGCCGCGTCCTCGTAGATCTCGTAGGCACCGATGACCTCGCCACCGCCGTTCCGGATCGGCGAATAGATCGACAGGAATCGATCGGCCAGCCCGTGCTCGAACTCGTTCTCGTCTGCGTCGCCCGCGGTGAACTCGGTCGCAGTCTCGCCGTCGAACGCCTCCTGGAGGTCATCCTCCAGCTCGAACTGCTTGCCTCGAAGGGCGGGCAGGTCGGAGAACTGCACCGTACCGTCCTTCGCCCAGACCTTGATCCGGAGGATCTGGCCCGCGGCCGTCAGCTCCTCGAGTCGGGAGTTGACCTCTGTCGCCCCGGGGCCCTTCGGGGCGGCCAGGGCCTCGGGAAGGAGGGTCGTGCCCAGATAGCCCTGGACGACCGACTCGGTGTTGCGTACCGCCTCATCGACCGCTGCCTGCCGAAGGTGATCGGAGACGTTGACGGCCACGGCTGCGGCCGTAACGAACACGATCAGTGCGGACAGCGTGAGGACCGTCGCCCGGGGGCTCGGGCGCCGCAGCCTGGCTGGGATTCGTACCGCCATCGGTCGGTGTGCTGGGCAGCCTCGCACGGTCGAGCTGGACGCCGGGAACCGTATGTGGTGCCCCGCCGCACGGATACGGGACTTTGGTCCCACGCACGCGCGCTGGCAGCCGCCCCCTCGAGGGTCGCGAAATTCGAATTGACTACACTTCGCTCGTGACCGAACTGACCGAGCGCGCCGTGGTCTCGCGCGTACCCGGGCTCATCGACGAGAAGCTCAAGGCGCTCAGTCGCCGGGATCCGCTGACCGTGCGACCGGGCACGTCGCTGCAGGCCTGCCTCGAGCTCATCCGCCAGACGGGCACCGCCGATTCGGTCTTCGTGACCGATGTCGGCGGGCACCTGCTCGGCGTCCTCACCGAGCGGGACATCTTCGCCAGGCTCGTCGGCCCCGAGGCCGACCTCGCCCAACCGGTCGAGAAGCTGATGGTCGACCACCCGAACACCCTCCACCTGGACCAGCCGGTCCGACGCGCGGTCGAGCTCATGCAGACCGGCCGTTTCCGGAACGTGCCGCTCGTCGACGACGACAACGTCCTCGTTGGTGTCGTCCGGCCGGTCGACATCCTCAAGTACCTCGCCGAGGCGTTCCCCGAGGAGCTCCTCAACCTGCCCCCGCGACCGCACCAGCGGATGGCCGCAACGGAGGGCGCGTGACCAGTCCTCGGTGCTGGGCGGGCACGGTGACGGCGTGACGGCCGAGGCACCGCCGCGGGGGACGCAGCCGGGGGAGAAACAGCTCGAGCGGGTCACGATCCGCTTCGCCGGAGACTCCGGCGATGGGATGCAGCTGACGGGGTCGCAGTTCACCCGGACGGCGGCGGCATTCGGCAACGACATCAGCACGTACCCCGATTTCCCGGCGGAGATCCGCGCTCCCGCCGGCTCCCTGCCGGGCGTCTCGGGCTTCCAGCTGAGCTTCTCGAGCACGGAGATCCACACGCCGGGCGACGCCCCCGACGTGCTCGTGGCGATGAATCCGGCCGCCCTCAAGGCGAACCTCGGTGAGCTGCCGGCGGGCGGCGCGCTGATCGTCAACGAGGACGCGTTCACCGCCCAGAACCTGCAGAAAGTCGGGTACGCCGCGAACCCGCTCCAGGACGGCTCGCTCAAGCAGTGGAACGTGTTCAACGTCCCGATCTCGACCCTCAACAGCCGGGCCCTCGAAGGTCTCGGCCTGACCAACAAGCAGGTCGACCTGACGAAGAACTTCTTCGCGCTCGGGCTCATGTTCTGGCTGTACGAGCGTGACGTGGCCGGCACGGTGAAGTGGATCAACGACAAGTTCTCGAAGCGGCCCGAGATCGCCGAGGGGAACAAGCGGGCGCTGAAGGCCGGCTACAACTTCGGCGAGACCACCGAGATCTTCCACGAGCGCTACATCGTGCCGCCGGCCAAGCTCTCGCCGGGGCACTACCGCAACATCACCGGCAACGAGGCGACGGCACTCGGCTTCGTGGCCGCCTCGAAGCTTGCCGGTCGCGACCTGTTCTACGGCTCGTACCCGATCACGCCGGCGTCGGACATCCTGCACCAGCTCGCGGGCTACAAGAACTTCGGCGTGAAGACGTTCCAGGCCGAGGATGAGATCGCGGCCATCGGCGCGGCGATCGGGGCGAGCTATGGCGGGGCTATGGGCATGACCGCGTCGTCCGGCCCGGGGATCGCCCTGAAGTCCGAAGCGCTCGGGCTGGCCATCATGGTCGAGCTGCCGCTCGTCGTCGTGGACGTCCAGCGCTCGGGGCCATCCACCGGCATGCCCACGAAGACCGAGCAGGCCGATCTGCTCCAGATTCTCTACGGCCGCAACTCCGATTCGCCGGTCGCCGTGGTCGCGCCGGCGACGCCGGGCGAATGCTTCCAGTACGCCATCGAGGCGTGGCGACTCGCGCTCAAGTACATGACCCCGGTCGTGTACATGTCCGATGCGTTCCTGGCCACGGGCGCCGAGCCGTGGCGCATCCCGAACTTCGACGACCTGCCCTCGATCGCCATCCCGAACCGGACCGAGGCCGAGGGCTTCTGGCCGTACCTGCGCGACGAGACGACCCTCGCGCGGCCGTGGGCCGTGCCGGGCACCCCCGGGCTGGAGCACCGGATCGGTGGCCTCGAGAAGGCGGACATCTCCGGCAACGTCAGCTACGACCCCGAGAACCATCACCGGATGCAGCTCCTCCGGCAGGCCAAGATCGCGGGCATCGCAGTCGACATCCCGCCGCTCGAGGTGTTCGGCCCGAAGGAAGGCGATCTGCTCGTCCTCGGTTGGGGCTCGACCTACGGCGCGATCCGCAGCGCCGTCGAGCGCCTGCAGGACAAGGGCGCATCGATCGCCCACGCCCACCTGCGCTACCTGAATCCACTGCCGGCCAACACCGGCGAGGTCGTGAAGGCGTACAAGCGGGTGCTCATCCCGGAGGTCAACCTCGGCCAGCTGTCGATGCTGATCCGCGCTCGCTTCCTGGTCGACGCCGTCGGTTACAACCGGGTCCGGGGCAAGCCGTTCCGGATCGCCGAGCTCGAAGCGGAGGCAGAGCGCATCCTGGCCGGCGGTGGCCAGCTCGCGCAGCAGGTCGAGGTGCGCGCGCCCGCGCCGCGAGTCGCCGCGGCGGCGTCAGCGGCTCCGGCCGCGACGGGAGACGGCGCATGACCGAGACGACGAACGGCGCCGGGAACGGCAAGGGCGCAGCCGCCGTGGAGCTCCCCGTCCTGACCCGGAAGGACTTCGTGTCGGACCAGGAGGTCCGTTGGTGCCCTGGCTGTGGCGACTACTCGATCCTCGCCCAGACCCAGAAGGTGATGCCCGACTTCGGCTACGCGAAGGAGAACATCGTCTTCATCTCCGGCATCGGCTGTTCCGGCCGGCTGCCGTACTACATGAACACCTACGGCTTCCACACGATCCACGGCCGCGCGCCGGCGATCGCGACCGGGCTCAAGGCTGCGCGGCCCGACCTCATGGTCTGGGTGATCACCGGCGACGGCGATGCCCTGTCGATCGGCGGCAACCACCTCATCCACTCGCTGCGCCGCAACGTCGACGTCCGGATCGTGATGTTCAACAACCGGATCTACGGCCTCACCAAGGGCCAGGCGAGCCCGACCTCCGAGCTCGGCAAGGTAACGAAGTCGTCGCCATATGGGACCGTGGACTTCCCGATCAGCCCGCTGGCGATCGCCCTCGCCGCGGAGGCGACGTTCATCGCGCGATCCGTCGACACGTTCACCGAGCACATGCAGCAGACGCTCAATGCGGCCGGGCGCCATCGTGGCGCGGCGTTCGTGGAGGTCCTCCAGAACTGCAACATTTTCAACGACGGCGCCCACCGTGAGTTCACCGATCGCGAGGTCCGCGAGGACCGGACGCTCACGCTCGAGCACGGCAAACCGATGATCTTCGGCAAGGACCGCGACAAGGGGCTGCGGCTGAACGGCCACCAGCCCGAGATCGTGACGATCGGCGAGAACGGGGTCACCGAGGCCGACCTCCTGGTCCACGATGAGACCGATGCCCTGATCTCGTTCATGCTCAGCCACATCTACTGGCCCGAGTTCCCGGTCCCGGTGGGCGTGATCCGTCGCATCGCCCGGCCGACCCACGACCAGATGCTCAACGACCAGCTCGCCCAGGCGACGGCGGCGCGCGGCGCCGGCGACCTGAAGAAGCTGCTCAACTCCGGCGAAACCTGGACGGTCGAGTAGGGCGAGGAGGACGCCAGTGCGCTGCCCGGTCTGCGGCTTCGGCAACTTCCCCGGCGACGACAGCTGCGCCAATTGCGGCGCCGACCTGTGGAACGCCGATCTGCCCCAGCCGGCAACGACCTTCCATGGCCGCCTTCTCGGGATGCATCTCGATGAGCTTGGCGCGCCCGCGCCGAAGGTTGTCGAGGCTGGGCTGCCGGTCGACGACGCCATATCGCGGATGCAGGCCGAAGCCATCGACTGCCTGCTGGTCACCGACCACGGCGAGCTCGTCGGCATCTTCACCGACCGCGACGCGATCCTGAAGGTCGCCGGGCGCCCGTCCGCAGGGATGACCATCGGCGAGGTCATGACCCACGACCCGGTGATCCTGCGCAGCGGCGATCCCGTCGCTGTGGCGATCAACAAGATGGCAGTCGGCGGCTTCCGCCACGTGCCGATCGTCGACCGCGGCCAGCCGACCGGAGTCGTGTCGGCCCGGGACGTGTTCCGGCACCTCGCAGCGGGCCTTGACTGACGCGCCTGCGCGCGGCGAACCGCAGTCCGGAACGGTCGCCACCGTCGCGATCCTCGCCGACGACCTGATCTGGTCGACTCGACTCGCGGACGCCGTACGGGCCGCGGGCGCGCAGCCGAAGACAGTGCGTGGGCTGGAAGGGCTGCAGGACCTGCTCTCGGATGCGCCGCGCGGCACAGCCGTCGTCATCGACCTGACGGCTCGCGCCTACGACGGCGTCGAAGCGATCCTGCTGGCATACGAGATGCGTGCAAAGGTCGTCGCGGTGGGCCAGCACGACGACGCTGCGCTCCGAAAGGCCGCGATCGACGCGGGCGCGAGCCGGGTGTTCACCTACCGCGCGCTGTTCGAGGATGGCCCGCGCCTGCTCGGGCGGTGGCTGCACGGATGACGGTCGAGACAGCCGCGGCCCCGAGGACGACTGCGGGACCGTTCGACCGGCGACTGGCCACCGCGCGGGAAGGCCTTGCGCGCCGCGGCGCCGCCGCGCTGCTGATCGGCGTCGGGTCCGACCTGCGCCACCTCACAGGGCACGTCGCACACCCCATGGAGCGGCCGACCATGCTCGTGCTGCCCGCCAGCGGCGAAGCCGCGATCGTCGTCCCCCGCCTTGAGTCCATGGCTGCCGCCGCGAGCCCGGCGGGCGCGGCAGGCCTCGTCGAGATCGTGCCGTGGGCTGAGACCGATGACCCATACGGCATCATCGCAGCACGAATCGCGAGGATCCCCGGCGAGACCGGGCCAGGCCGCCTTCTCGTCGATCCAGGCTTGTGGGCGATGCACCTGCTCGCACTCCAGCGCGCGTTACCGGGCCGGACCTTCGGGCTGGCGACGGAGGTCACGCGGGAGCTTCGGATCGTCAAGCAACCTGACGAGATCGAACGGCTTCGTGCGGCGGCGCATGCCGCCGACCGGGCGCTCGACCAGATCGCCCATGCGCCGCTTGTCGGCCGCACGGAGGCTGACGTGAGCCGCGAGATCGGCGAGCGTCTCGTCGCCGAGGGTCATCAGATCGCACAGTTCGCGATCGTTGCGTCGGGCCCCAACTCGGCCTCACCGCACCACAACGCGAGCGAGCGCGTGATCCAGGCCGGCGAGCCGATCGTCCTCGACATCGGCGGAACCCTCGATGCCTACTGCTCCGACATGACCCGCACCATCTGGGTCACCGGCGGCGACCCGGCCAAGGGCCCGACCGAGGAGTTTCGAACGATCTACGAGCTCGTCCGCAATGCGAACGCCGGGGCGACGGCAGCAGTCGCGCCGGGTGCTGCCTGCGAGCAGCTCGACGAGGTAGCTCGCCGGGTCATTCGCGAGGGCGGCTATGGCGATGCGTTCATCCACCGGCTCGGCCACGGCATCGGGCTCGACGGCCACGAAGATCCGTACCTGGTCGCGGACAGCACCGATTCGCTCAGCGCCGGCATGGCCTTCAGCATCGAGCCGGGCATCTACCTCGAGGGCCGCTTCGGGGTCCGCATCGAGGACGTCGTCGTGTGCGCCGAGGCAGGACCCGACGTTCTCAACGAGGCGCCGCGCGAGCTGCTGGTCGTCGACGGCTAGGCTCTGACGGGCCGGGGTATGATCCCCCGGACGGGCACCTGCCCATCCCAAATCAGGCCCGGACATGAGCACGACCTTCCAGCGGCGCACCCGCGCCGCCGCACCCGGCCAATGAGCCGACGCTGCCATCACGGCTCGCCTCGACACGCCCGCAACGGGCGCGAGAGAGGTCGCCCCGCGGTCCCGGAGCGGCCGACGGCGCCGGAGCGACTGACGGCGCCGGAGCGACTGACGGCCCCGGAGCGACTGACGGCCCCCGAGCGGCTAACGGCGCCGGAACGACGATCGGCCCCGGAGCGGCCGGCCCGATTCGAGCAAGATCCCGCGGCCGATGGCGCGACTGCCGCCGAGCCGTCCGCGCGGGTGGCCCGCCCGACGATCCAAGCCCGTCCCGCCCGGGTCCAGCCGGACGATTTGATCGAGCCTGGTCCGGACGGGGCCCCGCCTGCTCCCGGCAGTGCGGCGGGTGATGTCGCTGCGCGACCCGCGCCTGCTCTGGTTCCCTCCCGCGCCCGCGAGCGACGGAACGATGCCCCACCGGCGAGCGATGTCCCGCGCAGCGGGAGCGCGCCTGGGCTCCCAACCGCTGCGGGCGACGAGAGTGCCGTCGATCGCGGCGCCACCGCGCCCCAGCTGCGCCGGTTCATCAAGAGTCGCGCCTACGTGCCGATGCACGAGCTGCGTCGCCGGTTCGCGATCAATGGCGGGGACGACGACGTCACCGTCGTCGACATCGATCGGCAGCGTGTCTACGTCGGCCTTCCGGAGCGAGAGGGCCGTCTGCTCGGCGACCTGCTGCGCGGCGGCGACATCGGCTACGAACTCTCGCTCGACCCGATCAGCCCAATCGTCGTCGGCGTCTATCCGATGCGACCGGTGACCCGAGCCTGATCGGGGGATGGTGCCCGCGGGCACCGCAAGGTCGGCGCGATGAAATACGCCGTTCATTGACTTCGGTGTAATCTTGGGCAACTTGGGGGAGTAGCCCTTCCGGGTGGTCGGCGTGGGCCATTGGTACCGCCGCCGGAAGGGGGAGTCGAACACGCAGGAAGGAAGTTCATCGGTGAGTGGTTCCCGTCTCCGCAGCCGCCGTCTTGGAGCGATCCTCGCGACGGCCCTTTTCACCATCGCGCTTGTTCCGGGTCTCGCCACTGCGGCGGATACGAGAATCCTCTGGATCGGGGCACCCGATCTGTCGGTTGACACGGTCGCCGACGGCGTATTCCGGCCCGACAATGCAGGCAACCTCTTT
>Ga0070707_100004058_pt1 | contig 13759 bp, 9 predicted proteins | sample KBSK5502metaG_FD_65468 | JGI IMG/M metagenome (GOLD analysis project Ga0070707, IMG submission 65468) | Corn, switchgrass and miscanthus rhizosphere microbial communities from Kellogg Biological Station, Michigan, USA - KBS K5-50-2 metaG | ecosystem: Host-associated > Plants > Roots >... | reverse complement strand
CCACTACGATGCCGATAGCGTCGAATCCCTCCTCGCCCGGCTTCACCCGTCTGGGAATCTTCGTCACCTTGTCGATCACGAGCTGGGCATCACGCGGCTGCCGGTGCGTACTCACCCGTGCAGGGCGCTCCGCGAGGTCCCACTTGTTTATGTCGGGGCTGATGAATTCCTTGGCCACGTTTACCATCACGAACGCGGACGCCGCCGCGAAGTCCGACGATGCATGGACCGTGAGGTGGCTCGAGTTCAGCTCATCGTAGAGGCGAGGTAGCGCTCGCTGGTGCGCGGTCATAGTCGCCTTGGCCTCTAATGCAACCAATACTGACCCCACCGGGCCACGCCGAATTTCCGGCAGAGCGTCAAGCCGCGCTTGCTCGGAGGGCTGAAGCAGGATGCCCCACGTCTTCGCCAGTGAGGCGAGCGTCACGGCGCTCATCTCTCCTGCAGGCGCCGTCCCAGGTCGTGCGATGACCAGGTCAAGCTTCTTCGGGCGCTGCTGCTTGAAGTCACCCATCTTATGGTTGACGCCGAAGATCACCTTGCCCTCTTTGACGTGATTCTGCAGAAGCGAGCTTGTCTGCATGAGATCCAGCATTACAGACCAGCAGGCAACCTTTGAGTGGTGGTCACTCCGAGAGTGGTATTGCCACCGGTTGCCGTACTTATCTATCTTGTCTCCGACGACGCTCAGAGTGCGGGCAACGATTGTTGGCCCATCCATCATCGACCCCCAATCACGCGGCTGGCTTCTCGCCCATAGATCGCACGTGCGCACGGATTGCGTCGAGGAAGCCGTCTGGAAAGTGCAATGTGCTACGCGCGGCTCGACCGAGAAAGCCCTCGGCCGCACGTACGGACAACGGCTTCAACGGATAGGCAAGGAACTCGCTGAGGTGCTTGTAGGGCTTCTGCTCAGGCCAGATTGAGATGTCGACAGCCATTGCTTTGGTACCAGATCCCTGAGCAGCGCGTGGCCAGGGATCTGCAGTTCTGAGTGGTCTCCCTTCGCCGGCCACGACCGCGCCTGGACGACGTAAGCGTTCCCCGATCCACCGCGCCACCGGGACACTCACAGCGTTTCCAACCATCTTCCATCGTGCGCCCAGGACGCGAGCTCCGCCCGGTTCGATGGCCGTCCAATCGGGTGGGAACCCTTGGAGCCTTTCTGCGTCCCTAATGTCAGGGGTTCCCACGAAACCATCTGGCATCCACACCGCCGGTGCCGAGGGGATGCCTATCGCCGAGCCGCCCTTAAGGGTCGGCACGGCGTCCACCGCCCAGCCGAGACCGCGCAGGCCCTCGGTCCAGTAGAACCCGTAGGCCAATGCCCCAGCCCCCCGCTCGTCTGGCTCACCCGCCTCGTCGGCATAGAGAACGCTCGCCGGATCCTTTGATCGAGATGCCAGCAGCAGGACACGCTGCCGGCGTTGCGGTAGTCCGAATGCGCGAGCATCGACAACACGATATGCCCACCGAAACCCAAGCTCTCCAAGCTTGTCTGTGAGATAACGCATGGCGTGGCCCCGCTCGAGCTGAAGCATGAACGGGACGTTCTCGAGCAGGAGCCATTGAGGATCGGACGTCCGAAGCAGCTCAAACACATCATCGACCAACCCGGACCGGCTGCCTCCGATGCCCCTTGTCCTCCCCGCCTGACTGAGATCCTGACATGGGAATCCTGCCGATACCAAATCCACGTCCGGGAGGCGCGGCAATTGTCGGATGTCAGACTCCAGCCTCACGCCCGGAAAGTGACGGTGGAGGACGGCCTGAGCAGCTGGCTCGATTTCGCACAACAACGAGGTCGAGTGCCCGGTGGCGTGGAGACCAACCTCGATGCCTGCGATGCCTGCAAATAGACCCGCGACCCGTAAGGGCGGCAGACCCTGGTCCGGGGCGTAGCTAACAGGGATGTCCGCGGTTGCGGCTCTAAACCGAAGCGTCAGCTGAGGCCCGAGTGGTGATCTCAAGGGCTATTCCGTGGGCTAATCGGAAGATCAAGTTGGGGCTCAAGTCGTTCACGGTATTGGCGGAGAGCCAGCCGCACAAGTTCGGCCATCGCGATTCTTCGCCTAAAGGCGGCCTCCCGCAACCATTCGTACTCATCGGTTGGGAAGGTGATCGGAATGCGAGGCTGCTTCAGGCTAGGCCGTGATATCGGGGCGCCTGCCATGATGCCATGATATCACCAAACGGACGGCACAACCTAAACATCTACCTCTGGTTGGGATGCTTCGCAAAGCTCGGCGAGATCATCGATGAATTCATATTTGAGCCGGCCGAGATAGGGCTGGCTTTGTTGAACCCCTTCCTGAAGTCTGGAGTACGGAATGAATTTGCACACGGTGAACAGCGGTGGGTCCAAGTAAAAGAAAGTCGGACGATTAATTTCCCGCTTCACTTTCTCTCGCCGATCGTCTGGCGCGACCAAGTACAAGCGAATCGTCGTGTGGGCTTGCACTGCCAGCAGATCGGCCATCCTCAGTAGACCGGAATGAACATCTGTTGAATGTTCAACCTCGAATGCGCACACAATCCGGTTGCGGTCTAACCAAAGTACATCTATCAACTCCAGAATGCGGCGGCTAACAGGATCGAATCCCTGGGGCAGGCCGGGAATAGACAGGGCCGAGAACGCGTTTCCGTCGAACGTGAGGCTTCGATCATTTCTGGCGACATGAACACTTAGGCCGAGAGCGCGGCCAAGTTTAATCAGTTGAAAATGAATAGCCGTGTGTTGCCTAGGCGCCGGCGTCGACGAAGGAACAGTCGGGCCAACAGGACCAAGTTCGGTGCTAGGAATCGAGTCGCGCAGGCTCAGGGGTTCCTTCGGTTGGCCTGGCCAGACCTGCGGATTGACACTCGCCCGCTCCAACGCGTCAACGACGGCTTCAGCGTCCTCTCTGGGAAGTCGCATAGGGCTTCCGCGAACGTAACCTCGCCATGCGGTTGCGCTTCCGAACTTCGATACGACTTTGTCGAACGGGACGGCTTCCTGTGGAGCTAGTGCTATTACCGGCCGCGTTTTAACCCTCGCGGGAAAGACGTCGCTCGTCCAGATGGGCGACCTATCCTGGTAGCCACCCGACACTGCCTCAAGAAGTCCGCTGAAGGCTGAAACCCGCGTCAGATAGCAAACGAAGCAATCTCCCTTTTCGACGCGCCTAACGATCGGCCACCGACTTTCGCGGAATCCTGTAACCCCAAATCCGACGGCTGCAGCCTCATTCCACGTTTCCGGCGTGAACAGGTCCAGCCAATACTGCACCGAGTAACAATAGCAATGCGCCAACAGGAGCTTGCGCAGGCCGAGCACTTTCGCGCCGTCGCATCTTACGGGCTAGTCAGCTAAGTTCATCTGCTAGCTCAACCAAGCGACAGAGTGCGCTCGCAAGCCGCATTTGGTCGGGCGTGCGACAGCGGGCCTTAAGGAGTTCAGGGCTGCACACGAGTTGGACAAGGCCTTGCGCACGCGAGGCCGCTACGTTGAGCCGGTTAAGACTGAAGAGAAAATCCATTCCACGGGGTGCGTCGTCGACCGATGACGTCGCCATCGAGTAGATGACGACCGGCGCTTCCTGCCCTTGGAACTTATCGACCGTTCCGATTCGGGCTCTGTGTGGGAGCGTCTCAGTCAGGCGTCGGACTTGAGCGTTGTAGGGCGCGACCACTAGGATGTCACTAACGGCGAGTGGTCGGGCCTTTCCCCCGTGATCGGTCCAGGGCAGGCCCAACAGAGCCCGGAATGTGTGGCTAACCCGGTCGGCCTCTTCGGGCGAGAGCGTTCGGTTGCCCGTGTGTTCGACCGGAATGTATCGGAGTCCCACTCCGCCGCTGCCATTGCTCGTGGCGAGGTCCTGGCGCTTCGTTGATTGGTCGGGTTCGAGCTTTCCGTCGTAAAAGGCCTCCGAGATGAAGGTGCAAACCGCCGGATGCAGCCGGTAAGACGTCTCGAGGAACAGGCCGAAGTCGTCGGGCATCGTGGGCTCGCCCTGGATGACATGATCCAGCACTGAAAGGTTGATGCCCGGCGGGTGAATCCCATGGCTGGGCTGGCTGAGCTGGTTCGGGTCGCCCAGAAAGATGAAGTTGCGCGTCACGCCGGCCATCGCAAGAACGTTCGCCAGGGCCATCTGGCCCGCCTCGTCCACGACCAGGTAATCCAGCTTCGCGGGAAAGGTCGGCCGAGCGAACAGCCACGATGTTCCGGCGACAACGTCGACATCGCCATCGCTCAGTGCGAGCTCGATGGTTGATGCGCTGCCGGTGCACTGCACTTCCGGCGAGGCGCACCGGTCGCGGTCGTCGGCCTTCTGGATCGCCCGGACGGACTGGCCGCGGAGCTTAGCCTCCCCCATCAGCTTGTCGAGCAGGTTGCCGATGACTTTGTGGCTGTTGGCGGTGATCCCTACCTTCTTGCCGGCCTTGACCAGCTCGACGACGATCTCGGCACCGATGGTCGTCTTCCCGGATCCTGGTGGGCCCTGGATAGCGAGGTAGGTGCCGTCGAGGCGAGGCGCAATCAACACGGCGACGTCTCTCGCCCGTTCGCCCGCCTGAACGAGCGGCGCGCCTTCGATCACACCCTGGATGCGCGGCGGCTCCAGGCAAAGGAGATCGCGCGCGGCCCGAAACTGGCCTGCACCGCTAAAGCTGTGATCGACAACATACTGGCCAAGCCGGAGAAGCGCGTCGCGCTGATCGTTGGTCGGGATCGGGCTTGGGGGGATCAGCGAGGTCGGGTGCGGCACGTCGACGTGGATACTACGGCTGAGTTCGATCCAGCCGGCAATGCCATCGATGTCGATGACCGTCCCCGCCTGTTCCATGCGCCGCGGGTCGTGCGGCTTGTCGCCGATCGCGACCTTGTACTCCTGGGCGGGGTCGAAATAGTAGCGGAAGATATTCGACTGCTTCTCCTGGCGAACCTCGCCGCGGAACTCGAGGCCACCGATCGACTCGGGATCAGCCATCAGCTGTTCGTCCGTGAGCGTTCCCTTGCGGTAATACTCCCACCATTCGGACTTGGCCTCGCGCCGGTGCCAGTTCAGGCTGTGCCCGAGCAGGTAGCGCGCCTGCTGCTCGGGTGTCCGCTTTTCTTCGTCCTCGGGCAGGCCGGCCAGCAGCTTGTCGAGGACGACGGCGGTGCGCTGATCGATATCGCGAAGGTTCTCGCTCGGCTCGGCCTTGTCGGGCCCAGGACGGGGGATCTCGCCGTACTTCACGATCGCTTCCAATCGCCGGCCTTCCAGCCAGTCACGCAGCTGCGCCGTCGAGAGGCAGTCGTCGGCGTTGTAAGCGAGGATCTCGTCCAGCTTTGCCTGGTCCTGCGAGTCGAGCCACTCCTCGTATGCCACGATGCTGGCTGCGGCGTCCACGATCTCGGTGGTGCGCTTGCCGCGGTAGAGCGATTCGAGCTCCTTGAGGGAATAGGACTCGGTCCCGACCTGGACGGACTGGCGGACCACGCGGTAGAGGTCGACCAGGACGCGACCGCGCAGCAACCGGTCGACCTCCTGCTCGCGCGTCGCGTAGGTGCTCGCCAGCCACTTGAGGGCGTTGGGCTCGTACGCGGCGTAGTGATAGATGTGGAGGTCGGGATAGCGATTAACCCGCTCGATGAGGAAGTCCATGACCTGCTCAAAGGCACGCTTTTCCGCTTGAGTGTCGTGCCCCCAAAAGGCATGATGTTTCGGCCCCTCCACCACCTCGGTGATGCCGAAGAGGTACTCGAGGCCGTAGTCGCCGACGAATGGATCGCCCTCCATGTCAAAGAACAGGTCGGCGGGCGTCGGCTCCGGCAGGGCCTGAAAGCCGAGGTGCTCGCCCAGCGGAGCCAGAACCTCATAGGTCAGCTCACCCGCCTCTTTCCGCTGGATTTGCAGTTTGGCCTGCTGGCGCAGCCGGGCGAACGCTTCCTTGTTGATCCCCTGAACTGGGTCCGCCGGGCTACCGGCCAGGGCCGCCATCGTCGAGATGCCGGCCAGCTGGAGGCGTCGGGTCTGGTCGCGACGCATCCCGGCCACGAGGCAAAGGTGATCATCCTGCCGCCGCCGCAGCTCGCAGACGTCGATCCATCGGCAGATGCGGCAGTGGTCGACAGGATCGGGATAGGTCTGGACGGCGGGCGCCAGCACTGTCTCCTCAAAGCGGCGCTTGACGCTTCGGTAGTACGCGCCGTAGTCCTTGAAGCGGAGCTCTTCCTCGGTGTTATTGCCGAGGATCAGGGTGAGGTGCTCCGGATCGATGTCCTGGATAGCCGCAAGTTGCTCTGAATAGACGCAGCACTGGAGGACCGCCGCCGCCTTCGCCTTCCGCGCCAATTTGGCATCGGCGACCTCGTAGCTGTAGTCGCCGAGCTTGCTCGGGCGGTCAACCCGGATTAGGAAGTCGGGATGGCAACGCCAGCGGCCGTCGAAGAAGGTGCCCTGATAGATGATGTCGGCGGCGGCCTGCATGGCCGCCACCGTCTCGGCGTGCGCCTTCTGCAGATTGGCGATCGTGCCGTCGGGAAACGGGAAATCAACGATCTTTCGGCCAGTCGCCCCGAATTGAGCTAGATACCGACCCTCGTGCTCCAGTCCTCGGCGGCTGAGCATGTCCAGCATTGGGTCGTCCCGTACGGGCCGGGCGATCTCGCCCCGCGCGGCAGCCAGCTCCTGCTGCGTCAGGTGCTCACACTCGAGAAAGCCCGTCAAATCGGACGGGCTAACGATCAGCCGGCCCTCAAGAAACTGCATGTTGCCCTTCTACTCCAAGGGTCACTCTAAGGCGCAGTTACGACAGCTGTCTGTCGCGGTCAAGATTGACATAATCGGCTGGTGACCCGGCCCTTCGTGGCCCGCGCCAGGGGCTATGACGAGCATCCGGTGGAGTACTTCTGGGCGCTAATTCAACAGCTGGACCCTGCCGATTATCCGTTAGGGGTCAAGCCTGTTCCATACCAGCTCGGTGGCACGTGGGGATTCTCGGGCGGCTCTGGGCTCTTTCGCAAACCGGGCGCTCCCTTGCCGCCATTTCCGTTTGGCGGGGTCATGTTCGTGGGCAGCAACCTGAACTCTGTCACTGGCTGGAAGAAGGCCGAGGACCGACGTGACCCCGGCGACCCCGACGACCCAAAAATGATGTACTGGCGCAACATCAGAAAGCTGTTGGATTTGGCAGAGGTCGACCGGGCGCAAGTCTTCTTCACGAACATTTTTAGCATCGGCCTGATGGAAGGCGAGTCAGCGACCGCTGCGTTTCCCGGTCGGAAGGATCCTTCCTTTAGCGGTTGGTGTTATGCATTCCTCCAGAAGCAAATAGTGACCATGAATCCTCGTGTTGTCGTCGCACTCGGTGGCGTATCGCAACGAAAGCAGGGTGTTCGTCCAGGCGAGGTGATCCGCCCCCACCCGGGCGTCAGCTGCACATTAGTTGGATTGCAGCACACAAGCTCGCCCAGGTACTACATGCGGCTCAGCACAGGTCGGCTAATCGACCGGGAAGCAGCCCTGCTGAACCGCGCTGCCGGGCCGCACGCCTGACCGTCCATACGGGCACTGCCGCGGCGACAGCGATCCACGCGAGGTTCTAGTGTTTAAGCGGCTCGACGCAGCTTGCGCTGACCAGCCGAGGGCCGGTAGGCCGAGACGTCGACGTGGTCGATGCAATTCTGAGAGCCGTTTCGCTTTCCCGCAATGTGCCAGATGCCAGGCAGTACATTGACGTCGGTCAGTTCGCTGACTCGCAGGCAGCGCCAATTCTCCGGCGAACCGTCGGGCCGGAGCGGTTGATGGCTCGTTCCGTCAAATTGATACCCCAGGACGTGTGGCTCACCGCCTTTGGTTCCAAGGAGGACAGGACTGAAAATTCGCAGGTTGCCCTGGTACCAGGCACTGATGCTGTCTCGCTCGAGCACTGCGTGTCGGATCAGTTCGTATTTGGACTTGGCTGAGGCCGCCCGTAACCGTGTCCCGCCTACATTGATCTGACGGCCAAGCCATATGGCATCACCGGTAGCCTTCATAGATCGTCTTGTTGCGGTCAGCTGCGGCGCCTTATCGATGATTTCAAGGAGACGCTTCCCCAGATCGGCAGGCGCAACCCGGTACGGAGTCCAGCGATCATGAGATGTCGGCGACAAGCTCGCTAAGAACAGAAAGTAGACTCTGCCCTTCCGCTTGCCCATCCGGCCGAGCGCATGGAAAACATGGGCGGGAACCAAGAAAACCGGATCGTGGAACCGAAGTTGTCCCGGATCGTAATAGGCAAAGAAATACCAGAGCCGCGGGTCGTTTTGGATGCGGTTCTGTGCGATGTAACAGCGTACCCCAAGATACCTCGCTCGACCACCGCTTAGGACCGTTATGAAGGCGATCTTGATCTGGATGCCGATGGCCGCAGCACGGCTCAAGTGGCGGCGGACCTCGGCATCACGGCCTTCGTTATCTGCCGAAGGCGCGTAGATCTCGACCTGACCTTTCCCGGTTACTAAAGCAGTGGCCAAAAATTCAAATTGGCCTATGGCGCCCTTCTGCGAAGTCGACAGCGGCATGGAAGTTGTAACTCGGTGAGATCGCGTTCATTTCGGGGATCCTTCGAGCAGTTGTCTCAGGTGTGGCGGGGCCATCCCTTCCCCTAGCGGCCGGCGTCCGACGAGGTCTTTCGCGCCGTTCGCCGGAAGGCCGGCCGCGACGAGGCAAACTCGGGCTTGATCTTCCGGCAGCGAATTGAACCACCGGTATCCTGCGCGCCGGCGGGCAACTGGCTCGATACTCCCTAGCACGCGCACCCGCGAGATGCCGCCGTCGGGGAAGGCGTCGAGCCGGATGGATCCGACTGCCACATTCCCCGCTAGGGGAAAGACGTGGTAGGTATCGGGCTGCAGGCGCGTTCTGCCGAGGATCGGTTTCCAGGATTCTGAATCAACGCCTGGTGGGTGCTCCCCTTCGCAGCCGTAGACCATGATCTCGGCCGTTGCATTGTATCGAAAATGCGCCGTGTCGACGATCAACCGCCGGAGATGTCCGACGAACGCAAGCCGAAACACCACGAAGTCGTGGCTCTGGTCTCGTCGCCGACGGGTCTCCCAACCTTCGCCCATCGTCCTGGCCCGGTCAGGCCGATTGAGCAGCCGGGCCGAGGTATAGAAGTCATCGCTGCTGGCTACCACTGCGCCGCCGTAACACTGACTGGCGAGGTCAATCGAGACTCCATCAACCTGGCGCGGGTCGGGAATCACCTGGCCGTTGACCCGTAACCGCGCCACTCCCCCATCGGGAAAGGTTGACAGCCGCACGTGCGTAAATCGCCGGAGGTCAGCGACAGGAAATGCGTTCTGGTAATTGCCGCGAAGCGCTGAGTGGGGGACGATTTCGACCCACTCGCCCTGAGAATTGCTGAGCTCTTGAGGGCCCGGGTAGCCCTCCTGACCGCACGCCTCGACCAGGCATGACTCCGGGAAGTTGCCGGTGAAAAAGCTGGTGTCCACAGTAATCGAGGTGATCTGGCCGGGAGCTCCAAGCCGGATCAGCGCCCAATCGTGTCCACCCTCGCGCCGGCGGCGGGTCTCCCATCCGTCGACGAGCTCGCCACGATTTCCGTAACGACCCGGGTCGTTAACGGGCGCCTCGGGTTTGAGCAGGTTCTCCTTGTCCCCGAACGCCTCGTCGCTCGCCGCCATCACGGTGCCTCCGAGCCAGCGCGAGGCGAGGTCGGTCTCGACCGTCATTTTCTGGCGCGTACGCCGGCGCCATCCGCGCGGAGGCCCAGGCTCGCCGAAAGTGGCCAGCCAATGATCTTCTTGGGCTCGGGGAACGCATAGGTCGAGCGCTTGCTGGTCTTGAGGCCGAGTCCGACGACGGCTTCTGCAAGGCGCACAGCTGCGCCCACGCCGTCGATGACGGGTACGTGGAGCTCGCTCGTGATCGCCTCTTCGAGGCCCGCCATCCCGGCGCAGCCCAGGCAGATAACCTCGGCGTGATCCTCCTCAACGGCCTTCCGCGCCTCGGCAACGATAGCCTTCATCGATCCCTTCGGATCGCGATCGACGTCCAGTGTCCCCAGACCGGTCGCTCGGATTGATGCGCAGCGGTCGGCCAATCCCGCGAGCCGCAGGCGATCCTCGACCGCCGGAGCCGATCGCTGCAGCGTCGTGATCACGGAAAAGGCGCGGCCGATCATCATGGCCACGTGCGCCGACGCCTCGCAGATCTCAAACACGGGTTGTTCGATCAGCTCCTGCAGGCCGTCGCGGCCATGCTCGCCGAACCCAGCCATCACGACTGCGTCAAAGGGTTCCTCGTACGCGAGTACCCGGTCCATCACCGCGACTGCCGAGAGGTAACTCTCGAAATTGCAATCGACCGCTTCCGCCCCGAAATAAGGCTGAAGAGTAACCGTCTCGGTGCCGGTGGAGGCATAGCGCCTCGCGGCCTGCGCGATGCTTTCCGTCATCGACTCGCTGGTGTTGACGTTGACGACGAGAATCCTCATGCTCAGCACCTCGCTATGGAATTGGTTGGACGGCAGCCGTCGCCCCTTCGTCAAGAAGCTGACCCCGAGGATCTCGCAGGTCAACGGGTTCCCCTCGAAGCCAGGTTTCGCGAACCACGCCCATCAGCCTCCGCCCGGCGTACGGCGTGAGCGTATTCCGATGGTAAAGCCGTTCGGGTTGAACAACGAACGACTCCTCCGGCGCCAGAACGCAGAAGTCGGCGTCGAATCCAGGAGCGATCTTCCCCTTCTGCCGCAGTCCGGCCAGTTTCGCCGGCCCTTCCGACATCCACGCGGCGACCTCAGTTAACGTATGCCCTCGTCGGCGGGCTTCGGTCCAAATAACGGAAAGGCTCAGCTGGAGTGACGAGATGCCTCCCCACGCCGCGCCGAAGTTCCCACTGCTGACCGCCTTCATGGCCACGGTGCAGGGCGAGTGATCGGACACGATCGAGCCGATGACGCCCTGCTGCAGACCGCTCCAAAGCGAGTCGCGGTTGCTCCCCTCGCGGATCGGCGGTGAGCACTTGAACGCGGTCGCGCCGTCAGGGATTTCCTCCGCGGCCAGCGTCAGGTAGTGCGGACACGTCTCCGCCGTTATGCGGACACCACCGCGCCGAGCTTCCGCGATCATGGCAACCGCATCCGAGCTGGAGAGATGCACGACGTGCGCGTGCCCGCCTGTTCGTCGCGCTGCCTCGATGACCTGGGCGACCGCGACGTTCTCGACTTCCTTCGGACGAGAGGCCAGGTAGTCGGCGTACTTTCGGCCACTCATGGGGGCCATGCCCGCGAGCACGCTTACGCTCTCCGCGTGCACCAGAAGCGGGGCATCGAGATCGCGGGCTACTGCCAGAGCCTGCTCCAGCCCGATGGCGTCGAGCGGAGCGAACCCGGGCACGCCGGGATCGACGAGGAAGCACTTGAAGCCGAGGACGCCGCCTGCGCGAAGTCGCGGCATCTCGGCGAGATTGCCTGGAATCGCTCCGCCCCAAAAGCCCACATCCACATGACACTGACCCCGCGCCGCGGCGCGCTTGGCGTCGAGCGCTTCCATGGTGACGGTAGCCGGCACGCTGTCAATCGGCATATCGACCAGCGTCGTGATGCCTCCAGCCGCCGCCGCCCTGGTCGCCGTGGCGAAGCCCTCCCAGTCGGTGTTCCCGGGCTCGCAGACATGGACGTGTGAGTCGACGATCCCTGGCAAGACGACGACGTCGGCCTCGAACTCGACCTCACGTGACGCGCTGAGCTTCGCGTCTACCGGCGCGACGGAAACGACTCGGCCGTCACGAATCGCGATCGACCGGGCGGCCTCGCCATCGTCGCTGATGACGCGAGGCGCCCGGATCACGACGTCGAAAGTCGCGGCGCTCACTCAAACGGCGGGATCGATTGCCGGCACGCTTTCGACGGCCGAGTAGCCGAGCAGCTCCTTCGCCCGTTGGCTCCGCGCGACGATGGCCGCGCCCACCAGGTAGACGACGGCTCCGGTCACCCACGCCTGGAGAGCGGGGAAGCCGATGTAGGTCGTGCCGAAGCCGGGGATGCCGGGAATCACGCCGGCGGTGTAGGCGCCGACACCGGTTCCCAGGACGAGCGCCACGATCGCGGGCCAGTTTCCAAGTGCCGTTTCTTGCCAAGACGCCACGCGATGGAGCGGCCGTCGCAGTCCAAAGAGTCGCGGGAGGACGAACACGTCCATCGCCATAATCGTGCTCGCCACCGGGACCGTGACCGAGCCGATCGCGGTTACGTAATTGAACGTCTGGGTCAGGCTGGGGAGGATGAAGGTCAACGCCGCGGCAATCAAACCCAAGCCAATGACCGTGAACTCGCGCCGCCAGCCTGGGATCCGGGAAAGCAGATTCTGGGCGCCGTTGATCGCGATGTAGAGGTTGCCATCCTGGACTGCCCACTGGTTGACCAGAAGGATGATCATCAACACGCTAGCCAGTCCGAACACGGTGAAGTTCGCGAAAAAGCGAATGCTTTTGGAGAAGTCCGGCTCATTTGAGACGACCGCCACCAGGTATCCCATGATCGGGAAGAGGAACGCACCGAGGAAGTAGGAGACGGCAAGCGTCGGGATATTCCACCAGGAGGTCCTGCCGGCTTTGGCGTAACGGAAGACATCCGGCTCATTGCCCCAGGTGGACAGACCTACCATGGCGCCGATCGTCATGAGGATGGCGGTCGATGTTGCTGGATGAGCGACATTTGCGATGGCGCCCCCATTCACAGATGTCAGCGTCTTGATCACGGCATAGATGCCCCAAAGCACCATGACCGGTACGGCCACGAACTGGGCGAAGCGCTGCAGGCCTGTGAAGCCGAAGTAGTTGTTGACGATCATGACAAGCGCCAGAGCCGCCGTCAGCAGACTTAGGGCGGGGAGTGTTCCAAGAAGGGCTTGTGCGAGCGAGATGATGAAGATTACGGTAAACAGGTAAAAGCCCATGCCATCGATCACCAGCAGCAACGAAACGATCGCGCTGCCGATTCGTCCGAAGATGCTGCGGGTCGTGACGGCGTGGGTCTGGCCAACCACCGCGCCGACGTTGGCCGAGCCGATGCAATAGACGGTCATCGTGGCGGCCGCCACCGCCATCGCCAGGATGAGTTGGCCAAACGTCAGGTTCTGGAAGCGAGCGCCGTATCCGACGAGCACCGCGCCGAAGACGAGTTGCATCGACATGAACACCAGGAATACCCGAAAGTTGGAGCGCTTTGCGTGCGCAGGGACCACCGTTTCGGTGTAGTCAGCAACGATCGATTCCGCGCCCGTGGTCTCCCCCACCCCACGGGTTTCAATGCCTGTCGCCATGCTTTACTCCTTCCATTTAGTCGAGCGCTTTGTAACACCTCGCCATAGGGTCGTCAAGGATCAACCAGCCGTTTTTCCCTCCAGAACCGCAGCCGCGTTGTGAGCGATCTTTTCATCCTCGGCGCTCGAGGCACCCGAGACCGCGACCGCGCCGACCATCTGCCCGCCGACCTTTATCGGTACTCCCCCGCCGAAGGCCGCGATGCCCTCCATCGCCAGCATGCCGTGGAAGAGTTCTGGCTCGTCAGCCATGTCCGCTTTGAGGTCCGCAGCAAAGTCCTGGGTGCCCTTTCCAACCTTGAGCACGGTCAGCGCTTTCTTGCGAGCCGTCTCGGTCGAAAGGATCGAGGCGCCGTCCATCGCTGCAAAGGCTTTGAGCTGGCCGTCCGTGCCGAGGACGGCTACCGACACGTGGAGACCTGCCCGCGTTGCCTCGCCGATGGCGGCGTCGAGTAC
>Ga0070707_100004056_pt1 | contig 13767 bp, 15 predicted proteins | sample KBSK5502metaG_FD_65468 | JGI IMG/M metagenome (GOLD analysis project Ga0070707, IMG submission 65468) | Corn, switchgrass and miscanthus rhizosphere microbial communities from Kellogg Biological Station, Michigan, USA - KBS K5-50-2 metaG | ecosystem: Host-associated > Plants > Roots >... | reverse complement strand
GCTGAGCCGTCGGTTGCGCAGCGATCTGTGGGGTCACGGCCTGCACCGCAGCCGTGTAGATCTCGGTGACGACCTGTTCGAGCAACTCCTCCTTGCTGGTGAAGTAATAGGTGATCACGCCTTTGCTGATGCCCGTCTGTTTGGCAATTTGCGCCAGCGATGCCTGGGCATAGCCCAGCGTGGCGATGGTCTCGATCGCGCACTCGATGATCTGGGCCCGCCGGGCTGCTTCGGTGAAAGTAGGGTGGTGCTGGTCGTTCGGTTTGTCTTTTGTCCGCATGGCCAAAGCATAGCACAATTGGCTGAGAGGTGTCAACCCTTTTCCAATGAGTGCGTAGAGAGGTTCCCCTTACAGGTGGTACTATACAACGTGACGACTACCAGAACCGCTATGGTGGGGATAGCCAAAGCACTCGCGCATGTCTCCTTCGGGAAAGAAAGCAGATCAGTGTATCTGGGATGCTGCGATGCATACACACGCGCTCGACGAGAAGTGAACCGGCACTGACACTGATCAAACACCTTTTTGTCAGCAAGTCATTGTTGCAGTTTTCTTGCGTAAGGGCACTATGAAATACCGTGACTCCCTGATCATATTCCAGTGCCCACAGGACACCACGACCGTTTCTTCGCACTGCTTCGTGGGCCCGTGGTGTCTCGGGAGCAGGCCCGCAGGTTGGTGAATCAGGTGAGGAGTGCTGACATCCACAAGGCCAGGGCCGCCGGGCATCTGTCCCATGAGGTGTACTTCCGACTCACTCAACCAGGAACACTCTCCTCCCTCGAATGCTTGTCAGTCGATGGCTGGTTCGATCTTGAGGGCATGCTTCGCTACTACGAGGAGCTGGATGCGGGCACCGCCCTGGACGGCCTCTTCACTGCTGCCCCTTCGACCTGGTTCCTCAAACATCCGGCTGGCGAATGGATCGAGTGGTAGAGAAGCGTCGCGCTTGCTTGAAAGGAGAGAAGCCGTGTGATCGCGGAGGACACAGGCGCATGACATCGCTCTGGTATGAAATTCTCCCCATGACCTTACAGTCGGACCAGGTGGTGTGGCTTCGCCGTCGGGAAGATGGCGAGGCTCATCCCTGGCGTATCGCGCATCAAGCTGGTCTGCATCCCAACGATGCGGTGTTAGCACATGTTGAACGCCTCTTTGGCGAGCGGTTTGAGCCAGAGGCATCGATCATTCACTCCACCTCGTGGCGCTATTGCCCTCGCACGGAACGCCTGCTGCTCACCTACTTGGTGGTCGTCCCTGCCCGCACCTGGGGATGCTGCCAGGTTGAGAGGGCGAGGATAGTCGGCTCTCCGGTAGCAATGGGAGTACCAGTGCGTGGTGATCATCTGCATCCGCCGAGCAGGATTGAGATGAACAACGTCCTTGCACATGCCCTCGACCACCTTGCGTGGCTCAAGTGCTTTGATGAGAGGATCATGGCCATCCTCGAATCGGGATGGGGAGAAGTGCTTGAGACGAGACTGCCAACACCAGCCGGGTACATCTCTCACGCGTGTGACGAGTGAGCGGGGGCTGTCATGGCTCGCATGACCCATGAATGGTGCAACGAGTCGTAGGGTGTAACTCTCAGGATCCTGGGGCTCTCTCTTACTTTGCGTGAATCGAAAGGAATCAAAGGGGGAGTGCTCTGATAATGGTCCACTGCTGAAGCCTGTTGAAGCGAACTGGTGAGCAGCGAATGTGAGAGCTTTCACGCAAAGTGAGGGAGAGCCACAAAATGGATCTGGCTCACTTTATGTGAAAGCTCTCACATATGTGAGAAGCTGGGGCATATGGATTGACTTCAACTGAGGCCGCCTTTTCTCTGTGTTCCATCTCCTGCTTCAGATTCACAGGATGTAAATTTTGGAATGAAACTGTTGGAATTTAACCAACTCTCTTACTGCTGAGAGACAACGCTCTCAGCAGTAAGAGAGTTGGTTAAATGAGGATAGAGGAACCAGCTCATCCACAGAACAATTACCAAAATTCCGACAACTTAATCTCAAAATTTACATCATCTCTGGTGAGAGACTTCCTTTTCGAGCGATTTCCCCGCTCCCGCCGGTATTACTTCCAAACCTACCCGCTGCTCCCGCTGCTCGAAATGGCGCGCTTCGCCGTCTTCGTGATCGGCGGCGCATGGTTTGTCAATCACCAGCTCACGCAGATGTCAGGAGCACCTGGGGCACCTGAACAGGATGGATGGTCCTTTCTCATCGCGCTGGCCGCATTGCTTCCTATCGCCATCGGCATCCTTGCTGCCCTCGCCCTCTTCGCTCTCCGGCAGTCCTTCCTGCGCCGCCTCTACCGCTTGCCTCGTCACACTCCACCGGGAGGCAGCAAGCGGTAAACCCCGCGAAACTCATACTGGTTTTCCCGGCAGCGAACACGTTTTTCGATCTCTTCATAGACCCAGTTGGCAACTCATAAGCCCATCAATTTCTTATAGTTTAGCACGACTTTTCTTCTCACCAGAGTGCCGACCCACGCGCGCCAGCGCTCTTGACGCCGCGTTGAGGAATCCCTAGAATGCAGGCAGCAGCCTCTCACGACATTCAACGGGCCCTTTCCTAGAGCAGGGAAGTGGCACAGAGGAAAGCAGCATGCATCCAGTAGGGGGGATTCGCCGAGCATGAGAAATCCGAGGCAGATGAGGGACTACAGCAGCGGCCAGTTTGACCAGAGAGCTATCGTAGCCAGTTCCGAAAAAGGAAAATACGCGCTGGCGCAATGCGGCGATGAAGAGCGCTGGTGCCGGTGCCGCCAACGGTGCTCGCGCGCCCTCTCTCGATGCCTGCCCGGACGGTCAATCTATTCCCGCCCGGGTTCTTCCCTCTTTTTGCCCTGGATCAGCACCAGTTGTTCTCTCAGCCCATCCGCCACTGTAGCAAGCCGGTCGGCGCGCTGGTTTACCTGTTCGGTGCGCTGGCGCTCCTCCGTGAGCGCTTCCCGTAACCGCCCCACTTCGGTGCGCTCGCGCTCCAGAGAGGCGCCGGCTTCACTGCGTTCGGCCTCGGCCCGCCTGAGAGCATCTTCAAGTGCGTGCCGCAGCCTCTCTATTTCGGTATGCAACTCAAGTCGCTCTTGCTCGCCCTGTTTGCGCGTGTCGTTTAGCTGTCCAAGAAGCTGTTCTCTCTGTGAGCGAGCTTCGGCACGCTCACGCTCCAGGTTGGTATTGGCTTCATTGACCAGTCGTTCCGCGGCCGCGATCTGCATGCGGGCCTCCGTTTCCGCAGTATTTGCCCGTATCCCTTCCGTTCTGGCTTGCTCCAGGGCCGCGTTGGTGGCTTCCTGTGCCTGGGCAATTGCTTCCCCGGCTTGTCTCTGAATCTCTTCTATCCGGTGCGTCGCCTCGTCTTGCACCCCGGCTATCGCCAGATCCTTCTCAGCCAGGATCTCAGCTATACGTTGCTCCGCCTCCTCTACCTGGAGCCGCGCCCTCTCCTCCGCCTCCTCCATCGCACGTATGGCCTCCTCAGCAGTTTCTTGCGCTGCCCGGGATTCGCCCTCGGCGGTCTCGCGGGCGTTCTCGGCCACCAGACGAAGAGACCGCTCGGCACTCACACGGCCCTCTACCTCGGCGATCCGGATGTTTGCCCGGTCCTCAACTTCCTGCAGCTGTGCGAGGACAAGTTCGGGATCGCCAATTTCTCGCAGGGCCGCGAGATACTGCGGCATTTCCTCCAGAAGACGAAGTATGTGGCCGATGACCGAATCCTTTAATGTCTTCGGGGAAGCCTTGCTGGCAGGGGCCGAGGATTCCTGGGCCGCACTGTCAACCAGTGCCTTGAGCCGCTGTCGTTCTTGAAACGCCGTGGTGATGTTGTGCTCCTCTAAAACGCAATACCCCCTCCGCCTGCCGATCTTTCCGGTCGCCGCCTGCCGTGGATTGTGGCAGCCAGGATAGAGGCAAAAATCACCTGCTTCCTTCTTCTTCTGAAGCTCTGCCAGGATCACTGCGGCCTCGGCTGGGTCATTTGTCCTTGACAATGGAGTCATATCCATGGTGGTTTCTCCCTCTTCATTTCACTCGGTGGTCCAGGGATAGTATCATTTCATTTTATTTCATTGTCAAGTAATGAAATGAAATAAAATGAGGGTGAGCAGTGCGATGCAGGGCGAAAGGGGAGGAGAACTTGCAGCGAGCAGGTAAGTGGGTCACGACACGGCTGGCAGTTGATACCTGCTTCTCTTCGCCATTTTGTCATTAATACCATAACTTCGCCGAAAAGATCTTTAGAGTAAAGAACGTAGAAGCGGCTTCACTCCTCGCATGAACGCGGTTTCTTCTGGGAAAGAGCGAAACGAGAATGCAGAGGAGTTGGCTTGAGAACGTCAACGAAACGTAAACGTCTTCTCAAAAAAGCAGAGAAACAACGTAACGTTTTAACAGAAACGTGAACGCTCTTTCCGTTTTTTCTCCTACGTTTTTCTCTCCAAAGAACGAAACGGGCCTTTATGCGTCAGGAGTCGAAACTGGCGAAGTTATGCGTCAGCCTCTCGATCAAGGACTGACCTTGTTTCATGGTCTTTGTATTCAATTGCCATCTCTGGATGTCTACGGGTTGAAAGCCTCGATCTGGAAAAGATCGCTACAACTTTCTTGGTCATGATTCAAGTGGTAAATTGGCTGAAACCTGAGCCAGATGTGAGGGGAAACAGAAGCAGCTTGGCGCGAAACGTGAGCACGAGGATACCTGTTCATAAGAAAACGGCTCCTCGATCTGGTATACTGCTTCTGACACTCCCAATACCCAACCATGATGGGTCAGGATGGCTTCGGACTGGGATGTGGTTGGAGGAGCGAGAGACCGACAGAACACACCATGACGCGAACAGGAGAAGAAACATGAGCCACAAGATCCTCCTACTGGGACTCACGGACAGCGTCCTCGCCAACGCACAACAACAGCTCACGCGCCCCGATCTGGAGGTGTTTCTCGGGAAAAGTGTGGAAGATGTGCGGTCCCGGCTTTCGCAGACTCCCATAGATCATGTCTTCATCGGGGGAAGGCTCGCTGAGGAAACCCACCTGGAGGTAGCGTGGGAAGTCATTCAGGCAAGCGAGACGACGACCGTGCATCTGCAGGATCGATCGGGGCCAGAAGGCTTTCTGCCCTTTGTCCAGGCAGTCCTTCGTGGACTTGTCCCGGATGAGGGATAACAGGCTCTTCACGCTCACTTTTGTCCGAACTTTCAGCCAATTTCCCATCAAGGCAAAAGGAAGTTGCAGAACCATATCATTGCCAGTTTGACCCATATCATCGCCTGTTTTAGGCAATTCGCCACGATGAGAGGCGAGATATCCGATGGTTTTCTGTTCTCGCCGAATGCGGCGGGGTTATGAGCCAATTTGGGATTCGGGCGAAGTTATGCGCCGGAAGTGGCGAAGTTATGATCTTTTTGACACATTTTCACGCAAGGTTTTGGGTGAAATCTAACACCTGTGGAGACCTCCTCACCAATGGCTACTCGTAGATGGGGAGTCCAACGTGGCAAACAGTCACGCTCGAAACAGGTTCTTTTGTGCTCAATCGTTTGCCAGTTTGAACAGACCAACGGCGTGAAGTTATTAACGAGGAGGTCTCACACCTGTGTGCCTGGATTGCTGCTATGCTTGATACAGATCCTCGTCCTGGCTCGTTCCCCTGGTCCTCTGAAAGAGGGCGGTGTAGTCCTGCGAGTGCGTGGCGCAGGCATGCAGGCGGAAGGCGACTGCGACCCATGCGCTGTAGAAGTGCTGGTACTCAAAGCGGTGCAGTAAGTCCCAGTCATCATGGTGCTGGTCCGTGATCGCAGGATAATTCATGCGCTGATCTTCGATCTCGCGCGCCCGTGACAGCGCTCTGCGCATCACGTCGATCCAGGGCGAGCTGTTGAGATCGGCTACCTCCAGCGCGAGGACGGGCGAAAGTGATGATTCGGGCATAACCAAGCTTCTCTTTGTCCATCAGTCGACGTACTACCAGTATACAGCGAGGAGGAAAGCTATTGCTCACATCTGCCAGGACAGCGCGACCATTTTCTCTCCCTCAAACGTTCTCCTACAAGGAGAGGCATTTTCTATTCCTCACGGGTGGTGAGATCTCACCCGGCACGGAGCAGGTAGCGCACATGTCAGGATACACAGAAGGAGTGATGCATGGTCCAACCGCAAGTAAAGACATTTTTTGAACAGACCTGGTGCGGGATCGCGTGGTCAGACTGGCTTCCGTTCACCAGGGCGCAGATGGCCAGACTGCCCGGGCGCCCTGGCCTCTACCGGCTGCGTGCCGCCGGCAGCGAGGACCTGTTCTACATTGGAGCGTCGCCTACTAGGGGGCTCAGAATGTATCTGACAGGACTCCACCAGGCCGCTTTCCGAGACCGCTCGCAGATGCCTTACGGGGGCATGGACGCCTGGGACTACCTGGTCGCTCCGGCACTCTGGACGTGGCGTGATGCCGAGGGTTGCAGTTACGAGTGTTCGGCTGCCCCTATTGACGCCACGCGGCAGGTTATCGAGGGACTGATGTGCGCCCTGCTCTGGGAGTATCGCCGCGTGCAGGGTGAATCTCCGCGCGTCAACTACGGCCGGTTTCACCCGCATTATCGGGCATCCGCAACCTTCTTGACCAACCGCGGCCGTCAGCGTTTACGCGGGGCACGCCTGCCGGAGGGGCATACCAATCTAGCCGCCGATGAAAGCCACGCCCCATTGCCTCCGATGGCCATAGAGCGCATCTCAGACACCTACTGGATGGGCCTGCACTGGGGCGAGTGGATCGATCTGCGCGCTCCTGATACGCCCAGGGGAACCTCCCTGCCGCGCGGCCCGGCGATCTATGCTGTCGCGAACGGCCAGACCTGGGACGAATTGCTCTTCGTCGGCTTTAAGTGGGACCTGCACGCGGCATATGCTTCCATTGCCCGGCGGCCATGGGACTGCCCACTGCCCGCGCTGCGCGCCTATACGGTGGGCGCGCAGGACCTGCCCGAACATCAGTGGAGAGAGTTGGTCGGTGACCTTGTCGGGGGCTATTTCTCCATCAAGCGCGAGCCACCCAGGCTCCAGTTCTGAAGTGGCTGTGGGTAGAAACAGCGCTCAGACACTTGCTCCAGCGGTCGCGGTTCGCTACTGAAACACAGGGAACTCTTGTGAAGAAGGGCGCACGTATTCACGTCCGCCTTGACGCATTCCAACCATTCAACTATACTGCCTAAAAAGAAGAGCGAGAGAAAGGGTCAAAACAAGTTCATAGGCCCACTCATCTCCCAAAGCGTCGCGAGCTATGCCTCGTACCTGGTCGAGATTGCTCTGCCGTTTGTCCATCACCCACTTCTCAAACACAGGTGAGGAACGTTTGCGACGCTATCGTGGGAAGTGAGCTGCGCCGCTCGAACACCCCGACGTGGCATTGCCGCGGTAATTCGCTTTCCCCATCGCACTTAAACGGAAAGCTTCACCTCCATACACTGATATCAAAGTGCCCGAAAAAGAGGCGAATCTAGGTGTACCCGGCCTGGGGTAAAGGAAAAGGCAGCATGAACCAGGGTCTATTCGGAGATAAAACAGCAAGTGAGCACGAACTCACCTTCTTTATCGAGACGCAGCTCGCCGACGCCCATCCGGGGGTCATTCGGGTACGCGAGCTGCGCAAAGGAGTTAAGCGCTACCTCAAGCATAGCCACGTGTTTCTCTACCAGTTGGATCGGGGGAAAGAGGACATCGGAGAGACGATCGCTCGCCTGATTTATGAAGACCAGGTTGAGGATCGCGTGGGAAGGTATAAAGGCCCCAGGTGGGATTGGAAGCTTGCCACCCGGCTCCACCTCATTCAGGTGATCGAACACCCAGAACCCGGGCAAAACGCCAGGCCGGTGAAAAGGGAAATGGGGACGGCGCATATCCCTGGTGATCTGGATGCTCCTGCCATCATCGCCAGCATTGCACAGGTGATCGACGAGGGCTTAAAGCCTCCGCCTCCAGACGAGGCGTACCGCCCCCCGGAGTCGAACGCCCTTGCAGGCGCAACACCCTCAACCAGCGCGGAGCACCCTTTTTCTCTGGTGGTGCAAGGCGTGTGGAACTACCGCACCTTTACCGGACCAGTCGTCTTCATCGCAATGGAAGACGACGAAGTGAGCGTAGACCAGTGCGCCGTCCTTCTTCCAGGGGAGAGCGCCAGCCCCTCTTTCGAGTGGTATCACCTGTTTCGCTTTGAAGATAATGGCGAAGCGCTCTTGTTGTGCGATCGAGGGATCCATAAGCGGGCGGAGCCCATCTTGCTTTCTACTGATGAAGGGGGCCCACTTCCCTATTGGATGCATGAACATGTACAGTTCCCTGTCATCGGCGGGAAACGGGTACCGCCTCATCGTATTCACGGCACGCTCAAAAATATTGCGGACTTCTTTGCCGAAGCACTTCCCGCTTCCATCTTCTGTAGTGACTGCAGCCGGGAGTTCTGGCCAGGCCCGGACGCCCCAATGCTGCAGGAGGCTGCGCACCGAGGCTACGTGACGACGATCTGCCCTCATATTTTTTGGTGCCCATTGTGCCAGCGATGGTCAACTCCGACTGAACGCACACCACGCTTGGCGACGGGCGAGGTGTGTTCCCACCCGCGTCCAGATGGATGGGAGAGCAGGCTGAGCAACAATTTACAGGAGATAGAAGCGCCATCTCCCCAGGCGCCCGCTGATCTCTCCCACGTGCGTCCTCTCCTCCACCCCTTCTACGACGACTCGTTTCAGATCGAATACTCGTCCGCAGGCAGGCTCCTTCCCCCGCGCAATCCAGGACACTATCTCGCCGCCTCGACCACTACGACTTCCATTGGACAACAGCCAGGCGAGTCGGACCAGGACTGGCTGGTCACGTTCCTTGAAGACTGCCGCTACGATACTGCAGGTGGCGAAGCAGACTTCGTTCCCTTGGGAACCCGCCTTATTGGCTTCAGGGATAGCGACCAACCGGAAGACACCTCCATTGTGGCCATCGTTGTCAACAATGTCACCTGGAATCTCAACAGTGAGCAGGTGGAGCTGACCCCTGTGGAAGACCAGCTCTCGCAGGAACAAATTGCCGCGGAAGATGAGGCCGACGCGGCGCTGAAAGAGAAACAAAAGGATCACACCGGCGCGCAGATCTCCTATGCTCGCGCTATCATTGAGTACGAGGCCTGCGGATGGACAGAGGTACGCCTGGCCCCGCTCCGGGTCAACCGGGCAGGGGCGCTCCTGGTACTCAAGCAGGATTCGGAAGCCGCATCAGAACTCGACCGCGCTGCGCGGGCGTATGAAGCCCAGACGCATCATCACTTGAACAGAATGGTGGGCGACCATCTCGATTACGCCGAACAGGCCTGCGACGCACTTATCCCTCTCGCTATGATCTACCTGCACCGCACCCAGGACACCGTTCAAGCGCGTCGAGTCATTGCACGGCTTCTCGCACTCAATGCTCTCATTAAAAAGCGGTATGAGCGGAAGGTGGACCTCCTGCTCTCCATCGCTGAATGTTTCCTGTCGCTGGGTGAGCAGCAAGAGGCGCTGACCTATTTTGAACAGGCCAACCGCTTCTATGCACAGCAACTGGCGCCCATCGCCGATTTTTCACACGTTCGCCCTATCACAAAGCACTTGGAAGAGGTGAAAGGAAGGCTCTCCACAGCAAAGCAGTCCCGCACGGTCCGCTTCACTGTGACGACGAAAACGCCCGACGATCTGGAGGCCGTTCTTCAGCAGCTTCAGAAAGGCCGCCTAAAAGTGGAGGTCACGAAGGGCGTGACACCTCAACGGACCTCGAAAGACGCTCGCTCAGGGCTCGTCTATGTGGCGAACCTCAGGATCACCCTAGATCCTGAGGAGCATTCGACGAAATAGCCGAAACGACTTGCTCCACCCCAGTTGGAAGGCCAGGACGAGCTTACGTTGGCTTCAAGAGATCCGTCGGGTGTTCTGCCAGCCAGTCCTCCGTGAAAAAATACACTGTTCCATTTGCATGTCCGGCAGTCATGCCAGGCACCAGCATCACGTGGACCAGAAAGCGATGGAAATCGCGTGAGAGCTGCTGCACCTGAAGGCACGCATCTCTCCCAGCAAAGGCATTCGGGAAATATTCACTGTCAGTTCCTGACACCGGGATCCGGAGTGCCTCTTCGGCGAAGCGTGCGAGTTCTCCATACGAGGCCACACGCTTGACTTCAAAGAGGATGCTGGCTATTTCCGGCAGGGTTCGCGTCGTGCGCTGCCCTTTGGTCATCTGCTGATGAAGGCGGAGCAAACGCAAGCGGGAGGCGAAGTCTTCATCTGGGGGACACAGGAATAGGGGATGTTCTGATGCGAGCTGCTCACTCCAGGATACATCAGCGATTGGAACCGTATTCCCGTGTTCAACGACCCAGCGCAAATAGTCGCGATGCCGACTATAGCGGAAGAGGAGCGCGAATTGCCCTTGAACAGGGGTTTGATACGCACAAGTCAGGCGAATGAGGAGGTCATGGCGCGTCTCGCAGCAATCCCAGGCGAACTCGGTATCGCTTTCTCCGAGCGTTTCAGAGGCGATGAGCCTGGTCAGGTCTTGGAGATCGAGATCCGGGCGGGTGGTTGTGTCGAACACAGCAACGTGCAGAGGCATGCGCGAGCCATCCTCAAGTGGAGGGAAATAACCCGTCAGGATATGTACAACCGGAAGAGTTCCCGCCAGAAATTCCTGGGGCGTTTGCTTTCCTATGGTTCTGCGCACATTTTTCGCTCCTCTTTGACAAGATACTGTCCACCCTCAAGAGTATGGGTTTGCCGAACCGTTGTCAAGATCCATCAGAAGACAAGTGGCATCTCCGTTCGGATTGGATCAAGTTTCCCCCTGCTCTTTTGCGGCAAGCAACAAACGCACAAACAGATCCCATGTGATGTCTTCCATACGACGACGACAGGTGGAACAAGGGTGCCCGATGCCTTGTAAGCGCTCGGTCAGCAGATCGAAAAATGCATCGAGGCGCTGATCATCACACTGCTCTGGGTGGCTTGCGTAGGATGCATGTACCTGCTCCAGATCGTCGATCCGGTCCCGCAAAAGAGCGAGACGCTCCCGGCATCGCCCGCAGCCGCGCACCTGGTAGATGGTTTGCAGCACCGCCTGGGCATACACCAGCAAGTGGACAGTATCCTGGAGGCTTTTTGAATCTGCTTCATCCAGCGCCGGTATCGGGTGTGGTGACACAGGCTCAATCACGCGTGCAAACCCGCACGAAGGACAATGGTCGTGCCTCCCTCCGTGCAAGACGATAAGCCGCATGAGGTCGCCACCACAACGCGGGCAACGGCCACTCGACCATCTCGGCCCCCTGGACCCAGGCATGTCTCCTCCTCATCGTAGATGTGAACGCAAGCCGGCTACTGCAAGCCCAGCATGTTCGTGCTCAACTCCTCGCGCGGTCACAGCCAGATCACGGTCGCACAGCCTCCTTTAGCGCAGCTCCAACTGCTGTACGAGCTGGATCATCTCCTCGGAAGTGGGGACGCGCTGATACTGCTGGTCGAACCAGGCGAGTCTCTGAACTAGCCGCCGCTTCTCATCGTCGTCTGGCAGGCGCCCATACTGGTCCTCAAAGGCATCGAGTGCCGCGCGCACTGCATTCCCTCCTCGTTGGGTACGCGCAGGACCAAACCTGATGAGTCCTTGCACATAGAGGATACTTCTTCTCAACAAGAAGTACAGCCGCGTTCTGAGATTCCGCATCGTTGGCATCTGCGTGTTTCTTGCCCCCCGTGTTCTGACCCGCCTGCGAGTGGATGATCGATCAGCGTCAGTATAGCAGCGCCTGCTCTTTTTGTATAGCAAAGGCACCCCTGCAAGATTTCCCGCAACATTATGGGTGAAAACTAACACCTATGCGCCCATTTTTTGCTACGCTTGCTCTTGCTACTCGATCAGACGAGACTGTCGTGCGGTGACACCCGAGAGGGGCGACTCCTCACACAACAGGGAAGGTACACGACCAAGGGGGGGCGGGAGATGTCTGAACACGCCAAAGCGCGAACGGGCCTGCGCAGAAAGCGGAAGCGCCGGGGTGCCGATCGCAAACCTGAACTGGACCTATTGGACACTCACTGGCATGGACAGCTTCGGACTGCTGAACAGCACGTACAATGGCGTGGCCAATTCGACCAGGCAGGAGAGCTCCCTCTGCTTCGTGCAGACCGGACCTGGAGCTGTGCCGAAGGGCAGCGGCTCCTGTGGATCGACCGGGCCGCCCCCCGCTCCACAGGAGCGCAGCCAGTCCACCCCGGTTCCTTCCTCCGTGTCGTGGGCTACTGGCGCGCTCTCGGCCATGCGCATCCACAATCATGTGAGGAGCGTAGACACTGCGCTCGCTCTCGTGCTGGTTCCACTCCAATGAAGTGCAACAACGAGGCGGTGAGAGGATCACCCGCAACGCTTCCACCCCAGGAGGTCACTGAGGATGTTCTATTTAGAGACACTTACAGCTGAGGAGATCGAGAACTCCCAGGGGATGCTAGAACTTATTGAAAAGGTGGGGGTGAGTCTGCACAACCTGCACATTCAGCTTGCGAAGAAGGAGAATCCTACCCCGCTTGAGCAGGAATTTGTGGCGGGGTATGGCGCTTACTCGAGCCTCTGCGCGCGTTTAGATGACATTCGGATGTATGCCCCACGCGGAGTTTTTGATGGCTGGTAAATAGGCTGAAAGTTCGGACGCACATACTGGGCTGAGGGGCACTTGTCCGAACCTTCAGCCCAAAAATAGGGGGCCGAAAGTTCGGACTCATTTCGGAGGTGGCTTAGGCAGGCTGGTAATACAACACCACGACCCCGGAGGGGTGCGTCTTGCTGTCCACCAGCTTCAGGTTGACACGCTGCTCGATATTGGCGAAAAGGGGCTTGCCAGCGCCAAGCACAAACGGATGAACGAGGAGCTGGTATTCGTCGATCAGGCCCAGATTGGTGAGCGCCTGTACAAGGCTGGCACTGCCGTAGATGATGATGTCCTTGCCCGGCTCCTGCTTCAACTTCTCGATCGCTGCGGGCGCGATCTCTCTCACCACTGTCGAGTTATTCCAGTCGGCCTTCTCCAGCGTCTTGGAAAAGACAATTTTGCGCATGGCGTTCAGTTTCTTGGCGTAGGCGACTTCGTTGGGATCGGCTCCCGGTCGGTCAGGGACGTAGGGCCAGGAACCGGCGAAGCTGTCGTAGGTGGTGTGGCCCAGGAGCAGAGTGTCGGCTGCGCTGACGAAATCGTCCTCGTATTGGCCCATGGCGGCATCGTAGATGGCTCCGATCCAGTCCATTTCGCCATGTGGCCCGGCGATATAGCCGTCGAGGGTGACCCACATCGTCATTTTCAGTTTTCTCATGATTTTGCTCCTTCGGCATTTCGTCTCTTTATGTTTCTTGCTTGCTTGCACCTTGCAAGCGATGTGAGTATCCTTTTCTAAATACGCTTTCAAAAGCGGAAATGCAGACAGGGAAAATCAAAAGAGTCATTCGCTCCCCTCTGGAGGGGAAAGAGACTGAAAGCTCGGACAAGGGGCATTCCATCCAGCATGTGCGTCCGAACTTTCAGCCCAATTGCCGATCATTGAGTCTGATCTGTCCGAACCTTCGGCCTATTTACCAATGGCGTCTACGAGGCAGATGGTAAATAAGGCGAAGCGTGGGCAGATTTTGAGGCGACGAGTGATCAATCAGCGCGAAGCGTGAGCATTGGTATATCTGTCCCTGGGAAAAGTGCTCCCCATCTGGTATACTTCCTCCA
>Ga0070707_100004055_pt1 | contig 13769 bp, 10 predicted proteins | sample KBSK5502metaG_FD_65468 | JGI IMG/M metagenome (GOLD analysis project Ga0070707, IMG submission 65468) | Corn, switchgrass and miscanthus rhizosphere microbial communities from Kellogg Biological Station, Michigan, USA - KBS K5-50-2 metaG | ecosystem: Host-associated > Plants > Roots >... | reverse complement strand
TGCCTCCGCTGATATTGGCGCGGTTGCCGCCGGCGAAGTTGGCGCGGTTGCCGCCGGCGAAGTTGGCGCGGTTGCCGCCGGCGAAGTTGCCGCGACCGGCACCGGCCCAGGAACCCCCGCCACCGCCGCGCCCGGCGAAACCGCCGCCACCGCGGCCGCCACCACCGCCGCCACGAAAGCCGCCACCGCCACCGCGGCCGCCACCGCCGCCACCGCGACCGCCGCGCACGAGCATCAGCGGCGCATCGCTCCGTTCGGCGGTCGCATCGGCGATCGCGCGAGCCATGCTGCCGCTCCACGCAGCCGGCGCGGCGGAGGCCTGCGTAGCCATTAACCCGATAAAGGCGATTGGCGCCACGTAAAGCAGACACTTGGTCATCGCTACGGCCTCACTGGTTGAATTTGGCCTGAATCTCTGTTTCGAGCTCGCCACTGCTCGAAGGACAGGTGTCCGCGATCGAACGCGCGCAGAACCTGCAACCGGATGAATTTTCGGCGAGAACTGCCTCGCATCCATTGATTTAGGTCATTAGAGCAGCCGCAATTCTCGTATTTGTATGAGGAGACATGGTTGTCACTCTACGCCCGCGACAAGGCTGGCGCCGAAAGCAATCTTCTTACGGACAGGAGCAACGTGATGAATGGGAAAATCGGCGTTGTACTATTATCCGGCTTGCTGTTCGCCTGCGCGCAATCGCCGCCGCCGGACACCACCGCCGCCGCTCCACCGCCGCCGCCTCCAGCCGCGGCGCCTGCCCCCGGCCCGGTCGCCGCGGCGCCGCCAGCTAACCGTCGGGTCAGTATCAGAGCAGTGAGGTGCGCCAGACTGCTCGAATTGCCGGAAGACGATCGCGCCGCGGCGTCGCTGTTTTATATTGGCTATCAGGCATCGCGCCTTGGCGCCAGAACGATCAATGTTGGCAGGATCCCCGACGCCGAGGCCCGGGCGCTCAGCTACTGCGAGGCATCTCCCAACCAATCGGTTGCCAATGCGTTTCGCCAAGCGTACTTGCGGACCCTGAGATGATGGATCGCGCCATCTAAAGTCGGGGCGATTCGTTTACCTCCGGTTTCGCCGCTAACTGCGCCGCCCTGAACGGACCGGCAATACGGCCGGCTTTGCGCAAAACCGGATTTCGGTTTGACACCCGCTGACGATCTCCGCCTCAAACTTGATCGATTGCGCGGGACTGGATTGCCGCAAGTCAGATCGTACTGAAAGCTGCCGGGTGAATCGCGCTCGGGCGGTTGTGCGCGACACCGGGGGCGGCGGGAAGCGCGGCGGACGGGCCCCAAGCCGTTGAAATGCCGACTCGCAGAGCCGTGCAGGCGTGACAGCGCTTCCCTCTCGAGGGGCGAGTGGCTGGCCAAAGGGCCCTCCGCATCCGGATAACCCGTTCAAGCCGACATCCGCGCGATCGCAGGGGTTGCTCCGGCAATCGTCGGCAGCCACGACAGGGCAGTCTACTGAGGGCGCGAGGGACGCGATCCGGCTGATCTCTATACGGGATTTACCTGATGCGGAAGCAAGGAGCATGCTATATTGTTCCACTGAAAGTAATACAGGCGCTGGGCCCCGCGCGAGTACGTGTCGGAGCGCAGTGCCCGAGGCAGCGGCTTGCTCGCGGATCTGTATGATTCGGTGGGATAGGCTGGAGCCGTGAGATGTCTGAGAGACAAATCAGCACCCTTGCCGGTCCGCGCGCTCGTCGCGGTGCGCAGCTGTTCCCGTTTATTGACCCGGCATTTCAGGAATTATCCCGATTTTTACGGAGCATCGCCTCGGGAGGTGAGGGTCCGCCCTTCAGCAAGCTGGTGTTACCGCGCAGTCGCCTCGGGGGAGGAGGTGCACAATGACCATCAGCGCGATCTGGGAACCGATGACCTCGGCGCGGCTGCGCCCGCTCTGGCTGACGCTAGGGCCGTTTCTTGTCGCGATCTTTTATTACGTTGGGGCCGAGGCGGCGTTCGCAATCGGGACGCTGACCCAGCAATTCGCACCGTTCTGGCCGCCCAACGTCGTTCTGCTCTGCGCGTTGCTTATCGCGCCCCAGCGGCACTGGCCGCTTTATATCGCAGCCGCATTCCCGGCGCATGTACTGGCCGAGCGCGGCGTGGCAATGCCGCTGCTGCAGCTTCTCGCCGCCTTTGGCTGCAACGTATCGCTCGCGCTGTTGAATGCGCTGGCGCTGACCCGGCTGCTGCGCGGCCACCGGCTCTGTAATCTGCGGAATGCGTCGCTGTACCTGTTATTCGCGGTTATCGTAAATCCGGCGGTGGTGGCGTTTGCCGCCGGGTTCGAGCCGACCCTGGGGGATGGCGATCCCGGGAATTATTGGCAATTCTGGTGGCGATGGTATCTCGCCAACGCCCTCGCCAATCTAACGCTGACGCCGGTTTTTTTGAGCTGGTTCTGGAGTGGGCCGCGGCCGGCATGGCGCGCCCCGAACCGTGCTCGGCTGATCGAAGCGTCTTTTCTGGCGGCCGGTCTCGTCATCAGCTGCACCGTCGCCTTTGAAATTCCGCTGACCAAGGCGACCGAAAATTTCTTCCCTGCCCTGTTGTACCTTCCTGTTCCGTTGCTCCTCGCCGCAAGCGTCAGATTTGGCGCAAGGGGGGCGAGCGGGGCGATCCTGATCATCACCGTCATGGTGCTGTTCCGCGCGATGCACGGAACCGACGCGTTCGCCGCCTTGCCGCCGGGTCACAGCGTGCTTTCCGTGCAGCTGTTTCTCGCGGTGCTCGCAGTCCCGGCGATCCTCCTGGCCGCACTGGTCGAGGAATTGCAGAGTATGAACGATCGCCTGAGCACCGTACTGGATGGCGTCAGTGACGGTTACTACACGCTCGACCGCGACGGCCAGATCGTCGCGATCAATGCAAAGGGGGCCGCTTGGTGCGGCCATGATTCGCCCGGCGAGTTGATCGGCCGAAAATATTGGGATATCCCGGCGCAACGCGCTCCCGACGCAGAATGGGTCCGCCACGCAATACGGAGCGGGGCGGCCGTTCGCGGCGAATTCTCGTTGCCGGATGGTCGGTGGAGCGAAATCCGCGCCTATCCGTCCGCGGGTGGGGTGAGCATCTTCTGCCATGACATTACGGAGCAGCGAGCGGCGGAGCGGGCCGCACGCAGTACCCAGCGTCTGCTGCAATCCTCTCTCGATGCGCTGACTGCGCAAATCGCGATACTCGACAGCACCGGCGAGATTATTGCCGTGAATGCCGCCTGGCACAAAGCGGCGGAATTGCTGGCTGGCATCGGTGAGCACTATTTCGTCGGCGCCAATTACATCGAGGAATGCGAGCGTTCCCGCCCACATCAGCGGAGAGTCGCGGCCGGGCTTCGCCGCGTCCTTCAGGGGGAGCTCAGCGAGTTTCGCTGTGAATACGCCAGCGACATCGTCGAGGGAACCTGGATCCAACTGCGCTGTACGCGCTTCGGCTCCGGCCCGCAATTGCGGCTCGTTGTCGCCTGCGAAGACATCACCGAGGTGAAGACTACCGAGGCCAGTCTGCGCCGGCTTACCGGCAGGCTCCTGAAGTCGCAGGACGAGGCGCAGCGGCGCCTCGCGCGCGAATTGCATGATGCGACCGCGCAAAACCTGCTCGGCGCGACCCTCGGCATCGGGCAAGCCTTGCGTCTGAGCCCGAAGCTGAAACCGGTGGTCCGGGCGGCGCTCGAGGAGAGCCGCGCATTGATCGAGCAGAGCCAGCGCGAGATCCGCACCGTGTCCTATCTGTTGCATCCACCGATGCTCGACGAGGCCGGCTTGCCGGCGGCATTGCGCTGGCTCTGCGAGGGCTTTTCCAAGCGAACGGAAATCGCTGTCCACCTGAATGTTGCATCCGATATCGGCCGTTTGCCGGGCGATATCGAGGCGGCTCTGTTTCGCATCGCGCAGGAGGCGCTGGCCAACGTACACCGACATTCCGAAGCTACCGAGGTGCACCTCACCCTGGATCTGGACGTATCTTCGGAGCGGGGATCGACCATCGCCCTGACGATCAGGGACAACGGCAAGGGAATGCCCCGCTCCATTGTGGAAGCATCGGAGTCCGGCAGACATTTGGTCGATGTCCCAACGATCGGGATTGGGCTCGCCGGCATGCGTGAGCGCCTGCATCAGTTCGGCGGTTGCCTGCAGGTTAGTTCAGGCTCGCAAGGCACGGCCGTGCATGTGAAGGTGCCGTCGCCGGCCTCGGATGAAACGCCAATCGAGAACGGCCCCTCGGCCATCACAGAAATGGTCCCGTTCCGGCGAGACTGACGGTGGGCAGGCAGATGGCGGCCGCCGTACATTCGCGGAGCGAGAGCCGCGTCAGTCCGTGCAGGCCGATCTTCCTCGGGTGAGGTTGGTCTATTCGCTTGCCGGGTCTTACGGAGCGCTTCTCGACGCTTCCGCTGTCATCGCGCTGCGTCAGCCAGCAAGATGCGATCAGGCCTCGGTCAAATTGTTGCGGACCGCATAGCGCACCAGCTCGACAATCGATGTGACGCCGATCTTGCGCATCAAGGTCGTCCGGTGTGTCTCGACCGTCTTGATGCTGATCCCGAGCATCAGCGCGATCTTCTTGTTGCGGTGTCCCTCTGCGAGCAGCTGAATGACTTCGCGCTCGCGCGGTGTCAGCCGCGGTACAGCCGGCCCGTCGGTACCCCCCTGCCGTCCAGGGCGTAAAAACCCCTCCAACACCGTCTCCGAGACCTGTGCGCTAAAGTACGGCAACCGGCGCAGCAGTGTCTCGACTGCCGTGACGATGCGCTGCTCTGCGTCGGTTTTCAGCAGGTATCCGCGCGCGCCGGCCTCGAGGACGTCGTGAATTAGGCTCTCGTTGTGGTGCATCGTGAAGATCAGCACCTGGGTTCCGTGTGACACGTTGCGGATCTGGCGCGTCGTCTCCAGCCCATTGAGATCGGGCATCATCAGATCGATGATTGCGACATCGGGCTGCATTTGCCGCGCCAGGTCGACGGCTTCCCGCCCGCTCAGCGCCTCGCCGCAAATCTCCCAGCCCGCGTGCTCCTGCAGCAAAGCCTTGAGGCCGCGCCGGACCACGTCATGATCATCGGCCAACAAGATGCGGACCATGGCGAACCCTCGCGCAAAGCGGCAGCACGGCGGTAACCCAGCTTTCTACACACCCTCTGCGCGCCCGGACATACATTGCATCCCTTACGACCGAGACGGAAATCTTACGTAAATTTGCCCGCCAGCCGAGCGTTATCTGGGTCTTCCGGCTGCCGGTGGCGAGCATCACCCTTGGCTCCGGCTCCCGATGACGCAGGCAGATCTCAGGCAACCCGGCTTTCCTCCACAACGACGGTTTGGATGAGCGCCTCGCGCTCGTACATCCACCGCGCCAACAGACCGGCAACGGCTGCCCCAATGATCGGCGCTAACCAGAACAGCCACAGCTCGGCCACATATTCACCGCCGGCGAACAGGGCCGGCCCGGTGCTGCGCGCCGGGTTGACCGAGGTATTCGTGACCGGGATCGACACGAGATGGATCAGCGTCAGTCCGAGGCCGATCGGAATGCCGGCGAACCCCGCAGCCGCGCCCTTCGAGGTCGTGCCGACGATGATGAACAAGAAAAAGAACGTCATGACCACCTCGGTCAGAAAGCAGCCGGCGAGACCATATTTGCCGGGGCTGAGGTCGCCGTAGCCGTTGGCGGCGAAACCGCCCGGCACCCAGCCGGGCTGGCTCGATGCAATCAGCCACAAGACAGAGGCGGCGGCGATCGCGCCGATCACTTGCGCGAGGATGTAGGGAACGACGTCTGTTATGGCGCAGCGTCCTGCGCTCCATAAGCCTATCGTGACCGCCGGATTGAAGTGACCGCCGGAGATATGCCCGACGGCATAAGCCATTGTCAGCACGGTTAGGCCGAAGGCGAGAGCCACGCCGACGAAGGCGATGCCCAGGTTCGGAAAACCAGCAGCCAGAACCGCCGCGCCGCAACCGCCGAGCACCAGCCAGAATGTGCCGAAGAACTCGGCTGTCACCCGCCGCCCTATGTCGATACCCATCGGATGCCTCTCTCAAACCCCTTCATACTCGCGCGGGGCTGCGCGCAGCCTCCTCCCGCATCCATGCCTTCGGAGAACTCTTATCGAGACGCCGTTGTGTCATTTATGCGACTCGCTAAGTTACGAGCGGCAAGTAACGTGCTGCATCAGGTAATTTCCGTAAATGCCACTCGGCGATACCTGAGTGGGCGCTTCGGTGCCGGTGTAAGATAAGTGTCACACCAGCTCGCTTGACCCGCAACCTACCGGTGGAAAATTACCGAATCCCGATAAGCGACTTTCCCTAAATGAATTCCTGTACGGAGCAATCCGGATTCCGGTCGCTGCTTGCGAGCGCTACCGTCCCGATCCCACGGATGGAGGGGCGCATGTATCAGCAATTTCGCTCCCATGACTTTAATGACGGCCTTGTGCACTCGGAGGCCGCAAGTACAGCCATTGCGCGCGACAGCGGGTTTGATGCGCTTGCGGCTTTGGACCGGATTGGCACGCGCCGCAGCTTTACCCGGGATGAGGCTGTCTACACCGAAAGCGACCCGTCCGATTGCTGGTATCAAGTAATCGCGGGCACCGTGCGGATCTGCAAATTGCTCGCCGATGGCCGACGCCATATCGCCGAATTCTGCTTCCCTGGCGATTGTTTCGGTTTGCCTGCTTCCGGCGTCCGGATCGCTTCGGCGGAAGCGGTTGGCGAGGTCGCCGTCATGCGTTACCCGCAACGCGCATCCGATCGGCTGATAGACGAGAACCCACGGCTGGTACGTGGTCTGTACGACCGGACGCTTCGCGAGCTCATCCATGCACAAACGCGCATGCTGCTACTGGGGCGAATGACCGCTGCCGAGCGGGTGGCGAGCTTCCTGCTTGAGATCTCCGGCCGCCAGGATGCCCCGCACGCGCTCGATCTGCCGATGTCGCGCAACGACATCGCCGATTACCTCGGGCTGACGATTGAAACCGTCTGCCGCGTACTATCCGGTTTTAGGCGTAATGGCGTCATCGCGATTCCGATGCCATATCGCATCGAGCTGCGCGATCGGGAGGTGCTGGAAGCTCTCTGCGAGGCCTGACGCGGCCGACACCGTTCCGTCGCCGAGCGGCTATTGCAGAATGCCGGCCGACCTGATCCAACCTTTTTCCGAGCTCCTGAAAAAAACCGCTGGCAGCGCCGGTTGGGTAATTTTTCCGATCAATTTGCAGAAAATAGCTGATGTCCTACGCAATCTGCGAGGCGCATGATAACGGCCCCGGTGTGGTGCCGCGGCCTTTCGGTCCGCGGGTGCTCGGCATAGGATCTTGCTTGTCGCTCCCTAGGAGGATTGGCGACGATGCGTGGCGGCTATATCTATGTCGTCGACGACGACGAGGCCGTACGCACTTCGCTATCGGTACTGTTCGAGGCCAATGGCTACGCCAGCCGTAGTTTTTCTTCGGCCCAGGAATTTCTCGCGGCCGCGCCGAGCCTGCACCCGGGCTGCCTGATAGCGGATATCCGCATGCCGGGAATGGACGGCCTCGAAATGCAGCAGCGGCTGATCGGGCGTGGCCTGCCCTTTCCGTTCATTGTCATCACCGGGCACGGCGATGTGCCGTTGGCAGTGCGCGCAATGAAGGCCGGCGCTCTCGATTTCATCGAGAAACCGTTCGCCGCCGATACTATTCTGGACAAGGCCAAAAGCGGGCTCGACTGCCTCGGCGCACCGCGTCAGGTGGATGAGTTGACGGCAACGGCAACGACCCGGCTCAAAGTGCTGTCACCTCGAGAGCGCGAAGTACTGGAGGGGCTTCTCACCGGTCTCTCTAACAAATCCATCGCCTATGAGCTGGGGATCAGCCCGCGCACGGTCGAGATCCACCGCGCTCGGGTCATGGAGAAAATGGGAGTGCGCAGCCTCTCCGAGCTGGTGCGGATGGGGCTTGCGGCGGGCCTGCAGCCTCCCTTCGGAACCGGTTAACGGACTCGCGGTAAAGGCGACCGGCGGCACGACCAAGAGATCGGGTGACGCTGCCGCCGAAAAGCCAACCTCGCCACCTCTCGACACGCCCATCGATGTTGAGCGTGACGCCGCAGCAGGGAGATCACCGGCCACATAAGTTGACCCATATCAATGCCCCAGCCAAGCCCAGGCGTCCTGTGACCAGATGGGGATTAGCAACGCTCGAACCGCCGTAATCCCACAAAGCCGTGCCGGCGCGTGCCTCCGAGACGGAACGCGGGCCCACCGCCATCCGATGGTGACCTTCAGGATTGCGCTGACCGCCGCCGTGATGGCCTTTGTCATCGTCCTTGCCGCTTGCCTGATCTTCATTCAGATCGCGACGTTTAGAGCCTCGGCGAGAGCGGCGGCCTCTGCGGCCTTGGATGCCGCCAGCGCGAACACCCTAAGTCGCCTGGAGGCCGATATCACCGAACTGAGCTCCCTGCTTCGCGTCCTGTCGACCAACCCCTCCCTTGCCGATACGGACGATCGAAGCGAGGTCGACGGGGCAATCGCAATGTTCAAGGCCGCGTTAGGCGAGCTGCCGCAGACAGACAGCCTCCACATCGGATACGAGAACGGCTGCTGGCTGCAAGTCCGCCGCCTCGACGTCCTGGACGCGAGCGAGCGGCGTAAGCTCGGTGCGCCGGATGACGCGGTGTACAATGTCAATCTGGTGCGGCCGGCGGCCGGCGGCTCCCTGCCGATGCACCGCATCTTTCAGGACGAGCGGGGGAACGAACTCACGCGGCTCGAGATCCCGGATTACGGTTATGACGTCCGCAAGCGGGGTTGGTATCAGAATACGCTCCGGGCGGACCAACCGACCGTCTCGTCACCGTATCGGTCATTCAGCATCGGAACGCCTATGATGACCCTGGCCGCGCCTCTGCGTGGGCGTGTGCGCGGTGCGATCGCCGCCGACCTGAAGCTGGATAATTTCGGCGAACTGGTCAACGCCCAACGGCCTGGAACGCATGGGACGGCCATCGTCTTTGACTCCTTCGGCATACTCCTGGCGCATCCCGATCTCGGGCGGCTGGTCAATGATGTAAGCGGCGACCCCTCGCAGGTGCAGCTCCCAGAGATAGGAGAGATGCGCAGTGGTCTGGTCGGCGCGGCGATGCGGAACTGGGACGGCGGCGACCGTCACGAAGGGAGTATCAGCGACCAAGACGGGCGGGATTACCTGTTTCGTGTCCGGAGGTTCTCTCAGCGCGACGGCTATAGCGGGTACTCCCTGTTGATTGCGGCCGAAGACGATTTCGCGCCAGAGGTCCGCAAGCTGCAGATCAGGGGACTGATCATCGCACTATTCGTCGGCGGCTGCTTCATACCGGTGGCCTGGATCTTCGGCGGTCGGATGTCGGCTTCGTTGAAACGCCTGACAGCCCAGACGAGCCGACTGCATCTGTTGGCGCCGCCGGATGATACGCCGGTGACATCGCATATTGCGGAGATTCACGAACTCGGCAGAACGATGGCCATTGCCCAGCATACCGTTTGGTCGTTCGCGCACTTTGTCGCGGCGGATATCGTAAAGGGGATCATCGATGGCTCGATCTCAACCGAGCTCGGCGGGGTTCGGCAAGAAGTCACAATCCTTTTCAGCGATGTCAGAAATTTCACCGGCATTGCCGAGACCGCGGACCCAAACCTGTTGATGCGTCAGACCTCGCGGCACCTCACGGCGCTGACCGAAGCCTTTCTCGCCGCGGGCGGTACGGTCGACAAGTTCATAGGCGATTCAGTGATGGTATTTTGGAATGCGCCCCGCCTGCAGCCCGATCATGTCGAGCGCGCCTGCCGGGCTGCCCTTTCAGCCAAGGCCGCGAGCGATGCGCTCAATGCGCAATTCGAAGCGGAGGGATTGCGGCCCTTCGTCGTTCGCCTTGGTGTCCATGTCGGAGACGCGGTGGTTGGCAATATCGGTTCATTAGAGCGCATGGAGTACACGGTCCTCGGCAATGCCGTCAATTTGGCCGCCCGGCTCGAAGGGCTCAACAAGGAGTACGGAACCGCGATCCTCGTCAGTGAAGCGGTGCGCGGCCGGGTCGAGAACCTTTTCCGCTTCAGGAGCATCGGTTCCGCTCCCGTCAGAGGGATGACCACAGAAATTCAGGTCCACGAGCTGGTTGAAGTGGTCGGATAGGCAGGCCGAAGGACCCTCGACATGTTCCGCTTCGACGCGAATGCGTCTGGATCGAACACGTCATCTCTGCCAACTGCAACGGTCCCACTATTGCACATGGCACGCGCCGACGCCGGGAACGTCCGGCTCCCAGCACGGGGCCCCGACTTCATCCATCAGGCGCCGCAACACCTCGGCTTCCTGGTCGAGCACGCTGCGCGGATTGTGATCACGCAGCACGATGCGGTGAAAGGTATCCATGAACACCTTGTCGAACTCGGCAGCACGTGCGCCAAGGCCAACCGGCGGCAGGGCAGGCAATGCATCCCTTGCGGATTGCGTCTTGAGCAGAGCAGCAGCGCCCATCTGTAAGCCACGATCCGGGTCTGTCGACAAATCCGCTTTCAGCGCCGGCAAAAAGCCGGCGGCGCGGGCTGTCGCGACTTGAATGTCGAGCTGAATCAAATAGTTGATCAGCGTCATTGCGCCATCGATATCACGAGCCGTCCGCGGTACGGCAAGGCCAGCTAGAACCGGCATATAGCCGCGCCCCCGGGGCCCGGACGGCGCCGGAAACGCGACGAATTGGTCTGGTTTTTGACGCAGCGTGTCGAGCACGCGCGCAATGTGATCGAAGCCGATCCAGACCTCTCCGGAGAGCAGCGGCTGGGCCATAAAATTATAGCTCAGCGAGTTGGGATTGACGCTCTGCCACAAGGACGCAAAACCGGCCCACATCGCCTCCGCTTCGATCCCGCGAAAAGGACGCACGACGCCGCCCGTAAAAGAGGGGTACAGAAACCCCTCGAAAAAGCGATGCATGAGCCCGTGCGACCCCGCCGGGAAACCCAGCAGGCGTTTGCCGGTCTTTTGCCGGATCGTTTCGGCCCAGGTGGCGAGCTGGTCGTAGCTCAGCGCATCGATTTCCGCTTCCGGCGGTAGGTAGGGCAGCGCGTCTTTATTGGCTACCATGATGTAACCCGCCTGCATCCAGGGAATGTAGAGCTGGTGCGCGGTGCCGAACTTGCCGAGGGTCAGCAGCGTCTCAGGGATCCCACGGTCGGATGCCTTCCTGGCGAGTTCATCAAGCGGGATCAGGACGTCAAGCAACGCGAGCGGTTGCAGCTCGCCGTGCAGCGCGCCGATGAGATCTATTGCTGTCGCATCGCTCGCCGAACCGGCCTTGAGGCGCGCCTGAAAGCCCTGCGGCAGCTCGGTGATAAATTCGACCTCTCGCGAAAAATCCTTCAGAATCAGGTTGCGCATCTTCTGCGCCTCCGCAATAGGGCGCAGTTGCGTCGATAAAAAGAGCAGACGATCGGTCCGCGCGGCGTTCGCGGCAAGGGCCAGTACCGCCACAGTGACAAGCGCAAAGACGAGCCACGCCAAAATTTTCCACATGCTCTTTTCCGGCCAGGATGGATACAAGGCGTCGGCCGCAGGTCGGCAAACGCTCATGCGGCGTTCGACATCGAATCGACGGGCGCCACAAACCGGCGTTGCTGAGGTCGCGACCTCGCCGGCCGGTATCGCTCCGAGGCGATGATCGCGCCCTTGGAGCGTGCGGCGCGAATGGCCAGCGTCGACCGGATCCAGCACGACCGGGATGGCCGCAACACCATGACGCTCCCCCCATGCTTCTGTGCCTTGCGCGCGCCGCCCTTGATTTGGATCAACCCGCCCCTCTCTTCGGGCGCACGAGGACGCACTTCTCCGACCCAGCCGTTTGACGCCCATCTCCATCGCGTGCCGGACAGTCATCTAAGGGCTTGAGGCAGCCCTTTCTCAGGTGAAATGCGGATGGCACGGGCTGCATCGGTCGGCGAGAATCGCCCGTCGGCCATTCCCGTTGATCGAAGGGACATTGGGCAGGTGTCTAACACCTTGCGAACATTGTCGGTCCCGCCTTCTCTATTGCCAGCAACTGCAACCCAACGCCGTGTGGCGCTCGCGGTTTGCGTCCTCTTGCTCGCTGTGTTTTTAGCGACCTTGCCGTTTGCGCGGACCGGATGGGTAAATTTCCCGGGCTTCGTCCTGATCCAAAAGACCTTGATGCTCGTCAGCGACCTCATTACGGCGGCGCTGCTGTTCGGCCAGTACTCAACAGTGGGCATGCGCGCGCTCAATATCCTGGCAGGCGGGTATCTGTTCTCTGCGCTGATCGTTGTTCCTCACGCGCTGACCTTCCCGCAGGTTCTCTCGGAGACCGGTTTGCTGGGGGCCGGGCCGCAAAGCGCCGCGTGGCTGTACATTGCGGCGCACGTCGTGCTCCCAGTAACGATCATCGCGTTCGCGGTGCGGCCAAAGGACAGCCATGGAAGCGACGACCCAAGGGGCAGAGCCTTTCTGTCGATAGCGGGTACCTGCCTGGTGGCCGTGGGAGCCGTCATAGCCGTGAGCCTGACTGTGACACTTGGCCATGGCTGGCTGCCAACGATGATGGTGGCGGGCGCCTATACGATGGCGACGCATGTCATCGTCGGCGTGTCCCTGTGCTTTCCACTCGTAGCGCTACTGATGCTCGCCAGGAGACGTCCTCCCTCGCTTCTCGATCTCTGGCTGATGGTCGTGATGTTCGCCTGGTTGTGCACGATCACCATCGGCGCCTTTGTGAGCAGGGGACGTTTTGACATCGGGTGGTATGTGGCCAGCGTGTTTGACTGGCTTACGTCAATTTTTGTGCTGCTGATGCTGATTTCTGAGACGGTTTCGCTATACGCGCGCCAGATGCGCGCTGCCGAGGTCGAGCATCGGGATCGCGAGCGCCGACTCAAGGAAATGGAGGCAGTGTTGATCCACCTCTCGCGAGTCAGCGAGTTGGGCCAAAATATCTCCTCCCTGATCCACGAAGTGAACCAGCCGCTGACCGCGATATCGAACTACCTCGCGGCGGGTCTCCAGTTCATCCGGGGATCGAACACCGAGCGGTTAGAACGGGTTCTGCAGCAATCGGCCGAGCAGGCGGAGCGCGCGTCGGCGATCATTCGGAATTTGCGAAACTTTATCGCACGGCACGAAACGGAAAGGGATGTCGGAAACCTTCAGGACGTGCTGCAGAACGCGGTCGGACTTGCGTTGGTCGGAATAAGCGCTCCGGCTCCCGCTATAGAGATACGGCCCGATCCTGCCGCCGCATCGGCGCTTTTCGATAAGGTGCAGATCGAGCAGGTTGTGTTCAATCTGGTGCGCAACGCGGCGGAAGCCATGGAGAATACCGACCGGCGTGCGCTGATTGTTACGACAAAGCCGGCTTCCGATGACATGGTCGAGGTCAGCATCGCCGACACCGGCCCCGGATTGCCCCTGGATATCCGCGCAAAACTGTTCGAGCCGTTTGTCACCACGAAAGCGAGCGGTCTTGGCATCGGTCTGTCGATCTGCCGCGTCATCATCGAGGCGCATGGAGGACGACTGCAGGCCGAAGATAATCCCGAAGGCGGAACAATCTTTCGCTTTACGTTGCCGCAATCTTACACTGCCGACCTGGCAGTTGAACAGGTGCGCGGTGGTGGCTGATCGCTGGCCTTTGCGACATATTACCTGCGCGCGGCGCGTGGCGCGGAGTGCACAATAGCGGTTCTGACAAGGATATAGAGAAGCACAGCGTTCAGGAGATGCCATAGGA
>Ga0070707_100004052_pt1 | contig 13778 bp, 12 predicted proteins | sample KBSK5502metaG_FD_65468 | JGI IMG/M metagenome (GOLD analysis project Ga0070707, IMG submission 65468) | Corn, switchgrass and miscanthus rhizosphere microbial communities from Kellogg Biological Station, Michigan, USA - KBS K5-50-2 metaG | ecosystem: Host-associated > Plants > Roots >... | reverse complement strand
GCGCGCCGGCGACTGCGCGATTTAATCGAGCAGCTCCGGGAGAATGGTCTTTTGGATGAGGAGATCAAGCGGGCTTTCGAAGCGGAATTGCTTTACCCGGCCGACATTGTGAGAAAGCGATGACCAACACCTCAGCAATCCGAACTCACGACCTCACAAAGTCGTATGGGAGTCTGACAGCCGTTCGCGGACTAAATCTCTCAGTCGCGTCGAAACGCATTACGGCCTTTCTCGGTCAAAATGGAGCTGGCAAGAGCACTACGATCAAAATGCTACTAGGGATGACCCGGCCAACCAGCGGCGATGGCACCGTGCTTGGAAAGAAAATTACAGACCCTGCAGAAAACCGGGCATTGCGACGGAAAGTCGCATACGTTGCCGAAGACAAGCCACTCTACGGTTACATGACAGTTGAACAGACCATACTCTTTGCGAGCTCGTTCTACTCGGACTGGCGCCCGGATGAAGCAATTAGGCTCCTTAGTGAATACAGACTACCTCCGCAGCGAAAGGTCACATCACTTTCCAAAGGAATGCGAACAAAACTCGCTTTGCTGCTGGCGTTTGCACGCCGCCCTGAACTGCTGATTCTTGATGAGCCAAGCGAGGGACTCGATCCCGTAGCAATCGAACATCTTCTACAGACGCTCGTCACGCGGGCAGCGGAAGGCGTGGCTATTTTCTTCTCGTCTCATCAGATTTCTGAAGTCGAGCGCGTCGCAGACCACGTTTGCATTCTCGAGAAAGGGTGTCTATTGGTGGACGCCTCTCTCGACCACCTGCGCCAATTTTATCGGCGGATTGAGCTAGTCTTTCCGTTCCCTCCTCCCGAGCGGGAGTTTCGGATCACAGGCGTAGAGAGGATACAAACAAAAGGACATCAGATGAGCGTTTTTGCCAGCAGCAATGCAGAGGATGTGGTTGAGCGCGCCCACAATTTGAATGCTGTTTCCGTGGAAGTTGCGCCGGTCGGATTGCGGGACATCTTCCTTGAGACAGTGAAGGAGAATTGACCATGCTCTGGTACAAGGCTTGGCTTGAGACTCGATCCAGATTCCTGACCTGCCTGGCAACTCTCACCATCTTCTGCGCGGTTTTTGTCCGCCATGCTCAAGGACTTATTGGTCCTGGGTGGACGGCGGACTACAATCGGCTGCTGTTCGTCACTCAGCAATTCCTAGTCATCATGTGGATTTTGGCTGTGGTCCTTTTGGGAATGGGTGGGATCGTTCGCGAAAAGGCGATTGGCACCTCTTCGTTGACCTTAAGTTTGCCCATAAGCCGCGCACGTCTCCTTGCTGTCCGTGTGGGTACGGGAGTCCTTGAAGCAATTGCGTTGGGTGTGGCGCCGTGGACGATTATTTTTCTGATTTCATTCCTCGCCGGAGTTCCAATTTTGATCTCCCAGGTAGTGTTCTACGTCGCGCTATTGCTTGGAGGTGGTTTGACGTATTTTGCGATGGCGGTATTGGTTTCTTCTTTGATCGAAGGCGAATACACTGCGCCGGCTGTGGCCTTTGGAGTCGTCCTCCTGACCGCGATCATCTTTGATGCATGGCTCAGGCCTTTCAACCTTTGGCGTATGGTGACTGGCGATTTTTATGTTGATCGGCATACGTATCTTCTTTCGGGGCATTTCCCGTGGCGAGGGACGCTAGCCAGTATGTCTGGCGCGGCTGTGATGTTGCTAGCGTCGATTCGGGTGATACAAAGACGAGACTTTTAATTCCCATGCTCAGCAAACCTTCACTCCTTCTCCATCTCGAAGGCGCCGTCATTCTCTTCCTGAGCGTCTTTTTCTACTACCAGCTCCACGCCAGTTGGCTCCTCTTCGCCATCCTCTTCCTCGCTCCCGACCTCTTCATGCTTGGCTACCTTGCGAACGTACGCGTCGGCGCTGCTCTCTATAATTTCGCGCACACCCTCCTAACTCCCGCCATTCTGCTCGCCATCGCTTTCTTCGTCTCCAAGCCTCAACTCTTTCCCTTGGTCTTGATCTGGACCGCCCACATCGGCAGCGATCGTCTCTTCGGCTTCGGCCTAAAATACCGCACCCACTTCAGAGACACTCACCTCCAACACGTCTAGCGATTCTCGTGGCGCTTAACGTCCCGGCTCGCAGGAAAGTACTGGCTTGACATCGACCACCGGCGTCCCATCAATCACCTCAATCGGGCCGATTCGTATCTGTTTCTTTTCGACTTTCCGCACTGTCACTCGATGAAGCCCCAACGGATTTGGCCGGTCCGGGGATCGCGTGGCAAATACTCCAGTCAGTTTTCTTTGAGGGTCCGACCGCGGATGGACTTTCAGAACGTCCCGCCGCCCCTGGTGCAGCCAGGTCACAATGAAAAGTTCGTCTCCGGCAGAAATTCCTTCGAAACCGCGCGCCGCGAAGGAATTCGTTTCAAGCCAAGCGTCCGGCGCTCCCTCAGAACCCTGCTTCGGCGCTTCTTTGCGATTCTTGATCGTCGATCGAATGATCGCGATCGGACGCAGCTCCAGCCGTGCGCCTACCGAAGATTTCTTCCGTCTGTTTCGTCCTTCGCTCCGGCTTGTCATGCTCACTTCCTCCAAGCTTCAGCCAAGCGCTCTCTCTTCAGCACCGCCAGGAATGCCTCTACGTACGGCGTCATCTAATGTGCCCAGGAGATTCTCGTCCATGAATCAAGGTATCAGAACTCTTATCTATCCCGTGAAAGATGCTCAGCGCTCCTCGCCGTTCAGCTCTTGGGCGTCCATCCTTATGTCGAACAGCCTAACCGGGGTCGCCTTCAGGCTCGGAGACCGGGAAATTGCTTTAGACCCAATGGAGGTCTTTCCCGTTTTGGAACGCATCTCCGCCTCCCGCTCAACATCTCCTCTTCGTTTGACCATCCCTCCCTTCGCGCCTAAAATGAAATTGTCACATTTGAGCCGAATTGCTAGTACGAAGTCTCTCTAACTGTTCACTGACAACTGTCCACTGAGAACTTTTTCCCAATGTTTGAAAACCTCACAGAAAAACTGCAACGCACATTCAAGAATCTCCGCGGCCAGGGCAAGCTCACCGAAGAGCACCTCGATGCCGCGCTTGCCGAAATCCGCGAAGCCATGCTCGAAGGTGACGTCGCTCTCAGCGTCGTCGACGAACTCCTCGCCAGCATTCGCAGCAAAGCGCTCGGCAGCGAAGTCATGCTGCAACTTTCCCCCGATCAACAAGTCATCAAGCTCGTTCGTGATGAGCTCACCACTTTGCTCGGCAAACATGCCAAGCCGCTCTTTGCCTCGCGGCCTCCGTCCGTCTGGATGATGGTCGGCTTGCAAGGTTCCGGTAAAACCACCACTACTGGCAAGCTCGCGAAATGGCTCGCGCAACACGGCCACCGGCCCATCGTCGTTTCGACCGACGTCTATCGTCCTGCCGCGCGCGAACAGCTCGCGCAAGTCGCCAAATCCATTGGCGCCAATCTTTGGCCCGGAGCAGGCACGGACAAGCCGCTCGAAATTGTTCGCGGCGCGATCAAGGAAGCGAAGCTTTCCGCAAGCGATGTCGTCATCGTGGACACCGCCGGACGTCTTCACATCGACGACGACTTGATGAACGAACTCGGCTATCTGAAAAAAGAATTGCAGCCCAGCGAAATACTTTTCATTGCTGATGCGATGATTGGACAGGACGCCGTCCGCTCTGCTGGAGAATTCCACAAACGCCTCGGCCTTACCGGCGTCGTTCTCACCAAGCTCGATGGCGATGCACGCGGTGGCGCGGCACTCTCCATCAGTAAAGTCAGCGGCGCTCCCGTAAAATTTGTCGGCCTCGGTGAAAAGTACGACGCTCTCGAAGGTTTTTATCCCGAGCGCATCGTTTCGCGCATTCTCGGCATGGGCGACATCATGTCGCTCATCGAACGAGCCGAGCAGGCGGTCGACAAAAAAGCCGCAATCGAGCTCGAACGCAAACTTCGTAAATCAGAATTCACGCTCGAAGATTTTCGCGATCAATTGCGGCAGATTCGCAAAATGGGCCCACTCGATCAAATCGTGGACATGCTCCCGAAAATTGGCCCGCTACAGAATATTCCCAAAGACGCGAGCGTTGACGAAGGGAAACTGAAACAGGTCGAAGCCATTATCAACTCCATGACCAATCAGGAGCGCCTCGACCACAATGTGATCGACGGCAAACGCCGCAAGCGCATCGCGAAGGGCAGCGGCACGTCTGTGCAAGACGTCAACCAGGTCTTGAAGCAATACATGCAGATGCGCACCATGATGAAGCAGTACGGCGCCATGGCCGCCCGCGCAAAAATGAAAGGCCTGGGTAAACTTGCCGGCTTGTCCTGAGGACCCGCCGAAGTTCTTAGAATGCCGTCGCTGGCTTCATTTTGCAGGAAGAAGCAACCGCGCGGCTTTGAGGATCAACGCGCCTTGATCGAGATCAGTGCGGTTGCAAAGCAGAATCACAGTTACGTTGTCCGCCAGGTAGCGAAAGATCGCGGTCTTGAATCCCATCGTGTCGCCGTAGTGCCACATCAAGGGATGAGGGTCCTGCAAATTCAGGAACCAGCCAAAGCCGTAAGCGCTGGCGTGGCCGCGCAGGGATTCAGGAACGTCTTCGGCGAGTTTGGATTCCGCGCCGGGAGGCAATTGCGCGGGAGTGATTGCAGGAAGAAAATCTTTTTCACTCAGGAGTGTGTGATTGCGAAGGGCGTCTTCCCACTTGGATAAATCTTCCAGGTTGGAATAAATTCCGCCGTCGCCTTGCGTTGCGGAAGTGGAGCTCTGGTCAGTTTCAACGAGAGTGTTTTCCTTTTTTGAGTGACCGTACGCGCGATTTGCAACTTCGTTTTTGCCTCTCTCAAAAACCAGCGTGTGATTCATTTTCAGCGGCGCAAAAATTCGATCGTACAGAAATTCACCGAAAGAATTTCCAGAAACTTTCGCAACGATCAATCCGAGAACCACGTAGCCGGAATTGCTGTACTCCCATTTCGTCCCCGGTGCGAATTTTCCGTGCGACTCTTTTTCGAGGAGTTGCAACACTTCCGCGTCATGAATTTGCTTTTCGGGCGACCAGATGGGACCTTTTGTTTTTTCCACCTGATCCATTAAATCTTCGTAGTCCGGCAAACCAGAGGTGTGGTTCAGTAAATTACGGACGGTGATCGTTTTTCCGTACGCAGGAAATTCCGGAAAAATATTCGTGACCGACTCTTCATAGCGCAATTTTCCGTCACGAACAAGAAGCATCGCCGCTATCGCGGTGAACTGTTTTGTGAACGATGCCAGGCGGAAATTTGTGCGCGCATCTATTTTAGCTTTTGTGCGCAAATCGCGAACGCCGTAACTCTGTTCGAAAATAGTCTTGCCATCTTTCTTTACCAGCACGGCGAAACCGGGACTATCGCTGGAAGCAATTCCGGAAAACTCGTCCTCCAGTTGTCTGGAAATTTCCCTTGCCGACGACTGCGCGAAAGAAGAGGACGCAGCGATGAAGCTCAGCAGAAACAGAAAACCCCTCTGTCTCATGCGGAGGTCTTCAGAGACTTCAGGCCGCGCGGAACGAGCGGTAAATTTCGTAAGCGAATTCCGGTCGCATCGAAAATTGCGTTGCCGATTGCAGGCGCCAATCCCACGATGGGAGTTTCCCCTGCGCCAGCAGGCGGAATATCTTTTCGGTCAATCAGCACGGCTTCGATTTCCGGAATCTCGCGGAAGCGCGGTAGGCGATATTGTGCAAAGCGCGGATTCAAGATGCGGCCATTTTCAAATTCTATCGATTCAAACAGCGCGCCGCCCAGCCCCATAATGTTTGCTCCGATGATCTGATTGCGCAGGCCGTCCGGATTCACGATTGCGCCGCATTCAAACGCGCTGACGATGCGCACAACGCGAACGTCGCCGGAATTGTGATCGACGGCGATTTCCGCGCAAGTCGCGACGTATCCATTTTTTTCCACTCCGCCGCCCATTCCAAATCCCTGACCGGTTTGTAGTTTCTTTCGTGGCCACCCGAATGTTTGTGCCGCACTTTCGAAAACGGCTCGCAATCTCGCATCGGAAAGATTCTTCAGACGAAATTCCAGCGGATCAATTTGCGCCCCGTGGGCCAGCTCGTCCATGTGCGATTCGCGCGCGAAATGATTTGCCGTCGCGGCAAGTCCGCGGTAGGAACCTTGCCTTAGAGGCGAATTCACCGGATGAAACTGAATCAGTTGGTTCGCGACATCGTACGGAGTTTGGATTCCGGAAGCACCAGAATTGTAGTTGTGAAACTCCCAAGCGGTTAGTTTTCCATCGGCGGAAATTCCGCTCTTGATTTCAATTACACCTGCGGGCCGAAAATACGCCCAGGTAAATTCCTCTTCGCGCGTCCAAACAATTTTTACGGGACGGTTCGCAGCGCGCGCAAGCCGCGCGGCTTCAAGCGCTGCATCGCCGGTGTGCTTGCCTCCGTAGGCCGAACCGGTATCGGGAACAATCACGCGCACGCGATCTTTTGGAAGGTGCAGCGCGGCTGACAATTCTTCTTGAACACCGAATGGTCTTTGCGTGCCAGTCCACACGGTTAATTTTTCGTCTTTCCATTCGGCGAGTGCTGCACGCGGCTCAAGTGGGGCGTGCGCGATGTATGCGACGTTATAAGTTTGCTCCAGACGGTGCATGGCAGCGGCGAGGCCATTCACAACCGAACCCTTTTCGTGCGGCTGCTGATGTTCGGCGTCAGTTTCCGCGTTCGTTTTCAGGTAGGAATAGAGTTGGTTGCTTGAGGTCTGCGGCGTGTTTTTCCATTCGCCGTGTATGGCCGCAATTGCTTTTTCTGCCGCACGCTCGGTCGGTGCCGCGACCGCGACAAAATTCTCATCGCGAACCACGACGACTCCTGGCATCGCCTTTGCGATGGCCAAGTCGGCCGAAACGAGGGTTGCTCCAAACGAAGCTGGCCGCAAAACTTTTCCGTGCAGCAAATTTGCCGGGCGCAAATCGGGAGTGTATTGATGCTGGCCCGTGACAAACGCCCTCGCATCCACTTTAGGCACGGGTTTTCCAGCGATGGTCCATTGATCGGGCGGAGTCACTGGATCTGCATCGGGAATTTCGCGAGCCAGCAGTTTTCCCTGCGCGAGCTGCGCGTAAGTGAGCGTTGCTCCAGAGGCAGGGTTTGTAATTTTTCCGTCGTTCGCTACCAATTTGTCCGCCGGCGTTTTCCATTCGGCGGAGGCTTGTTCGAGCAGCAAGTCTCGCGCGGCGGACGCCACTCGCCGAAGCTGCGGCGACATGTAGGGCGTCGAGCGGCTGCCGAATGTGCCCATATCGAACGGTGTCAGCGCGGTGTCGCCCATCACCATGCGAATGCTCGAGAGCGGAACGCGCAATTCGTCGGCAACAGACTGGGCCAGGGTAGTGCGAGTGTTCTGGCCGACCTCGACCTTGCCGGTGAAGACGGTTACCATACCGTCGTCGTTGATATGCAGCCAGGACGAAATATCTTTTGGTTGTTCCTGATCGCGATTGCCTCGTCGTCCGCCGGATTCCTGTCCAGCCGCATTCGCGGCCACGCTGAAGATTGCGATTCCCGCGCCCATCATTTTGAAGAATTCGCGTCGTTGCAGGCTGAAGTGATGCAGCGCGTTCGACCTGATCTCGTAGCGCTCCGGCTCGAGAACAAATTTTGCCGGTGCGGCGGTCATTGTCCGCTTCCTTTAGGACCAGTTCCCTGAGGCGTGCTTCGATGCATCGCTCTGGCCGCCTGCTCGACGGCCGCCACGATTCGCGGATGCGTTCCGCAACGGCAGATATTTCCTTGCAAGGCTTGCACAATTTCCGTGGTGCTGGGATTGGGATTTCTCTGCAGCAGGGCTACACTGCTCACGATCATTCCGGAAGTGCAATACGCGCACTGAAACGCGCCTTGATCGAGAAATGCCTGCTGCACGGGATGCAGTTGGCCGTCGTGTTCGAAACCCTCGATGGTGACGATTGATTTTCCCGCAGCGTCATTCACGGAAAGTTGGCAGGATCGTCGCGGCGCGCCATTCAGCAGGATGGTGCAAGCGCCACACTGGCCTTCGCCGCAGCCGTACTTGGTTCCGGTCAGGCCAAGCTCTTCGCGCAGCGCAAACAGTAGGGAGGTTTCGGGTTCGGATGCAAAAGCTCGGCTCTTTCCGTTGACTTGTGTGTGGATGGGCCCTGCCATCTGATCCTCGAATCGCCGCGCATCCTGTCCGCTTGGTGTATGCAGCATCAGTTTGCCCTCTGGCGAAAGCGAAGACAAGAGCGGGGGCTGGCTATGGGCCAGTTTGCGGTAACCGCGTTTGAATCAGGAGTTGACCCCACTGACTGACGTCTGGCAATTACGCGCGTGAAGATAATTCTTATCCTGTTTGTGAATCCCAAACTAGAACGTCGCTGCGATCTTTGAGATTTGGTTGGGTCGCTGCCGACTACTTCTGCAACTTGTCCAGGGCGTGCCGCGGGGCTTCAGTACTAGGAGAGAGCCGAATCGGAATATTTCGTGAACGATGTATTATGACGTCCGTGGGATCCCTATGGACTTACGCCTAAACAGACAGACAGCGGTAATTACGGGCTCGGGAAGCGCCGAAGGAATTGGTTTCGCTATCGCGCGGAGACTGCATTCTGCGGGAGTGCGCGTGGTAATTACTTCCACGACGGATCGCGTTCATTCCCGCGCCTGCGAACTCAACGCCGGCGGCGAGGGAGTTCTTTCCTTCATTGCCGATCTCACCGTCGAAGCCGAGGTGCAGAAATTTGTCGATTCAGTGCTCTCGCGGGCAGGCCGTATCGACATCCTGGTGAACAATGCCGGCATGGCGCAGACAGGGCGACCAACGGATAGTAAGCCACTGATCGGGACCTCGTTCGCGGAGTGGCAAAACCAGATTGCGATTACGTTGCACACCGCCTTCCACATGACCCGCGCGGTGTTACCCGGAATGACGCAGCAAAAGTACGGCCGGATTGTGAATGTTACGTCGGTGACGGGACCGCTTTCGAGCAACCCGGGTGACGCGGCGTATGGAGCGGCGAAGGCGGCCATGGATGGGATGATGCGCGGCGTTGCCATCGAGACGGCTGGCGATGGAATCACGATCAATGGCGTCGCTCCCGGCTGGATCGCAACGGCGTCCTCGACGAAGTCCGAAAAAATCGCAGGGCTTCATACACCGCTCGGCCGCGCCGGCACGCCGGACGAAGTGGCTGCCGCGGTATGTTTCCTCGCTTCGCCCGAGGCTTCCTACATTACTGGACAAGTCTTGGTGGTCGATGGAGGCAACATCCTTCAGGAGAACAAGGGCGGTTGAAGCGAATGTTCTATCTCGTCATCCGGCACAGTTCTCGGAGATGGCATCCGAAGCTGCGTGGTTCGGCCCGAATCAGTTGGCGATCTTTTTCCCATTTTTCCGAGTGAATCGTTGCTTCGATGGCTTTTGAGACGTACTCAGGCCCCCTTATCGAGCGCCAGCCGCCAGCTCCTCAATAGTGGTAATCGAAAATCTATAATTCGCATGGAGGCCTCTGCACCGGCAAGATGTGGAGCAAGGCTTCCAATCGCGCACTAGGCTGCCCGAAGCCAGTACCTTTGCATAGGCCCGCGTCCGCCGCAACCACGGGCAGCCACGTTCAAGCAGCTCCGCCCGATAAAGCTCTAACGCTAATCAGGCCTGCTTTCGATAAGGTAGGCGATATGGTGATCGCATCTGAGGATTCGTTCCAGGAGACGGATGGCCTCGATACTTAACTGATGTGTTAGATTCCTGAATACATCTCTACCTGTTCGTTCGGCCAGTTCGCAATTCTAGTCCTCAGTACAGTTGACGCCATTCCTGCATGGCTTTAATTCTGGAGTTGGCGCAACTCGCGCCTCCGTAATTTTAGCGTCAATCGAAGGACGACTTGCGCTATGAACTTTATTAGAAAGTGGCGGCACAGGCCCGAAAAGGACCAGGAACAACTTCTGGTGCGCCTCTGGACGATGAATAGCATGAACGCTGATGCGGACGGCCAACTCACACGTCCGGCCTCCAAGTTGGCGTTTGACGCCACGGCGGAGCTGAAACCAAGCTTCAAATATCTGACGGGCTCGGAAATAGAAAAGACGGTTGCCGAAGCGGCTTACAACAATCAGATCGCGCACAATTTCAGAAAACACATGAAAGACGGCCGGCGCGACGAATAGCAGCGAGACTGTGAACGACTTGGAATTGAGATGCGGCGCCACAACTGCGTTGGGTAGCAAAGTCGTAGCTTTCTGCGGGGGAACAGAAACTGAGCGAAGGGCCCTCCGCGCAGGGCAAGTAGGGTGTTTCCATGTCAGATGACAGGTCAATTGATCGATGGCTGTTTAAAGAGTATTTCCTCATTCCACAAGCGGAACGGCCCATGGTCGGAAGCAACGAATGGTTCCGGTGGCTCGAGGAGTTTCAACGGCGTCACGCGGTCGATGGATCAAGCCTGACCCAGCCGCTGGCGAAACGAGCATGCCAGGTACTTTGGAATTCGAGATGATGGGTGCCTAAGGGTTGAGATCTTGGGGCAACGCTCACCCTGACAAATCTTTCTCGCACACTACGCTCTAGTTGCCGACAAGCACAAGGGCTTCAACGAAAGAGAAGCGGAGCAAACTCCGTGAGGTTGCGGCGCCAGACCATCCAGGTGTGGGCGCCGGGAGTTTCGATGTCCGCGTGCTTGATGCCTTTGGATGCGAGCCAGTTGCGGAAATTTCGATTGAGTTCGATGAGATGATCGTCGGTGCCGCAAGCAATCCAGAGCAAGCGGATTTGTTGATTGGACTTGGAGTCCAGCGTTGGGAAGTCTTTGTCGAACTCCGGGGAGATGCCGCCCGAGCTAAACGCACCGACCCAGGCGAAGTGATTCAACGTATTCAGGCCAGTGAGCAAAGATTCAGAGCCGCCCATCGAGAGGCCGGCGATAGCGCGAGCGTTGCGGTCTTTTTTGACGAGATAAGCCGATTCGACTTGTGGAATTACTTCGGTCAGCAGGGCTTCGCGAAATTTGTCGAAGTTTCTTTGCGTGATGACGGGATCGTGGAAGACACCGGAATGGGGCTCGAGAACCTTTGGCTCGCCGTAGCCGAGCGGCATGACAATCAGCATCGGCTTGGCTTTGCCCTGCGCGATCAGATTGTCGAGAATCACGTTCGCGCGGCCGACAGCGGTCCACGCGCTCGCGTCGTCACTGAATCCGTGCAGCAAATAGAAGACGGGATACGTTTGATTGCCGCGCGGGTCGTAGCCAGGCGGGGTGTATACGAAAAAGCCGCGATCGTCGCCTACGACGCCAGATTTGTAGAAATGGTGATGAATTTCGCCATGAGGGACTGCGCCGGTCTCCCAGGAAAGAGATGCAGGTCCGGGGACATGCATTTCGCTGGCGCGATAGAGAAAGTTCGGTTTAGTTGAGTGATTCGAGGGATCGAAGAGGCCGACACCGTCGGCGGTGAACGTGTAGCCGTAATAATCCGGCGCAAGTGGATCGGTGGTGACGCTCCATACGCCCTGGTCATCTTTTTGCATGGGCAAGGGCTTGCTGGAACCTTCGATGGAGACGGCAACTTCTTTTACGTTGGGTGCGCGGAAGCGGAACGTCACGCTGCGGTCGGCATGGACCTCGGGAGAAACCACTGGCGGAGGTTGCGTTTGCGATCTTGTATTCTGCGATGAGGCCGTTAAGGTCAGAAACAGGATTGCGAGAGTAAGAGGCGTTCGTTTCATGGTTCACCCTGCGCCGCTTTGGTGTGGAATCCTTGAAGTCCGAGCGGTTGCGCCGAGGCATGTTACATCATTCTGTGTTCGGTGGAGCAAACTGGCAATTGGGCTTCGCAGCTGGAGAAATCGAGGGCTTAGTGTCCAGCTTTCATCTCGCAGTAACAAATTCTCCTACACACTAGCAGTTCCCTAAGAGCGTTTCTGGAAGCTGACCATGCCACGCATTTTACTTGATGACCCGCGTTACTACTTGAACCGCCATGTGCAATGGCTTGACTTCAACCGGCGAGTGCTGGAAGAAGCGCGCGATCCAGGAAACCCACTGCTGGAACGAGTGAAATTCCTGGCGATTACTGCGAATAATCTCGATGAATTTGTGGAAGTGCGTGTTTCGAGTTTTCTGCAGCGAATCGAGCACGGTTCGACAGAACACAGCCCGGATGGCCTTTCGACGGAAGAAGAATTGGCGCTGGTCACGCGCGAAATGCACACCCTGGTCCGCGACCAGTACAAATGTTTGAACGACGAGTTGTTGCCGCAGCTGGCAAAGGAGTCGATACGCGTGCTGCGGTTTTCTGAACTTGACGCAAAGGCAGAGCAGTTTGCAAAGAATTTCTACAATCGGCGCGTGGCGCCGATGCTTACGCCGGTGACGGTCGATCCTTCGCACCCATTTCCGCATGTGTTGAACAAAGCGCTGTGCATTTCGTTTTTGTTGCGGCGGCGACGCGGCGGAAATGGCAAAGCGTATTTTGGAGTGGTCACGGTTCCACGCGCCCTGCCTCGTCTCCTGTGCGTTCCCGCGCCGGGCAATGCGATTCATTACGTCCCGCTGCAGGAGATAATCTCGGCGTATGCGCCGAAACTTTATCGTGGTTACGAAATTCTGGCATCCGCGGCGTTTCGCATCACCCGCAACAGCAATCTTTATCTGGAGGAAGAAGAAGCGCGCAATCTGATGGATGCCATCGACTCCCAGGTGGCGCTGCGACGGAAGGGCTGGGCGGTACGGCTGGAAATTGAAACCGGCGCGCACGCGGAGATTGTGGAACGCCTGGTGACGACATTCGAACTCGATGAGTCGCTGGTCTTTCGTGTTTCGGGCATGGTGAATTTGCAGAGGCTGTTTCATTTGTATGAAGAGACGCCGCGGCCGGCGCTGAAATATCCGCCGTTCGCAGCGAAGCAAGTGCATATTGGCCACGATGCCGATTCGCTTTTTGCGGCGCTTCGCCAGCAGGATGTTCTGCTTCACCATCCTTACGAGTCCTACGATGCCGTGGTGAATTTTCTTGAAACTGCGGCGCACGACCCGCATGTTCTCTCAATGAAGCAGACGCTGTACCGCACCAATACGGATTCGCCGATTGCGCGCGCGCTGCTGGAGGCGGCATCGAAAAAAGAAGTTACCGTGGTGGTGGAACTGAAAGCCAGCTTCGACGAAGCTTCGAACATTCGCTGGGCGCGAAGCCTTGAAGACGCGGGTGTGCAAGTCTTCCATGGGCTGGTGGGGCTTAAAACGCACGCCAAGCTCGCTCTTGTGGTGCGGCAAGATCCAGACGGGAAAATCCGGCGTTATGCGCATCTCGGCACTGGAAACTACAATCCGTCGACGGCACGCTACTACACCGATTTCAGTTTGTTGACTTGTGATGAAGCGATCACGGCCTCAGTGAACGACGTTTTCAATTTCTTGACGGCGTATGCCGAGCAGCCGAACTACAAGCCGCTATTCGTTGCGCCGCGCGACCTTGCAAAAAACTGTATTGCGTTGATCGATCGCGAAGCTCGCAACGCAAAGCGCGGCCGCCAGGCGCGGATCATCGTGAAGGTGAATGCGTTGGTCGATCCTCCGGTGATTCAGGCGCTTTATCGCGCATCGCAGGCTGGAGTGGAAATCGACCTGATCGTGCGCGGCCAGAGCGCCTTGCTTCCTGGATTGCGTGGTATCAGCAGCCGGATTCGGGTACGCAGCATCGTAGGGCGCTTTCTCGAGCACAGCCGGATTTTTTACTTTGAAAACGCCGGCGATCCGGAAATCTATCT
>Ga0070707_100004049_pt1 | contig 13781 bp, 12 predicted proteins | sample KBSK5502metaG_FD_65468 | JGI IMG/M metagenome (GOLD analysis project Ga0070707, IMG submission 65468) | Corn, switchgrass and miscanthus rhizosphere microbial communities from Kellogg Biological Station, Michigan, USA - KBS K5-50-2 metaG | ecosystem: Host-associated > Plants > Roots >... | reverse complement strand
TCCATCGAGTCGTCGATCGAGAGGATGAAGCACGCCGAGCACTGCGGCTTCTCCTCGAAGCCGACGTTGAACCAGACGGGCGAGTTGAAGGCGGCGAGCTGGTTGACGAGGATGAACTTGAGCTCCGCCTCGAAGGTCTCGGCCTCGTCCTCGGTCGCGAAGTAGCCGCCGTCGCGGCCCCAGCCGGCGATCGTGTCGACGACACGTCGGATCATCTGCTTGACGCTCGACTCGCGCTCGGGCGAGGACATGCGGCCGCGGAAGTACTTCTGCGCGACGATGTTCGTCGCCGTCTGGCTCCAGAACTTCGGGAACTCGACGCCCTTCTGCTCGAAAGTCGGCTTGTCCTTGCCGGCGATGAAGGCATCGCGCAGCTCCCATTCGAGCTCCTCGAACGGATCGCGGCCGGGGATCGTGAAGTAGCGCTTGACGGCCGCTCCTGCGGTCTTGTCAGCGACGGTGTTTACGTACTCCTCGGTCGCCACTGCTGCGTTCTGGGTGCCTTCTGCCGACGCCATCTTCCCCTCCTAAGGTTAGTTGCCGAACGCTGTCTGCCAGTGGTTCGCGTGGCGGTCGAGCGGACCGATTAATTTAGGCCGACGGTCGGACGGATCGAGACTACGAACGGTCCGCCTGCGGCGCCGGTCGCGCCCGCGGGAAGCGGGTCCTCAGGCGCTGAATCAACGGGGGCGAAGCGGCCGTGACTAGCGCTGCAAGCGTGACCGCGGCCAGGATCAGCAGGGGCAGCGGGAGCGTGCGCGAGCTGGCGGGGATCGACTCCGGCGTACCGGCAGCCGGGACGGCGAGCTTCGCGCGTCGCAGCGCCTCCTTCGCGCTCAACTTGCCGCCGGGGCCGCTTGTGCCGCTGGGCCCGCCGCTGCCGTTGGGCCCGTTCTGGGTCGGTCCGGAGCCGATCAGCGCAGCGGTGATGTCGTCCAGGATCGACGAGTAGTCCGCGAGATCCGGCGGCACGTTGCGGTAGGCCTGGCGCAGGCAATGCGGCGAGTAGTTGCCGTTGATCTGACCGTCTGCCGTCCAGTCGCTGATCACGCGCTTCCAGCACGGAGTTCCCGCATGGGCGACGGAGGGGCTCGCGGCGAGGAGAGAGACGGCGGCGGCGAGCGCGGCGAGTAGCAGGCGCGGCATCGTGGAAGTCTGGCGAACGGGAGTTAGCCGTTTGTTAGGACGGTCAAACCGGGCAAATGTTTCGATAGCCTCGGCCTCGATGCGCACCGCCCTCGAGCGCCGGGCGACGAGGCTCGACGGTTCGACGCGGCCCGGCGCGCTGCTCGCTCCGCTGCCGCTGCTCGCCGGGGTCTCAGCCGCCCTGGTCGCCGCGGCCGTGCTCTTCAGCAAGGGCTCCGCGGACGACCCGTTGATCTGGATCGGCGGGCTCGCGATCGCCTTCGCCGCGGCCGCGGCGGTCTCGGCGGCCGTCGGCTCTCTGGCAGTGCCGGAGGTGTCCACGTTGGGCCTGGCGACTGTCGGCTGTTTCGCGGGCCTCGTCGTCTGGCAGGGGCTCTCGGTGCTCTGGTCGATCGAGGCCGACCGAACCTGGAACTACGTCAACCGCTCGCTCGTCTATCTCGCGTTCCTAGTGCTGGGGCTGGCGGTGGGGACGATGAGGCGGGCGCCGCGGTTTGCGGCCGGATGGCTCGCGGTTGTGACGGCGGCGGCGATCGGCTGGGCGCTCGCGACGAAGATCTTTCCCGGGCTCTCCGCCGAGACCGAGCGGGTGGCGCGCCTGAACAGCCCGATCGGTTACTGGAACGTGCTCGCGCTGCTGACCGTGTTCGCGCTGCCCCTGGGGTTATGGATCGTGGCGCCGCGCTCCCGGCCGGCTTGGCTGCGCGCGATCGCGGTCGTCTATCTCTATGCGGCGCTCGTAACGCTGGTGCTGACGTTCTCACGCGGCGGTGTCGCGGTCGGGATCGCGGCGGCTGCGTTGTGGATTGCGATCGCGCGGCCACGGCTCGAGAGCGCGGCTGCGCTTGCAATTGCGGTCGTGCCGACGCTCGCTGTGTGCGGTTGGGCTTTCTCGCGCCCCGGGCTGACGAAGGACGGGCAGCCGCGCTCGCTGCAGGTGCACGATGGCCGCTGGTTTGCGCTCGCGCTCGTCCTCGGCGGGATCGCTGCGTTCGCGGCCGCATTCTTCACAGCTCGCTACGAGAGCCGGCGCCCCTTGACCGAGCGGTGGCGGCTGCGACTCGGCCGTGCGGCCGTGCTCGCTGTCGCCGTTGCTGCGGTGGTGGGCGCCGGCGCCCTGTTGGCCGCAGGGATCACGCCGTCTCGGGTGCTGCACAAGTTCAACGAGCCGACTCCGACATCTGCGGGGCAGGGGGCGAACAACCTGACGAACCTCTCTTCGAGCAGCCGCTGGAACTGGTGGCAGGAGGCGTGGACGTCGTGGCGCGCGCACCCGGTGCTAGGTACCGGGGCCGGCACGTTCGACCTCACGCACCGAAAGCTGCGCGTGGACGGGACGGTCGCGACCGAGCCGCACAACCTACCGCTGCAGTTCCTCACTGAGACCGGGATTTTCGGCTTCGTCCTTTTCCTCGGAATCGCGTTGGCCGGGGCGGGGGCGCTCGTCGAGACGCTGCGCCGGCTCGAGGGAGAGGACCGGCTCGCGGCGGCGGCGCTCGTGGTAGCGCTCTTCGCCTACGTCGTCCACGGGGTCGTCGACTTCGACTGGGACTTCGTCGCCGTGACGGCGCCCGCGGTCGGGGTTCTCGGGGTGCTGCTCGCGGCTGGACGGCCGGCGCGCGTCCGGCTGGGAGCGCGGCGGGGGGTGCTCGCGGTCGCAGCCGGCGCGTTCGCGGCCGCGGCTGTGTATTCGCTCGCGTCGCCCTGGCTTGCGGCGCGTCGCGTCGACGATGCCTATGCGGCCTTGAGCCGCGGTGACGCCGGCGCCGCGGTGACCGATGCGCGAAGCGCGCACGATCTCAATCCCGTCTCGGTCGACGCGCTCCTGGCGTGGGGCGTGGCGGAAGCCGCGCGTGGGGACGTCGCCGCCGCCGGCCGGGTCTATACGAAGGCGATCTCGATCCAACCGGACAACTGGCGGCCGTGGTACTTCCGGGCCCGGCTGCTCGAGAAGATCGCCGGGCCGAAGGTGGCGCTCTTTGACGCCCGGCAGGCCGCGGCCCGCGATCCGCGCGGCCTCGCCGGCGCCTACGCGGCGTCGCTGGCTACGGCGCCGTAGCGCGCAGCCAGGTCTGTGTCCAGAAGAGGCCGAGCGCGCGATAGACGAGCGGCTCGGCGACATGCGCGGCGATCTCGCGCGGGCTGTTTGCGAACAGGCGCTTGCGGTTGTTGTGGAAGCGGGTGATCTCGCTGAAGCCGGCCTCTTTGAGGAGCCGCTTGAGGCGGCGCGGCGAGTAGCCCATCTCGGTGACGCCGTACTCGTCGCTGGCATCGCGGCCCTGGAAGCGGTGCTTCCAGTTCGGTTCGACGAGCAGGAGGCGGCCGCCGGGTCGGAGCGCTTTGCGGGCGGTCGCGAGCACGAGGTCTGCCCGGCGGCTGTGGTGGAGGGCGTCGTAGAGGAGGGCCGCGTCGAAGCGGCGGCCGAGGTCGAGGCTCTCCATGTCGGCCACGTCGAACTTGGCGTCGGTTCCGTCCTGCTCGGCGAGCTCGCGGGCGATCGCGATCATCTCGGGCGAGATGTCGTAGCCGTGCGCGTCGAGTCCGTGACGCGCGGCGAAGCGGGTCATCCAGCCGGAGCCGCAGCCGAGCTCGACCAGGCTCATGCCGGCGTGCAGGTCGAGGATCTGAAGGACGTGGCCGAAGTCGATCAGCAGCCGCGAAGTCATCCGCGGGTCGTGGTGGAAGGGCTTGTTCCTGAGCCAGGCGCGCCCCTCGTCGCCGATCGCGGTCGGGTAGTCGATCTCAGCTTGCTTGGGATCGGTCAACGGGACCGATCATGCACGTAGCGTCGGCGGCTCGTGGCGACTGAGCGGTTTGGTGTAGACGCGCGCGCGGCGCGCGTCTACAGACCTAGACTCCGAAAGCCGCCCCACAGTCTCGACCCGAACAACCCAAGTAACAGACTGTTACAAGAGTATTTCGGTCCGAATACGTTGCGCTTCCGTTGTGAAGTGACAACGAGACTGGGCTCGTGCTTGTGGCCGCTTGGCCATCACGGATCTTGACGACCTGCGGGCCGCGGATTGACGAGCGGCTCGTCGCGGCGATTGCAAGGATCGACGATCCAACGCTGCCGATCGCCGAGACGAACCGCCGGCTCGGCGTGGTTGCGGAGGGTCTCGGCCTGATCCGGCCGAGCTACCAGCAGGTCCGAGTCATCGTCCACGAGCTTCGCTCGCAGAAGCGACCGTCGAGGCTCGGGGAGACTCTGCTGGAGATTGCGTACGGCATGCGCACACGGGGTCAGATACTCCGCGTGCTTGAGGGATCGTAAGTTCGGGCCGTGTCTTACTTCGTGACAGACTGTTACTAGGAGGCTCCGAGCACGACCACCAGTTGCGCTCGCCGGAGGCTGCTCGGCTGCAGGCCGTCGAGGGCGGTGACGACGCTGATGCCGGTGTCGCGGGCGAGGCGATGAGCTTCGGCGGCAAAGCCTGGGCGGTACATGACGAGGGTCGGGCCAACACTCGATCGCGGCGCGTTACCGACTGCGCCGATCTTGTACCCGCGCGCGCGAATCGCCGACGCCTCCGCTGCGGCGGCGCCGGCCTGGCCGTTTCCATTGAGGACGACGACGCGTGTCTTCCCGCGCGGCAGCACCGCGTGACGCGCCGGCTTCTGCACCGTCGCAGTCGAGCTGGGCGTCAGCGCGGCGCGGGCGCCGTGCCTCGCGACCGAATGGCCGAGTACGACCGTGCCGGCGACGATCAACAGGAGGAGCTCGATCGCTGCCACGCCGCCTGCGACCATCGCGGCGGTGCGCCAGGGTCGGACGGCCTCGAACGGGACTGCGTGCTCCACGGGAGCGTCGAGTTCGCTACCCGGCTTCGGCCTCCTGCAAGCTTTGCCACGTCAGCCGCAGACCGTCTTCGAGCGACTGCTCGGCCCGCCAGCCGAGCTCACGCGCGGCCAGCGCAGGGTCGATGACGCTGCGCCCGATGTCGCCGGGCCGCGCCTCCCCGTACGCAGGCTCGTGATCGATGCCGGTCACCCGCCTGCAGACCGCGTGCAGCTCGTTGACCGAGGTCTCGACCCCGGTGCCGATGTTGTAGACGCCGCCGGCATGCTCGGCCGCCGCCAGCACGCCGCGAACGACGTCGCCGACGTAGATGAAGTCGCGCCTCTGCTCGCCGTCGCCGAAGATCGTCGTCTCCTCGCCGGCAGCAAGCCTTTCGAGGAAGATCGCGATCACGCCGCCCTCGAGGCTCGCCTCCTGCCGCGGCCCGTAGACGTTCGCGAACCGGAGCGAGACGTGCTGGGTCCCGAAGAGCCGGTTCCAGCCGGCGACGTACTCCTCGCCCGCCAGCTTCGAGATCCCGTACGGCGAGATCGGACGGCGGGGCGCATCCTCCGCCGCCGGCCCGTCGCACTCGCCGTAGATCGCGCCTCCGGTCGAGCTAAAGACGACGTGCGTCCCGTGCGCGCGAGCGGCCTCGAGCACGCGCAGCGTCCCGAGCACGTTGACCTCGGCGTCGTAGTCGGGCCGCTCGACCGAGGTGCCGACGTCGGCCTGGGCGGCCAGGTGAACGCAGAGCTCCGGCCGCACCGAGTCGAAGAGCGCCGAGTCGTCCCAGCGGATGTCGCCCAGGTGCAGCTCGGCCCCGGCCGGAACCTTCTCGCGGCTCCCCGTTGCGAGCGAGTCGAGCACGTGTACCTCGTCGCCGCGCGCCACCAGCGCCTCTGCGACATGCGAGCCGATGAAGCCCGCCCCGCCTGTCACGATCGCCCGCAATGCTCCGTATCCTAGGTCGCAGATGTTCATCACGTTCGAGGGCCTCGACGGCTCGGGGAAGTCGACGCAGACCGAGCTGCTCGCCGAGGCGCTTCGGGAGACCGGCCGGGACGTGGTGACGACGCGTGAGCCCGGGGGGACACCGCTCGGCGAGTGGGTGCGCGAGCTGCTCCTGAGCGGGAACGGGATCTCGCCCTGGGCCGAGGCGGCGCTGTTCGCGGCGGCGCGCGCGGAGCTCGTCGAAGAAGTGATCGGACCCGCGCTCGAGCGCGGCGCCATCGTCATCTGTGACCGCTACCTCGACTCCTCGCTGGCCTATCAGGGTGTCGCGCGGGGCCTCGGTGTCGAGCGCGTGCTCCAGCTGAACCTGCCGGCGATCGGCGAGCGTCTGCCCGATCGCACCTTCCTGCTCGAGATCGATCCCGACGAGTCGGCGCGCCGCGTCGGCCAGAACGGCGACCGGATCGAGCGAGAGGACGAGCGGTTCCGCCGGCAGGTCGCCGACGCTTATCGTCTGCTGGCGGAAACGTTCCCGCAGCGGATCGAGGCGGTCGACGGAAGCCGGCCGCCCGCAGACATCGCCAAGGAGATCTTTGGACGCGTTCGAGAAAGTCTCTGAGCAACCCGAGGCCAAGCGCCTGCTTCGTGCGGCGCTCGACGACGCTCTCGCGCACGCGTACCTGTTCCACGGGCCGGCTGGCGTCGGGAAGCGGGCGATGGCGACGGCGTTTGCGGCCGAGCTGCTCGATGATGCCCCACGCGTCGAGCGAGGCTCGCATCCTGACCTCTACGTACTCGAGCCGCTCGGAGACCAGATCCGGATCGACGCGATCCGCGAGCTCAGGCACGACCTGCACATGCGGCCATTCGAGGCCGACCGCCGCGTCTACCTGATCTTCGGCGCGCACGCGATGAACGAGGAGGCGGCGGATGCGCTGCTGAAGGATCTCGAGGAGCCCCCCGCCTACGCCGTGATCGTCCTCGTCGCCGACGAGCTGGGCTCGTTGCCGGAGACGATCCGCTCACGGTGCCAGCCGGTCCCTTTCCGGAGGCTGTCCGAGCGCACGGTCCGGGAGGCAATCCTGGCCCAGGCGCCTGAGCTGCCGGCCGACGAGGCGACCGCGATTGCGCGGGTCGCGGCAGGCCGGCTCGACCGCGCGGCACTTCTGCTCGACGACGCGGCCGCAAAGCGCCGGGCAGAGCGGTTGCAGCTCGCGCGCTCGGTCTACCTCGCGCCCGAGTTCGCCGCGTCAGCGGCGGCCGAGTGCGTCGTCGCGGGCTCGCGGGCGCGGGCGAAGCAGGCGCGGGAGGCTGCCGAGGCCGGCCTCGAAGGCCTCGAGCTGACCGAGCGGGAGACCGAGCAGCGGCTGCGCCGTGCCGCCCGCGGCGCCGAGCGGGAGGAGCTGCTTGCTGCGTTGGAGGAGCTCGCGGCGTGGTACCGGGACCTCGTCGCCTTTGCGGCTGGAGCGGAGACCGCCGTTCACTGCGATCACGCCGACGAGCTACGCGAGGACGCCTCGGTTGAGCGGCTCGCCGGCGCCGAGGAGGCGGCTGAGCTCGCCCGCGAGGCCTGGCGCAACTTCGCCGAGTTCAACGTCAACGCGCCGCTTGCCCTGGAGGCGTTCTTCGTTCGGCTGCGCCGGTCGTTCGCCGTCGCGTGGGCCGGCGCTTGAACCTTCGAACATCGGAGGTTGTGACTCGGTCGGAAGGCAGCTAGGCTCACGCCGTCCCAGTGCTGCAATCGAGGTCTCTCAGCTCGCGCCCATGGCTGATCGCCGTCGCCGGCTTGATCCTGACGGCGGCAGTTACCGCGCCGTTTTTCTTCGTCACCCGGCTCGTCGAGCAACTCGCGGTTGCGGCAGGGGTCGCACTCGCAGCGGCGGTCGCGGCGGGTTTGCTTGCGAGGCAGCTTCAGCGCTGGGAGCGGGACCGCCTGAGCAAGCAGAGTCGCGCGGAGGAGGAGGTCGCTGAAGCCGACCGCAAGTACGGAGACCTGATCGACGGCCTCCCCCTCGTGACCTGGGTCTACGGAGTCGGCGATCGCAACGACTCGCGTACCGTCAGCCCACAGATCGAGACGACGCTTGGTTACGCGAAGAAGGACTGGGATGGCGAGTTGCTGGCGAGGATCCTCCATCCGGACGATCGCGACCGCGTGCTCGAGGAAATCGCGAGTGCCGCGGAGAGCGGCGGCCCCCTCGAGAGCGAGTACCGGGTACTTGCGCGGAACGGTGAGGTCGTCTGGCTCCGCGAGCACGCCCGGACCGTTTCCACACGAGACGGACGCCCGCTCTTCGGGGTGAGCTTCCTCGTCGACATCGGTGAAAGCAAGCGCGCCGAGGACGAATGCGATCGCCTGCTCGCCGCCGAGCGCGCCGCGGCGTCCGAGACGGTCGAACGGCAAGGCCGGCTCGACCTGCTGCGCGAGGTCGCCGGCGTAACAGCTTCGCCCGATTACAAGGCCGCGATCGAGCGAGTCGCGGAATTGGTCGTCCGAGACTTCGGCGACTGGTGCCTGATCGACCTGGCTGAAGAAGGCTCGCCACTGGAGCGCCTTGCCGTTGCCCGGGCCGAGCCGCGGGCTACGGAGACCGACGGCGCGCCCCGGCAGGAGCCGGACGACGCCGTGCGCTCGGTCGTCGCCAGCGGGAACCCGCAGATCGTCCCTTCGCTCGGCAAGCACTCCAACGGCCAGGAGCCGGGCCACTTCCTCGGTGGTATCAACCCGAGCTCCGTGATCTGCGTTCCTCTTCGCGCGCGTGAGCGCTCGATCGGCGCAATCACGGTCGCTCGCGCCGAGCGCGGGCAGGCATACGGAGCCGACGACCTCGCGCTCGTTCAAGACATCGCCGGGCGGATCGCGCTCGCCGTCGATCGCGCGCGGTTGTACGCAGAGGTCGAGCAGCGAGCGGACGCCGCGCGTGTTCTCGCTCACGTCGCCGACGGAATCCTGCTTCTCGACCGGAGCGGCATCGTGCGCCTCTGGAACCCGGCAGCCGAGGGGATCACCGCCATCCGCGCCGCGGACATCGTCGGGCGTTCGGCCGCCGACGCGATCCCGGGCTGGCACGAATCGGTCGAGTCGGTTCCGATCACGGCCACGCCGGATCCGGGACACCCTGAGGTTGTGATCCCGCTCGAGACCGAGCGAGGCGAGCGTTGGATCGCGATCGCCGGCGTCCAGTTCTTCGGCGGGACTGTCTACGCCTTCCGCGACCTGACCGACGTCCGCAGGCTCGAGGAGCTCAAGGCGAGTTTCATCGCGACCGCGTCGCACGAGCTGCGAACGCCCCTCGCTGCGGTCTACGGTGCGGCTCAGACCCTGCTCCGTCACGATTTCGCCCTCGACGAGGGCGGCCGCGACCGGTTCGTCTCGTTGATCGCGGACGAGTCCGAGCGCCTCGGCCGGATCGTCAACGAGATCCTGCTCGCCAGCCAGCTCGACGCCGGCCGGCTCGACCTCGAGGCCGAGCCCTTCGACGCGTCGGAGCTCGTAGAGCGCGTCGTCGAGGCCACCCGCGCGTATGCGCCGCCGGGCGTTCACGTCGAGGGCCGTGTAGCCGACGACGTGCCGCTGGTCGAGGCTGATCGCGACAAGGTGAGGCAGGTCCTCGTGAACCTCGTCGAGAACGCGATCAAGTACTCACCCGACGGCGGCCGGGTTGAGATCGGGGTCGAGTCGCAGGAGGAGAACGTGCTCTTCCACGTTCGAGACCAGGGCCTCGGGATTCCCTCCGACGAGCAAAGCCGCGTCTTCGAGAAGTTCTACCGCGTCGATCCGCACATGACCCGCGGCGTCGGCGGCACGGGCCTTGGGCTCTACATCTGCAACGAGCTCGTCAGCCGGATGGGCGGGCACATCTGGCTCGAGTCCAAGGCAGGCGAGGGATCGACCTTCCTGTTCGAGCTCCCGGCGGCGACCTCGATCGCGGCCACGCGGCCGGCAGAAGTCGGGACGCGCTCGGAGAACTGAGTTCCCGAGCGGCTACAGTGGGTCGCTTGCCGACGTAGCTCAGCTGGTAGAGCACTTCACTCGTAATGAAGGGGTCCCCGGTTCGAGTCCGGGCGTCGGCTTCCTCGAAGGCCCTGCAAAACGGCATCATCGAGTTTTCGCCAAGGTGTGCGCGGAGCCGGGGTGACAACGAAGGTGACAACGTGAGAACCTTCGCGACTTGGCTGAAGTCCTGCATGAGAGCGAGCCAAGAAGCTCGCCGAAGAAAACGGGTGGACCGAGACGCAAGGGGGAGCGCACAACGTCAAGAGAAGCCGGGGTATCGGCCAGTCACCTTGCCTCACCAGCTCTATAGGAGTCAGGACTCTCAAGTCACCACACCCGTGAAACCCGTGAAGGTGACTCAGCGCTCCGAGTCAGCCGGGGTACTCGCTCGGTCCGAAGGGAAGGCAACGCCCGAGGCGTGACCTCCTGGCGGAGGAGCACTGTGGCTCCTGAGGGAAGAGAGAAGATCGGCGGCGACTTTGCTGCGCGTCCGCGCCTTCGCCCCGGACGCCACCCCTCGAGCGTAGCACTGAGTTTCGATCGTTACGAGCGTCGAGTCCGGGGTCGTGCCGCGAGGGCCGCAAAGTCCGGGCAATTCGGCAGCGGCATTGTCTCGGCGGGCGAGTGTCGCATGGACTACCACTAGTAACCGGCGTATCTTTCTTTAAGAGCCGAGAGATTCCCCGACTGACGGCAGGCGCGCTTTTGGGAGAGGGGGCTGCGTCTGGGGTCGCTCGGCTCTAATCCGGCTCGCGTTCGCGAGGGTTCGATTGGCGATCCCTCGGGAACACCCGACTCCAGATGCCTGAGGGCACGACCGAGACCGAAGTGCTTGCACAGGAGCTAGAGCGCGTCGGGCACAAGATCGAATCGCTGGAGGCGCGGGTTAAGGAGGTCGAAGCGGTAATCCCTCGCCTGGAGACAGCCGCCGAAACGACAGCTCGCGCCTTGGAGGAGGTCTCGGCGCATTGGGACGCCGTGTATCGGGCGATGCGGCGGGCAGAGTAGTTCGGGCGCGCAACCGAAGGGCCTACAAAGTGCTGGCCCTGCAAGTCGAACTCTGTTCGCCTAGGCTCATCGCCTCTGCCCATCGCGGCGTCGGGACTGCGTCTGCGTCGAGGAAAAGAAGGCAGCGGGTCTCGGCGAGTTCAACGAGCCGGTTACGCGAGTCAGAGAGCCGCGTGAGTCTGGATACCGAATCAGCCGGACCGCTTCGCCGCGGGCTTCGGCGGTAGCCCGGATCTAATCCCGCGCGACATGTCGACGATGATGATCGGCTGCGTGAGCCCTTGCTCAAGGGCCGCGTCGAGCGCATAGCCGAGCACGACTGGATCGTCGTTGAACGTCGGCATCGCAACCGTGACGTCGCGCAACACCGGGTTCGTCCTCCCGTCATAGGTAATCTGGCCCGCCATCGCCGATGTCCTGACAGACAGGTTACGTGCGCACCCGCCGCTCGTTCACGGTCAAGACAACTACTTCGGGCTGACATGGGACGCGCTCGCGTGGCTTGAACGAACCCTTGAGCAGGAGATGAATACGCTTGAGACAGGGACCGGCGCCAGCACGGTCGTCTTCGCCGCCAGCGGCGCGAGGCACGTGGCGATCAGCCCGGCGCCCATGGAGCACGAGGAGATCGCCGTGTATTGCGGGGAACAGGGGATCGACTTGAGCGGGGTCCGCTTCATCGAGCAGCCCTCGCACCTTGCGCTCCTCCACGACTGGCAGCCCGAGCCGCTCGACATTGTGCTCATCGACGGCGCCCATCGCTTCCCTTTCCCGATCCTCGATTGGTTCTACACGGCACCGCACCTCCGCAAGGGGGGCTGGGTGCTGGTAGACGATGCGTTCCTGGGCTCGGTCAACGTGCTCGTTTCGTTTCTGCGCTCGGATCCCTCGTGGTCGCTTGAGGGTGTTTTCGGCGAGCGCACGGCCTGCTTCCGGAAGCTCGCCGATGAAGCCGAGAAATACGACTGGCTCGATAGCCCTTTCGACAATCGGTGGAACTTCGACTACCTGCCCCCGCTGTCTCGCATTATCGCCTCGGCGCGTCACCGTCTCTTCCAGGTGGGGCCTCTGCAAACGCTCGTCCGGCGTGCGACCGTCCGGCGAGGGCGGTAGCTCTCTGCGCTTGCTCGGCCTGACGAACTTCTTTCCATCGGACGCCCGCGGCGACTACTGGGAGATCTGCGGTCGATGACCGCGGCTCGAGGAGGGTCATTGCGGCTCGTTGCGTTCTGCCGGGGGAGGCTCGATCAATGCTTCCGCTTCCGCGCCGCCCCGCTCCTCGGGCGTCATGCCGTAGTGCTTGATCCGTGCGACGACGTCGGGGTCGAGGCGCTCGGGTGCCTTTTGCCGTCGGCCTTCGCTCTCGGCCGTCTCTGACTTCTTCGCCCGGCGGCGCCTCCCGGCTCGCGCGGCTTTGCGCTCGGCGCGTTCTGCCTCCTTGCGTTCCTTTTCCGCGGCGCGTTCGGCCAGCTGGCGCTCCTTTTCCTCTTCGCGGAGGCGCCGTTCTTCTTCCTTCTGACGCTCCTTGGCTTCGCGCTGCTCGATGCGCTGTGCCTTCTTTTCCTTACGACGCTGCCGTCGGCCGCCTTGTCTCTTCGCGGCCTTCCGCTCGGCGCGCTCCGCCTGCTCGCGTTCTTTTGCCGCGGCGCGTTCGGCTACCTGGCGCTGCTTTTCCTCTTCGCGGAGCCGCCGCTCTTCTTCCTTCTGACGCTCCTTGGCCTGGCGCTCCGCTATGCGCTGCGCCTTCTTTTCCTCGCGGCGCTGCCTGCGTCCACCTCGTTTCTTCGCGGCCTTCCGTTCAGCGCGTTCGGCCTCCTTCCGTTCCTTTGCCGCGGCGCGTTCGGCCAGCTCGCGGCTCTTCTCTTCCTTGCGGAGGCGCCGCTCTTCCTCCTTCTGGCGTTCCTTGGCCTCGTGCTCCTCCTGGCGGCGCGCTTTTCTCTCTGCTCGGCTCATCGGCGCAATTTTGCAAGTTTTTCGCGGCGGTCCACTCTCACAGGGCCCGACCCGGAAGAGAATGCGACCGTGATCTTCGACCCCGAGGCCGAGACCCTGCCGCGCGAAGACCTGCGCGCGCTTCAGGCCGAGCGGGTCCGAGCCCTGATTGGATACGTCAAGAAGCGAGTTCCGCTTTACCGTCAACGTCTCGCTGACGTCGAGCCGGGGGACATCGCCTCGGTCGACGACCTCGCGCGACTCCCGTTCACCCGCAAGGACGACCTTCGGGATAGCTATCCGTTCGGGATGTTCGCCGTCCCGCGGGAGGAACTCGTTCGCATCCACGCCTCGTCCGGGACGACCGGGAAGCTGACCGTAGTCGGCTATACCGCGGCTGACCTCGACCTCTTTGGCCGCGTCAACGCCCGTTCGCTGGCGGTTGCGGGCGCCGAGCCGGGGATGGTCCTCCACAACGCCTACGGCTACGGCCTGTTCACGGGCGGGCTCGGCCTCCACTACGGCGGTGAGCGGCTCGGCATGACCGTCGTTCCCATCTCGGGCGGCCTGACCGACCGGCAGCTGATGCTGATCGAGGACTTTCGGCCGGACGTGATCACGTGCACGCCGAGCTACGCCTTGACCCTCGCCCAGGCCTTCCGCGAGCGAGGCGTGGCGCCGGATCAGCTCAGCCTTCGCTTCGCCCTGCTCGGTGCCGAGCCCTGGACGGAGGCGATGCGGGACGAGATCGACGCCGGCCTCGGCGTCTGCAGCACGAACATCTACGGGCTCTCCGAGGTGATCGGCCCGGGCGTGTCGTGCGAATGCGTCGAGGAGCGGCTCACACGTCAACGAGGACCACTTCCTGCCAGAGATCGTCGACCCCGAGACGGGCGAGCCGGTCTCCGACGGCGACGACGGCGTGCTTGTCTTCACGACCCTGACCAAGGAGGCTTTGCCGCTCGT
>Ga0070707_100004048_pt1 | contig 13782 bp, 9 predicted proteins | sample KBSK5502metaG_FD_65468 | JGI IMG/M metagenome (GOLD analysis project Ga0070707, IMG submission 65468) | Corn, switchgrass and miscanthus rhizosphere microbial communities from Kellogg Biological Station, Michigan, USA - KBS K5-50-2 metaG | ecosystem: Host-associated > Plants > Roots >... | reverse complement strand
CTCGTCGATTTCCTGCAACGCGCTGCCGCCAGTAAGCTTCAGAAAGACCGGCGTCAGCTCGGCGTCTTTATCGCCCGCTAAGGACTTCAGCTCGTCCACGGTGCCGCTTGCGATGATTTTTCCCCGCAGAATGATGCTGATTCGATCGCACATCTCCTGGGCCACCTCGAGTGTGTGCGTGCTCATGAGAATCGCGACACCACGGTCGGCCATCCTGCGGAACACCGCCTTGATCAACTTCGCGCCCCGGGGATCGAGGCCCACCATGGGCTCGTCGACGAGCACGGCTTCGGGCCGATGCAGAAACGCGGCGCTCATCACGAGGCGCTGCTTCATCCCGTGCGAAAAACTTTCGACCAGCTCGTGCTCCCACCGCGACAGCTCGAACAGCTCGAGCATGTCGTGCACGCGCTGATCGACGCTCGAGCCCTCGACGCCGTAGAGACCGGCGTGAAATCGGAGAAACTCCCCGGCCGTCAGTTTTTCGTAGATGTAGGGCCTGTCCGGAATGAAGCCGAGCGATGCTTTGGCACCTTCCGGATTTGCGGAGAGGTCGAACTTGTTCACGGTGATGCGCCCGGACGTCGGCTTCAGGAGACCGGCAATCATGCGGATTGTGGTCGTCTTTCCAGCACCGTTCGGGCCGAGGAACCCGTGAATCTGGCCCGGCTGCACGTCGAGGCTGACGCCGTCGACTGCCGTGAACTGGCCGTACCGCTTGACGAGCTCGTGGATAGCAATCATTTTGATGACAGAAAACACGGTAAGCACCACCGTGACTCGCGTCGCGGAGGCGGCAGGTACACAGTCGCAGGCGTTGCCGGGGCGATCGCGCCGACGAGCATGGGCCGTGCATCGGGCGCGAGCTCGAGATCGAGGACCGTGATCTTTACGCGCCCAAGCAAAGGGATGATCGCCGCCTGCTTGTCGAGGCCGCCGCGCACGAGACGAATGTGTGTAGTGTCGGCCGGGAACTGGTTGAACGTCGGATCCACCGGCAGCCACAGCCCGCGGTTCCCGCCTTCGTCGATATACACCTCGGGCCACGCATGGTAATAAAACGCACCGTGGGCGAAGACGAGACCGACCGCAATCCGCGCTGGGAGACCAATCGCGCGCGCCATGGCGACAAAAAGCGCTGTGTGCTCGTTGCAGTCGCCGATTTTCGTGCGGAGCACTTCGCGTGCTGAGGGCAGACTGACCGTCGGTTTTTTCTGAAGCAAAGAATTCACGTAGCGCGTCAGTGCTTCCGCGCGGGCTCGTGCACCGCTCACGCCGCGGACGGCTGTTTCAGCCTCCGCTCGAATCTCCGGGTCGTCGCTTTCGATGAATGGCTCCGGAGCGAGATACCGCGCGAGATCGGGATCGCCACGCTGCGCGACGATCTGCTGCGCGTCTCGAATCTCGATCACGTCGCCATCAACCGTCTGCCCTGCGCCCTGAAGATCGAGCGACGACAGATCGGCGCCCTCGAGTCTGAGCCGAAGCCGGACGACGTCGCGCGGATCGTCTAACCGCGGGAGCGGCGGCGTTCGACGGGTGATGACGGGCACAACCGCGGCGGTCTGCATCAGGTCGCGCCTCATTTGTCCCGGTACCGCCAACGCTTTCGCGCGCTCGGCCGGTTCCCGCACCGAGATGATGCCCATCGGGCTTTCTTCGCGGACAACTTCTCCCGTGTCCGTCACCCACGAGGTGGTACGCAACCCGACGAACTCCATGTCGACGCGAAACGCGGGAATCGGTGTGCCGGCCGTGCGCACGATCTCTCGTGGTCCGACGTCGACCATGAGCGGCGCATTCTGCAGCGTGGCAGGATCGAACACGGTCCATTGATACCGCCTGCCAGACACGAGACCCGAGTCGGCGAGGCGCCGCGCCAGGTTGAGGGAAAGCATGGGCGCTTCGGCGAGCTCGCGCTCTTCGGTGCGAGTGCCGCCCGCACTGGTCACGGAAAGGATCAGCCGTCGGCGTTTCGACCCGTCGGGTCCGACCGCATTGAGTTTTCCGCTCACGGTAATTGGCCCGGTACCTGGGTCGAGCGAGAAATCGAAGGCCTGTAGCTCGAACGCGCGGTTCACACGAGCCGTGGTCCGGATCTTTGCCGGGGTGGTCGCGCCGAGCAGCGACATCTGCAGCTCGGCATCTTCCTGAAGCTCGAACCCGGCGCCGGCGGGATCGCCATCATCAATCGGAACCGTCTGGCTGACCGTGAATCCCAGTTTCTCTCCGTGGTAGTACACGCCCCGCCACTGGGCGGATGACCCGTAGCGCGCGAGGTCGGTGGCAAGATTCGCCGAGGCATGAAGATAGGAGCGATTCACGAGAACCGCCATGACCATTGCCCAGGCGATGAGCACGGCGATCGAGAGCGGCCGGGTGATCGTGCGCGGAATCGGTATGAACCAGGAAGGCATGTATGTCTTCCCGGTTATCGGTTGGATCGCCGAGGGAGGTCAGTCCTAACCCGATTCTCAGCTGCCTCGTTCGAGGTGCTTGAGAAAGGCCGCCAGCGTTTCCCGGCTCACATGATGTTCGATGCCCTCGGCATCCGACTCTGCCACATTCGACGGCACGCCAAGCGAGATCAAAAATCTGACGACCACCTCGTGGCGATCGCGTGATTCCTTGGCGAGGTTGCGTCCGGGACCGGTGAGAAAAATCGAACGATACGGCTGCGTGGTTACCAGCCCCTGGCGCTGCAGCCGCTGAAGCGTGCGGCTTGCGGTGACGTGGGTGACACCGAGGCCGCGGGCCAGGTCGATTAGCCTCGCCTCACCTGTTTTGGTGATCAGCTCGGCGATCATTTCGACGTAGTCCTGAGCAAGTTCCTGCGAATGATCGCGGCGAGTGCGCGCGGAGTCGCCTCGAACGGGAACGCGGCGGGGTTGCGCCTTTTTGGAGCGTTTCACAGCAGCAGGGCTTCGACACGATGCGCGTGCACGGTGTTTTCGCAAGGCGACCACGCGAAGACCGTGAACCGCCGGTCTTGTGACGCTACCAGCGCGATCGCATCGTGCTGATCGTGTACGAACTGTGCGGCAGACAGATGGCGGGTGCCGCCAAGCTGAGTCGCCGACAGTACGCGCGGCACACCTCCAACAATCGGCTCTGTCATCGTGACGTGCTCGACCGGCGGCGAGCCTCGCCGCCGCTGAATTTTGGCGCCGAACCCCAGCACTTCATACGCGTCGGTGATGAGGGTTGCGCCGTCGACTGCCGTCAGCCCCGCAATCGCGTCTACGGCCTCACGCAGCGCTTCCTGCCACACGTGGGCCTTCGTGCCATCCCCGGATTTCTGCATCAGCTGAGTCAGCTCGCGAAATGCCGGCACGATCCCGTACGTGATCGGATGAATGATCGACTCGCGCCATGATTCGGATTTCGCCGGTACGACCAGCAGCAACCCGCCGCGTCCATGGCCCCGCATCGAGACCGCGAGCTGCACGAGCACGTTGACCGAATCAACCCACGACGCCGGTGAATCGAACCCCAGCAACGACGTCAACAGATCGGGGCAGTCCGGGAGGCTCGTTGCCCCTTCATCCACAATCTTGATTTGGTCGCCTTCGAGCACTGCGACGTTCACGTACTTGCCCGACTGCTCCCCGCGATGGTGCTTGATCACCAGCAAACCCGGCTCGACGACTTCGAGCACAAAGCAGTAAGTGGGGATATCGTGGGTGGTGCCCCACACGCAGAGCTCGCCCTGCTGCTGCCACATGCCAAGGTGAATCCCGGCACGCTCGACGACAGGAGCGATTTTCGTAAGCGCCCCCGACGTCAGCGGAAAGGGCCGCTCGAGCAGCAGCGGATTCTCATTATGGTCGGGCGCCAGATAAGCGATCGAAATTTTCGGAACGTATCCCTCCTCGCGGCGCAAGCTCGCCCAGAACGCGGCGTTGATCACCTGTTCGATGACGTCGAGTTCGGGAAAAGGGGCGACGAGCTTGTCGCCGCGCGCTATCGCGGCCTCCACGTGGCACTTGAAGTGCGCGTGTACCTTCGGCGCGACGAGCCTCGCGGCCGGATATGTTTCTGCCATCCCTCTGAATTCTATTTCATTGAGTGGGCGGAGGCGGCGCCTCCGGCGGAGCGGCCGGTAAGAGCATGGGCGCTTGCTCGACAGGCTGGGAAGGCGCTGGTTGCCGCGGTGCCGGTGATGGCTCATGCGGCGTTGGCAGAGATTCCGTACTTGAGGTTCCAACGGCACCGCCACCGAGAACGTCGCCGAGCGTATCGGCGTTCCCCAGCGCAAAGTACGGCTCAGGATATGGCGACGTCGCTTCCGCATGCACAATGCATGTCTGTGTTGGCTCCGTGCCCCGCGCGAAATACTCGGTGTACACCATGTTCTTGAACGACACGTCGCCGGCGGCATTCACCGACGACGCGTGCCTGCAGCCCTCCACCGGCAGCAACCCGGAAATCCGGCACACCTGGACAGCAACGACTCCAGGCGGAGGTTCGAACCAGAGTTTTCCATCGTTCTTCGTCGCAACTTTCATGAAGCGCGTCCACAGCGGCACTGCCAGCTGCGCGGCAAACCCATTCTTCATGATGGGTCGCGGCTGGTCGAAGCCGACCCAGACACCGGCGACGAGTTTTGGCGTGAACCCGACGAACCACGCGTCGACAAAATCGTTGGTTGTGCCGGTCTTTCCGGCAGCGGGGAGCTTGAAGCCCATGGTCCTGGCGCGCACGGCGGTACCGGCGTCGACGACATCGGCGAGTATGGTCGCCATCAGGAACGCCGTCGTCTCGGAAATGGCGCGCTCCTGCTTGCGGTCGGCCTGGAACAGCACCGTGCCGTCCTGATCTTCGACTCTGCGGATGAAAACTGATTGTCGAACCATACCGGCTTGCGCGAACGCCGCGTACGCCGATGTCATCGACGCAAGCGTCACTTCACCCGACCCAAGCACCATCGACGGCACGCTCGGAACGGTGCCGATGCCCAGCCGCTTGGCCTGCGCAACGGCCCGGTCGATGCCGACGTCCTCGAGCATGCGAACCGCGGCGCGGTTGCTCGAGGTGCGAAGAGCCGTTCGAATCGTCATGGCCGAGGCTGTTGAATGTTCGTCCTCCGGCAGCCAGGCGCCCTTGTACGTGTCGATCGGCTTGTCGAGATTGTTCAGCACCGTTGCTGGTGAGTCGCCATTCTCGATGGCAGCGGCATACACGAACGGCTTGAACGCCGACCCCGGCTGGCGCTTCGACTGCAAGGCGCGATTCAGGCCGACGCTGCTGGTGTCGCGGCCACCGACGATGGCGCGCACTTCGCCGGTGGCGGGATCGAGCGCCAGCAGCGACGCCTGCAGCCGGTTGTCGCCGCTCTCCGGCATCTCGGGCGCCTTCCCTTTTCTTGAGGCGCGTTGGGGTGTGGCTCGTGCCTCGATCTCCTTCAATGTCTCGACGACAGCCTCTTCCGCTGCTTTCTGCATCGTCCGATCGATCGTCGCGTACACCCGGAGATGCCCGTCGTACACCGCCTTTTTGCCGAACCGCTCGACGAGCTCGCGCCGCACTTGTTCTTTGAAGTGCACGCCGATCGGATCTTCGCGGCGAAGCTTGTCCTGCAAGACAACCGGCTCGGCGACGGCCTCGGCAAACGCCGCCTGATCGATCAGTTTGTTGTCGAGCATCAGCTTCAGTACGACATTCCTTCGCTCAACCGATTTCTCGAGGCTCACTGTAGGATTGACGGAAGACGGCGCCTGGACCAGTCCGGCGATCAACGCCCCTTCGGCGACCGTGAGATCGGAAGCCGGCTTTCCGAAATAGCCCTGGGCGGCGGCTTCCGCGCCATAGAGCCCGTCGCCGAAATACACCTTGTTCAGGTACATCTCGAGAATCTCATCCTTTGAATAGAGCTTCTCGATCCGCTGCGCCAGAATCGCTTCCTTCATCTTTCGGCGCAGCGTCTTGTCGCGGGTCAGAAAGCCCGTGCGGGCAAGCTGCTGGGTAATCGTGCTGGCTCCTTCAGCCTTGCGCCTTTCCCGGATGTCCTTGAGAACGGCGCCGACGACGCGGACGCCGTCGATTCCGCTGTGCTCGTAAAACCGGACGTCCTCGACGGCAACTATCGCGTGCGTCAGATTTGTAGACATGCGCGCGAGAGGCACTTCGAACTGGTACTGGGTCGGAATCGTGAAGGCTGGTTGATCGTGAACATCGAAGATCGTCGTCAATTCCGTAATTTCGCCGAGGCTTCGCAGGTGTTCTCTTCCCGGCAACCCACTGAATACGTCGTAGATGAACCAGCAACCGGCCAGCGCGATCACCAGCGCGACTCCGGCGAGTCCCTTTAATGTATTCGGATGCTTCGCGGCCCATGCCCGGCATGCGGCTTTCGCGCGTGCTATCTTCTGGCCCGAACGATCTGGCAGGCTTTCTGGTTGATGGAGAGGCACAGCTTCACATATCAGCAACGGCTGTGCCATGGCCTTGACATTGCACCGGAGGCGAGAGTCCTCATAAGTGGTTCAAAGCTTGTACATTCGCGGGCTCGGACTCGTGGTCAGCGTCTGCTACGCGGCGCTGATTGCGTGGCTGTACGTCCATCAGCCTCAGTCGGTTTCCGAAGTCACCGGCGGCCTGGCGGCCAACATCGGCGCTTATCAAATCGATCAACAGGCGTACGATGAAGGACTCCGACTGTTCAGGAGCGGCCAGTTCGCGGCCGCGCGAGCGGCATTCGACCGCGCCGACACCGCCCATCGCGATCCCAACACGCAGTTCTACATTGCCTACAGCTGGTATCGCGAAGGCTGGGGCCGGGTTTATAACGACGATCAGATGTTCACGCGCGGCCTCGAGGCGGCGAACCGGGCAATCGCGTTGTCGCCGCATGGCGTACTTCGCGTCGACGATCCCGAGCTTGGAATCCGCACCGCAGACGAGCTGAGGGCCGAGCTCGAAGCCGGGCTGCGGCGCGATGTTTCGGACTTGAACCCGATGAAAATTTTCAGGCAGCGCAAATGAGTGCCGCGCGCGAAGCGTTCTATTTACCGTTGTTGTTTCTCACCGTCGTCCTGCTCGGCGGCATGCGCGTCCTCGAGCGAATCGTGCTGCTGCCGCCCTCGCTGTTTTCGCTGGTGCTCGGCGTTTTGCTGCTCGGCGTGCTGGTGAGATGCGGGGCGCTCGCACCGGAGCTGCTGATGAACTCGGGAAGGCCGGCGATCGCAAACCTCAACGGATTTGTCGTACTGCTGACGATGTTTCTCGCCGGCGCGCAGGCGTTCAGCCTTGCAACGCCGGACGCCGGGCTGCCGAATCTGCTTTTCAGCGTGTTTTTTCTCGTGCTGCTGCTGAACACGCTGGCCGCCTCGCCAGACCGCGTTCGCGTACTCCGCAGCCTGATGGTCATTTTCGGATCGGCGTTCATCCTGAAATTCATCGTGCTGGCCGCGCTGTCGGATCCGGAAGGCGGCAGGTTGAAGCGGGTGCTGCTGGCATTACTCGAGGGCGTTACCCTCGGCACCCTGACCCAGCCGATTGCGCATCCCGCGGCCGGTTACGTCGCGTTCTTCACGCTCATCTTGTTTTTGACCGGACTGGCGCTGTTGCCGAAAAGAGCTACCGGTTTCCAGCTGCCAGCTTTCAGTTCAGGGCAACTCACGACCACAAACTCCCAACTGACAACTGAAAACTGATAACTCGAAGCTGGGAGCTGGAAGCTATCGTTTCTGTTTCAACAGCGTCACCAGATCTCTGTGTGCGAAGACGGCGTCCGGGCTTTGCTGCAGCGCGGTGTAGTACCGCTGCTCGTAGGGATTCCCCGTTTCGTTCGGAGATGTGAGATCGCGCAGGTGTCCGAGAACGACTTCAAGATCGCCGGGGCCCGGAGCAATCTCGTCGGCGAGCATCTCGTCAATCCGCACAATCATTTGAGATAAGGCACGCAGCCACGCAAATTGCGGATCGACCAGCAGCGCGTCGAGCAGCTGATTGCTCGTGAGCCGGCCGTTCGCCCGCTCGTACATGCCGCGCTCCCAGTCGAGCAGCGTCTTGTGAAGACGCAGCAGCGCCTGACGGAGATCCTTGAGTAATTCCTGTTCTGCCCCCGCATCCATCTCCTCAGGATACGATATTCAGGGATGCCCGCTTCAAGTCTTCAAGATGCCATCTCTCAGTACTGGGGATACACGTCGTTCAGGCCGCTACAGCGTGAGGCAATGGACGCGGTGCTGTCGGGCCGCGACTCGATCGTCGTGCTGCCGACCGGCGGTGGAAAGTCGCTGTGCTTTCAGGCGCCGGCCGTCGTGCAGGACGGGCTCGCGCTGATTGTTTCGCCCCTCATCTCTTTGATGAAAGACCAGGTCGATACACTCGTGGGCAACGGCGTGCCGGCGGCGCTCTACAACAGCTCGCTGTCAGCCACCGAGAAGGCGGGGATCGGCACCGGTCTTCGCGAGGGGCGCTATCGGCTCCTTTATGTCTCGCCCGAGCGGCTGGTTGGAGACGGCAGCGAGAATTTCCTTTCACTCCTCTCGGGCTGCCGCATCAGCTTTGTCGCGATCGACGAAGCTCACTGCATCAGTCAGTGGGGACACGACTTCAGGCCCGAATATCGTCAGCTCGGGCGTCTTCGTCAGCTGCTGCCAGGCGTGGGACTCCACGCGTACACGGCGACAGCGACGGCACGCGTGCGGCGCGACATCGCGGCGCAGCTCGGGTTGCACGATCCCGTCGAGTTCGTCGGCTCGTTCGATCGGCCGAACCTGCTGTACCGATCGATCCCCAGGGCGACCCTGAAGAAACAACTGATCGACGTGCTCGAGCGTCATCGGCACGAGGCCGGCATCATTTATTGCACGTCGCGGCGCGAAGTTGACGCACTGGCGGCATGGCTCACCGGAATTGGCGTGACGGCTCTTCCCTATCACGCCGGACTTTCCGATGAGGAGCGCTCCCGGCATCAGGATGCATTCCTCAGCGAGCGTGCCGATGTGATCGTGGCGACCGTCGCCTTCGGCATGGGGATCGATCGGTCGGACGTCCGCTTTGTCGTTCATGCGGGCGCCCCTCGATCGCTGGAGCACTACCAACAGGAATCAGGCCGCGCCGGCCGTGATGGCCTCGAAGCCGAGTGCCTGCTCATCTATTCGTCGGCCGATTTCATGAAATGGCGCGTCATGCTCGATCGCAACGGCGAACTGACCGAAGCCGCGCAGACACTGCTTCGCCAGATGGAGCGGTATGCGGCAGGCGTCGGCTGCCGCCATCGCCATCTCGCCGAGTACTTCGGCGACCGGTATCCGAAGGACGGCTGCGCCGGTTGCGACTACTGCCTGAACGAGCTCGAGCCGTCGGCAGAGCCGATCCCGCTCGCGCGCAAAATTCTCTCGTGCGTCGCCCGGGTCGGGCAGCGATTTGGCGCGACGCACGTCGCCAGCGTGCTTCGGGGGCACGCCAGCGATCAGGTTGTCGCCAGAGGTCACGGCAATCTCAGCACCTTCGGCCTTCTGCCGGCGGCATCCGTCGCGGAGATTCGCGGCTACATCGAGCAGCTTACCGCGCTCGGTCTGTTGTTGCAGACCGACGACGCGTATCCGGTCTTAAAGCTCACCTCCCGTGGACTCGAGCTGCTGAAGAACGAAACGAGCGTTCCCGGCCTGAGGCTGGCCCGTCAGCGTCCGCCGCGTAAGGATGCCGCGCCGACGCGATCGCGCGTCGAAGCCGAGTCGTGGCAGGGCGTCGATCGCGAGCTCTTCGATCGGCTGCGCGGGGTTCGACTCGAGATCGCCCGTGCGCGAGGCGTTCCGCCGTACGTCATTTTTCACGATGCCACGCTCCGCGAAATGGCCCGTCTGCGGCCGCGATCGGTTGACGCGCTGCTGCAGGTGAAAGGCGTGGGCGCGCGCAAGGCCGAGGATCTCGGCGACGTGTTTCTGCAGGCCATCCGCGAACATTAATGCCTCTCATTACGCTCGATCACATCTCAATGGCGTACGGCCATCTGCCGCTGCTCGAGGACGCGAGCATGCAGATCGAGCCGCGCGAGCGGGTCTGCGTGATTGGGCGAAACGGCACCGGCAAGTCGACGCTTCTGCAGATCATGGGCGGCGATGTGGCTCCTGATGCCGGGACGGTCTGGACGCTGCCGGGCACCCGCACCGCCCGGCTCGTGCAGGATGTGCCGCTCTCGGACAACCGGCCGGTCTTCGATATCGTGTCGGAGGGTCTCGGCGAGCTCGGAGATCTCGCGGCGGCCTATCACCATGCGGCGATCGCGGTGGCCGAGCATGGCACCGCTGCATCGCTGGCGACGCTCGGGCGCCTGCAGCACGAGCTCGATGAACGCGACGGCTGGAGCGTGGAACAGCGCGTCGAGACCGTGCTGCAGCGGCTCGATCTCCCACCCGACACAATCGTGGACACATTGTCTGGCGGCTGGAAGCGCCGCGTGCTGCTCGCGCGTGCGCTGGTCGCGCAACCCGATCTGCTGCTGCTCGACGAGCCGACCAATCATCTCGACATCGAAGCGATGATGTGGCTCGAAACCTTCCTCGTGGACTACCCCGGCGCCATTGTCTTCGTCACTCACGATCGCGTCTTCCTTCAGCGGGTGGCGACGCGCATCGTCGAGCTCGATCGCGGGCGATTGACGTCGTGGCCCGGCGACTACGCCACGTTCCTCCGCAAGAAGGACGAATGGCTCGCGAACGAGGCGATTCACAACGACAAGTTCGACAAGCGCCTCGCGCAGGAAGAGGCGTGGCTCCGTCAAGGCGTCAAGGCCCGCCGGACGCGCGACGAAGGTCGCGTGCGCCGTCTGATGGCCATGCGTGAAGAGCGCGCAGCCCGACGTGGCCTCGTCGGTGCCGTTCGGATGCAGGCAGACGCTTCGGGACGATCGGGACAAATGGTGTTCGAAGCCGACCAGGTAACCAAATCGTTCGACGACGTTCCGGTTGTTCAGAACGTGTCGACGCGGGTGATGCGCGGCGATCGCATCGGCCTCATCGGGCCGAATGGAGCGGGAAAAACGACGCTGCTCCGGATGCTCATCGGCGAGCTGGAGCCGGATAGCGGCGAAGTACGGCGCGGCGCCAACGTGCAGATCGCCTATTACGATCAGCAGCGCGAGCAGCTCGACCCCGAGCGAACGGTCTTCGACACGGTCGGCGATGGCAATGATACGGTGACGGTGAATGGGCGGACCCAGCACGTGCACGGCTACATGCGCGACTTTCTGTTCTCTCCCGAGCGGGTCAACTCACCGGTGAAGGCGCTCTCGGGCGGTGAGCGGAATCGATTGCTGCTCGCGCGGCTGTTTACGCGGCCGGCAAACGTCCTCGTGCTCGACGAGCCAACAAACGATCTGGATATCGAGACCCTGGAGTTGCTCGAGGCGTTTCTGACCGATTGGATGGGCACATTGCTGCTGGTGAGTCACGACCGCGCGTTTATCGACGACGTGGTGACGAGCACTCTGGTGTTCGAGGGCGACGGTCGCGTGCAGGAGTTCGTGGGCGGTTATCAAGACTGGCTGCGGCAGCGAGGCGAGCCTGCGGTCGCCGGTGAATCTTCCGCGCCCCGGCGTGAGAAGGCACCCGAGCCCACGGAAACCGCACGCACCCCCAAGGCAAAGCTTTCCTACCGCGAGCAGCAGGAGCTCCAGCAATTGCCGGCCCGTATCGAGGCACTTGAGGCCGAGCAGCGCCGCTTGGAGAAGGCCGTCGCCGGTGCTGACTTCTACAAGGAACCGGCAGAAACCATCAAACAAACGCTTGCCAGGATCGACGGCGTCCGCGAGGAACTGGCGGCAGTGTACGCGCGTTGGGATGAGCTAGACGGCCGCACAAAGCCATGATTCGTATTGTCTGCTCGGCGATGATCCTAACGATCGCTCTCGCGCCGAGTGCTCTCCGCGCACAGACCCACTATGCCGGGCGGCCAATCGTGGACGTGCTACGAGAAATGCAGGCTGCCGGCGTCAAGCTGGTGTTCGGCTCAGATCTCGTCGGTGCGGATCTCCGTGTTACCACCGAACCGCGAGCACGGTCGCCGCGGCGCATCCTCGACGAGCTCCTGAATCCTCACGGACTGCAAATCCGGAACGGGCCGAACGGAACCTTGTTGGTCGTGAGAAGCGCAGGCAGCAGTAAGTCACGAGCGGCCTCAGCCGGCGGCTCGGTGGTGCCGGTAGGAAATATCAGCGGCCGCGTTCTCGACGCAAAGACCGGCGCACCTCTCGAGGGAGTGCTGGTCGAGGTGCAGGCGTCCGGGCATACCGCGCGCACCGACAGCGAAGGAAATTTCCTGCTCGCCGGAGTGCCGGCGGGCCATCAGCCTCTATTCGTGTCGATGATCGGATACGCCCTCGCGCGGCCCGACGTCGAGGTGCGGCCCAACGAGTCCACGGCGGTCACGGTGCCGCTGTCCGAAGGCACCGGCGCGTACACGGAGCGGGTGACGGTTATGGCCGACCGTGTGTCTGATACCGGCCCAGCGCCGCCAGCACAGCAAGTACTCGGCAGCGCGGCACTCCAAGGTGTCCGCATGGTGCTCGTCGACGATCCGCTCCGCGCCGTCCAAGCGCTGCCAGGCGTGGCCGCGAATGACGACTTTCGAAGCGACTTCTCAGTTCGCGGTCTGGATTTCCGGCATCTCGGGTTGTCGATCGACGGCGTCGCCACGCCGTGGCTGCTTCACAGCTTCGAAGAGACGCAGGACGCGGGTTCGATCGCGATGCTGAACAGCGACATCTTCGAACGAGTGGTGCTGGCGTCCGGGGCATATCCCCAGCGATACATCGACCGAGCTGGTGGCTGGCTCGAGGCCGAAATGCGAGAGGGATCGCGCCAGAAGATCGGCATTCAGCTCGCTGTCAGTGGAACGAATGCGTCGTTTCTTGCCGAGGGGCCGATGGGCGGCGCCGGGAAAGGCTCCTGGCTGATATCGATTCGTCGCAGCTATATCGACTGGCTCGTCCGGCAGGTGGTCAGCGATTTCGCAGACTCGATATTCGCGTTCACCGACGTTCAGGCGAAGCTCGCGTACGACCTCACGCCGCACCATCAGGTCGAGCTGATGACGATTACCGGCATCTCGCGTCTCACTCAAGAAAACGAAACACATCCCGCGTCGCTCGGCCGTGCGGCGACCAACGTGGGCCTTGTTACCGTCGCCCTTCGATCCACCCTGGGGGCCTCCGCCGTCCTGACACAGCGTGCGTCTGCGGTCGCCCAGCATTTCCGCAATCTGAATCCATACGACGACGAAACAGCCGACGGCCATCTGCGCGATTTTACGTACCGTTCCGAGCTGACCTGGATGCCGAGAGCGACTGCGCTCGTGGAAGCCGGTGCGCAATACGAGCGACAGCGGGCCGGTCGAACCATTCACGAGTACGCGTTCGCGCCTCTGCGTGCCACGACAATCCCGGTCTATCTCTCGAGGTTCGACGCGTCTGAGAATGTCCCGTCGGGGTTCGCGCGAATCGTGCTTCGACCGGGCACTCGTTTTTCGATTACGCCGGGCGCACGCGTGGCGCACTCGACCGTCGCCAACGAGACCATCGTGTCCCCGTGGCTGCAGGCGCAAACGTCGATCGGCGGCGCTTTCACGCTGCGTGCCGGGACCGGTCTATACCATCAGTTTCCCGAGCTGCACCAGACACACGGCGCGCATGCGGGCCTCGGTCTTCGATCGGAGCGCTCTCTCCACGCCACGTGTCGCTCGAGCACCGACTCTCGCCGACGACCCATTGGCAGGCCACGCTGTACCGCCGGGACGATCGCCGTTTTCTTCGCCGCGCGGAAAGCGATTTCCGGA
>Ga0070707_100004045_pt1 | contig 13789 bp, 11 predicted proteins | sample KBSK5502metaG_FD_65468 | JGI IMG/M metagenome (GOLD analysis project Ga0070707, IMG submission 65468) | Corn, switchgrass and miscanthus rhizosphere microbial communities from Kellogg Biological Station, Michigan, USA - KBS K5-50-2 metaG | ecosystem: Host-associated > Plants > Roots >... | reverse complement strand
TCGGCGACTACTACTTCGCGAAGGCGACTCGGTTGATCGCGCAGATCGGCAACCCCGGTGTGACATCGGCGCTCGCGGAGGCACTCGAGGCGGTTTGCGCCTCGCAGATCGACGACGTCGCGATGCGCGGCTCGTATCCCGGCGACCGTGATTCCTACATGCGAGTCATCCGCGGCAAGACGGCTTCGCTGTTCGCCGCCGCGTGCGAGTCGGGTGCACTGTTGTCCGGCGCTCCGCCGGAAGTGGTCGACGCCGTGCGCCGCTTCGGCGACCTGCTGGGCACCGCCTTCCAGATGGCGGACGACATGGTCGACTTCAGCCCGAGCTCGGGCAAACCCGTCGGCCTCGACATCCGCCAGCGAGTGCTTTCACTTCCGTTGATCTACGCCGCGGAGGATCGTGTCGTGGGCCCGGAGGTTCGACGACTGCTCGCGGGTTCGCTCGGTGACGCGGAGATCGGCCGCGTCGCGGAGCTGGTCACCTCGAGCGGAGCACTGCCGCGCGTGCGAGAGGAAGCGCAAGGCCTCGTCGAAGCGGCGGTACGCGAGCTCGAGGCCGTGGAGCTGGATGGATTGAGGCCGGTCCTCGTCGGCCTCGCGCGCGCCGCGGTCGACCGGGTGGCCTAGCCGGCGTTCAGGCGGCGAGCTCGTACGTGACGGCCACGGTGACGGTGAGCGTGTTCACACCCGGTTGGACCGGGAATCCACCGCCGGCGCCACCCTTGCCACCGCACTGGTCGCAGGCGAAACCTCCGGTTGTGGAGATCACCTCGGACACGCCGATGAGCCCTCCGACGTGATGGCCCGACAGGCGCGCGTAGTCCTGCGCCTTGACGTTGGCGTCGTTCATCGCGGCGGCCCGCGCGGTTTTCAGCATCCCGCTCTGGTCCGCCACCAAGAGGTTGATGCCGTTGATCTGGAGATCGTTGCCCACTGCGTCGACGGCGGCAGTGATCAGCCCGGTGACGTTGACTATGTTGTGCACGGTCACCGTGACCTGGCCGGACGCGTTGTAACCGACCGTGTTCTGGGGACAGCAGTTGGTTTGGGACGAGACCCAAATCGACGTGGTCTGGATGTCCTTGTCCTGCGCTCCCTGGTTGTGCAGCGAGCCAAGAAGGTGAGTCATGTCGGTGCTCGCCGTCGAGACTGCGTCGCGGACGCTTGCTTTGAAGGCGTTCACGCCAAGGCTCAGCTGAGCCTGGTTCGGCGCCGCGCTGCCCATCCCCACCCCGACGACGGTGATCGCGTTGCCGGAGGCGGAGGCGGCGAGGGTGAGCACCTGCGGGGGCGGCAGCGCGCTTCCAGCGGCTGGCCGTGAAACGTTGATGGCGAGGGCCGTCGCGCTTGCGGCGGCCACCGCGATGAGGACCCCGCAGACGACCAGCAAACGAGTCTGTGCCGACACCATTTTTTTATGCCCTCCGGAAGCGCTCTGGCTCTGCGACCTAGAACTGTTTGGCGCTGCGGAAGTTACGAACGAGTGCCGGACAGGATTCCGACCGTCCCCATCGCGAGGCCCTGGAAACGGACGCCGGTCCATCCGGCCTGCGCGGCCATCGCGGTCAGCTCGTCCGGTGTCCTGTACGAGTCGACCGTGTCGCTCAGATAGTGATACGCGGACGGCTCTCCGGAAAGCAGGCCGCCGATCGCCGGGAGCAGCGTCCTCAGATAGAGGCGGTAAGCGCCTCCGATCAGTCCAGGCGGCGGCCGGACAAACTCGAGAACCACCGCGCGACCGTCGGGCTTTATGACGCGGAGCATCTCGCGCAGGCCGAGGATCGGGTCGGCCAGGTTGCGCAGCCCGAAGGCGATCGTCGACGCGTCGAACGTCGCGTCGGCGAAGGGGAGCTTCAGCGCGTCACCCTCGATGAACTCGATTCCGGGATGTTCGCGTCGCGCGATCTCGAGCATCTGCGGGCTGAAGTCGAGGCCGACGACCCGGCCGTTCCGCCCGGCGTTTCTCGCCAGCTCCGCCGTCAGCTTGCCCGAGCCGCACGCGACGTCCAATGCAGATCCACCCGGTGACAGGCCGGTCTCGCGAGCGGCACGTCTCCGCCAGCCGGCATCTGTCCCCCCGGACAGCACGGTGTTGACCAGGTCGTAGCGGCGCGCGATGCGGTCGAACATCGACCGAACCGCGTGGGGGTCGCGCTCGCTCAGATTCGCTGCCAGATCGAGGCGACGCCCTGGCCGACACCGATGCACATAGTGGCCAGGCCGTACTCGGCGTCGCGATGACCCATCTCGCGCACCAGCGTGCTGACTAGCCGCGCGCCGCTGCTCCCCAGCGGATGGCCGAGCGCGATCGCGCCGCCGTTGACGTTGACGATGTCCTCGTCGAGGCCCAGCAGGCGAATGCAAGCCAGCGATTGCGAGGCGAAAGCCTCATTCAGTTCCACAACCTGCATCTCTGATGGCTGCAGGGAGGCTTTTTCGAGCGCTTTGAGCGATGACGGCACCGGTCCGATCCCCATGTAGTCCGGATGGACGCCGGCCGGTGCTGCGGAAACGAGGCGTGCCAGGGGCTTGAGGCCACGCTTCTTCGCCTTGGCATCCGACATCAACACCAGCGCCGTCGCGCCGTCATTGAGGGGCGATGCGTTACCGGCGGTGACCGAGCCGTTTTCGGCAAACGCCGGCTTTAGCTTCGCGAGCGCCTCCAGCGACGTGTCGGGTCGCGGGCCCTCGTCGTCCGTGATGGCCAGCACCGGCACGATCTCCTCCGCCAGCCGTCCCGACTTCTGGGCCGCGACCGCTCGCTGGTGGCTGCGCAGCGCGAACGCGTCCTGGTCCTCGCGCGAGACCTCGTATTTCTGCGCGACTCGCTCGGCGGTCTCCCCCATCTGCAGCGTCCCGTACATCGCCGCCATCCTGGGATTGACGAGGCGCCACCCGAGCGCGGTGTCGTACAGGGTCTGCGAACCTCGTGGAAAACCCGCCACCGGCTTGGGCATCACCCACGGGGAACGGGTCATGCTCTCCACGCCGCCCGCGACCATGATGTCGGCGCCGCCCGACTGGATCTCGCGGGCCGCCGCGATTGTCGCCTGCATGCCGGAGCCACACAGGCGATTGACGGTCTGGCCCGGAACTTCGACCGGAAAACCCGCCAGCAGCAGGGCCATGCGCGCGACGTTGCGGTTGTCCTCACCGGCCTGGTTGGCGCAACCGAGGATCACGTCCTCGACCTCCTCCGGCTTGACGTGCGCGCGCTCGCAGGCTTCCTTGAGGACGATCGCCGCAAGGTCATCCGGGCGCACGTCCTTGAGCTGGCCGCCGTAACGGCCCATGGGTGTGCGTGCCGTGGCGACGATGACGGCCTCAGGCACGTCTATCTATTTCTTCGCGGCTCGCCTGGCGAGGAAGTTCTGCACGCCCTCGGCAAACTCGGGGCTGGCGGCCTGGGCTTCCTGCAGGTACGACTCGAACTCCATCGCCCCCTCATAGGTCGAGGTGAGCGCGTGGAGCACCGCTCGCTTGGCTCCCGCCACCGCCTGACGTGGCTGCGACACGAGCTGGTTCGCAAGGTCGCGCACCTCTTCCTCCAGCCGCTCGGCCGGGACGATGCGGTTGATCACGCCCAGCCGGTGGGCGTCGGCCGCCTGCAGCGGCTTGCCGGTGAAGAACATCTCATAGGCGATCCCGGTGCCCGCGAGCCTTGGCAGCAACCAGCTCACACCACCATCCGGAGCGAGCCCGATGTTGATGAACGCCTCGAGGATGTAAGCGTCCGGGGTCGCGATCCTGATGTCGCACGCGAGCGCGAAGCTCGCACCGATGCCGACCGCGGGCCCGTTCATCGCCGCGATCACAGGCTTCGGCATCGTCCGCAGTCGCATCAGCATGGGCATGTATTCGTTGCGCAGCACGTTGCCCACGTCCTCCGGCGTACGCATGCCGGCGCCGGCGACCATCTCGGTGACGTCTGCGCCCGAGCTGAACGCGCGGCCCGTGCCAGTCAAAACGACTACACGTACCGCGTCGTCACGCTCGGCTTGCTTGATCGCCTCCGCGAGCTGCGTGCGGGTGAGCGCGCCGATCGCGTTCATCTTGTCCGGCCGGTTGAAACGGATCCAGCCAATCCCACCTTCGATTTCGACGTTTACGTGTTGCTCGACTTGGGTTGCCATCTGTTTATCTTCCTTTGAACACGCCTTTTCGCTTCTCCAGGAATGCGTGCATGCCTTCCTTCTGGTCCTCGGTCGCAAAGAGGAAATAGAAGCTCTTGCGTTCCATGGCCAGGCCTTCCGACAGCGGCGCGTCGAATGCCTTCAGCACCGCCTCCTTCGCAAGCCGGACCGCGAGGGGCGGCTTGGCGGCGATATCCCGCGCGATTCGCTTCGCGACCTCGATCGTCATCTCGGCGGGCACCACCTTGTTGACGATGCCGAGCTCGTAGGCGCGCTGCGCGGTCAACGGAGCGCCGGTCAGCATGACCTCCATCGCGACGTACTTCCCTGCCGAGCGCGGCCAGCGCTGCGTGCCGCCGGCGCCGGGGATGATCCCGAGGTTGACCTCCGGTTGGCCGAAACGCGCACCATCACCGGCGACGATGAGGTCGCACATCAACGCCACCTCACAACCGCCGCCCAGCGCGTAGCCGTTGACCGCGGCTATCAGGGGCTTCTTGAAGCCGGCGAGCGGCGCCCAGCGGCCGGTCTGGTCGCGCAGCAGCTGGTCGACGGCGCCCTGGTCGGCCATGTCCTGGATGTCCGCCCCCGCGGCGAAGACCTTAGGCCCACCTGTGAGCACAGCCGCCCGCACGCTGGAATCGCCGTCCAGCTCGGTCAACGCGGCGCTCACCTCGCCGATCACTGCCGGGCTCAGGGCGTTCAAAACCTTGGGCCGGTTGAGCGTCAAGGTCGCGATCGGAGGCTCGATCTCGACCAGGATGTGCTCGTACCCCATCGCGGCTATCATCGGCTAAATGCGGGAACGGAGACTCGTGGACTCGTACGGGCGGGTGGCCGACGACTTGAGGATCTCGGTGACCGACAGGTGCAACTTCCGCTGTATCTACTGCATGCCGGCGGAGGGCCTGAAATGGCTCGCGCGAGAGGACATCTTGAGGTACGAGGAGATCGTCCGCCTGGCGCGGATCTTTGTCGAGCGCTACGGCGTGCGGACGATCCGAATCACGGGCGGGGAGCCGCTCGTGCGCGTGAAGCTGGAAGAGCTGATCGGCATGATCAACGCGATCGACCCGACGCTCGACATCACGATGACGACCAACGGCGTGCTGCTGCGTCAGAAGGCGAAGGCGCTGAAAGACGCTGGGCTCAAGCGAATCAACATCTCGCTCGACACGCTCCGCATGGACACGTTCAAGGACATGGCGCGCAGCGAGGCATTCGACCGCGTCATGGACGGCATCACCGCGGCGCGCGAGGCAGGCCTGTGGCCGATCAAGCTGAATATGGTCGTGATGAAGGGCCACAACGACGACGAGGTGGTCGACTTTGCGCGCCTCGCACGCAGCGAGGGCTACGAGGTTCGCTTCATCGAGTTCATGCCTCTCGACGGCGACAACATCTGGACGAACGAGCAGGTCGTTCCGAGCCGGCGCATCCAGGAGCAGATCGAAGACCTGTTCCCGTTGGAGCCAGTCGTCGATACGCGACCCGGCCCCGCGACCCGCTTCAAGTTTGCCGACGATACGCAAGGCGGAATCGGCTTCATCTCTTCGGTCAGCCAGGCGTTCTGCACGACGTGCAACAGGGTCCGCCTGACCGCCGAAGGCGGCCTGCGCACATGCCTCTTCTCGCTGCACGAGACGCCGCTGCGAGACCTGATGCGATCAGGCGTCTCCGACGATCACCTCGGCGGGGTGATCGAGACCGCAATCTGGCGCAAAGAGGAAGGCCACCTGATCAACAAGCCCGGTTTCATCAAGCCGGCGAAGTCGATGTCGCAGATCGGGGGCTGACGTCAACCTCCTCCCCATTCATGGGGAGGTGTCTGGCGAAGCCGGGTGCCGATGCGACCAAGTGCGCGCTCATGGCGCTATCCGCCGCTCCCGAGTCGACCATCTGTGCCCGAATGGCGAGAAGGACGCTCGGGAAAGCCAGACGGAGGGGCCCTCTAAGCTAGTCCGGTGCTTAAGCCTGAGGAAGCTCAGAGACCTTTCACGGTCACCGAGCTCGCCAACGAGATCCGCCGCGAGCTGCGCCCACTGACCGCGCTCCTCCTCAAAGGCGAGGTCAGCGGCATGAAGCGCGGTACGGCCGGGCACTACAACTTCTCCATCCAGGATGGCCTCAGCCGGCTCGACGCGGTGCTGTTCGCAGACGATTCTCGGCGTGTCACCACGCTGCCTGAGGACGGGCAGGTCTTCATCTTCCGCGGCCGCGTCGACTTCTTCGGCAAGACGGGCCGCCTGTCCTTCATCGTCGACCAGGTCGAGTTCGACGACGTCGGCAAGCTGCGCGCCCGGCTGGAGGAGCTGAAGCGACGCCTCGAGCTTGAGGGCGCATTCGATCCCAAGCGCAAGCGCCGGCTTCCTTTTCTGCCTCACAACATAGCGCTCCTGACGTCGCCGACCGGCGCGGTGATCAACGACCTGCAGGAGACGATCTGGGACCGCTATCCGAACATGGGAATCGTCGTGTACCCGGTACAGGTCCAGGGTGCGGGCGCCGCGATGAGCGTCGCTCGCGCCCTTCGCCGCTGCAACGAGGAGCCGCACGCGGACGTGATCGTGCTGGCGCGAGGTGGAGGCAGCTTCGAAGAGATGTACGCCTTCAACACCGAGCTGGTCGCGCGCGCGATCCTGGACTCGCGATTGCCGGTCGTGACCGCTCTCGGCCACACGTCCGACCGCACCGTCGCCGACCTCGTCGCGGACGCCGAATGCCGAACCCCGACCGAGGCGGGGGCACGCGTCGTGCCGAAGAAGGCCGACCTGCTGGCATCGCTGCATGAGCGCGAGCGGCGTATCGACCGGGAGATCGGCCAGCGTTTCGGCCAGGAAGACGAGCGGTTGAGGTCGCGTCGCATGCGCCTGGTGCGGTTGCTGGCGACGCTCGTGCAGTGGCCGGCGGACCGACTCGCGCGCGCGCAAGCCGACCTCGCCAAGCTCAGCCCGGTGCATCAGATCGAGCGACGCGAGCAAACGTTGCGCGAGCAGCGGCGCCGCCTGCACAGCGCGCTCGCGTTGAGGCTGCAGATGAGCCAGGCCAGGTTGAACGCCACCCGTGGCCAGGAGCGAATCGAGCGGGCGCTGGCGAACCGGTTCGCCGAGCAGGCGCGAAAGCTCGAGAGCCAGCACCAGCGACTTGTCGCGCTGAGTCCGGAGTCGGTGCTGACCCGGGGCTACAGCATCACCCGGGACGCCGCGAGCGGCGCGATCCTGCGATCCGCAGCTGAAGCCGAGGTGCAGCAAGAAGTCACGATCCAGCTCGGCTCGGGGAAGCTCGCTGGGCGCATCGAGGAGGTCACGCCGTGACCGAGGAGCTGACGTACGAGCAGGCGCTGGAGAAGCTCGAGGAGACGTTGAAGCGGATGGAGTCGGACAAGCTTTCGCTGGACGACGCGGTCAAGGCTGCCGAGGACGCTCAGCGCTACTTCCGAATCTGCGTCCAGCGGCTGGAAGAAGCCCGCAAGAAGATCGAGGTCCGCGCCGAAACCGAACCTACTGTGTGACCGGCTCTGCCGACTCCAGCTTCTCGTCCATTGCCCGTATTCGCTGGCTTAGGTTCTTGACGAACTCCAGCAGCACCTCCGGGTGCTCATGGACGATCGCATGCAGACGATCGCGCCGGAGAACGCGGACCGTGGTGTCTGTGGTCGCCTGGGCGCTCGCCGACCTGGGCTCCTCGTCGAAGACCGACATCTCCCCCACCACCGTCCCGGTCCCATGGCGGGCCAGGGTCACCTCGCGGCCCCCATGGTCCAGGTGGACGCGGATCTCGCCTTCGACGACGACATAAAGCTCCGCACCGACATCGCCCCTGCGAAACACGGACTCGCCCATGACGAAGTGCCTGGTGACCATGAGTCGGTCGATGCTTGCGAGCTGCTCGAGGGTCAACGTGCTGAAAAGGGGAACCCGCTTCAGCGCGATCAACTCTTTCATGTGCTCACTCAGTCCTTGGGAGGCCGCCTCTGCTGTCTCGCGGACCCATTTGTCTTCGTGGTCAGTGAGGGCTTCGAGCTCCGCGGGCGACAGGGGCCGGGCCACAATCGAATCGAACGACTCCGGCTCCAGCAGCCGTGCCAGCGGTCCGGCAAGCCAGGCCGGGCCGAAGTTTAACAACGTTTCCAGGGCCTCGACCCGCGTTTGCGAGTCCTCCGACGCGAGCCCGCGCTCGACGGTCGCGAAGCCTCGCTTGCCATGCAGCGCCCGCATCGCGGCAAGGCCTGAGTCCGCGGCGCTGTTGGCGTAGTCGTCGAGCCCGATGCGAAGGAGGGCGTATGCGGCGGCGGTATCGCCATCGACGTGCCGCATCGCGCCGCCCAGACGCGCCGACAGCCGCGCGAGATGTTCACCGCTCGACAGGCGCGTCACAAGGTGACCGCGTACGTGCTGAAACAGCTCGGGGCGGCCGCTCCGCATCAGCGCCTCCACCGCGGCGGCGGATGTGTCGTCCCGCGCGAGGAGCAGAGGCAGCGTGAGCGCCAACGCCTCCGGCGCCTGGGTCGCCATCGCCTCCGCCGCAAGCCGCCGGACATCTCGGTCGGGACTGGCCAGTCCCGCGGCCAGCGCCTCGGCGTACGACTGCTGCCAGTCGCTCGGTGGCGCCCACCGCGACGCCTGACGGAGTGCCTCACGCCGCACCTCGACGTCGACGTCGCGCATACATTCGATGAGCACTGAGCCAACGCCAGGGATATCTCCCTTCATCCGCGCGAAGGCGCGCAAGCCTTCCAGGCGGACATGCGGATCGGCGTCGCCCAGGGCCTTGACAACTGTTCCGGCGTCGGCCACGAACGCCGCGGCCCACGCCGCCGCGGCCCGGTCGCGCGGTGCGTCTGAGCTGTCGAGCGCGCGGAGAACCTCGTCGGATCCTTCCCAACGCGCCTTCCGCATCACTCCCGCGATCGCGGCGGCGGCGCGTACCCACCCGTCCTGGTCGTTTTTTGCCGACTCGAGCTGGTCAGGCGTGATCGAGTCGGGCGGCGCCATCTGGAATACCAGGCGACGGACCGTCGCGTCCGGCGACGCGAGCAGCTCGGGTGCCATAGACCTGAACACGTCCGGCGACGCCTTGGCCAGCGCGGCGACGGCGAACTCCCTGGTCTTGTCGTCGGCCCCGCGGACATAGCCCTGCAGCTCGACGATCTGGTCCGGTGTCGGCCGTCCGACCGCCTGTTGAAAGTCGGCAAGGCTCAGCGCATGGGTGCGAAGCCGCGAGTAGATCGCGTCGACGTAGAGGCTCCTGACCCACCAGGCGGACCCGACCAGAAGGACGGCGAGCGACAGGCCTACGAGGGCGAGGACCTCGACGTTTGCGACGCCCGCCGCCTGGAGGAGCAGCAGGCCGACGCCGCTTGCCGCCGCGGCACCGGGAAGGACCGCGTTGTCGAGCAGGAATTTCAGCTTGGGCACCACCTGCGCGGGCAGCGCGCCGCCAAGCACGTTCTGCGCGGGATCGTCAAGCCCGGTCTGGAGACCGTTCCGGACGATGAATAGGAAAAGCGCGGTGGCGAGCACGGGATTGGCCGCCACGGCGATGAACCCGATGACGGTGAAGATGGGCAGGACCACGATGGCGTTCTTGACGCCCAGTCTGTCGAGCACCCACGGTGCGATGAGCAGGCTGACGATCAGCTGCACCACGTAGCTGACGAGCCAGGCGTTGCCGATGAGGATCGTGAGCTCCTGCAGGTTGTTGTGGGTCGCCTCGACGAAGAGCAGCGCCACGAGGTAGTCGCCGACCCGACCCACGATTAGGAGAACGAGAGCCAGCAGCACGAGGGCGAGGACCAGCCGGCTCCCGGTTACGTATTCGACCGCGCGCCTCAACAACGCGATCGCCCCGTGCCGCTTCAGGTCGACCTGGTGCTGGACCATGAGCTGGTCCGCCTCGTCGACGAACGCGGGCCGGAACAGGGTGCGCTCGAGCCCGACCGACATGATGGCGGCCGCGATCGACCCGAATGCCCACACGAACACCAGCGGCTCCGTGGCGTACAGCGCGACGATCGTGGTCGTGAAACCGGACAGGATGTAGCCGACGCTCGACCCGGCGGCGATGATGGGAAAGATCCGTTTGCCTTCGAGCACGTTGAAGTGCTGCGTGACAAACGTCCAGAAATGCAGCATGACCAGCTCGAACGCGACTGAATAGACGACGTACGCCGTGAAGGCCACACGGGCGTCCTCGCGGATCGTGTACGCGATGAAGATGCCGATCGCAGCGACCGCGTTGGCGATGAGGTTGATCCGAAACGCGCGACCGACGCCAAACCGCCTGGTCAGCGCGCCCTGCACCGCATCGAGCGGCCAGACCGCCAGCGCGAGCACGATGAAGAAGAGCGGGTAGGCATGCGGTCCAGCCTTGTTGAGGAAGATCGACTGCGTGGCGCTGAATGCCGTGTACATCGCCCACCCCACGACGATCGCGAAGCCGGCCACCTGCAGCGTGCGTCGCAGCTCAGTGCGCCGGACGTGGAGGATCTTGGCGAGAAGAGGCGACACCGCCTCCTGCTGGCGAAACCTAGGTCTGCTGGACGCCGGCGATCCTCTGCAAGGCGGCGATGCGCTCCGCGATCGGCGGGTGGGTGTCGAACAAGTGGCTGAAGAAGCTGCCGTGGTGCTCTTCGGGGTTGTCGATCATCATCGCCGCGACCGCGTGGTTGAACCGCTCAGGCGGCTTGTCGTTGCTGGCGATCTTCTGCAGCGCTGAGATGAGGCCGGTCGGGTTGCGGGTGAGCTCGACACCGCTCACGTCGGCAAGCGACTCGCGCTGTCGCGACAGAGCAAGCTGCATCAGAGGTCCGACCAGGAACGCGACCAGCGTGAAGATGATGCCGATCGCCAGCACTATCAGGGCGCCCTGCCCTCGCATGCGCATGCGGCCGACGCTGTTCCAGAACGCGCTCGCGATCAAGGCTGCCATCCCGATCATGGTCGCGACCACCAGGAGCAATCGGACGTCGAAGTTCTTGATGTGGCTCATCTCGTGGGCCAGCACGCCCTCGAGCTCTTCTCGATTCATCATCTGCAAGAGCCCTGTGGTCACCGTCACCGCGGCGTGATTCGGATCACGTCCCGTGGCGAACGCGTTGGGGCTCGGGTCGCTGATTACGTAGACCTTCGGCAAGGGGAGGCCGTCGCCGATGGCCAGCGCCTGCACGATGTTGTAGAGCTGCTGATACTGGCGTGCGTCAGCGGGCTGCGCACCCATCGCGGCGAGGACTGTGGCCGAGCCGAAGTAGTAGGCATAGAGCGCCGCGACAACCCCGAGCAGGCCGAGGACGATTGCGCCCGCGACTGCGCCTCCCTGTCCATATGCCAGCCAGCCGATGATCAAGCCCGCCAGCAGCCACACGGCAAGGAAGGCGGCGATGACGATGATGCTGTTGCGCTTGTTGCGCGTGATCTGGTGGTACATGTCGGCCTAGGTCGCCGCGCGAGGGTTTCGCCGGATGGTATCGCGCAGGCGTGCGGCGACATAGCGGCCCCAGATTTGGGCCCAGACGAGGCCGTTGCCGAATGCCGACACGTCCTCGGAGTGGTGCTTGAAGTGGTACGTCCACATAGCTCTGTGGCGCTCGTACGTGATTTGGCGCCGGCGGTCTGCTGGTGCGGGCTTGATGCGATGCGTGGCGCTCGCGGCCGGTAGATAAAAGATCTTCCAGCCGCCGAGCTTCAGGCGATAGCAGAGGTCGAGGTCCTCGCCGAACATGAAGTAGCGAGGGTCGAAAAAGCCCACTCGGTCGAGCGCCGACATGCGCAGCATCAATGCCGCCGCGCTTCCCGCGTCCATCTCGTGAACGTCGGACTCTGGGAGGTACCCCATGTTGTGGCGGCCGAAGCGCGGGCTCTTCGGAAAAAGCTTGCTCAGACCCACCGTCTGGTAGAAGAGCGTGCTCGGGATCGGAAAGGCCCGCCGCGCGTCCGGGTCGAGCCGGCCGTCCGGCAGCACGAGTCGCGGGCCGACCGCGCCCGCGTCCGGACGCGTCAGCAGGAAATCGGCTAGCCGGCCTACGCACTGCGGGTCGAGGACTACATGCGGGCTGAGCAGGAGGGCAAAACGTCCCTGGCACCTCTCGAGCCCGAGGTTGGCGGCGCGGCCGTAGCCGAGGTTCTTCGACTGGACGAGCACCGTCGCCTGGGGAAACTCGTCCGTGACGGCCGCTGCGGAACCGTCCGACGAGTCGTTGTCGACCACGACCGCCTCCACGGGCACGTCCGCGCTCGCGAAGAACGACTTGAGGCACTGAAGGAGCTCGTCCTTTGCGTTGCGGTTGACGATCAGTGCTGAGACGATGGGCTTGGCCGGTTCTGGCATCGGCCAAGAATTATGGCCTGACGCGCCACTACAATCGGCGGACGTGCAGCGACTGGGTCTAAGCCTGAATCCGCCGATCCCCGCCCGCATCTTCGCTACTGGGGCGGCTCATCCGTGCGTTGCCGCTTGCGCTCCGGTCCTCACGCACCTACGTGGTGCGCTCCGGTCCGGTGCTCGCGGCGCCTTCGGCTGAGCTCGCCACAGCGCGAATCTGCGGGCGCGGCCGGCGGATCCAGGCTAAGCCAGCGCCTGGCCCAGCTCCTGCGAAACCGGCTGGTCCGGCAGAACCTGATCCTGTTCTTCGGCGGTCTCGTCGCCGGAATCGGCGGTTTCGTCTATCACGCGATCGCGGGTCGCGTGCTGGGCCCGGCGACGTACGGGCAGGTCGCGTTCCTGATCGCGGTCTACTCCGTGGGCACCGGCCCAGCGCTGATCCTGATCGTCGTTCTGGCCCGGTACACGGCCATGCTGAACGCTCGCGGCGACCCGGGCGTGCGCTCGCTGCTCGCACGCACTGTGCGCCTGATCGCCATCCCCAGTCTCCTGTTGATCCTCTTCACCGCGCTCTTCGCGCGACCCATCGCCGCGTTCGAGCATCTCGGTTCTACCATCCCGATCCTTATCCTCGGATTTTCGATCGCGCTCATCTGGCAGGTTGCGATTCCGCGCGGAATCCTGCAGGGCCTGCAGCGATTTACCGCGCTATCCCTCAACCTCTCGCTCGAGCTGGTTGTCCGCACGATCGTCGTCGTGCTTCTGCTCCGGGCCGGCTATGCGGTGTCGGGCGCGATGGCTGCCGTGTTCGTCGGTCTGGCCTTCGTGTTCTGCCTGGGTCTTTATTCGCTGCGCGACCACTTCCGCGGCATCGGCACGCGCGTGAGGCTTCGCGTCATGGCGGGTTTCTCACTCACTGCTGCCGCCGGCATCATCGGCGTGCAGATCCTCTACAACCAGGACGTCATCCTTGCGGTGCACTATTTGAGCAGCCACGACGGAGGCATCTATGGGGGCCTCAACAAGATTGGGACGATTCTTTATTTCCTGACCCTCAGCGTCAGCCAGGTGCTGTTTCCGCGTGTCGTCGAGGCGGTCGCCAGGGAGCAGCACCCGGGGCGCCTCCTTCTTTGGTCGGCCGGCATCCTCACGGCGCTGGGCGCCGGCGCGCTGCTGGTCTTTGCGGTGGTGCCTGCGCTGGTGGTCGGGGTTCTGTTCGGGCCGAGCTTTCGCGACGCTATCCCGCTCGTGTTTCCCGTTGGCGTGATCGGCTTGGCGCTGTCGCTCGACAACCTGCTCGTCCAGTTCTTCATGGCCGTGCACGACCGGGTCTTCGTG
>Ga0070707_100004044_pt1 | contig 13790 bp, 15 predicted proteins | sample KBSK5502metaG_FD_65468 | JGI IMG/M metagenome (GOLD analysis project Ga0070707, IMG submission 65468) | Corn, switchgrass and miscanthus rhizosphere microbial communities from Kellogg Biological Station, Michigan, USA - KBS K5-50-2 metaG | ecosystem: Host-associated > Plants > Roots >... | reverse complement strand
CGCCTCGACGAGCGTGCCGCCAGCGTCGGAGATCACCGCCGCGATCCGGGCCCGAGCGACCCCAGGCTTGAACGTCACCGCGACGCGGCGCGGGTCGTAGCGCACCACGGTCGAGCTCCGGAGCGTGGGCTCCTGTTCGCGGGATGCGCCCGCCGGCGCCGAGCTCGCCGTCGGTTCCCCTCCAGCGGGCGCACCCTGTACGTCACGGCAACCGATGTCGAGGACCGGGTTTACGACCACGCACACATCGGCGCGGGCACTTCCCCCTACGGCCAGGGCAAGCACAACCGCCACGAGCGGGGGCAGCCAACCGGTCATCGATCTGAGCCGCATTCGCGTTGGAGGAGGAGACCGTCGCCGCAGTCGCAACTTGCGGCGAATCACTCGTCCGAGGGAGTGCCCGGCGGCGGCCTGTAGCCGTCGGAATCCGGCTTGGGAAGCGGCCTCGCGGCTACACTTTGGGTTACGTCCGGGGCGGTTTCTATGGTCCAGATCCCGATCGGCGGCGCCTCCTAGAAGACGCACCACCACACCGATCGAGACTTGATATCCGTAGGACTAGCGCTCGGGAGGGACAGGATGGCGACCGCCAAGGAAATAGAGACTCAGGCTCCGGCAACCCCGCCGGCGGAGAACACCGTCGTCGACGAAACGGCCAGCCTGGCCGTGCGCCGGTACTTCACGATTCCCGGCCGCGACCCGTTCGACGAGATCGAGTGGGAGATCCGCGACGCCTTCATCCCCGGCAAGGACAAGCCGGTCTTCGACCAGAAGGACGTCGAGTTCCCGAAGTTCTGGTCGCAAACAGCGACCAATATCGTGGCTCAGAAGTACTTCAGGGGCCGCATGACCTCGCCCGAGCGCGAGCGGAGCGTCAAGCAGATGATCGGCCGCGTCGTCGACACGATCTCCGGCTGGGGCCGCGCCGACGGCTACTTCGCGACCGAGGAGGAGGCCGAGACCTTCGAGGCCGAGCTGAAGGCGATCCTCGTCAACCAGCTCGCCTCCTTCAACTCGCCTGTCTGGTTCAACGTCGGCTTCGAGGAGAGGCCGCAATGCTCAGCTTGCTTCATCCTCTCGATCGACGACTCGATGGACTCGATCCTCGACTGGATCCGGCGCGAGGGCGTCATCTTCCGCGGCGGCTCCGGCTCGGGCGTCAACCTCTCCAAGCTTCGCTCCTCGAAGGAGCAGCTCTCGAAGGGCGGCTACGCCTCCGGGCCGGTCTCCTTCATGCGTGGCGCAGACGCGTCGGCCGGGACGATCAAGTCCGGCGGCAAGACGCGGCGCGCGGCGAAGATGGTCGTGCTCGACGTCGACCATCCGGACATCGAGGAGTTCATCTGGTGCAAGGCCTACGAGGAGAAGAAGGCTCGCGTCCTCGAGCAGGCCGGCTATGACATGTCGCTCGACTCGTCTGACTGGGCGTCGATCCAGTACCAGAACGCCAACAACTCCGTGCGCGTCACCGACGCGTTCATGGAGGCCGTCGAGTCCGACGGTGACTGGAACCTGACCGCCCGCACCGACGGCGCGGTCGTCGAGACGGTCAAGGCACGCAAGATCCTGAAGGACATGGCCGAGGCGGCCTGGCAGTGCGCCGACCCGGGCGTTCAGTACGACACGACGATCAACAACTGGCACACGCTGCCGAACACGTCCAGAATCAACGCGTCCAATCCGTGCAGCGAGTACATGTCCATTGATGACAGTGCTTGCAACCTCGCCTCGCTGAACCTGATGAAGTTCCGCCGCGAAGACGGGGAGCTCGACGTCGAGGCGTTCACACACGCGGTGGACGTCATGTTCCTCGCGCAGGAGATCGCGGTCGGCAACTCGTCGTATCCGACGCCGGAGATCGAGCGGAACGCTAAAGCGTTCCGCCAACTGGGGCTTGGTTACGCGAACCTTGGCGCTTTGCTGATGGCACGTGGTCTGCCGTACGACTCCGATGAGGGTCGCGCTTACGCAGCCGCGATCACCGGACTTATGACCGGTCGCGCTTATCGCAAGTCGGCGGAGATCGCAGGCCGGATGGGGCCGTTCGCCGGCTACAAGCCGAACGCGGCAGCGATGATCGGCGTCATGGCGCAGCATCGCGCCGCGGTCGGGAACATCCAGGACTCCGACGTGATTCCGGCCGACCTGCTGTCCGCATGCCGCCAGGCCTGGGACGACGTCCTGAACCTCGGCGAGGTGCACGGCTACCGCAACGCGCAGGCGACGGTGCTCGCGCCGACCGGGACGATCAGCTTCATGATGGATTGCGACACGACCGGCGTCGAGCCCGACTTCTCGCTGGTGAAGTCGAAGAAGCTCGTCGGCGGCGGCGAGATCACGATCGTGAACAAGTCGGTGCAGATGGCGCTCGAGAAGCTTGGCTACACGCCGGCCGAAGGCGAGGAGATCGTCGCGTTCGTCGACGAGCGGAACACGGTTGTGGGCGCGCCATACGTGAAGGCCGAGCACTATCCCGTGTTCGACTGCGCGGTCGGCGACCGGGCGATCCACTACACGGGCCACACGAAGATGATGGGCGCAGTCCAACCGTTCATCTCCGGCGCGATCTCGAAGACGGTGAACCTGCCGGAGACGGTGTCTGTCGACGAGGTGGCGAAGCTCTTCGTCGACTCGTGGAAGCTCGGCGTGAAGGCGATCGCGATCTACCGCGACAACTGCAAGGTCGCGCAGCCGCTGTCAGGCAAGAAGGACGGCGACGCGGCAACGCTGCTCGAGGCCGCGACCGCAGCTCCGCCCTTGCCGGCAACGCGGCGGCGCCGGCTGCCTGACGATCGCGTCGAGGTCGGCCGCAAGTTCCGCGTCGGCGACTACGAGGGATACATCCATGTGGGCCTGTACGACGACGGCACGCCCGGCGACATCTTCGTGGACATCGCCAAGGAGGGCACGACCCTCGCAGGCCTGATGAACGCGATCATGATCTCGGTGTCGCTCGGCCTTCAGTACGGCGTGCCGCTCGAGGTGTACGTCTCGAAGTTCGCGCACATGCGCTTCGAGCCGAGCGGGATGACGAACGATCCCGACATCCGAGCCGCGAAGTCGATCGTCGACTACATCTTCAGGTGGATGGGCAAGAAGTTCCTGACCGTCGACCAGCAGGAGGAAATCGGAATCCTGTCGGCCGAGGTGCGAGCCCGGCTAGCGGAGGGCTATCGCAACGGCGGGGACGCGCCGCAATCGATCAAAGCGCCGGCAGAGATGGCGCCGCCCGGGCAGACCGCGCTCTTCAACGCCTTCGAGGATGCGCAGGAGTGCGCCAAGTGCGGCGGGCGGATGGTGCGCACCGGTTCTTGCTACACCTGTAGGGACTGCGGGACTAACACCGGCTGCTCGTAGAGCGCGACTCACGATCGGTTGACGAAGGCCTCGCCGGCGCGAGGCCTTCGTATCCCTTCGGCGGAAGTACGGCGGTTGAAATCGTGCGCGGGTTCGCAAACCAATGAAGCTCATTGCCCTCCGGATCGATGAGGAGCGAAAGGCCCGCCTGGAGCCTTTAGGTCGTCCCGCCGCTTGAGGGCGATCTGATTGGCGAGGTAGAGCGCTGTTGCCTATCTATAAAACCGGCCGGTCGTGCGGGGCTTCTGGCGGAGCGTTAAGCTCGGCGCTCCAGCAACGGCCTGAAAGGAGGCCCGATGCATGCGCTCATCGTACGCGTGACCATCCACAATGCTGACCGCACTCGGGAACTGCTCAACAGCCGGGTTGTGCCGCAGGTCACGGGCGCGCCCGGTTTCAAGACGGGCTACTGGACGTGGCCGACCGGCGGTGCGGCGTCGAACGGCCTCTCGATGATCATCTTTGACTCGGAGGAAAACGCACGCGCGGCGGGCGATCGGGTGAGCGCGGTCGCGGCTGAAGCGGGCGACGACGTCACGCTCGATAGCGTCGAGATCCGAGAGGTCGTAGCATCGGCCTGATGATTTAGTCAGCATCACACCGGTCGGTCGGCTCGCTTTGAGTTGCAACTCCGACAGAGAACGCGCCGTGGGCCACCGCCCCCGCCTCGACTGACCGGGATGATGTGGTCTGCGGTGAGGTCGCGCTTCGCCCAGATCTCGACCGCCGTCGAGGTGCTCACTCTCCCGCTCCAGCCGGTGCACCGGTGACGGACCGAACAGCAGCGGCACCCGCGCGAAGCTGTCCAACCCTCGCCGCTCAGCCCCGGGCCGCGTACTCGACGCTTTCGAAAGGCCAGTCCGACTCGACCCAGTCGCTGACGGCTCTCCACAGCGGCGCATCGAGCTCCGCTTCGCTCGCGCGGACCCAGGAAAGTACGCGCGCGTCGACGGCTTCATCCGGCACGGGATAGATGTAGACGCACCCGATCACGTCGCCTCCAGGGGAACGCACCGTGTACGTGAAGCCCCTCCGACTCTCGAAGTCCGCGGCGTGCCGCTCGAGATCCGCACGATTCTCCTCAAGTGTCATCGCGCGCGGCCACGAGCTCTCTTTCCAGCCGGGTGTGCCGTGGATGTGCTCCACCGAAGACGACCAGGCTGCGTAGTCGGCCTCGTTGTGCTGCGGACCGAGCGGCTCCAGCACGAACCGCGGTGTCTCGAGTCGAAGCGGCACAACGAAGTCCGGCGGCACGAAGAGCTCGGAAGTCACGCGGCGATACTCTAAGCGGAGGATGCGTCGGGGTCACCGGCTGGTCTTTGTTGCTCTCGCTCTCGTCGGCCTGCCGATCGTCGCGGCCGGGTGTGCGTTCGAGGGCCAGATCGCGGTTCAGGTTCTCGGCGGAGCACCGGCCACGGTGACGCAGTCAGCGAAACTCGAGTTCGATCCGCACCGCGTCCAGGGGATGACGACACGTGCCGGGCAGGTCGTCAAGGTCGATTGCTCCGTCACGGGCACTTTTGACGTCAGGGAGGCGACCGGATCGGCCGTGCTCGTTCAGCTCTACGTCGTCCACCTGCGCACACGCCCGCTGCCCCGCGGAACTCCCTACCAACTCGACTGCGGCGGCCCGACGATCGTGCAGCTTCCGACCGAGGCGTCCGATGTTCAAGCGACGGCGACGACCGCTTCCGCGTCGCAGGTGCCGATATCCGTGCAGGCTCCGATCGCTGCGGTCCCGCTCGCCTTCGGCAAGCGTCTGCGAGCAGAGCCGGGAACGCAGTTTGCGATCCTCGGCGCGTCCGCGCTCTCACCCGATGGCTACACGGTCGACCTGTCCTTCGGCCTGCTCGAGGCACGCACGTTCCGGGAGAAGGTGCTCTGCACCGCCTTGATCGCGTGCGGCCATTCGAAGTACCTCCAACCGATCCGACCTCTCGTCGCCAGCATGTCGCGCGCCCCGGCACTCACAGTCCAGCCGTCGGCGAACCCGAGCAGCCTCTCCGTGCCCCATCTGTTCGGCGGAATCCGCAGCTACGGCGAGGCGACGCGAACGCTCTCGTACGCCCGCTGAGCGCCTCAGCCTGACGCCCGCTCCAGGACGACAACCGGGATCTCGCGGTCGGTCTTGGTCTGGTAGCTGTCGTAATCCGGCCACTGCTGGTTGACGAGCTGCCAAAGCCGCTCGCGCTCCTCGCCCTCCGCAGTGCGCGCATGCGCAGGGAACACCTCGTCGAGCACCTGCAGCTCGACGCTCGGGTCCTTCTGCAAATTCCGGTACCAGCCGGGGTGGGCAGGCGCGCCGCCCTTCGACGCAACGATCACGTAGCGCTCGCCGTCCTCCTCGTAGATGAGTGGCGTCGTGCGAGGTTTGCCGCTGTTACGGCCCTTCGTCGTCAGCAGAAGGATCTTCGAGCCTCGCTTCCACCTGTGCCCGACGTCGCCGCCGGTCTCGCGGTAGCGCCGTACGTGCTTCTCGCCGAACAGGTTCTCTCCCTCGCTCAATCGAGTGCTCCTTCCACCAGGGGACTGTATTAGGGCCGACTACAGCCCGCCGCGAGCGAGCGGCGACCCCGGTACCGTTGAGCGAGGGTCTGTGTCACAACGACGTTTTCAGCGAGGTCGCGAGCTCGCGATCGATCTCGGCACGGCGAACACTCTCGTCTTCGTTCGCGGCGCCGGAATTGCGGTCTTCGAGCCTTCCGTCGTCGCCATCGACGAGGTGACCGGCCGAGTTCAGGCGGTCGGAGAAGACGCGCGCCGGATGATCGGACGCACACCGGCGAGCATCCGCGCGATCCGTCCGTTGCGTCACGGGGTGATCGCGGACTTCGACGTGACGGCCGACATGCTGCGCTATTTCATCCGGCGGGCGGGCGGCGGAGGCGGCCTCTCCTATTCGCACGTCGTTCTCTGCGTGCCCAGCGGAACGACCGACGTCGAGCGGAATGCCGTCGAGGAGGCAACGCTCGCCGCCGGCGCACGAAGGGTGTCGTTGATCGAGGAGCCGATGGCGGCGGCGATCGGCGCCGGACTACCGGTCGGCGAGGCACAGGGGGCGATGGTCGTCGACATCGGCGGCGGCACCACCGAAGTGGCGGTTCTTGCGCTCGGCGGGATCGTCGTCTGGGAGTCGATCCGCGTCGGCGGCTACGAGCTCGACGATGCGGTCGTTCGACACGTCGACACGAACGCACGTCTACTCATCGGCCCCGAGACGGCCGAGGCGGCGAAGATCGCCTGCGGCGCCGCGTGGCCCTTGCCCGAGACCCTCGAGACGCAGGTCGCCGGACGTGATCGCATCACCGGAATGCTGCGACGGAGCACGATCGACTCGAACGAGGTGCGTGCCGCAATCGCGCAGCCGATCGAAACGATCGTCGACGCGGTGAAGCGCACGCTCGAATCGACGCCGCCCGAGCTCGCCGCCGACGTCGGGAGCCACGGCATCACACTCGCTGGAGGCGGCGCACTGTTACGCGGGATCGACCGGCTGCTCAGCTCGGAAACCGGGCTGCCCGTGATCGTCGCGGACTCACCGCTCGAGTGCGTCGTGCTCGGCGCCGGCAGCAGCCTCGAAGAGAGCGAGCTACTCGGCCGAAGCGCGAAGAAGCGGCCGGCATTCGGCCGACGCCGTCGGCGCGGCCGCCGCTGAGCGAGATCCCGGAAAGCGCGAGCCTAAGGGCTCGGGTGCGGTTAGAGCCGGGTTAGCGACTCGAGCGACATTCAATGCGACGACGGCGCCCGCACCGCTTGCGGGTCAGCGCCTTACGGAAGGGAGGCAGTCATGCGCACGTCTTGCGCAACACTGCTTGCGGTTCTGCTCACGTGTGGGCTCGCGGCGCTCTTTGTCAGCGACGTCGGAGCTGCACCGGAGTCGCCACTTACAGGAGAGTGGCACAGGCTCAGCGTCGACAGGTCGCACCCGGCACCTGAACACGAATTGCTCCGGTGCGTGGAGAACAACGGCGCACAAACGGGAACTGATTCAGATACGTGGTTCTGCAGGTACTCGAAGGCGCCCGAACCGGCGCTCGGCCTATCGTGGAACAACAACTACGGTTCTCTGTCGGGACACGACATCACAGCCACCTGGACTTGCCCGGGCTGGTTCCCCGCCGGGATCTGTGGGAATGTCGTCGAGGTCGTGGAAGGAACGATGGTGTTCGTCGACCCGAGTGCTCATCAAGCGCCGTTTTCAGTGCTCGAAGATCTGGTCGTCGTGCAGACACCGGCTGGCGAGCGGCTCTACAACTACTGGGTGAACCAGTTCGTTTGCCCATGGTTCAGAACGTTCTCTGAGGCAGTCGCCGCGAACCCGATCGCTCTCCCATTCGACGGAAACTTCCCACCGCAGGACTGTGTCGCGGCGCACTGACTGAAGGCACCCGTTCTCAATGAGCGGAACAGTTTCAAAGTAACCGTCGCCACTAGGCGGCCGTCGGCACCGACTCGGCGGCCGCCACCTGCTCTCGGCCGCGCCTGGCCAGGACGAGCGCAAGCACGCCGGCGCCGAGCGTGAACGTCACGGCGATGGCGACGAAGACAGGCTTCAACCCGAACGCCTGCACTGAGGGACCCGCCAGTGCCAGCCCGACCGGCCCCGCGAGCGTATGCATGGTCATGTACGCCGTCATCACCTTCGGGCGTAGCGGAGCAGGTGTGCGCATCGTCAGGATCGAGACGAACGGGGGAACGAACAGCATGCTCGCGAAGCCGAAGACGAACATCGACGCTGCGACCCCGACGACGGGCATCGGCACGGGTAAGGGCCAGAGTGCGACGGACATCACGATCATTGCTCCGACCAGCAGCCTCGTTCCCGGCCAGCGGCTCACGATCCACATGACCGCCAAGCTTCCGAGGACCGAGCCGGCGCCGTCGGCCGCGAAGATCGCGCCGGCCGAAGCAGCATCCCCGTAACGCTGGAACGCGAGCACCGGCAGCATTCCGACCAGCCCATCGTGCGCGAGTCCGAGCACGACCGCCGCGACGACGAGCGGGCCGAGCAGCCGGTCACCACGAAGAAAGCGGAGGCCTGCCAGCGCGCCACGCGCCTCCGGCACCTCTGCCGCCCGATCGCCTGCATGTACGAAGAAGAGGACGAGCAGGCCCGAGATCAGGAATGTCGCCGCGTCGACGACGAGAACGGTGGGGGCTCCGACGACGCCGATGAGAATCCCGGCGAGGATCGGGCCGAAGATCGCCGTTCCCTGCGTGACGAGCTGGAAGAGCGCGTTGGCCCGGCTGACGAGCATCTCGTCCTCGCCCGCGAGCTCGGGCATGAGGACGTTCATGGCCGCGCCATACGGAGCCCGGAACGCGCCGATCCCGAACGCGAGCACGACGAGGAGCGGGAACGACAGCAATCCGTTCCACTGCAGGACCGGGACGGCGAGCATCACCGGGACACGGGCGAAGTCGGCGAGAAGCATCGTGCGCCGCGGACCGAGCGCGGTGAGAACCACGCCGCTCGGAATGCCGAGCAGCGCGACGGCGAGCAACTGGGCGGCAAGCACGATCCCCGTCCGCGCCGGAGAGCCCGTGGTCACGAGGACGAACCACGGGAGGGCGACCAGGGTCATCGTCGAGCCGGTCAGGGAGACGAGTCGCGCGACCAGCAAGACGACGGCGGACTGGTTCCTGAGCACGAGCACATAATAAGAAGGACGTCCTTTATTGTAAAGTGAGAGGGTGCCGAAGCGAGCCCCCGAGTACATGAGCGCCCGCCGCGCCGAGATCCTCGACGGCGCCCAGCGCTCGTTCTCCCGCTGGGGTTTCGACGGCGCGACCGTCCCCCGGCTGGAGGAGGAGGTCGGCCTCTCCCACGGGGCGATCTTCAATCACTTCGAGAACAAGCTCGACCTCTTCTTCGAGCTGGCCGTCCGTGAGCACGAGCGCTGGGACCGAATCTGGCGCGAGGATGGGTTCGAGGCACTCGCGCGCGCGATCGTCGAGGAGGACCCTGCGTGGATCGGTGTGCTGCTCGAGTTCGAGCAGCGGCTGCGCACAGATCCCGAGCTGCGAGAGCGCGCGAAAGATCAGCTCGACCGCGGCGAATCCGTGGAACACGCTTGGCTCGAACGTGAGCGCGCCGCAGGACGCATCCGCGAAGACCTCCCCGCGAAGGTGATCCTCGGCTTTCTCCATCTTCTGCTCGAGGGGCTGGCACTCGCGCGGACAGCGCCTGCTGCGAAGATCGATGTCGAGCCGATCCTGGAGCTCGCGCGACGCGCCATCTCGCCGCCGTAGGAGCAGAGCTCGCCGCGATACTAAGCCGATGATCGCGCCCGTCCCGCCGGCCCGCCATCTGCTCCGCGCCAAGGATCTGATCGACGCCCGCTACCGAGAGCCGCTCGACGTGCCCGCACTTGCACGCGCGGCGCGGCTCTCGTCGGCGCACTTCAGCCGTGAGTTCCGGCGGGTGTTCGGCGAGACGCCGCACCGGTACCTCCTGACCCGACGTCTCGAGCGCGCCGGCGCGTTGCTTCGCAACACCGACCGGACGGTCGCGGACATCTGCCTGACCGTCGGACTGCGCAGCGTCGGGTCGTTCACGACGAGCTTCGGCCGCGCTTTCGGGATGTCGCCGACCGCCTACCGGGCGAACTATCCGCCGGCGTCCTCCCGCGTGCGGATTCCGACCTGCATCCTCCAGGCCTACGCCCGGCCGCCATACAGCAGTTTTGGAGAAGACAACGGCGATCGCCCCGGCTAGCGTCGTCACCGACCGTTTCGACTACATCGGAGGACGAAAATGCTGAAGAGCCTCACCAACGTCACCCTCTGGGTGCACGACCAGGACGAAGCCCTCGCCTTCTACACCGAGAAGGTTGGGCTGGAGCTCCGCGACGACGTCACGGTTCCGGAGCTGAACAACTTCCGCTGGCTGACAGTCGGCATTCCGGGACAGGACGTCGCCGTGAGCCTCGTGGCGGTACCCGGACCGCCCGTGTTCGACGCGGAGACGCGCGAGCAGATCATGACGGTGATGGCAAAGGGCGCAGCCGGCGGGCTCATCTTCTCCACGGACGACTGCAGGGCGTCCTTCGAGGAGCTCAAGAACAAGGGCGTCGAGTTCCAGCAGGAGCCGACGGAGCAGCCCTACGGGCTCGACGCGGCCTTCCGCGATCCGTCCGGCAACCAGGCTCGGATGGTGCAGGCGCCGAGGTAGTCCTACCCACCGCGGCGCGGGGCCCCAGTCGGCCGGCGCGATCGTGAGCCGGAAAGTCGGTGAGCTGGTGAAGGCCGCGCGAGCCGTTCGGTTCGCCGTGCAGCCCTACGCCGTTCCCCGCGCCTTTCGGCGGCCGACGACGTACGACCCGACGAACCCGATGACAAGAGCCACGACGGCGAGGCCAAAGTCGCCGTCGACGTGCTCTCGATGGTCGAAGAAGTTTCGGTCAACCACCTCATTGACGACGACCACAACGACCACGATCAGCAGCCAGACACGCCAATGGGAAACGAGGTTCTGCCGCATGCCCCGACAGCATCCGTTTCGCCAATCGTTTCGTCAAGCCCTCCTACTAGATTCACATGCGCCAGCGCAACGGTTTGGCGAACGTTTCGGAGCGCGCTCTCACCGCTGACACTGACCGAGTTTGTGCCTAAGAGACTGAGCGGCGGTCTCAGCTGACGGCGGGAGCGGGCGCCTGGCTTCCGTCGGGCGCGATCCCCGCACTCAGCCAACGAACATTCTCGGCGATCTCCTGCTCCGGATTTGCGCCCATATGACCGGCGACGTCGTTGATCTTGACGATGCAGCCGGGAACATTCTCGGCCAGCCACTCGCCGTGCGCGGGCGGGACAAACACGTCTGTCATCCCGTAGCGGATGAGCACCGGGACGGAGATATCCGCAGGGTCGAACTCCCACGGCTGCATGAACGCGAGGCCGTCGTCGACCCAGCCGCCGACACCATTCACCGCCCACTCGAATGTCGATTCGCCGATGATCTGCATCATCTCGGGGCGGGCCATCTCGGCTCGATCCGACTCGCTCATATCGAAGTCCTGCAGGACGGTGGACGGGTCGACCCGCGCGCGTTCCTCGAGCTGCACCTGCAAGGCTTTCAGCTCGCGAGTGAGGACGTCCTCGCCGGCTACGGCCCAGCCGAACTCCTTGACGTTCTCGGGGTCCATCCCAGCAAGCCACGCATCCTTTTCGAGCCCAGGTGTGCCCAGCGGTGCAACACCGACATCACAAATCGCGCGCACGACACGACCCGGCAAGAGCGCCGCACACGCGAGCGCGTGCGGGCCCCCGCCCGACCCGCCGATGACGCCAAAGCGATCGAAGCCGAGCTCGTCGGCAAGCGAGCTTACGTCGGCGACCTCGTCGACCACACGACGGCCGTGACGGCGATCCGACCTCCCATAGCCGGCGCGATCGTGCGTCACGAAGCACACGTCGAGCTCGACATACAACTCCTCACGTGGCCACCGCCCAAGACGACAGCCAGGCGTGCCATGCAAGGCAAGGATCGGGAATCCTTCTGGATCACCCCAGACCGCGAACGCGAGCGTACGACCATCAGGCGTCCCTAACGTTCGCAGCGGCTCCCCCACCCAGCGAGCATAAGCGGTCAGGGTCGAGGCTCAAAGTCAACTCCGGGCCATGAGCCAGCTTCGGGCGGTGCCGCGACGCGAGCTTCGACCCGAACGTCGTCTATCGCATCAACGACTGCCAAATGGCGCAGGCGCTCGTTGCCGCGGGTGAAGGAATCGCACTCCTCCCACGACTCATGCTCCTGGCGATACACCCAGGCGTCGCGATCAGGCCCCTCGCCAGCAACCCACCCATGCGCCGCGTGTCAGCGGTTCGCCTGTCAACGAGATACCTGACTCCCGCAACCGAGCGCTTCACCGCATTCCTGGTAGCGGCCAGCGCAGAGCACGCCGCCATACGTCCCGGCGGGAGGTGAGTCGGGCGCCAGCCACCCTCTTCGTGTTCTCTAGCCCGTCTGCTGGTTGTGAACGGTGAAGGTCGTCTCCTGCGGGGGCGTGGGGAATCCGGCTTCGATGTCCGAACGCATGACCCCGATCAGGTTCTCGTCGCGGAAGCGTTCCCAGCTCTCCTGCGAGTCGTGAATCGCGACGATGACCCAGCCGTCAGCCGACGGCCCGGCTGCGTGAAAGATCTGCCCCTCGGGAAGGCTCCCGTCACTTGGATGGACGACCGCGATCGACTCCTCGTACTGCTCCTTCGTCCCTCCTGGAAACCGATGCACGATGCCGTATGCCATGCGGTGCTCCTTTCGCTAACCGCTCAATGGGAACCCTCGTTAGGCGACTATCTCAGGCGCGGGGGGCGCCGAAGCGAGTGCCTTCGTGGAAGACTCGGTGAGTGCGGAAAGGGCTGGCACCGGACGACCTGGGAGACCTGCTAGAACTGCCGCTCGTCGCCGTCCTCGCGACGTATCGGCGCGACGCCACGGTTCTCCTCTCGCCGGTCTGGCACGAATGGCGCGACAACGGCTTCAACGTCGTGACCGGCCCTCGTGACGTGAAAGCGGGGCACCTCCGTCGAGATCCGCGCGCGAGCATCGTCGTTTACGAGGATGGCCCTCCTTACCGCGGCCTGGAGCTCCGCGCGACGGCGCGCCTCAGCACGCCGGAAGACCGATCGATCCTCCGCCGGATAGCGACGCGTTACCTCGGCGCGGAAGCGGGTGAGCGGTACGCCGAGACTGCAGACGACGACCTGCTCATCCGGCTGGAGCCGGGCGAGCTGCGCGCCTGGGATTTCGCCGACGACTTCGCCTGAGCTAGTCGTCCACGGAGGACCTTCCCGAACACCGGCGCACGGCGGCGTCCGCTGCTTGCGAGACCCCTCGCTCAGCGGCGGGCGACGAAGACGTATTCGCGGCTCTCGTCGTCGAGCGGCTCTCTGTCGAAGCCACCGAAGAGAGCCTCGAGCTCGAGTCCCGCGACATCGAGCAGCCCGAGCCATTCGTTCTTGGTCGCCCACCAGAGCGAGCTGGTGCCGCCTTCATCGAGCGTGATGTCGATCCGGTTGTCGCCGACGGCGTAGCGGATTCTGTGCGGAACGGGGTCGTCCTGATGCCGCCCGTCCAGCCGGGCCGCGATCTGGTGATCGAACGCGAGGGCATTCCAGGCAAAGCGTCCGTCAGGTCGCAGTGACGCCGCAACACGTTCGAAGGTCCGGCGCCGGTCGGCCCAGGTCGGCAGGTGCAGAAGCGCGCGGAACGGGCAGTAGATCAGTGCCGCCTGCTCCTCGAGCGTGAATTCGCGCACATCGCCCTCGTATAAGTCGAGCGCAACGCCTGCCTCGGTTGCGCGCTCCCGCGCCTGCTCGAGCATCGCCGGCGAAGAGTCGATTCCGATAACTGGCTTACCGGTCGCCAGCGCAACAGGAATGGCGACCCGGCCGTTGCCGATAGCAAGCTCGACGAGCGGCCCCTCGACCTC
>Ga0070707_100004042_pt1 | contig 13794 bp, 10 predicted proteins | sample KBSK5502metaG_FD_65468 | JGI IMG/M metagenome (GOLD analysis project Ga0070707, IMG submission 65468) | Corn, switchgrass and miscanthus rhizosphere microbial communities from Kellogg Biological Station, Michigan, USA - KBS K5-50-2 metaG | ecosystem: Host-associated > Plants > Roots >... | reverse complement strand
AAGACGTTCCCACGCCGCGACGGCTGGGGCAACAACTGGGGTTTGGCAGCTGATCAGGCGTGGGCGACGACGACCGCCGCGCAGATCTACGTCATCATCTCCTACGGTAAAGATGGTGCAGCGCAGAGTTCGTATTCAGGTGGAGCGACCACCAACTTCGACTGCGACATCGTCTACTCCAACGGTACCTTCATTCAGTACCCCGAAGGCGTGCAGCAGCAGTAACGCAGCCTCGGTTCGCAAAAGGGGAAGGGCGCCTCACCGGCGCCCTTTCTTTTTTTAATGCTCCGCCATCACCTTCAGCACCGAATTCATCGTGCTGTAGAGGCGGTCATGATAGGCCGAAGCGTCGCGATAGATCTGCTGGAAGGATCCGAGGTCTTTCTGGGCGACGATGAGGTTGACGCCGTAGAGGAACGCAGCGTTGCCGTCGAGCGTGCGCAAATTGTCGGAGAAGAGAATGAAGAAGGATTTCCGGCGGTCGGCAGGCGTCAAGGAGATGATCGGCTGCATCGACTCCAGCGGCGGCGCGGTGATCTGCGCCGGATTGAGCATCACCAGCGGCGGAAACTCCTGCATGAAGTAGTCGCGCGCCTGCTGCGCGGCCGGCATGTGCACCGGCATGAAGCCGATCAGCTTGGCGGCCTGGCGCAATGCCGGAGAATCGGCGCCGACGATCAGAGCCTTCGCGCCGAATCCTTCCTCTTCTTCCGCCGCCTGGCCCGCGTCCGGCGACGCCCCCGGCACCGGAGCGGCAGCGCTCTCCAGCTTTCTGCGGTCAACCGTCAGCTTGGTCTTGCAAGCCGGACACGGGAACGTCACTTCCTTCATCGGAAGTTTCGTCTCGTCGAGCGAGAGCGGCTTCTGACATGAAGTGCAGACGATTTTGATCATTTTTTCAGTTCATCCCGAGCGGAGCGAGGGATCTCCGGTGACCCAGCCATGCGTCACTTCTCGGCAGCGGAACCAGAGATGCTTCGCTTCGCTCAGCATAGATTGAGTTCATCTACTCGAGCATCGAGAGCATCGACTCTCCGCTCTCCTTCTCCTCGGGTGGCGGAGCCTGATCATCGGTCAGGCGAAGGGCGAGGTTCGTCGGATTGCTCGCGTACGCCAGCGCAATCTCCTTGGTGATCGTTCTGTCGAGCCACAGCCTTTCAAGCTCGTCGTCGAAGGTCTGCATGCCATCGACCTGACCGTCATGCATGGCATCGGTCAGCGAGCGCCCATCGGTCTCCCCCTTCGTGACGTAGTCGCGCGTCCGCATCGTCGACTTGAGGATCTCGAGCACCGCCACCCGCCCCCCGCCCGTCTTCGGCAGCAGGCGCTGCGAGATGACGTAGCGGAAGGATTGCGCAAAGCGCGTCCGGATCTGCGGCTCCTGATCTTTGGGAAAGACGCCCACGATGCGATCGACAGTCTTGGCAGCATCGATGGTGTGCAGCGTCGAGAGCACGAGGTGGCCGGTCTCGGCCGCTTCCATGGCGATCTCGATCGTCTCGACGTCGCGCATCTCGCCGATGAGGATGACTTTCGGTGCCTGCCGCAATGCTGCTCTGAGCGCCAGCGCGAAGTTTTTGGTGTCGGAGCCCACCTCGCGCTGATTGACGGTGGACTTGATGTGCCGGTGCATGTATTCGACCGGGTCTTCGATCGTCAGGATGTGGTACGCGAAGTCCTGATTGATCTGATTGATGATCGCCGCCAGGGTGGTCGACTTTCCGGAGCCGGTAGGCCCGGTGACCAGCACGATGCCGTTCTTCAGCTTGCAGACGTTGAACAATTCCTTGGGCAGTTTCAGGCCCTCGAGCGACGGGATGCCGTCAGGAATTACCCGAAGGACGATGGCGTATGTCCCGCGCTGCGTGAAGACGTTCACGCGGAAGCGCGTTTTCTGCGGAATGGAGTACGACAGGTCGACCGAGCCGTTGCTCATCAGGGTCCGCGTCAGCTCGCGGTCGCCGCGCAACATGTGCATGGCGATCATCTCCGTCTGGTAGGGAGTGAGCCGCGGAAGACCGGGAAAATTGACGGAGACGAGCTGGCCGTCCACTTCGACTTGTGGCGCTCTTCCGACCGAGAAATTGAGATCGGACACCCGGTCGGAGATTTTCAGCATCGCCTCGAGGATGGCGTCGAGATTGAAATTCTTCATGGACCCCCGCCTTTGGGAACACAGATTGTACACGCCGCTGGCCGCTTACAATCGTACGGTGTCCATCATGGCCATCGACTACGGCAGCCGCCGCATCGGAGTGGCTGTCAGCGAGTCGGGCGTGCTGGCCACACCCCACTCGGTTGTGCCAAACGAGGGCGACATCATCGGAAAGCTGGCCAGCCTCGCCGAACAGCTCGAGGCCACGACCATCGTGGTCGGCATTCCCCGCCGCCAGTTCCACGATCCAGCCGAGAAGACTTTTCACGACTTCGCCGAACGGCTGCGGCAGAAAACCTGCAGAGAGGTCGTGCTCTGGGATGAAGCGCTCACGACCGTCGACGCCGCCGAGCGCCTGCGGGAGGCCGGCCGCAAGCGCCGTGACGCCCAGCGCGACATCGACATGGCGGCGGCGGCTGTGATCCTGCAGTCCTATCTCGACGAGCAGCGGAGGCAGCCATAGCGGCGCGAGCGGCTCCTCGCGGCGGCTGCCGGAAGTACTTTCAGTCGCTGCTGACCATCCTTTTTTTCGCCCTGATCCTGCTCGCGGGCGGCGGCTACTTCTTCTGGCGGGCGCTCACCTCTCCATACAAGGGTTATCGCGAGCCGGTCAAAGACGTCGAGGTGCGCAAAGGACAGCGAACGGCAATCATCCTGCGCCATCTGCAACAAGCAGGCATCCTCCGCGACGCCTATTTGCCCTTGATCTACATCAAAGTCCTGCGGCACGGCGATTCGATCAAAGCAGGCATTTACGAATTCTCGCGCCCGATTTCAGCCGCGGAGGTGGTAGAGAAATTGATTCGAGGGGACGTGGCGATGAAGAGCATCACGGTGCGGGAGGGACTCGACCGCTTCGCAGTGGGTCGCCTGTTCGCGGCCGACGGCTTCGGGCGGGTGGCGGAGTGGGATCACGTGACGGCCGACACGGAGTTAATCCGCGACCTTGCGCCCAATGCCCGAACTCTCGAAGGCTATCTCTTCCCCGACACCTACAAATTCGGACCGGGAACGCCGGTGAGAACCATCGTGAACGCGATGGTGCAGAACTTCCGAAAGCACTTTGGTCCCGAGATGGGATACATCACCACAGGCCTCGATCTTCATCAGACCGTTACGCTCGCATCGATCGTGGAGATGGAGGCAAAGTTACCCGAGGAGAGGCCGCTGGTCGCGTCGGTGTACATCAATCGCCTCAATCGGCACATGCTCCTCGGCGCTGATCCCACCGTCATCTACGCCTTGAAACTCGCAGGCCACTGGGATGGAAACATCCACAAGACGGATCTTCAAATTGATTCGCCCTACAACACTTACCGGTTTCCCAACCTCCCGCCCGGCCCCATCGCGAACCCTGGGATGGCCTCGCTACGGGCCGCCGCTGCGCCGGCCAAGACGGCATTCCTTTACTTCGTAGGGCGGCACGACGGATCGCATGCCTTTGCCACCAACATCGAGGAGCACAACCGGAACGTCCAGATCTATCAGATCCAGTGGTATCGCGATCAAAGGGCGGCGACCGCGACGAACTCAACTGCACCGAAATAAGTGCAGCCGGCGGTGGTATTCTACGTCCACACAACCGTAACTCCGGAGCCAATTGTGCCTTCCAAAACGCGACCGTATGAGCAGTTCGGCTCGTACATCCTCTTCAAGAAACTCGAGAGCGACGCTCTCGGTGAGCTATGGCGTGCCGGCCGGATCGACGATCGTCACCTGGGCCCGCTGGTCGCGCTGCGCAAGCTGACCGGAGGCAATCGGCAGGCGCTCGCAGAGAGTGCCGACGAAGCGCGCGCGGTCGCGCCGATGCTGACGGAAAATTCGTTCGTCAAACAGCAGGTCATCGACGTGTTCAGTGGCATTCCGTTCGTGGCGCATGAGTACAACAACGGTCGCTCGCTGCGTCACGTCGTCGATCGGGCGCGCGGGGGCGCCGGCATCACTCCGAATCCGATACCGATCGATCAGGCCATCCTGATCGCTGAAAAAGTCGCGCTTTCGCTCGCGACCATGGCCGACCTGCGCTACAACGGCGATCGCCTCACGCACGGCGGACTGATCCCGCAGTTCATCTGGATTACCGATGAAGGCGAGGTCCGCGTCGCCGGTCAGCGCCTCGGCAAAGGCTTGATCGCATCGCTGAAAGACGCCAAGGTCGCCCCCGCGATCGGCCGTTACTTCTCGCCCGAGTATCAACATTCCGGCGAAGCCAGCCGCTCGTCGGAAGTCTTCTCGATGGGCGCCATTCTTTATCTGCTGGTCACTGGAAACGAACCGCCGGACGCTGTTCACGTCAGCGCTTTCTCACAGTCTGTACACGCCACCAGGAGCACCTCCGGCCAGACGGTGCCCGACGACATCCGCGCCGTTCTCGAGAAGTCGCTCGTCATCGATCCCGCGCGGCGCTACGAGTCGGTGGCCGATATGAAGCAGGCGCTCTCCGCCCTGGCGCACGGCGGCAAGTACTCGGCCACCACGTTCAATCTCGCTTTTTATCTCAGCACTTTGTTGAAGAAAGAGGTCGAAGGCGAGACCGTCGATCGCGAGAAAGAATCGAAAGTCAACATCGCACCGTACCTCGAGCATCGGCTCGAAACCTCGGCGCCGATCCTGCTGCCACCCAAACGCAGCAGCAACAAGGCGCCACTGCTGATCGCAGCGGCTGTCGCGGCTGCCGTCGTCGCGGTTGCCGCTCTGTGGGCGCTCTTCGGAGTGAAGTCTGGAACGCAGGCGAAAATCGCGGCTGCTCAACCCGTGGCTCCACCGGTCGCGAAACCGGCGATTGTTCCTCAGCCGATCGTCGCAACCGCAACTCAAGCCCCCGCGACCGCGACACTCGATCCCTCTGCCCAGAAAAAGGCCTTTGAAGACGCGGTCAATCAAAAGCTGCAGCAAGAAATGCTGAAGATGCAGTCGCAGTTCGACAAGCAGCTCCAGCAGAAGAAAGGCAAGAACGCCGCTGTGGAAAACACGGCGCCGCCGGTCCTGACGGCCTCTGTCGCTCCGCAGCGCGCGCCGGAAACGCTGGACGACCGATCACAATCCGCGGCTGCTTTTGACGAACGTCGTCTGGCAGCGCGCACCGATACGGTCACTCCCACTCAGATCACGCCTGCTGTGACGCAGACTCAGGTACCTGCGCCGCAGCCACAACCGCAAGCGCCAGCTCCTGCGCCGGCGGCGGCGTCTGTTTCAACGGTCCACGAAGGCGACGTCGTCAAATTCGACGATCTCGATGAGCGACCGGTGCTGGTTTCAAGACCGCGCGTCGTTTATCCGCCCATCGCGATGAAGCAGCATATCGAGGCATCGGTCATCCTGACGGCTCTCATCTCGGAGACCGGCGACGTGATCGATGTCAATGTGCTTCGGGGCGACCCGCGATTCGGCTTCAACGACGCGGCCATCCGGGCGATGCGGGGCGCGAAGTATCGGCCTGCCATGAAAGACGGGAAGCGCGTGAAAACGTGGGTGCCCCAGCCGATCGATTTCAAGGCCGGACAATAGCCCATTCGATCGAATTCAGCCGCAGGCCGAGTGTGCGTTCGTCACCAATCCTCGGTTGCACGGCTTGATCTGTTTCGATCTGGAGAACGTTCGGCGCTCGCGACTGAACCATGATCTGACGATCGACATTTGTGGCCTGGCCTCGAAAAGCGTCGACGATTGCGCCGTTGAGCCGGATGACGACGTTCGGCGCCGGTATGGCGTCGCGCGGGATGTAGAAGGAGAGCGTCAGTCGCGCCGGACCCTCGAGCGGAGGAAGAATCGTTTCGGAACGGCGCCCCATCCAACGCCAGATCTGCGCCGGTGAGCGCTCTTCCGGAGACCAACCGCTGCCGAATTCGACGACCGAAGGAATAGGGCGGACTGATACGGCGAAGTATCGATGGCGAACCAGCTCCCACAGCCGGCCGTGCGTTCGGGCAAAGCTTGGACCTTGCTTCGTGGCCCCCTCGAAAAGATAGTAGCCCGCCGGCCAGCTCGGAGGCGGCTGCAGCTTGTCGAGAAAATGCAGCCGGTAATCGCGCAAATACCACTGGGCGAACGGGATCATGTCGGCGCTGACATAAATCGCTCCTGCCAGCGGGTCAGCGTGGCGGCTGCGAATCCACTCGACAGCGGCCACCGGCGGCGCATCAGTCGAACGCACGACCGAAAGCGCCGGCCAGGTCCACTCGATCATCAGAGCGATGACGATCGTCGACGCCAGCGCCTCGATCGGCGGCCGGCGCGCGACCTTCTGCAAGCCATCCGCCGCCAGCAAAGCGATGAGCGGGGCGTACCCAATCGAGAAACGGCTGGCGCTGTAGTGATCGAGCACCAGCCAGCTCACCAGCGCGAGCGGACCGAAAGATGCCAGCGCGATGACGACGTGAGGCCGCAGCCGCACGATTGAGATCAGCACCAGCGCGGCGAGAATGATGTTGATTGCCGGTGCGTGATACGGAGCAACGAAGAAATCGTCGAACACCCGCCACAAGGGCGGGCGGGAGGGCGAGAGAAACGAATCGACGCGCATGATGTAGGCGCGATGCTCCCGCGAGGCCTCCACATATTCAGGCCAGCCGGTAACCGCCGCCGCTGTGGCGTAGCTGATTGTGACGATGACGGCGATCAACGCGAAAGCGCCGGCGACGCGCGCAGCACTCCTGCGCCATTGGAACGCGCTCGCGATCAGCAACGGCGCGCATCCGACCAGCAGATTCTGCGGACGAAAACCGGCGGAGACCGCGAGAATCAACGCTCCCGCGAAATAGGCGCGCGCGTCGCGGCAGCCGGCCAGCAAAAATGCGCTCGCGGCGACGACCAGCGTCAGCGAGGGCACATCGCTCCATGCGCCGCCGCCATAAAGCCAGACATTCGGAAAAAACGCGAGCAGCAGCGCCGCGGAGAGCGACGTCGAGAATCGCATTCGCAGCTGGCGGCAAAGAAAAAACATCGCCGGCACGACCCCGATGGCGCCGAGGAGGCTGAGAGCCTGGAGGGAATGGAAGTTGGTGAAGCCGAGCTTGCCGATCCCTTTCGCTGCCAGCACGTACAGCGGGAATCCGGGTGGGTGGGGATGGTGCAGCGAAACGTTGAAGTGGTCGAGGGACAGCATGAACAGCAGCTCGTCCCAGTCCCACGGCGTGCGCGCCAGCGCGAAAAGGCGGCTGATTGCCGCGACGGCCGTCGCTGCCATCACCGCCCCCCATTGCCGCGCGCTCAGCGGTTCGGGAGCGCGCTCGAGCGAGCGCCACCAGTCGCGCACCGGCACCATTCTCGCAAAACCGCAGGCGGCATGCCGGGAAAAGCGGTGCGGCGGAGGTGGCATCTCGACCTCCATGGCATTCGCCGTCACGGGAGCAAAGAGAGCGGCTTCACGTACCGAAGCCCGGACGGCTCAGCAATTACGGATGAGCGGACACTCGCGCGCATCCGGCGTCTTCGTATTCCTCCAGCCTGGCGCGAGGTCAGGATCGCGCGCGGCGACGGATCGCCGCTGCAGGCGGTCGGCATCGACAAGAAAGGCCGGACCCAGTACCGCTACCACGCCCGATTTCGCGCGCAGCGGGAGGAGGAGAAATTTCAGCGCGTGGTCGAATTCGGGGAGTCGCTGCCGCAACTGCGCCGGCGCGTTCGCAACGATCTCCGGGGCGAACAACTCGACCGCGATCGCGTGCTGGCCGCCATCGTTCGCCTCATCGATCAGGGATTCTTCCGCGTCGGCAACGAGAAGAGCGCCAGATCGGAATCGACCTACGGCCTGACCACCATCCGCGGCAAACACGTCACGGTCAATGGACCGGTGCTGCTGTTCGATTACATCGGCAAATGGAGAAAAACGCACAAGCGCGCGGTCAGCGATCGCGAAGTCGCCGATATCGTGCGCGCGCTGAAAAAACTCGACGAGAAAGAGCTGTTCGCATTCTTCGAGGGAGTCAAGATCCGCGACGTGAACGACCGGCACGTCAACGAGTACATTCAATCGATCATCGGCCACAATTTCACGGCCAAAGACTTTCGCACCTGGGCCGGCACGCTGCTCTGTTCGATCGCCTTGGGAATGGAGGGGCAGGCGCCCAGCAAGACTGAACGGAAACGCAAAATCAAGCGCGCCATTCAGGCGACCTCCGAGCAGCTCGGCAACACGCCGGCCGTCTGCCGGTCGTCCTACATCTGTCCCCGACTCCTCGACGAGTACATGGAAGGCAAACCGTTCGAGTTGCTCCGCAAAGGACGCCGCGGCGGCAAACCCGTCGTGCGCCTCGGCCTCTCGATGGAGGAGCGCTCGCTGCTCAAGTTCCTTCGCGAGACGATCGCGGATCGCCGGATGCGCCCGCGGGCGGCCTAACGCCTAACGCCTGATCAGAACGTTTCCCCGATCCAGAACTCCGTGCGTTTTTTGCCGTAGCTCTGCTTCAAGTCCGTCCGTTTCGCGAAGTCCCAGTGCAGCTCCAGTCCGAGGAAATTGAACGACAGTCCGTATCCGACGGAAGCGGCACCATCGACCAGCCGTCCACCCTTCATGAAGGTATACGGCTGACCGTTGAACTTCGCGCCGCCGATGTCGAAGAAGAGATCTCCGCGCACTTGTGTAAACGCGATAATCGGTGTCGCGAGAATGTCGATCAGAGGGAAGCGAAATTCGAAATTCGCGAAGGCCGCCTGGTTGCCGATGATCGAGCGGAAGTCGTAGCCGCGCAGCGTGTTCAGTCCGCCGAAGTAGTAGAAGTTCGGCACGTTGCCCCGCGAATATCCGACGAAAAGCCGGGCCGCCAGCAGGCTGCGCGAAGTGACCTGCAGGTACTGGCGGGCATCGATCGAATAGTCGTTGCTGAGTACGCCGCCCCGCTTGGTATCAGGCGCGAAGGCGGTGCTGACCTCGTAACGGCGTCCGGAGATCGGCCCGAACTGCTTGAAGATCGTGCTGTCGCCGCTGAACGTGGAGCTCACGATCGGAAACGAATCGTTGTAGCTGAAGATGAAGAGATTTCCGGCCGCGTCCGCGGCGGGGAGGCTGTAATTGCGTTTCTCGAATCCGATCCCGCCGTCGATGCGGTGATAGCGATCGAAGGGATAACTGAGGATGCCCATGGCGCCGGTTTCGCGATAGAGCTGATGACGCTCGAACAGCGAGCCGCTGACGTTGGTCGGCGTGACGTAAAACGACCGCTGATCGAAGAGGCGGAAGCCCCAGTTCGTTCGATGCTGCAGATCGAAATAGAGGAAATCGAAGTTCGAGAATGACGACACCGAGTCGAGCGATGCGATGAAGCGCCGGTTGCCGAGCATGTCGCTCATGAAGATCGTCGACCGCGAGACCAGAAGCTGATCGGACGTCACCCCGGCGTTGACTTCCACATCATCCACGAAGAGTTTGAAGCCGCGCGGCTTGTCGATCTTCTCCTCATCGATGGCCACCTCCACCGGCGGCTGGAATTGCTGCCGGCTCTCGGCCTGCAGCGGCGCGGACGGCAGGGTTGTCTTTTCCGCGACGTGCAACGGCTTGTCCGTGGGCGTAGAGAAGAGCTGCCAGCGGCGTTTGTAATACGACGCGAACACCATCCGCTCGCGGTTGTTCTGCCCGATGAAGACCACCGGCGTGAAGCAGCCGCCCACCACATCGGTGTATTGCAGCAGATCGCCGTTCTCGAGATTCAGCGAGTAGATGTTGTAGGCCGCGAAGTTGGTCGGGTCAGGCGGCGGCGTATCGCCCTGACGCTTCGCTTTGTCTTCGGCTTTTTCGAGGATCTCCACCGCCTTCTCGACGTTGCGGCCGGTCTGCTTGTCCGACGAAAAGAAAATGCGCTTGCCGTCCGGCGAGAACCAGGCATCGATGTCATTCCAGCTTCCGGTCGTGAGCTGGTAGCGCTCCGCCGGATTGGCGAGATTCAGCTTGAAAAGCTTGGCATAACCGGAGACCACTGAGGAATAGACCAGCCATTTGCCATCAGGCGAGAAAACCGGCGAGCCGTCGAAGAATTTGTCGTTGGTCACATTGGTGACCTGACCGCTCGCGATGTCGTAGAGGAAAATGTCGTCCTGGCTCCCGACGTAACCCGAGAACGCGATCTTCTTGCCATCGGGCGAATACGCCGGGCTGAGCTCCTGCTCCTGCGGCAACGCCGTCGAGCGCTCGATGCGGCCGTTGATCGCGTTGATCAGAAGCAGATTGCGGCCGCGCTCTCTCTTGACGAAGAGCGCGATCTGGTCGCCGTTCGGCGCGAAGGCGATGTCGCGTCCCATCACCGGTCCGATGGTCAGCATCTGCGCGATGGCGTACTCGTAACGGCTGGTGTAGCCGCTGGTGAGATTGCGCAGCAGCTTCCGCTCGGGAATGTTGAACAGCACCACGTCGACGTCTTCCTTGTACGTGGTATAGGCCGCCAGCAGATCGCCCGAGGGCGACGGAACGGGCGAGATCTCTTCGCTGCGCAGATCGGGATTGATCCTGAACGGATCGCCGTACTCCTGCGGCTCGCCCTTTGCGACCAGCGCCGGCAGGTACTGTTTGCGCAGCCAGGTGCGGAAGCGGGTGTCGAATTCGTCGGGAGTGACGTCGAAGGCCCGCTTGAGGGCCTTGTCGACCGAGCTGCCTAATGTATTACGATATTCATATACGAAATCACGGAGGCCATCCCATCCATATTTCTGCTGGATGTACGCGAATACCGCGTGGCCGAAACGGTAGGCGAAGTACCCGCCGCCCTGCGCGTGCGTGATCGGCGGCACCTCATCGTTGACCACAGCGTCGCGCAAGACCATGCGGTCCTTCGAGTCTTCATCGTTCCCGAAGAATGAGGCCATCCCTTCCATGAACCAGGTGGGCGGATTGGCGGTGACCGTCTTGCCGAGTTTTCCCTGAAAGAGGATCTCGTATTGAAAGATGTGCGTGAGCTCGTGCTGCACGAGCTGCAACAGCTTCTCGTCGCTGGTGTCGATCGGGATCACCATGCGATTGCGCGTCGGCTCGGCAAACGCTCCGACGCCCTCAGGGATGAAATTCAGATCGACATTGGTCTGCTCGAACGCCGAATGGGTGTGGTAGTAGATCAGCGGGATTTTCTTGGTGATCTGATAATTCAGCTGCCGCGACAGCGTGTCGTACGCGCTCTCCGCCGTATCGACCACCTTCTGCAGCGCGGGCTTCTCCTCGTCGTAGAAATAAACGTCGAAGTGCGTGGCGTGGTAGATGTTCCACTTGAACTTGTCGTAGACGATCTTGTTCTGCCCGAATGGAAACGCGGGAAGGGCGAACGCCAATACCACCACCACCAACGCGATGAGACGCTTCAAGAGAGCCTCCCAAGTTGTCCGGTTGTCGGGTGATCGGGTTGTCGACAACCAGACAACCCGACAACCTATTCAGTGAACACGTAACGGGTCGCCGAGGTCTCCTGGGGAACGAAGATCCCGACGAGCTGGGTCTCGAGCGAGCGCAGGTTCTCGAACAGCCCGAGAATCTCGTCGTAGTTGCGCTGATCGAATTCCTTGAAGTCGCGGAAATTGTCCTCCAGCACCTTTTCGCCGCTGTCGGCGTTGAAGACCACGATGTCGATGTCGAAGACGAAGCCGGTTGTCTCCACCAGCACCTGGCGGTAATACGTCCGTCCGTCGTTCGGCGACACATACTCCTCGGTTCGATATCCCGATTTGTCGTTGATGTCGAAATCGAGAACGCCGGAGACGATGTAGTCCGCGCCGGTCTTGGCTCCCAGCTCGCGCCAGTAATCGCGATTGGCCTCCAGCGTCTTGATGTCCGAGCTGGGAAGGCGGGTGGGCGGAGTCTCGACCAGCTTCAGCTTCGTGCTCTTGGTCAACTGCTTGCGCAAATAGCGCTGAAATTCCGACTGCACGTCGACTTTCGAGGCCCGATCGGTTCTCTTTTCGCCGTTGTTTGCAATGACAAAAGGAGCGATGGCGATTTTTTCGTCTCCGCTGATCTGCAGCTTCGGCTTGAGCGGAAGCTTCAGTTTCACTTCCAGCACGCCGGCCATCGAAGCCAGCGGCATCAGAGCGGCGCAGGCAAAAAGAGCGATGCGTTTCATTCGACACCTCCCTGAAGTGGAGGAACAGGTGGTTTCGGCGCCGGCGGCAGCTCGGTCGGCGGCGGCGTCGCCGGAGGAGAAATCTTCACAGGTTCGCCAGCCACCGGCTGTGCAGGTGGTGGCACAGCGTCGACCGACGATGCTTGTGCGGCGGCGGGGGGCGGCGTCGGAGCGGCGGTGGCGGTCTTGACTTCCTTCGCCTGCCGCTTGCGATTCCGCGACAAAAACTCCACGAACCGGCTGTAGTTCTTCTGGATGTACTGATTCGATCGATCGAGCTTCAAGGCCTCCAGATACTCTTTCCGGGCTTTCTCGAAATCGCCGTTGGCCTCGTAGGCCACCGCCAGATTGTTGTGCGCCATGGCGTCCTGCGGGTTGATCTCGACGGCCCGTTGAAAGCGGAACATGGCTTCGCGCCACAGGTTCATCCGCGCCATCTGCACGCCGAAGTTGTCCTGGGTGGAAGGCTGCCGCAGATCCCCATGGTGCGAACAGCCGGAAGCCGAAACGACCAATGCCGCAATGCATGAAAGCCGGATCAGCGTCCGCGTCATGGGAGATCTCCTGAATTGTGGGGACCGCGGGGATTGGCGCTCAAAGCGGCGCAAATTATATAATTTAGAGCGCCGGTAGCCCACACAATCGCTCCCGCCTTCGGCGCACCAATCAAACAATGAACGATGGGTTGTCCCGCGATGTCTGCATCGCGTATGCGTTGTCTCCATTCATTACGCCTGCTCGAATCCGCCTGCTGCGGGAGCACTTTGAACCATTCGGCGATGCCCGGCATGCGCCGCTGAAGCTCATTCAGGGTCTGCTCTCCATCGATCCCGATCAAGCGGACCTCGTAAAGAATCCGTTACGAAAGGACGACTTGCGGGTGCAGGTGGAAGCGCACCGAACCTCCGCGGTCGCAATCGTCGACCCGGAATACCCCGCGCTGCTCCGCGAGATCGTCGATCCGCCCTTCGCGCTTTTCTTTAGCGGCGACCTCGCACTGTTGCAGAAACCGATGGTCGCGATGGTCGGCTCGCGGCGCGCATCTCCCTACGGCCTGAATGCCGCCGCGCATCTGGCCCGGCAGCTCGTGTCGGCGGGCGTCACCATTGTCTCCGGCCTTGCGCGCGGAATCGACGCTGCATCCCATCAGGCCGCACTCGACGCCAACGGAAATACCGTCGCAGTCCTGGGCACCGGAATCGATCTCATCTATCCCCGAACGCACGCCCGCCTGGCGCGCGAGATCGCCAGCCGCGGTCTGCTGCTCACTGAATTTCCACCCGCCACCCCTCCCCTGGCCGCGAACTTTCCGATCCGCAATCGCGTCATCTCCGGCATCACCCTCGGCACCGTGATCGTGGAGGCCACCAGCCGCAGCGGCTCGCTGATCACCGCCCGCACCGCTGCCGAGCAGGGGCGCGAAGTGTTCGCGGTTCCCGGATCGATCTTCGCGGCCGGACACGAAGGGACGCACCGGTTGATCCAATACGGCGCGAAGCTGGTTCACGATGCGAACGACATCCTGGAAGAACTTCCGGGCAACCTCCGCTTGCCGGAAGATCGACCATCCGAGCCCGATTCGCCGCTGCGCGAGGTGCTGGCGGC
>Ga0070707_100004037_pt1 | contig 13803 bp, 16 predicted proteins | sample KBSK5502metaG_FD_65468 | JGI IMG/M metagenome (GOLD analysis project Ga0070707, IMG submission 65468) | Corn, switchgrass and miscanthus rhizosphere microbial communities from Kellogg Biological Station, Michigan, USA - KBS K5-50-2 metaG | ecosystem: Host-associated > Plants > Roots >... | reverse complement strand
GCCGATGGGGCCGCATCGTCACGATCGCCTCCTCCAGCGCCCAGCGAGGCTCGCCCGCCATGGCCCACTACGCGGCCTCCAAGGGCGGCGTGATCGCGCTGACCAAGTCGCTGGCCCGGGAGTACGCGCCCCACGGCATCACCGTCAACACGATCCCGCCGTCGGGGATCGAGACCCCGATGCAGCACCGGTCACAGGCCGAGGGGCACCTGCCCGCCAACGACGTGATGGCCCGCGCCATCCCGCTCGGCCACCTCGGCACGCCCGACGACATCGCGGCGGCCGTCGCCTTCCTTGCCTCCGAGGATGCCCGGTTCATCACCGGGCAGGTCGTCGCCGTCAACGGCGGGTCGGTCCTGTGACGCGCCGCGCCGCGCCCCGGCTGAGACCGCTGCCGGCGGCCGAGTGGACCCGGGAGGACCGCGAGCTGCTGAGCGGCAACTTGGCCCGCGCTGACCGCTACCTGTCCGGTGACGCCGACGCGCCCCCGGTGCCGCCCGTCCTGGGCCTGCTCGCCCGGCATCCCCGGATAGGCGGGCCGTGGCTTGCGTTCAGCGGCGCCCTGCTCGACGACGGCGCGCTCGACCCGCGCGACCGCGAGCTGCTGATCCTGCGGGTCGGCTCGCGCACACGCTGCCGCTACCAGTGGGCACAGCACGTCGGCATCGGCCAGGCCGCGGGCCTGACGCCCGAGCAGATCGCCCCCGTGCCCGACGGCGCGCAGTCCGAGGTCTGGACCGACCACCAGCGTGACCTCCTGCGAGCCGCCGACCAGCTCCTGGACGACCACGTCATCGACGACCGCACCTGGGAGCGCCTGGCCGCCCAGCTCGACGAGCGCCAGCTCCTCGAGCTGACCTTCGTCGTCGGCAGCTACGCGCGCCTTGCCATGGTGCTCAACAGCGCCGGCCTGGAACCCTCAGCCGGACCCGACCTGTGATTACACCGAAGGAGGAGGATCATGCCGCGTTTCCCTAAGCCAGCTGAAGGCAGCTGGACGGAGCACTATCCCGAGCTCGGTACTGGACCGGTGTCCTACGAGGACTCGATCTCGCCCGAGTTCTACAAGCGTGAGCAGGCAGCGATCTTCAAGCGGGCCTGGCTGAACGTCGGCCGGGTGGAACAGCTCCCGCGGGCCGGCAGCTACTTCACCAGGGACATCCGCGCCGCCCGCGCCGCGATCCTCGTCGTGCGCGCCACGGGCGGCACGATCCGCGCCTTCCACAACATCTGCCGCCACCGCGGCAACAAGCTGGCCTGGACCGATGACCCCAAGCAGGACACCCGGGGTTTCTGCCGGCAGTTCACCTGCAAGTACCACGGCTGGCGTTACGACCTCGACGGCGCGCTCACGTTCGTGCAGCAGGAGGGGGAGTTCTTCGACCTCGACAAGGAACGGTACGGCCTGGTGCCGGTGCACTGCGAGGTCTGGGCCGGGTTCATCTTCGTGAACTTCGCGCCCGAGCCGGAGCAGCCGCTGCGTGAGTTCCTCGGCCCGATGGTGACCGACCTGGAGGGCTACCCGTTCGAGAAGCAGACCGCCCGCTTCGGGTACAGCACCACGATCAATGCCAACTGGAAGCTGTACATGGATGCGTTCGCCGAGTTCTACCACGCGCCCGTGCTGCACGCGAAGCAGTCGCCGGAGAAGTACTCGGCGGCCGCCCGGCAGGCCGGGTTCGAGGCGCCGCACTACCAGATCGACGGGCCGCACCGGCTGGTGAGCACGTCCGGCGTGCGCTTCTGGGAGATGGACACCGAGCTGGTCAAGCCCATGGAGATCCTGACCCGCAGCGGCCTGTTCGGCCCCTGGGACGCGATCGACCTCGGGGAGATGCCGCGCGGCGTCAACCCGGCCAAGTGCGACCCGTGGGGGCTGGACTCGTTCCAGCTGTTCCCGAACTTCGTGATCCTTATCTGGAGCCAGGGCTGGTACCTGACCTACCACTACTGGCCCACCTCCTACGACACCCACGTCTTCGAGGGCAACGTGTACTTCCTGCCCGCCAGGAACGTCCGCGAGCGCATCGCGCAGGAGATGGCGGCGGTGACGTTCAAGGAGTTCGCCCTGCAGGACTCCAACACCCTGGAGGCCACGCAGATGATGCTCGAGACCCGGTACGTCGACCGCTTCCTCCTGAACGACCAGGAGATCCTCTGCCGGCACCTGCACGCGGTCGTCCGCGACTGGGTCAGCACCTACGAGGGGGCCCGGTCGTGAGCGCGCTGCTGCCGGCGGAGTTCGCCGACCTCGAGCCGTTCGCGGGCAGGTGGTGCCTGCCCACCGAGCAGGAGCGGTACAGCACCCGGCTGGCCAGCACCATGGAGGACATGCAGGCTCTGTACGACGCCGTCGTGCCGCGTGCCGCGGACTGCATGGGGTACCTCGAAGCGCTCCCGTTCGACGCGCTGCCCGAGGACGCGACGAATCTGCTTCACCTGCTGTACTCGATGATCCAGGTATCGTTCCCCGTCGAGGTGTGGCGGCAGCCCAGGATCCCGGACACCGGCTCGTCCGCATTCGACTCCTTCACCGAGCCCGTGCCGTGACCGCGCCGATCATCTTGCGGGCCGATCGCTGGCTAGACCCCGCCCTGGGGGAGATCCGGTCGCCGGCGGTGATCGTCGTGACCGGGAACCGCATCGCGGCGATGAACCCTGCACAGGCCCCCGCCGGCGCGACGGAGTATGACCTGGGTGACGTCACGCTGCTGCCAGGGCTGATGGACATGGAGCTCAACTTCCTGATCGGCGGGCCGGAGACCCCTACCGGGCTGCCGCTGGCTATGCACGGGGTGCAAGATGACCCGGCCTACCGGACGATCCGGGGAACGCTCAACGCCCGCACCACGCTGCTGGCCGGCTTCACCACGGTCCGCAACCTCGGCCTGATGGTCAAGACGGGTGGCTACCTGCTGGACGTGGCGCTGCAGCGCACCATCGACCAGGGCTGGGTGGACGGCCCGCGGATCATCCCGGCGGGGCACGCGATCACCCCGTACGGCGGCCACCTCGACCCGACCGTCTTCCAGCGCCTGGCGCCGGGGATCATGCCACTGACCATCGGCGAGGGGATCGCCAACGGCGTGGGCGAGGTACGCGCCTGCGTCCGCTACCAGCTCCGCCACGGCGCCAGGGTCATCAAGGTATCCGCCTCGGGCGGGGTGATGTCACACGGCACCAGCCCAGGAAGCCAGCAGTACTCCGACGAGGAACTGGCGGCGATCGCCGACGAGGCGCACCGGGCCGGCATTCTCGTCGCTGCCCACGCGATAGGCGACACGGCGGTGCGGGCATGCGTCCGGGCCGGGATCGACTGCATCGAGCATGGCTTCCTGGCCAGCGACGACACCCTTCAGATGATGGCCGACCACGGCACGTTCCTCGTGTCCACGACCTACCTCACCGACGCCATGGACATCGCCCGCGCCGCGCCGGAGCTGCAGAAGAAAGCGGCCGAGGTATTCCCACGGGCCAGGTCCATGCTCCCCAGGGCCATCGACGCCGGCGTCAAGATAGCCTGCGGCACCGACGCCCCCGCGGTCCCGCACGGTCACAACGCCAGGGAACTGGCCGCGCTGGTGTCCCGCGGAATGACCCCGGTACACGCCCTGCGGGCGGCGACGGTCACGAGCGCGGAACTCGTCCAGCTGGACGGTGAGCTCGGCCAACTGCGGGAGGGCTACCTAGCCGACATCATCGCTGTGCCGGGCAACCCGGCTCAGGACATCACCGTCACCCAGGACGTGCGGTTCGTCATGAAGGACGGCCACGTCTACAAGGCACCACCTGAAGGGAGCACGAATGCCACACGGAGTGCTGATCGTCGAATCGCGTCCCGCCTCGCCTGAGGAGGCCGCCGCGTACCACGACTGGTACGACAACAAGCACGTGCCGGAGATCCTCCAACTGGAGGGCTTCGTCTCCGCCCGGCGGCTAGAGCCCGTCGGCGGCGATGCCTTCATCGCCATCTACGAGATCGACGGCGATGTCGAAGCGGCCAAGGCGGCGCTGCAGCGGGCACAGTCATCTGGCACGATGTCGCGGCCGGAAGGAGTCCAGCTCAACCCGCCCCCTACGGTCCGCTACTTCCGCCAGATCAGCCCGGCCGGATAGGCCGGTAAACCTGTACGCCCCGCGGAAAGCGGCAACCGGTCATGGGTGGCTACCGTTAGCTGACGGTGCAGATCGCTATCCGGCGTTGCAGCATGCTGCGGTCGCCGGAGATCAAGCGCTCGCCGAGCGCGACGTCCTCCCGGACCGCTTCCCGCCAGCGCTGCGGTATCTCGGTCCAGCCCAGGAAGTTCCTGAAGCAGAGCCTTGCTCCCGGCCGCGCGGTCCTGGCGATCTCGCCGAAGAGCTCGTCGATCTCGGCGGCCGTCAGCCATTCGCAGATGTTCGACAGCGAGAAGCCCGCCATGCTGCCGTCGGCGCGGCCGCGCAGGTACTCAACGAAGGAGCCGTCGACGATCGTGAGCCGCCGGGGGAGATCGGCGATCGGGGCGCCGCCCGGGGGCGCCAGGTAAGGCGGCGCGCTGCCGCCGAGATCGGTCATGTAGTAGCCCAGGAACATCTGGTGGAAGAAATAGTTGTCCCGGATGGGCAGGGTGGTCAGGGCCCGCTCGATCGTGGCTAGGAAGTGACGGGCGAAACTCGGGTTCTCCACGTACTGGAAGAACGCCGGGTCGTAGGCCCGCCGCAGCACCATCCGGTTGGCCATCAGCCGGATCAGCGCCCGCCACCGGTGGCTGTTCCACTCCCTGTCGTAGAAGGCGCGCTGCTCGTCAAGGGTGGCGCAGGCCAGGAAGCGCTCGATCCGGGATCGGGGGTGCGCGCCGCGCCGGATCGCCCCCGCGATCGCGGCGATGAGCCGCTCGCTGACGCCGGCGGTCAGGACCCCGCGGCCGATCGCGCGCGAGTGCCTGTCCCAGTACCGGCCGGCGTCGTCGCTCAGCGCCCCGCGGTACCCGGGGTACTCGCCTAGCCGCCGGCCAGCGGGAGCGGCCGTGCCGCCGAGGAAGGCCAGGGCCTGCTCCGGCCTGGTCCCCGCTACGACGACCGCCTTGAGCTCGACGAGATGGTTCTGGGTGCGGTTGAGGTCAACAGCGGCCACCTGGCCGGCGCCCGCAGCGGCCAGCGACAGCGCGATGCACCCGCCCGAGCTGACCACCGCGATGGTGCCGTCCAGGTGGCCCGCGAAGGCCTCTAGCTCAAGGAGCGGATCTTCCCGGACCTGCGCGAAGTACAGCCGGTCATCCCGCGCGCCGGGAATCTCCAGCCGAGGGATGCGCGATGCCTGGTCGGATCGGCCCGGGGTCGGGCCGTCCGCTGCCCGCTGGCCGGTCACCGCGCGCCGCGTCCGAGCCGCCGCAGGCTGGCCCAGGTCAGCACGGCCAGAACCGCAGCCGTCACGACCAGCGCCAGTAGGCCCGGCCAGGTGCCCGACCAGGTCACCGGGCCCAGGAAGCCCTGCCGGCTCATCTTGAGCACCGGCGTCATGGGGTTCACCCGGGCGATCGCGCCGAGCCAGGACGCCTGATAGTGGACCGGGACCTGGCCGGTGGCGAGCATGCTGACCGCGAAGATCCCGATCGTGACCAGGCCGATGGACTGTGCGCTGGGCAGCCGGTAGAGCACGGCGAGCGCCCACAGCCCGGACCACGCGGCCACGCCGGCCGAGGCGAGCAGCAGCAGCGGGATCGCGCCGGCCATGCCGTGCAGGCCGACGCCCGCCGGCAGCGCGATCACGAGCACGGTGACGAGCTGCAGCCACGCGCGGCCGATCGAGCCGAGGACCTCGCCGAGCACCAGCGCTGCCCGGGCGGCGGGAGAGACCAGCAGCCGGTCCTGGAACCCCGTCGGGACGTCGCGCGCGACGTCGTAGGCGGACCCGAGCCCGGTGAACGCCGCGCCCAGCACCACCGCGAACGGGGTGACCCAGCCGAGCGGGTCCCCGCGCGGATAGCCCGCAAGCACAGCCATCCGGCTGAACGCGCCGCCGAACGTGATCAGCACGAGCACAGGCAGGCCGACGACCGTGATGATGTTGCCCGGGATCCGGAACACGTTCAGCACGTTGCGGCGGCCGATGAGCCAGGCGACCCGGGCGGCGGCGGTCACTGAGTCTCCCGCGCAAGCCGTCGGGGCGCCCTTGAGGCACCGCCTTCCCTCGTCGCTCGCTCCTTCGTCGCTCCCTCCTCAGTCCAGGCGGCGCCGCGCCCCTCCGGCGCGCTCACTGCGTCTCCCGCGCAAGCGCTCACTTCGCGCCCGCCCGGTCCCGGCCCCGCAGCGCGCTGAGGGCCAGCAGGATGCCGACCACGCAGCAGATGGCAGCGACGCCCAGTGCCTCCGCCGGGCCGTGACCGCCCTGGTGGCCGAGGACCGGGTCGCGCATCCCGTCGGCCAGCATGGTGATCGGATCGTGTGTCGCCGCCGCGCGGAACCAGCCGTTCATGTCCGCGGGCGGGAAGAACGCGGAGCTGATGAACAGCAGGATGAACAGCACCCCGAAAAGGCTCTGCATGACCTCGCTGTCCCCGGTCCACAGGCCGAGGGCGATCGCGACGCCCGCGACCGCGACCGCGAACAGCGCGGTCGCGACGAGGATCACCACGCCGCCCGCGACGCCGCCGTGGATCCCGGCCCCGAACGCCGCGAAGACGCCCAGCAGCACGCAGCTCTGCACGATCGCCTGGAGCGCGGCCACGCCGAGCGGGCCGACGAGGATGGCCGGCCGCCATGCCGTCGCCAGCAGCAGCCGGCTGATGAAGCCGTTCTCGACATCGAGGGTGGCCTCGGTGCCCGCCACGATGCCGACGTAGACCGCCCCGGCGAGCAGCGCGGCCGGCAGCACGTAGTGCAGGTAAGACGCTGAGGCGGGGAAGCCGATCGCCGTGGCGACCTTGGTGTAGTCGCCGGTGAACACGGCAGCCACCAGCAGCGGCACGAGCAGCCCGGGCAGCCATGCGCTCGGCTGCCGGGCCATGCGTATCACCGCCCGCCGGGACAGCGCGACGACCTCGACCCAGCCGATCCGGGCGCCGCGGCCCCATCCGGCCGCGGCGGCCGTCATCCCTGCTCCTGCAGGATGTCGGCACCGACGCGGCCTGGCTCCTCCGACGTCTCGGCAGACATCTGGTGACCGGTCGCGTCGGCGAACACGTCCTCCAGCGTGGGCAGGTCAAGATGCAGGTGCTCGATGAGCACCCCGCCCGCGTCGAGGGCGCGCACCGCATCGGCCACCGCCGGGGCCCCGCCGGCCAGCCCGATGCCGAGCGCCTCTCGCGGGCCGGGCCGGGCCTGGCCGAACCCGGCCAGGATGCTCGCCGCCCGCTCGCTGTGCTCCGCCGCCACGGTCACCAGCAGCGTCGGCACGTCGACCTGGGCCTTGAGCACCTCAGGGGCGCCGCGGCGGACGATGGCCCCGTTATCCATGATCGCCAGCTCGTCGCACAGCCGGTCAGCTTCCTCCAGGTACTGCGTGGTGAGGAAGATGGTCGTGCCCTGCTCCTGGCTGAGCGCCCTGATCTGCGCCCAGATCGCCTGCCGGCTCGTGGGGTCGATCCCGGTCGTCGGCTCGTCGAGGAACAGGACCGACGGCCGGTGGATCAGGGCGAGCGCGAGATCCAGCCGACGCTTCGTGCCGCCCGAGTAGGTCTTGACGCGATCGCCCGCCACCCCGGCCAGCTCCAGCTGGCCGAGCAGGGCATCGGCGCGCTGCCTGGCGACGTTGCCCGGCAGCCCGTGCAGCGCGGCCTGGAGCTGGATCAGCTCGCGGCCTGTCATGATCGGGTCCAGGGCGGTCTCCTGGAGCGCCACGCCGATGGCCCGGCGAACCGCCGCAGCCTGGCGGACGACGTCTAATCCGGCGACACGCGCCCAGCCGCCGCTCGGTGCCAGGAGCGTGGTCAGCATGCGAACGACCGTCGTCTTGCCGGCGCCGTTCGGGCCGAGCAGGCCAAAGATGCGGCCCTCGCCGACTTCGAGGTCGATGCCCCGCACGGCGGCCTTGGCGCCGAACGAGCGGGCCAGCCCCGCCGCGGAGATGGACGGCGTTACCGTCGGTTGATCAGCCACGACCCCCCCGTCTCCACCCGGTCCAGGCGATGGGATGATCGCCCGGCGATTAGTGCGCCAGCATCGGGGATATTTTAGCGGATGACGGCCATAACGCTATTTCGGCCACGCCTGATATCCAAATAGGACGTGTCCGATAATTGATAGCTATACAGCCAATAGCAGGACTGCTAACCTCAGCTACGTACACAGCTGGAGGGCGTCTAACTTGCTTCGGCCGGGCGGCCAGGTCATCACGGGGGAATGAGCGGATGACCGACGCGTATATCGGTGACGTAGTCTTCGCTCTCGGTGAATACAAGCGGACTGTCGAGGACTCCGCCGCGCAGGGGAGCTTCCTGTCCGCGGCGGCGGACCTGGCCGACGCCGGCTTCCGGTGGCACCATGTATGCGGCCCCGAGACCACCGCGTATGACCTGGCGCGCGCGGCGGTGGGCCAGATCGCGGGGCGGCACGGCGCCGGCAGCCCGGATGCGATCATCTATGCGACCTGCCTGCCGGGCAACGCGAACATAGGAGATCACGGCGACTGGGTGCGGACCCGGGACGTCAAGCACCTGATGGACTTTCCCGCCAGCCGCCTGCAGGCCGACTTCGGAATGACCTCGAGCGTCGTTGTCGGGCTGGAGCAGCAGGCATGCACCGCCATGCTGGGGTCATTGCGCCTGGCGCATGCCCTGCTGTCGGTGGAGCCCGGCTGGCAGCGGGTGCTGTGCGTGACCGCGGACCGGTTCCCGCCCGGCGCCATGTACGAGCAGGCGTACAACGTCATCTCCGACGGCGCGGCGGCATGCACGGTCAGCCGGGAGTCGGGCCCGTTCAGGCTGGTCACGGCCCACCAGATCACCAACGGCGGCCTCGGCCAGGCCTCCGATGACGAGACGGTCGGCTCGTACTTCGGTTACATGCACAAGGCCGTGACCCAGACCCTCGCCCGGGCGGGCCTGCGGCCCGATCAGATCACCTGGGTCGTCCCGCAGAACACGACCCCGCTGGCGTGGACCGTCCTGTGCCGGATGCTCGACATCTCCCCGGACCGGGTGTTCTCGCCGTCGATGCCGGACGTGGGCCACGTGATCGCAGCGGACAACATGATCAACCTCGCCGAGCTGCACGCCTCGGGCAGGCTCCGCGCGGGCGACCTGCTGCTGCTGGCCATGGCGGGATTCGGGATGAACTGGCAGTGCGTCATCCTCGAGGCGACCGGGGAAGCCGAGCGGTGAGCGGGACCGAGGCGGCGGGCCGGCTGCGCGAGGCGGTCGCCTCCCTCGACGACACGGTGGACCGCCTGGCGAGCCAGTCCCGGCGCCACTACCACAACCCCTACGAGGCAGCGTGGCCACCCGCCGTGGACCCGGAGGGCAGCTGGTACACGGCGCCGGAGCTGTCCAGCCTGTACGGCACGCCGCTGTGGGACGGCCTGGCCGAGCCCGCCCGGCGCAGGCTCTCGTTCTTCGAGGCGGTCAACTTCTTCAGCCTGAACATCCATGGCGAGAAGACCCTGATGGCCGGCCTGGCATCCCGGCTGTACCGGCCGGACCTGGCCGGAATCGCGGATTACCTGCACCATTTCCTCGACGAGGAGAACAAGCACAGCGTGTACTTCGGCGGCTTCTGCCGTCGCTACGCACGCGTCTACCGCAGCCGCCAGGTGCAGTTCCCGGGATCCCCGTTCACGGCGGAGCAGGACGACTTCCTGTTCTTTGCCAAGACAATGATCTTCGAGGAGATTGTCGACTACTACAATGCGCGCCAGGCGAAAGACGCGCGGCTGCATCCTCTGGCACGCTTCATCAACTCCTACCACCACGCCGAGGAGACCCGGCATCTCGTGTTCGGCCGGCGCCTCACCGCCCGGCTGTGGGAGGTCTGCGCGCCGGCCTGGGGCGCGGAGGCGCGGGAGAGCATCCGCGAGTACCTTCGCGCGTTCGTGGTCATGGCCTGGCGCGAGTACTACAACCCCGACGTCTATGCCGACTGCGGCTTCGATGACCCGTGGAGCCTGGCGGAGCGCGCCTGGCAGGCCGCTCCCCAGCAGGCGCACCGGCGTGCGGCTTCCACCCGCTGCCTGGGCGTGCTGCGGGCCGCCGGCGTCTTCGACAAGGACCCGGCCGATGCTTTCTGAACAAGAAGCCCGGGAGGCGCTCCGGTCCTGGGTGACGAGCAAGGCCAAGCCCGAGGCCTCCGGCCGGATCGACGACGCGACGCTGCTGTTCGCGGACCGCTACCTCACGTCGGTGCACGTGCCCGAGCTGCTGCTGCTGCTGGAACGGCTGCGCGGCGCACCCATCGACCCGGAACGCCTCGGGCCCGGGGATTTCCGCGACATCAATACCATCGTCCGGCGCTTCTGCACGCCCGCGCCCGGCCGGTTATCAAGGGGAGACAGCCATGCCGGAAGCACCGGCGACCGAGGCGGACCCGGAGCCTGGGCTCGCCGCAGCGGGGCTGCGCTGGCATCCGCGCCTTGGCCAGTCCACGCTGTCCGGCCCGCTGCTGCGCCTGGCCGCCGACTGCGACCGCGCGTTCCTCATCCTCGCCGGCGCCTTCGGCGCACAGGAGGAACAGCATCCCGCGGCCGTCTCCGCGGAGTTGCTGCACCGGCTGGACTATTTCAGCTCGTTCCCGCACCAGGCGACGTTCCCGGCCACGCTCGAGGGCGACGAGGACAACCTCGCCGCCTTCGCCACGGACCCGTTCGGCCAGGCCGGGGTCAGGCTGGCCCGGCTCGCGCCCGTCCGGGCCGTGCTGACCCCGGCCGCCTGCTACCACATCTACGCGGCCCGCGAGGGCGTGGAACTCGCGGGACCCGCCTACGTCACCACCGTGGCGACGTGCTTCCGGCGTGAGGCGGCCGTCGAGCCGCTGGTCCGCCAGTGGGCGTTCCGGATGCGCGAGGTGGTCTGCGCCGGAACCGCGGCTGAGGTCCGCCAGTTCCTGGCCCGGGCGCGCGAGCTCGCGGACCGGCTATGCCGCGAGCTGTCCCTGCCCATCACCTGGGAGACGGCGACGGACTCGTTCTTCCGGCCGCTGACCAACCCGAAGTTCCTGCTGCAGAAGGTTGCGCCCACGAAGGAGGAAGCCGTCTTCGGCGGCCGCGTGGCGATCGGCTCGGTCAACCTGCATCACGACCACATCGGGTCGGCGTTCCGGATCACCAGGGCCGGCGGGGCCGCCCACACCGGCTGCCTCGCGTTCGGCCTGGAACGCTGGCTCTACGCGCTGAGCAGCCGGTATGGCGAGGATCCCGCGAGCTGGCCGGCGGTGGCCGCGGCTGCCAGCCGCGCGGTCGCGGCCGGGAACCGCGCATGACCGGGACCACGCTGATCACGGGGGCCGACGGCTATGTCGGACGGATGATCGCCGCCCGGCTGGTTACGGGCAGCGACGATCGCCTGGTTCTCGCCGTCCGCGCTGCGGACTCCGCCGAGCTCGCTGCCAAGCAGGCCGCACTGGGCGCATTCCTGGGCGCCGCGGCGCCGGGCCGGGTCACGATCGCCCCGGTCGACCTCCGTGACGACGCGGGCCTGGACGCAGTGGCCGCCGGGCCGGTCACCACGATCGTGCACAGTGCGGCCGTCACCCGGTTCAGCGTCGACCAGGACACCGCGAACAGCGTGAACGTGGCGGGAACGGCGCGGGTCTGCGACTTCGCGCGGCGCTGCGGCCGACTCGGCCGCCTGCTCCTGCTATCCACCGTGTATAGCGCCGGCCGGCAGACCGGCCGGGTGGCCGAGGTCGCTCACACCGGCTCGGCGGGCTTCGTGAACTGCTACGAATGGTCGAAGTGGGCGGCCGAGCGGCTGGCACTGACCCAATACGCCGACGCACTGCCGGTATCGGTGCTCCGGCTGTCCACGATCGTCGCCGACGACGAGAGCGGTGTCGTTACTCAGCTCAACGCGTTTCATCACACGCTCAGGCTGTTCTTCTACGGCCTGATGTCCGTAGTCCCTGGCGACGAAAACACGCCGATTCACGTAACGTCCGGGGCGTATGGCGCGTCGGCTGCCATCCGGCTGCTCGATCCCGCAGCTCCGGAGGGTATCTATCACGCCTGCCCAGGCGGCCCGCCGTCATTCCGCGACATGATGGACATCGTCTTCGGCGTGTTCGACTCGGACGAGGCGTTCCGCCGCCGCAATCTCGTGCGCCCGCTCTTCTGCGACCGGCAGAGCTTCCGTGACCTCGTTCGACTGGCAAGGATGACACGATCTGGCGCGGTGCTCGCGGCGCTGGAGACGTTCGTTCCCTTTGCCGACCAGCTGTACCTGCGCAAGGACGTGAGCAGCGAACGGCTCAATGCCGTGTGGCCCGGGCACCGGGCGCCGGATCAGCGCGCGCTCATCGCCGGCGCCTGCAGGGATCTCGTGGCGACCCGATGGGGACGGCGGAAGGATAAATGATGACAGCCGACGACAACGACCGGTGGATGCTGAGCTACTACCGCGTCTCCGAGATTAACGGGGCCCTGTTCTTCGGCCAGATGGCTCGCATCATGAGGCCGGGATACCTGCAATGCCAGGTCACCCACCATTTCGCGGACGAGGCGGCGCACTCCAGCTACTGGACGAGCTGCATGGAGGATCTCGGGTTCTATCCGGAGAAGCAACGCGCGACTTATCAGGACCGCTACTTCACGGCCCTCGGCGTGCCCGCGAACCTGATGGAGGTCATGGCGATCACCCTTGTCTTCGAGAAACGCGTCATCGGTCATTACCGCCGCCACCTCGCCCATCCGGACACCCACCCCCGGATCAGGCAGACGATCGAGCGGATCATGCTCGACGAGCGACGGCACGTGAAATACGTGCGGCAAGCCCTGGACGAGATGGGCGTCCGGTACGGCGCAGACTTCGTCAGGCGGACGCTGGAGCGCTACGAGGAGGCAGACCAGGATGCCTACGCCAAGCTCATCTCCGAGTTCGGGGAGCGCATGACGTTCCTGGAATCCGCGGCCGACCCCGCGGCCAGCGCCCTGACCGCAGGATCACTGGGGTCATAACATGAGCGTGCCCACCGCAACCTTCGACGCGATCGCGGAGCACATTGCGCAGGTCCTGCAGGTGCCCAGGGAGCTGCTTAAGCCCGAGGTTCTCATCAGCGAACTGGGCACCGACAGCCTCGACCTGGTGGAGATGGCCATCGACCTGCAGGAGGAGTTCGACGTCGTCATCACCCAGGAGGAATTTGCCAGCATCCGCACCCTCGGCGAGCTGCAGTCGCTGGTACTAGGACGGCAGTGACCTCTGCCAGCCAGCGCTCGAAGTCTCCGGAAACATAACCTTCTTTTAGGTCTTCCCTCAGCTGCGGGGTGGTCTGGTCGGCACATGTGCCAGGCACCGGACGGCCCGGTCCCCGCAGAGCCGACAGCGGCCGACATCGAGCGCGACCATCCGCAATGGCGCACGTGGGTTGGCGTTGATCGCTTCTGCCACGGCCTGCGGACCCAGGGTGCCGCGCTCACAGCCCGCAGCGAGGACTGGCAGGGTCTGCTTGAGGAGATCAAGCGCGCGGAGGCCATGCTCGAGGACTCGCGGCCCCGCTGCTGGCATTAATGTCCGCGCCGCGGGTAACGGGGGCGCGTGGCATCGCCGGACGGGGGACGTCAGAGCGCCCGGACCTGGGCGGCCTGCGGGCCCTTGGGGCCCTGGTTGACGGTGTACTCCACCTTCTGGTTTTCCGTCAGCGAGCGGTAGCCACCGGTGTCGATCGCCGAGTAGTGAA
>Ga0070707_100004033_pt1 | contig 13811 bp, 18 predicted proteins | sample KBSK5502metaG_FD_65468 | JGI IMG/M metagenome (GOLD analysis project Ga0070707, IMG submission 65468) | Corn, switchgrass and miscanthus rhizosphere microbial communities from Kellogg Biological Station, Michigan, USA - KBS K5-50-2 metaG | ecosystem: Host-associated > Plants > Roots >... | reverse complement strand
TTCAGATTCATCAATTCGACATCACTGCCATGCCGGCTCGAAATCTCCTTCCGCAGTTCGTCGCTTCGGAGTTCGTACTCTCTTCCGTCCGGGGTACGAACATGCGTCGGGAGTAGCTCGCCATTCTTACTGTTGGCGTTGCTGTCCATCCGGAACGGCTTATAGAGGAGCAACTCAGGTAATTTGCTCGCTGTCAGCCATGGGAACCCACTCTGGTCAGTGAGTCGTCGAAAAGCGAACCTCCGATCGCCCTCAATGCCATGCCAACCTAACCTTGCGACATCCAGTGATTCACCGGCCATTGACTTAACCGGGTAACGAAAGAGGGCACTAATTCGTCCTAGTTCCATATGACTCCCCATGTGACTCCAACCGCAACTCTATGCTTTGACAATCGGTAGAGGCCCAACGTCCTAATTAACCGGCGCGGCAAAATAGCATTCAACTGTGGAGGATAGAGCAACCATGAGAAGCGTTCAATCCGCACGCCCCACGAAATACGCTCCCGCCGCTCGCGTCCAACGATCTTGTTAGCAATACCGCAGCGACCTTTGACGCCTGAATTAACCGATACAGGCCAGCTTGCCGTGAGTGACTTTGTATAATAAAGTACTTTTTGACTAGCTGCCGGCTCCAGCCCTGTTGCGAGGACCGATCCGCTCTACCCCGGAGGAAACGATTGATGCGAGTGACAAATGTTCAATCCATGAAGATCAAAACATTTTTCCCGGTCTTAGTGACCCTGGCGCTGTTCAGCACGGGCCACGCGCAGACGCTGGACAAAGCAAAACTTGACCGGTTTTTTGACCGCCTTGCCGAAAAGAATAAGGCGATGGGAAGCCTGACCATAGCCCGTGACGGCATGGTTCTTTACACCCGCGCCATCGGCTACAGCCAGATCAACGCGGCGGAAAAGAAACCTTTGACCGCGGCGAACAGATTCCGGATCGGTTCGATCACAAAAATGTTCACCGCCGCGATGATCCTTCAACTTGTTGAGGAAAAGAAACTAAATCTGAAAGATACCCTCGACAAGTTCTTCCCACAGATCCCGAACTCCCAGAAGATTACAATCGCGCAGATCCTCGCCCATCGCAGCGGCATCCATGATTCGATCTTAGATAGGAATTTGCGAAAATCGTCGCCGACGGACCCAATAACGAAGGATGAAATGCTCGCCCTTATCGCCAAGGGCACGCCCGATTTCGAGCCGGACACAAAGCATGCCTACAGCAATTCCGGCTATCTCGTTTTAGGTCTCGTCATTGAAAAGTTAACCGGCAAACCCTACGAGGAAGCCCTCAAGAAAAGGATCACCTCAAAGATCGGGCTCAAGGATACATACATCGCGACGGGAAACATCGATGTGAACAAGAACGAAACTCTTACCTATATGAACCTGGGAAGCGGGTGGAAACAGGTACCGGAAACACATCCAAGCAACCTCTTCAGCGCGGGCGCGATTGTTTCGACACCGAACGACCTGGTCAAATTCATCCAGGCGCTGTTCGATGGGAAGACAGTCTCAAAAGCCAGCCTCGCGGCGATGAAAACGATAAGGGACGGCGACGAGTTTGGAATGATGGAGCCTTTCACGTTCGCCGGCAAAACCTTCTACGGGCACACAGGCGGAGCCGACAACTATGGAGCGTGGTTGGCTTACCTGCCGGAGGAAAAGCTGGCGGTCGCCTACACTACAAACGCAAAGGTTTACCCGGTCCGCGACATCATGAAAGGCATTACCGACATCTTCTACAATAAACCGTTTGAGATTCCCACCTTCGAATCCGTCGCCGTAAGCGCGGAAATTCTGGACAAGTACGTCGGAGTTTATTCGACTTCCGAAGCGCCCGTGAAATTTACGATCACCAGAGACGGTAAGACGCTTTTCTTTCAACCGCCCGGAGGATCCGCTGTCCCGCTCGAAGCAACGGCACTGGATAAATTCAAAATCGATAATGGCACTCCCGCGGGCATCGTTATTGAATTCGACGCCGCGAAAAACCAGATGACCATAAAACGGAGCGGTGGGGAGAGGGTTTTCACGAAGGAAAAGTAATCGCGTAAAAATGTAGAGGCGGCATGAAGACATCCATCAAGATATCGCTGATCGTCATCGCGCTGGCGCTGCTGGGCGGCCTCGTCGTGCTAATGCTCAGATCGCGACCGGACGAGCCGGACGAGATTGTTGCGGCGAGCCTCTCAGAGACTTCCCGAGGCCCGGCGTTCGAGGTGCGGGTCGTCGTGCCTCGCGCCGGCCTGGCACTCGGCGGGATCCTTCCTGATTGGTTCGTTCGGAAGCACGACCTTACCCCCCGCGAGCTGCGGTTCGACTACACGAGCCCTGGCGCCCAAATCGGCAGCGCCGCACAAGACCGCCTCGAGCTCAGAGCCGACGGCTGGGACCTCTTGATCGAGACCGACAGTGAAAGGCGGGTCGCTCCAGGGACGCACCTCGTGTTCCCGACTGGCCTCGGGGGAAGGCAGGTAAAACTCGACTGCCGACCCGCAGCTCGTGCCAACGGCTATCTCCACACCACCACGCGGGCAGGGTCCGACAAGCTCGACGGCCGCTTCCTCGTCGAACTCGCCATCTGCAAGAATGGTGAGTCAGGGAAGACGACCAATTGGCCGCCGGCACCGCTCACCGTCCGCGGAAGTTTCGCGGGCCTGCCACAACGGCCGTCGCCGGAGGCCAACGGAGACCGTCCAAAGTCAGCGCTGACCCCTTGAGATAAGCCCTCGTATCTCACGGGGCGATTACATCCTACTCAACCAAGCGCTGATCATATCCGGCCTTGACAAGTCCTTCGTAGGCGGACCAAACATCACGCGGTATCTCCTGGCTAATCTGAAACCCCTTCTCCGCATAGAGCTTGATCCGCTGTAAATCGCCGACCATGATGCTGATTACATCATCCTTTGAAAACTTCTTGTTCGCGTACTCGACCAGGTATTCATCGAACGAGACCTGGGGGTGAAGTGACGAGGACCTCTTTCTCTGGCCACAGTTTCCTGAAGGTAGCAAAACTCCTGCGCTCCATGTAGGGTTTCTGCACCAGAATGAACTTCTTAGGGTCAATCTGTTTCTCCGCCAATAGCAGCCTTGTAAAGAGAATATTTTCGCCGGTGTTTGTCGACTTATTCTCGATAAGTATCCTCTCGTTAGGCACGCCCATTCCGACGGCGACCTCGGCGAATTGATCGGCTTCGGGCTCGCTCCACATCGCTCTCGTGACTGACCCTAGACCGCCCGCGAAGATTAGCAGTGGAGCCCATCCATCCAGGAATAGTTGAGCACCCCTCTCGGCCACCTTTTTATCGTGACTACAAAGCACGAGGATTGCATCAGATTTTTCAAGCTGATGCTCCATCTGGTGATATTGCCAAACCTTCTCAGCTAAAGTGTGTATGTGATCATCCATCTCAACCAGGAATATGAGGAACGTGGTAATGCAGTTGAACCACACCATCCTCGAAGTGTTCGACGGACTGCAAATCCAGGGACACGTGGCGGTGACGTCGCGCTATCAATGGAATGCCATCCCCAATGAACACCGGGGCCACAGTGACGACGAACTCGTCGATCGCCTGCTCGTCAAGAAACGAGGCGATGAGCTCGCCACCGCCCATCAACCAGATATCCTTGCCAGGCTGCTCTCGAAGACGGCTCACGAATGGGCCGATTGCACCGCTCACGAACTCCACACCTGACGGGGCTTCAGCTGGTGGGGCTGGTGGCGCATGACGTGAGAAGACGATGGTCCGACCTTTCTTCGCGTCGAATGTCGCCCCCATTCGCAGGCTCACCTCGTAGGTCTTCCGTCCCAGCAGCTTAGTGTCTACAGACCTCATGAAGGCACTCATGCCATAGAAACCTTCAGGCTTGGGGCGGGACGTCAGCCATTCGAGGTCACCGTCAGGACGCGCGATGTAGCCGTCGGCGCTGGTTCCGATGTGAACGATAACTTTTCGGCGCTTCGTCATGAGTATGACTCTCCGTTGGCGAAGAATATCAAAACGGGGTCAGGGTTGCGATTTGCGGTCAGTAGCGCCAAGGCGCAAGCAGTACTGGTCGATACGTTCTGCTTACAGCGTCTGGTGTCGGGCATCCGGTTTCCAAAGTTATGAATCAAACTGATCTTCATTATCAGACTATTTATGGCGCTCTGAATATCGATCCCAGGGAAGAAGCGCAATCTTTGACCGAGTATTTACAGTAGACGAAGAGATTCTGCGCAACGGATGCGTCTCTGCCGGCGGCTTGTTGGGCCGAAGTGAGGAACTACCATGAGTCATCTACTCTCGGTGGCGCTGCTGTTGATTCTGGTACCACAGAATCAGAAGCTACCGGATGCATTCCACCAACTCCCGGGGGAGGTCAGGGAAAAAGCAACCGTCATCTTCACCGGAACTTATGGCGAGGGAAGAGGTTCCTGCCAGTTCCTTCCTGATGGAACAAGGAGATGGGCTCTGGAGCCTTACTTTAACGTCAAGAGAATCTACCGGGGTAAAGTAGGGGGCAAAACCATTCATATCAATACCAGAGTGTCACCGAAGATTAACGAGGTGAGCGTGAAGTTAACGGTCGGGCGGGATTATTTGATACTGCTGCGACCGAACGAGGCGTCTATGAAAGTGATCAAGGCGGGAGAATACGTGCCTGTCTGGGATGCGTTACGTGGTGAGGAGATTATCGCTATCGTAAAACTAAAATGAGTCGAGTGTGTTAGTCACACGCCGCAGCCTGACTAACCTTTTCTATGGAAGGATATCTTATGCGAATTTCCTGGCTTTCGATTTTCGTCCTGCTTCTTTTGGTGTCCCCGGCGTTCGGGCAAAGAGATGCTCCAGTTTATGAATCGTATTTGCCACAGTTCGCTATCTACCACGACACCAGTAAGGGAAATAATGCGATAACGATTGACTTGCTGTTCAAGAAGAACGGCGGGCCAGCGGAGCATATCGAACATCAAGCTTACATTCTCGTCTATTTGAAGAAAGACGAAGAGCAAATATTGAACCTCGCTCAAGATGCTGAGCTGGTAAAGAAAGAGCGCGAGAAAACAGCTAAGACCTTTCTCCAGATCCTGGTTGACAAAAAACTCGTGGTTCCTCTGGAATCACAAGTCGCCAAGATCAATGGCGGCCGGACTCCGCGATTTGCAGATGCGAGGGGATACCCACGACGCAGCGGAGTTGATACTCTCGCCAATCACAGCTTTCCTTTTAAGTTCACTTTCACGTATGAAACGCTTTTCCAGACCGTGCGAGGGTTGGGCAACTATTCTCCTGCGACTGAAGAGATTTACACTAAGAAAATCACGTACTTCCATGACAAGTTCAAATTCATTGTTTTTGTCCCGGTAAATAACTCAGCCCAGGCAAACAAGGTGTCGCCGGAAATTCATCAGAGCTGGGATTTTGCCAACGTGATGAATGACACTACATCGCTTCTTTATTTCCGACCGCTGCCGTATGAGTTGGACATGGAAACCTACGAGAAGAAGGTGTTGATCTATATAAATTGACGCCGGCCACAGGGAACAAAGGCTGACCCTTGGCGGCATAACGCTATGCCCCGAACTGGCGCAGGTGATGGTCCGTGTGCTTGTACGTCGCCACGCCCCACTCGCGGAACGAGAGCCGGCCAAACAGCGGGTGAACCGGCCCATAGCCTTCGCGCGGCCCTGCACCGATGCGCTCCACCAGGGACACGAGCTCAGACCGAATAGCGTCGACCGGCGCCGCATCGGGAATCAGCAACTCCGGCGCAGTTGGCGCGCCCTTCGGGAACGGCACCACGTGCAGGATGAGATGCTTGATTGGGAATACCTGAAAGGCCCGCTTGCTCTTGTTGGCAACCGGGAGTTCGCCGAGAGCCATGAGCGCCGACAGCCTTAGGTGGGTGAGCATGGCCTTGGCATCCATCTGGCCCCAACGTGGCACCGAGGCGCTCGTCACGGAAGCAATCCGCTGACAGATCGCCGTTCGGTCGACATCATTCAGGATCGAGCCCACTCCAGCCCCCTTCCGTTACGTCCGCCATAACCCGTCCGTCGAACATCCTCAGTTTATATCAGAACTTCTCCTGGTAAGACTTTCAATCCAGGAAGGATAAGTTTTTGGAACGTCTGTCTCTTTCAGTTTGATGGGATGCCAATGGATTCGGCGAATACCTTAAGCTCACATTGATACCAATAGCCGTTCTCAAATTGAGTCAACGTCATTGACTTCGAAAGTTTTCCTTTGCCGCCAAAGCCGCTTTCTCAGTAGTTGATTTCGACCGGCACTCATCACCGAGAACGGCCGAAAAACAAGAGATAGCCGTCGGCGTCCTTGATCTCGAAACCGCGCAGACCGTCATCAGTGTCTTTCAGTGGCTGGAAAAACTCGACATTGCGCGAAGCAAACTCGGCCGCCAGTGCGTCAGGATCCGGGACCACAACGAATGCGTCCCAGCGCGCAATACCTTTTTTGATGTCTCGCGTGTAGTTCGGCACTGGAGCCACGCCAATAGCTTTCATCAGGATCTGCGCACCGCCTCGGCGAACGATGCCGAAGAAGATGTCGTCAGGAGCCGGCCCCTCGAAGGTGATCTCAAATCCAAGCCGGTCGCGGTAGAACGAAAGCGATGACGGTACGTGGCTCACGATAAAAAACGGTGAGATGCCGGAAATCTCTGCTTGTGTCATGTGGACTCCTCCATGCTCACAGTGGCTTGTTCGGCGCAAGCGAGATCTAACTCCGAGACTCCCTGGAGCGCTTCGACCATTGCCAAAGACCGCCCGTAATCTCAACGGGCAAACGATAGCCCAGTTGGCGGGCGAGCATGACAATTTGCCCGCGATGATGACCCTCATGAGCGACGAAATAGGTTAGAACATGGCCGACGTCGAGGGGAAGATTACGCCAGGTGTACGACGAGGAGACCGGGATCGTTCCGCCACGGTCAAAACCGAGCTTCAACAAACTGATAATGCCGCGACTACTGTGGCCTAGCGCTGGAATCAGCTCCTTCGGAGAAACCTTGTGTCGATTGACCGCGCGCGGCACCACGATGCCAAACTCCTTTCCCAAGGTCTTAATCCACATACACCGCGCATTGTGAATGTGGCCGGCGATCATCCGAACGGTTCGACGTGGGGCCCCCGGCACGGCGGCTTCCCATAGCTCGTGGGATAAGTGCTCGACGAGGAAGACGGTAACGCGGTTGTTGGTTCTCCACGCGTCAAGCAGCATTTCTCGCTGATCAAGTGCAGTGCGCATCACAACGCTTCAAAGAATGATCGAGCTGACGCCGACAATCCGTAAGAGCATTACATTTTCCAAATTAGCAAAAACTGTCGACTAACGTGTTAGGCCGCAGAGAGCGCACTGATCATCACGTAATACCCATCCGGATCTCGGAGTGCGAACTCCATAGTTCCAGTGCTCGGGTTCACGTTGGGCTCCTCCTCGAGCCGGGCGACGAGAGCGCGTGCCCTGCTCAGCGCCATGTCGAAATCATCGACACGGAAAAACAAGAGGAGGCCGTTGCCAGGCTGCGCGTGATCGGGGCTCGTCAAGGAGGGATGCTCATGGGCGCCCCACTCGTGAAGACAGAGCAAGACCGTTCCATCCGAGTCGAGGATTTGCCCGAAGTACTCATGGGCCGGCGGCGTCTCCGGCAGGCCAAGTAGCGATTGGTACCACTTGAAGCTGCCGGGCACATCGCCAACGCCAATGATCGTCCACGTGCGCCTCATAAGGCCCCCCTGCAGCCTGACGTTTAAATTGACCGGGCGGCGGAAATTTTTCCCTTTGGCTTTCCCCTTTGCCTTTAGCTCACTCGCTCTCGCCGCTCGCGTCCAACGATTTTGTTGGACAGCCCGAGTTAATAATCTCGACTAATACAAGAACAACGTGGATGTTTCGCGTCAACAAGCCGCGAAGCGGTGGCATATGTAGCCCTCCGAAATCAGTTGAGACTTCGGCGGGAGAGGATATTCTCTGCACTCGACTTCGACTTTCATACCCGAACGTTCAGGACCGAGAGTCGAGTCCGGCAAAACCTATTTAGCGATGGTTGACGATGGCGTCTACTTTTTGTCAGCGAGTGCTTCGCATTTCTCCCACATCCGAGCAAAATACTCAGCCGACTGCCATAGGTGGTCGTAAACCTCCTCACCATTCGGTTGCGTCTTAACATCGAGCATGAATTCAGTCATCAGCCCGTAATGAGCAACGCCATCCCTGGTGTAATCCCAAATTCGGCTTTCGGTCTTCTGCCTCTTCAGGCCGGTCCTCTCGTAAAACATCGTGGAGATCAAACCGGGGGAGTGCTTCGGCAATGGCTCAAGCCCATTTGCGTCGGTGCCTATTCCCAGTGCGGCGTAAATATCGCTGCGGTTCTCGACCCAATTCATTACCTTGCGATACGCTGAGATAAATTCGGCGGGCGTCATATCGGATGAGCCTACGGCAAACATCCCTTTCAACTTCATTATGCGCAGTATGTCGTCACCACTGACGTTACGCTCAGTCCCCACATGTTTCGAATCGTTGTAGCGTATGCCATTGTGCCCCATATTGACGGGGTATCCCCCCTTGAATTTCTCAGCGATATCGATGGCCGTGGACATCGATTTTGATCCCATGTGATCGATGTCGATAATCATTCCCATCTTCATCATTTCCTTTATCGCGTATTCTCCAAGAGGCGTAAGCCCAAGGCTATTAATATGGCCGGGCGGAATTAACTGGTAAGCCGCCATGTTTGCATCCGTGCCCCATGCATCTTTAAGGATGCCCAGCGCCGGGCTACAGCAACGCACCTTTCCGAGCGGTAGACAGCTAACATCGTTGATGCAGGGTGCAACCATTTCCCCGGCGACTTCCATATGCGTCCGTAAATTGGCCATCAGCAGACCGGTGCCGTCGCCGGCGAACCGAATGTTGTATTTGATGCTCGGATCCGACGAATGCTCGATGTCGAAATATCTGCCTGAGTTGTGCTTGTTGGCAAAGTTGAAGAGCATGTTGTAAACCGCTGAGCCGCCAAACACATTGTTGGTCAAATGAATGGGGAACACATAGCGGACTCCCTGATCATAGACGCGCTGTATTTCCGTCTTTACGAACAACCGCTGAGTCGCCTGGGGGAACAAACTAAAGGCTTTTCCCTGCGCCAGGTAACCGCCAAAATCATCTATTTCCATCCCCAGGATCACAGCTAGTTTGCCAGCCGTTACGATTCGCCGAAGGTCAGCGGGCGTGTAAGCAATCTCCATAAAATCGTCGTGGCGTTTTACAAAGCTCTTGATCTCGGTGATCTGCAAGTTGGACGACCCCACATCGTTTTTCGGGCTGTCGCCATTGATCGCGTTGGCCAGCAGTTGACTATTTACCGACAGCGCGACCATCACGCGCAGGCCGCCTTCCCTCGCACGTTTGATCCATTCGAACCACATCTGCTGATGCAGCTTCGAGGTTTGATTCGGCCAGTATTTGAATTCCCCGGAGCCGGGATGATGATGATCGCTGAGCAGGTTCTGTTCAGGCGGCACGATGTATTCGAAACCGTCATCTATTCCATAATTGATCATCGCCGCGCGCAGCGTATCGCCGCACTTGTTATCCGTTCCCCAACCGCCGTGGTCACCCTCACAACCTGATAGCGCCTGCCAGATGTATTTCGCGCGGAAATCCTCGGGGTTGCACATATAGCTTCCCTTCGGAACGATGGACCCAATGTCAGGCGCGCCATGCACAAGCTTTTTGCCAAATCCCAGATGGCTCATCGGATGCGTATGCATATCTACATATCCGCGAAGCCCTAAGGTGATCTTCTTTGGCGTAGGACTAGCGAGTGGAACCGGGACGGTAGATACAGTTGGTACGCCCGATAAGTCAGCGACCGTGAATTGACCGATCACAATGATCGTAATTGCCAACGTTGAGAGCGCTGCGATCAGCCTTTTGGCAGACGCAGTCCTGGTACCCCGTTTTCTTCCGCGAAAAACAGTGTCTTCCATTGCTCCTCCTTCTTGTGGTTCAGCCGAAGCGCCTTTCGTCTCATCAAGACGTCAGGCATGGTTACTGGCGACACGAAACGTCGGAGCGGTAAATACGCTCCTGGAGCGAGGGTTTAACTGGTTTGGGTGGTAAAAATATAACAAATCATAGACCCGTGCAACGTAAACTATCCAGTTTGCCGGCGATTAGCATTTAACCGGTATCCGCCGCCGAACGTCTGAGCTGACCGAGAGGCGCGGAACAATTCATCCTTGCATTCACGCTCCCGCCACTCCCGTCCAGCGAGTTATGCGGCAACCCGGTATTCGGTCTGCACCAAACCGCTCGAGTAATGTCGGGTGGCGATGTGTTCAAGGCGGACATCGCGCGGCAGTGAACCGAAAAGCGGAATGCCGTCACCGATGAGAACTGGGACACGGGTGATGATGAGCCGTTGAATCAGGCCCGCTCGTAGAAATCGCTGAATCGTTATGCCACCGTCCACGTAAACATGATTGACGCCGCGAGCGTCGAGCCGCAATGCGATTTCGGCGGGTTCGCCGGACATGTGCTCCACTACCGCGCCGGCGGGAGAAAGCGCGAGAGTCCCGGTACTGAGAACGAAGACCGGTTTTTCGCCGTAGGGCCAAGTGTCGAAAGCCAATACCGTTTCGTAAGTCTTGCGGCCAATGACCAGCGCATCCACCGTTTCCATGAATTCTGCATAGCCGTGAGGCTCGCCGCCGCCAGGCGGAAGAAAATCGAGTTCCCCGTTAGGCCGCGCAATAAACCCGTCCACGCTAGTTCCGATAAACACTGAAGCTTTCACAGTCGCATCTCCCGTTGCCGCAAAACGCTGGCCTTCAGCTGCGGCGCGAATCAAAGCACGCTCCGCCGCATTCAAGTTAGTTACGAGTTGGCTGCGGTCTAAGCAGCTTGCGGCCTTCTCCGCATTCTATTCCAGAGAAATACAATGCCGGCGCCGAGCACGATCCCGGCGGCATCGGGAATCAGATCTCGCAAGCGGCAGTGGTGGGTTCCGCTGATGCCCTCCGCTACTTCGACGAGTATCCCCATTGCAATGCAAACCACCGCCGCCCACACGTACCCCGACCATTGCGACATCCGAAATTGTGCGCTTGTCATTAGGAAGAACAAAATGAACAGTACAATGTGCTGATAGTTGCCGAAAGAATAGACGGCCAGCGCCAGGTTGGGTAGGAGTTCGCAGGGCTGTGGATTTAGTCTGAAGCCCACACTGGCGGGAAAATAGAATAGGCCCAGTAAGACGAACGTAACGTAGGCCCACCGGGCCCCGCGCAGCGACAAAATCCCGAGAACCAGGAATCCCAGATACATAAGGAGCTTCATGGCGGTCAGGGTAACGACTGCGCAGAACATAGAAACGTGGATAACCACAGTTTTGAATTCTTTGGGCGAGACGTGCAGCCAACGTCTGAGTTAACCGGGCGGCGCGAAACAATTCATCCGCCTTCATCCTTGTATTTTGCGCTTCCGCCGCTCGCCTTCAACGATTTTTTATGTTCGGTCCGCGTAGAACGAGACGGTTTTGTTCCCGCACCCTATGATCCAATCGCATTTTGGAGGTGGCGGTGGTTTCTCACCCAGTCGTTTCAGAGCAATTCGGATGAAAGGCGCGGACGTTAGGCTTCCTCGAAGGCAATCTACCTCAGGCAATAGTTTCAGAAGCCTTGGGACTGCTACCTTCGCACGAGGGCCGAGATGTCCCAGAGAGGCCGCGACCCAGGCACGCACTGAGTCCTCCCGCGTGTCAAGAAGAGATACCATCTCTGTTAGGGTTGTCTCGTCGACTCTATGAGGATTAATTCTGCGAGTCAGCGTCGCAAGGTGCTCCGCAGCATCTGTCCGGGAGTTCAATGTTTTCTCATTCCGGATCTTCGCCATCGTCTCTGACAGTTGTCTCTCCAGCTGTTTCTTGGGCAGAGAATGACTTTGTGCGCAAAGTTCAGGCGAAAGCGCGATCAGAACGAGCCAGACAACTGAAATTAATCGCGTTTTCCTCATAACGTTTAGCAACATAACGTCGGAGTTGACCGGGCGGCGCGAAACAATTCATCCTTCATCCTTGCATTTCACGCTCCCGCCGCTCGCGTCTAAAGATTTGTTGTGTTGCGTTAATCGAAGTAAGTAATTGTTCGATACAAGGTCCACTGCGCACGAAAGCCATCGGTGTCGAAAACGGAAGCCTGTCGTTTAATCCAGTTTCCGAAACGATCGTCCTCGTACGCATATTTTTCCAGAATTCTCTCACGGGTTCCTTCCATGCAGAACCGCTGCGTCTCCCGGTGCTTGTCATCATATTTGTATTGGTAATGACAGGTTGCGGGATCTCCGTACATGGGAATCTTCTTCTGGTTTACAAGTTTCCCGAGTGGGTCATATTCAGATTCTTCCCGAAGCTCCCGTTCGGATTCCACGAATTTGTCGTTTTGAAATTTGAAATAGGTTGATTCCACTTTGATTTTGGCAACTGGACCGAAGAGCCCAGCCTTCTCACGATCGGATTTCGTTGAAGGGTCTTGCGCCAGGAGCGATTGCCAACCCAAAACAATAAGGAGACACACGCCCAATCGTGAAGCATTCATTTTGTGATCCACAGTTGGTGAAGTAAGCAACGTAACGTCAGAGTTTGATGCGAAACATCCCGATACATCGGGACTCGCGTCCAACGATTTGTAAGGCCGTCCTCGACTAGCGCTTCGGCTCTTCGTATATTCCGAATTCGGTGCCCGCCGGATCCGCGAAAACGGCAAATGCGCCAGAACCTGGGGCGATGTCTGTTCGCGGCGTCAGCACCCGGCCACCGGCAGCGTCGATCTTTTTGAGAGTGCCCGAAATATCATCCACCATGATGTATATGCGTGTCTGTTCGTCAGGAGTTCTGTCGCTCTCCTTCACCCAGGTTCCGCTAACACCGCCCGTGTCGTCGAACGCAAGTTCCCCGTCGCCACGCTTTCTCACGGTCCAGCCAAAAATGCTGCTATAGAAGCCGGCTGATGCTTCCGCCGTTATTGCTGGAATTTCAAGGTAACAGATCTTGCCGTGTGACATATCGCTCTCCAATCAATCGATACTAAGCAAACTCCCAACAACCGCGTAACGATGGAGTTGACCGGGCGGCGCGAAATCTTTGTTCTTACCGCTTACCGCGAGCGAGATCCGCTGCCCACACAATTAGGCGGCCCTTGCTGAGCGCCACGTAGCTACAATTAAGCACACAGTGATTACACCCGAAAAGGCAATGGGGATGGTGAAGAAGTACATCCAACTCAAGACGGTCACGGCCGCAAAGCAGACCGACAAAGCCCACGCACTGCTGCGCACAAGCCGCAGGGTCTCTGCTGGAAGGCTACTGAGCTGCCACGCAAATATTGCCGCGAGTAGCAGAAATACGCTGACAAACAAGCCGAACCCAACATAGAAATTCCAGTACGTTCGGGTGAACCCCAGGACTTTGAAGTGGCTTGACTGGATCGCGCCAAGATCCACTCCCCAACTGGGATCGGACCATGGATAGCCAGCCGTATGGCCAAGGTCAAATAGCAGGATTAGAACAGCGGCGATTCGATAAATCACACGAGTCGTCAAGGTTACTCCTTTGCTTATGAGGCTCCCGTTCTAGCGGTGACCTTTAGTTCCGACGATATTTCAGTGCGCCGAACATGAATTCTGCGGCGAAGGTGTCTAGTATTAGACACCTAAGACCTTCTGGTATCCCCTAGCTACTGGTGTCTACTAGTAGACACTCCACTTTCGGCGCACTCTGTGAGTCT
>Ga0070707_100004032_pt1 | contig 13812 bp, 10 predicted proteins | sample KBSK5502metaG_FD_65468 | JGI IMG/M metagenome (GOLD analysis project Ga0070707, IMG submission 65468) | Corn, switchgrass and miscanthus rhizosphere microbial communities from Kellogg Biological Station, Michigan, USA - KBS K5-50-2 metaG | ecosystem: Host-associated > Plants > Roots >... | reverse complement strand
GCCTGCTGCCGCTGGCGTCTGCTGAAGCCCAGAGTTCGCGCCATTTGCGCGAGGAGCTCGCGGCGCGAATCGCCCGGGCGCCCGCCACGGCGGTCGGTGTCTATTACCACAACATCCCGCGCCCCGACTCGATCCTCATCGGCGCGAACCTGCGCCTCCATGCGGCGAGCACGATGAAGGTGCCGGTGATGATCCAGATCTTCCGGGACGCGGACGCTCGGCTGTTGCGGCTCGATGACTCAGTCCCGGTCCACGCAACGTTCCCGTCGCTCCTCGACGACTCACCGTTCGACGTGGACAGGGCCGACGACTCGGACAGCACCCTGTACCTGCGACTGGGCGGCAAAACGTCGGTGCGCGAGCTGCTCGAGCTCATGATCACACGCTCGAGCAACCTTGCGACCAACCTCCTGATCGAGCGCGTCGGCGCGGAGCGCGCACAGCGAACGGCACGGTCCCTTGGCGCCTGGTCGATCCAGGTGCTCCGCGGCGTGGAGGACGGCAAGGCCTATCGGGCCGGCTTGAACAACACGACGACGGCACGGGACCTGGGCGTGCTGCTCGCAGCGATCGCGCAGGGCCGGGCGGCGAGCCCCGCCTCGTGCAGCGAGATGCTCGCCATCCTCGGCCGGCAGGAATTCAACGAGGGGATCCCGGCCGGGCTGCCGGCCGGGACTCGCGTGGCGCACAAGACGGGGTGGATCGGCGAGGTCGTGTACCACGATGCCGCGATCGTGTACCTGCCCCGGGGCGGAAGCTACGTGCTGGTCGTGCTCACGGGCGGGATCCGACAGGACAGCGTCGCGCATAATCTGGTCGCGGATCTGTCGCGGATGGTGTACGAGGGGGCGTCCCCGTAGGCGTCACTGTTCAGTTTCAAGAGTTGCGATGCCTGCAACACGACCCTCCGTTCCGGATAGGGGGGACGTCGTGAGTTCCCCTCTCCCGAAGGGAGAGGGGGCCAGGGGGTGAGGACCCTACGCGGGAACTCACGCCTGACCTCCCGCAGGTCAGGGCGACGGGGAGCGTCGCAGGACGAATCCGGCCCAGATGCTGAGGAGCCCCGCCGCGACCGTGATGACGATGTAACCAGGGTCAGTCGCGAACTGCGGCTCGGCAACCATCCGCCAGAGATGAGCCACGACGAGCAGGCCAAAGATGACGCCGGTAGTAATTACGTAGGCTCTCATGGGCATACCGTAGGTGGAGGAGGATGGTCCGTCGTCGCTTCAAGGATGGTCCCCTTCGCTTGCGGGGAATGAGGACAGCGTAATCCGAAGTCTTCACCACCCGCGGTCTTGCTAATCCTTGTACGGGTCGAACTCGTTCTCACCCGCCATCACGACGATGACGGGCGTGAGCGTGTGCAGCACGGAGACGGTGTCGCCCTGCGCCGCCAGCACGTCCCCTAGCCGCCGGTAGGCGTGCGGCGATTCGTCCAGCCCGCCGCCGCGCAGAATGACGCCCTTGTCGCCGACCCACTCGCGCAGCATCTCCCACGATACCTTGCCCGGCCGGATCACCTCCCCGGTCTTCCGGTTCATCTTGCCGCGCGCCTCGGTGCGGGACATCACGCGACCCGCCCCGTGCACCGTGGAGTACAGCGACGCGCGCTGCAGCTCCGAGTCGTGACGCGCGCCCTCCACGATCACCGCGTCGTCGCCCATCGAGCCGCCGACGAACCCCTTCTGGCCCGGAAACGCCGGCGTCGCGCCCTTGCGGATCACGACGTATTCTCGCCCATCGTGCGTCTCCTTCCAGGCGAAGTTGTGGTGGTTGTGCACGAGCTCCAGCTCCTCGCCGCCAAGAATCTCGACGACCTTCCGCGCGACCCACTCCCGCCCGGCGTAGGCGTAGCGGCCGGCGAGCGTCATGAGCTCCCAGTAGTCGTGGCCCAGCGGCTGCTCGAGCGCGAGCAGAACCTCGGCTTCGGGGACGCGCTCGCCCCACTGCTTGCCCTGCGACAGGGAGAGGAACCCCGAGGCCACCGTGTGCCCGAGGCCCCGGCTGCCGAAGTGCACGCCCACCCAGATCTCCGCGTTCTCGTCCGCGAAGACGTCCACGTAGTGGTTGCCGCTGCCCACGGTGCCGAGCTGGTTGCGCGCCTTGACCCGCAGGCTGTCACGCTCGTGCCGACCCGGCACCGCGTCCCAGGCCGAATCCTCGAACAGCGGGTGATCGACGGGTGCGTCGTCCGCGCGGTTGGTGCGGCCCACCCCGAACGAGAGCGTGCGCTGAACCTCGTCCGCCAGGAGCTCGAGATCCCGGCGGGTATACTCGTCCAGCCGGCGGCTCGTCCGGATCGCCGCGTTGCCGCACGCGATGTCGAAGCCCACGCCGACGACGCTCACCTTGTCCCGGTACGCCGCGACGCCGCCGATTGGCATCACGTAGCCGACGTGGCCGTCCGCCATGAGCGCGACGCGCTCCGCGCGGCTCGCCACGTCCTTGAGCTGGGCGAGCGTCTTCTCATCGTGCGCGCCGAAAATGACCGGCTCGTTCATCGTGTCACCACCTTTGGTCGCCCTGATGGGCGCCCTCGGCCCACGCGCGTCACACCCGGCCGCTGGCGGCACGAACGTCTCTTGCACACACACGAGAGGAGGGTTGTCAAAGAGCCCCCTCAAACACGTCGCCCCGCCTGGCATCTCGCGTTGCGCAGGCGGGGCGATTCGTGGTTCCCGCTCGGACCCTTGATGCCGTGGAAGGCGGCACCAGTCAAGCTCGGGCCTGACCGCCGTCCAGCACTTCGCGGACCTTGCGAGCGAGAGCGTCTGGTGTGAAGGGCTTCTGCATGAAGGCGGTCCCGGGATCGAGGACGCCTTGCCGGGCCACGGCCTCGTCCGAGTAACCGGAGATGTAAAGCACGCGCAGCGCCGGACGGACCGGGGTCAGCCGGTGCATCAGCTCGCGGCCGCTCATCTCGGGCATCACGACGTCGGTGAGCAAGAGGTGGATCGGGCCGTCGTAGAGAGCCGCCATTTGCAGCGCCTCACGGCCCCCGGCGGCGACGAGCACCGTGTAGCCCGCCTGCTCGAGCACCTTGCGGGCGAGGCTGCGAACCAGGTGCTCATCCTCGACGAGGAGCACTGTCTCGGTGCCCTCGACGGGCGCCGTGACGGAGCGGGGGCCCCCGACCGGCTCTGCCGCCGCATCGACACGTGGCAGGTAGATCCTGAACGTGGTGCCCTCGCCCAACGCGCTCTCGACCGTGACGTGGCCCCCGCTCTGCCGTGCGATCCCGTACACGGTCGCGAGGCCGAGGCCGGTCCCCTTACCGTGGGGCTTGGTTGTGAAGAACGGCTCGAAGACGTGCGCCTGGGTCTCGGGGTCCATGCCGGTGCCGGTGTCGGTCACCCGAAGCATGACGTAGCGCCCGGGCGGGACCTCGCCGTGAGTTGTTGCAGTCCCTTCGCCCAGCTCGACATTTGCCGTCTCGATGGTCAGCCGCCCACCGGCTGGCATCGCGTCGCGCGCATTGACCGCCAGGTTGACCAGCGCCTGCTCGATCTGGGCCGCATCGGCCCGGACCGCGCCGAGGTCCTGTGCGAGGGCGGACACGAGGTCCACGTCCTCACCGATCAGCCGCCGGAGCATCTTGCTCACCTCTCCGACCAGCTGATTCAGGTCGAGGACCCTCGGCTGCAACACCTGCCGCGCGCTGAAGGCGAGGAGCTGGCGAATCAACACCTGGGCACGGGCCGCCGCGTCCCGGATGATGTCCAGCTCCTCTCGCTTCGGGGCGTCGGCGGGCGTGTCGAGCAGGAGCAGCTCGACGGAGCCGAGAATCGCCGTGAGCACGTTGTTGAAATCGTGGGCGATACCTCCCGCCAGCCGCCCCACCGCCTCCAGCCTCTGCGACCGCAGGAGCTGCTGCTGCAGACGCTGGTGCTCGCGCCGCACGGCGGCGTCCGCAACCGCTCGCAGCACGGCCGGTGCGAGCCGCTGGAGCCGGTCCTTCATGATGTAATCCGTCGCGCCGGCCTTCATCGCCGCAACGGCCGCATCCTCGCCCACGCTTCCCGTCACCACTATGAAAGGGATGTCCTGCCCGTGTTCCTGGAGTACAGTCAATGCGGCGGGTACGTCGAACCCCGGGAGGTTGTAATCGCCGAGCACCACGTCCCACGCCTGCCGCGCGAGCGCCTCGCGCATCGCCGCGGCGGTCTCGACGCGCTCGTACACCGGGGCGAACCCCCCGGCGCGGAGCGCCCGGAGCATGAGCTCCGCGTCGGGTGCCGCGTCCTCCACGAGGAGGACGCGGACGACGGTCATCGGGTCAGCCTGGCGGCTGATCGGCGGGGCGGCCAAGTGGCGTCCCGTCCTTAAGTGTTGCTCGCGCGAACGGCTCTTACCTCCGCGGGGGCATGAAGCGGGCAGGGCGCGCCTGTAATAGACCTGCTTGCCGCCCCGGGCGCTACCCCCCAACCCTCATCCGAGGCGCGCGAGCATTTCGCGTAGCTCGTCGAGGCTGAACGGTTTCTTCAGCACCGGACGCTCGGAGCGCTGCAGCAGGTCGCGGGTCTTCGGGGACATCGAGTCGCCCGTCGTGAACACCAGCCGGTGCTCGCGGCCCCGGCCCTCGAGCCGCAGCGTTTCGAACAGGTCGAATCCGCTGTGAGCTTCGTCTAGGTGGACGTCCACAATCAATGCGTCGTAGCCCTCTCGGGCGTTCTGCAACTCGGCCACGGCGGCGGCGAAGTGGCCGACGGTGGTCGTCCGATGGCCGAGGCGCTCGGCCATGCGGGCGATCCCGCGCCGCACGCTGTCCTCGTCTTCGACCACGAGAACGGAGAGCGATCGCGACGCCTGGGGCGCCCCGACCGCCGGCGGGGGCTCGGGCGGGGCCGCATCCACGAGCAACTCGATGGCCAGAGCGGCGCCGCCGCCCTCCACGTTCATCATGTCCATCCGCCCGCCCATGCTCTTGACCAGCCCATAGCTGATCGCGAGACCGAGCCCCCGGCCAAGCTCACCCTTCGTCGTGAAGAAGGGCTCGAACACGCGGTCCAGAATCTCGCGGGGCACGCCGGGCCCGGTGTCCTCGACCAGGATGACGAGGCGGCCCTCCGTCCGCCGGGACGAGAATGTGACCTTGCCCGGCCGGCCCACGGACGCGATGGCCTGCTCGGCGTTCACGAGGGCATTGAGGAAGACCTGTTGCAACTCCTGGGGGTCGCCGATCACCGCCGGCACGTCGCTCGGGATCGAGTCGATCGCCTGGACGCGCGCCTTCTTGAGCGCGCTCCGGTGCAGGGCGACGACCCGGGCGACGATGTCCTTGATGTCCACCGGCCCGCGCACGCGGGGGCGTTGGCGGGCGAAGTCGAGCAGCGTCTGGACGACGCGCCCCGCCCGCAATGCCTCCGTCTGGATGACCTCGGCGGCCTCCTGCTGCCCGGGCTCCGTCGCGTCGGCCTTCAGGACTTCGGCGAACGCGGCGATGGCCGCGAGGGGATTGTTCAGCTCATGAGCCACTCCCGACAACAGGCTTCCGAGCTGCGAGAGCCGGTCGGCTTCGAGGACCGTGCGTTGCAGCAACACCTCGCGCGACGCATCGATCGCCAGAAACAGGAGCTTCGGGGTTGCGCGTTGGGGATCGAGATTCTCGATGACCGCATCTACCTCGCGCACGGATTCGCCTGCGAAGTCCACCGCGAGCCGGAACCGCTGGCGCTTCGCCACGGCGTCGCGAAGGGCGGCAGCGAGGGGTGAGCGCTGCGCGACCGGCACCCAGTCGGCAAGGGGCCGCCCTCGGAGGCTGCGCACGTCCGCCGCGCCGAGCAGCGCCCCTCCTTCGGCGTTGGCTTCGAGGATCTGGCCGTCCACGCTGACCACCAGCGCGGGGATTGGGAGAATCTTGAATAGCCGGGCGTAGAGGCGTCGCTCTTCGTCGAACGCCGCCACGATCGCGCCCGACTCCCGCGACAGCTCCGGCCGCACCTCCCGGAACGTCAGGATCAGCCGGTTTCGCGGCCCACGGCTCGCCTGCGTCTCGAAAAACGTGCCTTTGAAATCAGGGGCGTGGACGGGCGCCAGATAGGAGCGCGGTTGGCCGTCGACGAGCACGTCCTGAAGCACTCGCTCGGCCTGCGCGCCCCGGGCCGTCGGAAAGGCGGTCCAAAACGTCTTGCCGAGGACGCGGTCGGGCGGGAGCCCCGTGATCCGCGCGGCCGCCTCGTTCCACTCCACGATCGTCCAGTCGGGCGCGACGACGGTCACGCCGACGTCTGGACTGTCCTGCAGGGCTTTGCTGTCCATCGGCCTCCCAAGCCGGGGGAGCAGTTCGCCCCATCGGCCGGTTCGCAGTTTCAACCGGGCGCGGTCTCACACAAGGATACTGCGGAACCCGGCAGGTAACGCCTGCCGGCCTGGGTCGGGCGTCGGCGCAACTTCGTGATCGAGGTCACTCCCCTTGGGGTCGCGCGTCCGACTCCCCCGCGACGGCTCCAAGCGCGGTGCCTGGCACGCGTTACGCACTCGTGGAGTGCGGCGTCTTTATCGTTGCGCCCCGCCCCGCCTGCTCCTATGGAGGATTGATGACGTTCGCGGCTGAGAGCCTGGATGACCGTGTGCTCGTCGAGCGGGTGGCGGTGTCGAAAGATCGGCAGGCGCTCGCCCGGTTGTATAAGCGCCACAGGAGCACGCTACGCACGGTCGCCCTCCTTGTTGTGTTCGAGGCCGGCGAGGCTGAGGCAGCAGTTGCGTGGGCGTTTCGCGAGGCGTGGCGCTACGCCGGGGCGTTCGATCCGAGTCGAGGCAGCGTCGCGGCGTGGCTGGCCGCCATCACGCGCGTCTGCGCGCGTGCCCTCCTCCTGACGCGCACCCTGCGCCGCCAGGTGACGTCCTCCGCCGAGTAAGGACGTTCCGCGCCCGTCATACGACCCCCGGCGGTCGTGGTAACGTGAAGTAGAAGGTGGCGCCCTCGTTCACGGCGCCCTCGGCCCAGACTCGGCCTCCATGTCGCTCGACGATGCGCTGCACCAAGGCCAGGCCCACCCCGGTACCTTCAAACTCGTTCGCGCCGTGCAGACGAGTGAACACCTGGAAGAGCTTGTCCGCGTAGGCCATGTCGAACCCGACGCCGTTGTCCCGGACGAAGTAGACTGCCTCGTTCCCCTCGAGGCGCGCGGCGATTTCCACGCGGGGTCGCGGTCTGGTGCGACTGAACTTGAAAGCGTTGCTCACGAGGTTGGCCAGGACCTGCTGTAGCAGAGTCCTGTCCCCGATGGCCGACGGGAGATTCTGAAGGCTCACCTCGGGGAGGCCGTCGCCCCCGGCCCGCCGCAAGTCCTCGAGCACGGCGCGGGCCACGCCCGTGATATCGACCGGCTCCATCTTCAGTGCTTGTCGGCCGAGGCGCGAGAACCGCAACAGGGCGTCGATCAGTTGGCCCATTCGCTTCGCATTATCCCGGACCGCGTTCAGGAGCCGCTGCCCCTCGGCGTCGAGAGCCGCGGCGTAGTCCTCGAGCAGCACCCGGGCGTAGCCATCGATCGCGCGCAGTGGGGAGCGCAGGTCATGCGAGACGGAGTAGCTGAAGCCCTCCAGCTCGGCGTTCGTTCGCGCGAGTGATTCCTGGGCCTGCTTGCGCTCCGTGAGGTCGCGGGTCACCTTGGCGAACCCTACGAGGGCGCCGTCGCGATCGTGGATCGCCGCCAGCACGGCGTCGGCCCAGAAACGGGAGCCGTCCTTCCGGACCCGCCAGCCCTCGATCTCGCAGTGCCCCCGCTCGGCCGCCTCGCGCAGATTCGCAGCGGGTTTCCCCGCAGCGGCGTCCTCGGGGGTGTAGAAACAGGAGAATTCCCGGCCGATGATCTCGTCCGCCCGGTACCCCTTGATGCGTTCCGCCCCCGCGTTCCAGCTCACGATCCGGCCCGCCGGGTCGAGCTGCAAGATCGCATAGTCCTGCACGCTTTCGACCATGAGGCGGAAGCGCTGCTCGCCCACGTGCGCGCCCCGTTCGGCCGCGACCCGCTCCGTCATGATGGCGGCGAGCACGAGGCCGGTGACCGAAGAGAGCGTGAGGAATGTCTGCAACAGGGTGAGGTCGCTGGTCGGGGTCGGGCCGACGAACGGGCCGAACCCCCGCAGCGTGTACCAGACCGTCATGACGGCGAGGAGCGCGGCGGCGCTCGCCGCGCCGCGGGGGCCGAACCGCAGCGCCGCCCACACGAGCACCGGGAAGATGGCGTACACGGACGTGAGCCGGGTGCGGAACAGCAGCGAGGTCACGAGCACCAGGCCGAGGACCAGCGTCACCGCCTCGGGCCAGCGACCCGGGGGCCGCGCCGCGCCAACCCACGTGAGCAAGAGGGGCGCCACCAGCAGGTCCCCGAGCGCGTCGCCGGACCACCACACGAGCCAGAGGTGCCCGACGGCGCTCCGGTCCACGACCCCGCTCGCCCACAGGCTCGTGACTCCGAGCGTCGCGCTCAGCGTCGTGCTCGCGACCGCCGCGAGGGTCACCAGAGCGAGCACGTCCCGGAGCCGGTCGAGCGCGGGCCGGAAGCCGGCAACCCGGTGGAGCAGCCAGGCGGCGGTGACCGCCTCGAGAGTGTTCCCGACGGCGATGCCGGCGGCCCCCCCGAGCGGCACGCCCGACGTCCAGTTGAGCAGGAACGCGCCGAGCGCGATCCCCGGCCAATAGCGCAGGCCGCAGAGCAGCAGCACGGCGAGGGCGACGCCCGACGGGGGCCAGGCGGAGGAGACGACCTTTTGGGCGACCGCTGCGAGCAGGCCGAGCTTCGCCGCGCCGAAGTAGGCAGCGGCAAGGGCGGCGATTTGGGCCGCGTAGGCGCCGGCCCCGTCGCCGCGCCTTTGAGTCGCCGGCGTGATGGTCGTCGGAGGTCTACGACACGCGGCGCGTCTTGCGCCGCATGAAATCCATCAGGATGAACTGCCCCAGCGTCATCGTGTTGGTGAAATAGGCCTTCCCCCGGCAAATCGCGCTCACCTTTTTCACGAACTCGACGAGGCTGCGGTCGCGGGCGAGCATGAATGTGTTGATCATGATCCCGCTGCGACGGCACAGCGCCACCTCGCGATAGGTGGCCTGGAGGATTTGGGGGTCGAGCCCCATGGAGTTGACATAGATGCGGCCGTCGCCGAGGGTCAGGGCCGACGGTTTCCCGTCCGTGATCATGATGATCTGCCGCATGTCCTTTCGCTGCGACAAGAGCATGCGGCGCGACAGCTTGAGCCCTTCGGCGGTGTTGGTGTGGTACGGCCCGACCTGGGCGCGCGCGAGCTGCGCGAGCGGGATCTCCTCGGCGGTGTCGTGGAACAGCACCACTCGCAGCGTGTCGCCCGGGAACTGGGTGCGGATGAGGTGCGTGAGGGCGAGGGCCACCTTCTTCGCGGGCGTGAAGCGATCCTCGCCGTACAGGATCATCGAGTGCGAGCAGTCGAGCATCAGGACCGTCGCCGAGGAAGAGCGGTACTCGGCCTGATGCACCATCAGGTCGTCGTACTCGAGGTTGATCGGCACGCCCAGGCCCTCGCGCTCCAGGGCATGGGTCAGGGTGGCGTTCACGTCGAGGTTGAGCGTGTCGCCGAACTCGTAGGGTTTGCTCACCGCTTCCGCCTCGATGCCCGTCGCGAGGTGCTCCGTCTCGTGCGCGCCGAAGCTGGACTTGCCGATCGAGCCGAGCAGGTGCTTGAGGGTGCGGTAGCCGAGGAAGTCGATGCCTTTCTCGGTGAGATTGAACTGCACCTGCTGGGCCGCCTCTTTGGCCATGCCGCCGGGTCCGAACAGGGGCTGCTGACCGGCGGGCAGCTTCGGCGCCTCGGTGACGTTGAGGTAGCCCTCCTCGATCAGCTTCTGGACGATCTTGTCGAGCAGCTCCGAGAGCTGGCGCTGCAGGTCGGCATCGCGCTCGGCGTCGCCGCTCGATTCCCCGCGTAGGACCTTGAGCATGTCCGGCGTGAGCTGGCCGGACTCCATCAACGCCTGGAGGATGGCCTGGCGCAGCGCGTCGAGCGAGCGGTCCGCCTCGTCCTCACCGAACTCGCCCCAGAAGGGGTGCGAGTACGCGCCTCCGGCGAAGCCCGACTGAAGCAAGAAATCCGCGAGCTGATCGAGCAGGGCCTGCAGGTTGATCGTGTCGGCCAGCTCGGGGAGGTAGCGGCTGTACGTCGTGTATTTCATCGGCTCCCTACCCCCAATATCGGCCTGCGGCGAGCTTTCCCGCAATGGATGACCCCTCCTCTTCCGGGTCGCGCTTTGGGGCGCTCGCGCACCGCAACTTCCGGCTGTTCTTCCTTGGCCAGGGCGTTTCCCTCATCGGCACCTGGATGCAGAACATTGCGCAAGGGTGGCTGGTCCTCGAGCTGACGAACTCGCCCTTCTACGTCGGCCTCGTGTCCGCGCTGGGATCGCTCGGCGTGCTCCTCCTCACGATCTACGGCGGGATCGTCGCCGACCGCACGGACAAGCACCGCCTCGTCGTCCTCACGCAGTCGCTCTCCATGCTCCCCGCGTTCGGCCTGGCGGCGCTCGTCTGGACAAAGACGGTGACCGCTTGGCACGTCGCGGCGCTCGCGGGGCTCCTGGGCGTCGTGAACGCGTTCGACGTGCCGGCACGCCAGGCGTTGATCGTAGAGCTGATCGGGAAAGAGGACCTGATGAACGCCATCGCCCTCAACTCTTCGGCGTTCAACGCGGCGCGCGTGATCGGTCCGGCGGTCGCCGGCGCCGTGATCGGCGTCTTCGGAGTGGGGATCTGCTTCTTGATGAACGGCGTGAGCTACCTGGCGGTGATCGCGGGCCTGCTCGCGATGCGGCTCCCGCGCTACGAGCGGCGGCCGGGTGGCGCCACAGCCTGGGCCGGGCTGCGCGAGGTCGTGGCTTTCATCCGCAGCGACCGGCGGGTCTCGACGGTCGTCGTGCTGATGGGCGTGTTCAGCATCTTCGGGTTTCCCTACCTCGTCATGATGCCGGTGTTCGCGCGAGACGTGCTGCATCGCGGGGCCGCAGGGTACGGGGTCATGATGACGTCGGTCGGCATCGGGGCCCTGGCGGGGGCGCTCGGGGTCGCGCTGCTGGGGAGCTACATCCGCAAAGGCCCGACGCTCATCGCCGCCGGCGGCTCGTTTGGGGTGCTGCTCGTGGCGTTCGCCCTGTCGAAGGTCTACCTCCTGTCCGTAGCGCTGCTGGCGCTGACGGGGGCGGCGATGATCGTGAACAACGCGCTCGCGAACACGACCATTCAGACGCTCGTGCCTGACGAGCTGCGCGGGCGGGTGATGGGGTTCTACGCCTTCGTCTTCGTCGGCCTCGCCCCGCTCGGCTCGCTCGAGGTGGGGACGCTCGCCGAGCGGATCGGGACGCCGGCCGCCGTGGCGCTCGGGGGCGCCGCGACCGTGCTCGCCCTCGCGATCGCAGCGTGGCGGGTGCCGGAGGTCCGTCGTACGTTGTAAGACGCTACGTTGTAAGACGGTACGTTCTACGTACAACGTCGCGTCGTAGCGTCGGCTAACCGCTACAGCAGCCGCCGCAGCCGCAGCGTCACCCGTAGCGTATCGGCGTCGCGCTTCAGCACCAACCGACGCAGCGCGCCGTTGACGCGGAGAACCTGCCGGACCTCGCTCAGCGCGGCGTCGGCGACCGCGCGTCCGTCGATGACCAGCAGCTCGTCCCCGACCCTGATCCCGGCGTCCGCCGCCGGGCTGTTGGGCACGACGTAGTCCACCATGATGCGCCGGAGATCGGGGCCCTGGGCGGTGAGCCGCAACCCGCTCATGTCGTAGTCGCATCGCCCGGCGACCCTGGCGCGCGGCTCGACGATGATGCGGCGGCGCGCGTAGTCCACGATCAGGCGCGAGCCCTCGAACACGGCGTTGCCGATGACGCCGTCGAGATCCGTGCGACCCAAGAAGCCGGTGCGCTCGCTCCCGAGTCCCGCCATGGGGGACGCGACCGTCCAGTCGGCGAGCCGCAGCGCCTCGAGCCGCGCGATGGTTCCGCGCAACTCGCCGGCGAGGCCCGTGCCGATGGGGGCCTCGATCGCAGGCGACACCGCCCGGGCGAGGCCGTGTTCCTCGACGAACGGCACGGTGAGGATCAGACACAGGCCGGATGCACCGGTGTCGAGCAGCAACCGGGCCGGGAGCGGGCGGCGACCCCGGACCGCGACGGATCCGCGGAGCAGCGGCACGTCGGCGTCCGCCGCAAAGGGGACGATCGTGCCCGAGCCCCGGTAGCGGTACCGGACGGGGTCGTACAGCCGCACCAACTGTTCCTGGTAATCAATCTCCACCGTGAATCTCTGTAAGACGTCGTGGCCGACGAACCCGCGCTCAGGCCGCCCGCTCGCCGCGCTCACGGCGCGCAGCGTGTAGAGGGTCACCGGGTAGTTCCACAGCTCGATGCCGTCGATCCGGAACGTGTCCACCACGGCGGTCGATCCGGACGCGGTGTCGCCACCTCCCGCGGCGGTCGCTCCAGGTGCCGTCACGGGGACGGCGCCGATGGCCCGCGCCCAGTCCCGATCGAACCCGGTGCGGGAGCTCCCGGTGTCGAGAATGAGCCAGGCCGAGTCGCCGTTCACTACGCTGCGCACGTAGATCAGCCCGCCGTACGACTCGAACGGGATGACGGCGATGGGCCGGGCGCCTGCGGCCGCAAGGGGCGGCGCCGACGCCGGGCCGCGCGCGCATGCCAGGAGCAGGCAACAAGCCAGGTGAGGCGTCACACGACGCCACGACGCCATGTTCCACATCAGACGTCTGATGTTAGACCCACCGCCGCCGTTTCGCCTCACTCACGATCACCGTCGCTGCGCCATCCAGTCCGAGCTTCGCCGTGTTCACCACCAGGTCGTAGTTGACCACGTCGGGGCGGTGCCTGCCATAGTACGTCTTCACGTACTGGTCGCGCCGGTGGTCGGTTTCGTCGACGATCTTCGAGGCGCCGGCGGGATCGAGGCCGAGCCGTTCGATCGCGTGCCGGACGCGCCAGGACTTGGGCGCGATGACGTAGACGTGGAGGGCGTCGGGTCGCTGGGACAGCAGGGCCTGCGCACCCCGGCCCACGAGCACCACTCGGCCGTGCGCCGCCGCTTCGGCGATCACCCGCTCGGTCACCTGCACGATCGTAGCCTCGTCCGGCTCCACTGCCGCCGCGGTCGCGGTGGCCATGAACATTTCGGGCGACGCGAGGGCGAGCGTGCGGGCCAGGCGCTCGAGGAGGCCCGGCGCCCGCTCTTCGAGGTGGGCGACTTCCTCCACCGGGAGTCCCGCGCGCCGCGCCACCTCGTCGATGAACTCGTTGTCGATGACGGTCCAGTCCAGCTGGCCCGCCACCAGCCGCGCGATGTCCGAGCCGCCCGACGCATACTGGCGCGTGACGGTGATGACCGGCGGGGCCATGGCTCAGGGCTTCAGGTTCTTCCGCAGGTCGCCGATGTTGAGGAGCGGGAGCCCGCCCTCGGTCGGCACGAAGATGATCAGGTTGTTCGATCCCTTCATGTCGTGGAGCACCTCGATCCACTGCTTGGTGAGCGCTTCCGGCGAGAGGGTCTGGTTGAGGAGCCGCTGCTGCTCCGTTTGCAGCCGGGCGACTTCCACGCGGTGGCGCTCGGTTTCGATCTGCTGCTCCTGAGCGATCTTGTTGTTGATGGCCTGCACCACTTGGGCGGGGGGCTGCAGGTCGCGCAGGAAGAACGCGGTGACGGTGGCGATGCGGAACTTGCCGCCGCCCGCGCGCGGCGTGGTCACGAGGGCCGAGTCCACCAGGGCTTCCATCGTGCTGGCGATCTGGGTGCGTTTGGAGATGTCGTTGATGGAGAACTGCACCATCCCGTCGCGCAC
>Ga0070707_100004030_pt1 | contig 13814 bp, 13 predicted proteins | sample KBSK5502metaG_FD_65468 | JGI IMG/M metagenome (GOLD analysis project Ga0070707, IMG submission 65468) | Corn, switchgrass and miscanthus rhizosphere microbial communities from Kellogg Biological Station, Michigan, USA - KBS K5-50-2 metaG | ecosystem: Host-associated > Plants > Roots >... | reverse complement strand
TGGCTCAAAACAGGCATTGAGTCCCCCTGCCCTCACGCCTTGACCGGCCCCCCTGACCGGTCACCTGGAAAGAAAGAGCCGCAAACCCGGCTCCAGATACATCCGGGGCGCGGGCGCGCCTGTCGTCGCCACGGCAACGGGGACATTCTTTTGCCGTGGTTGTGGCAACGGGGCCAAACGATTCCGGCGGTGGCGGCGCGGTGGCCAATGGGCGCGGCGGAGATCCGGCGGCGGGGCTGCTGGTGCCGTCGGCGCGATGGTGGCACGGCGGAGCCCCGACGCAGGTTCCGCTGCGGGCGGGGCGGGTGCCAAGATGCCAGGGTGGAGCCGCCGAACGCCGCTCGTCCTGCCGTGACGGGGATCGCCGCGGCGGTGCGGGCCGCGATGGAGGACCTGGTGACCGCGGCGGTCCAGGACATCTGGGACCAGGTGCCTGCCTACTCGGCCAGCAACGACGAACGGCTGCGCGAGGATGTCGCCGGTCACGTGCGCGCCATCTTCGAGGTGTTCCTCGCCGGGCTGACCGGCGAACGACCGGCCCGGCGGTCCGACTTCACGATGACCAGGGAGCAGGCCACCCGCCGGGTGGCCCAGGGCATCACGCTGGCCGACTTCCTCCAGGCGTTCCGGATCGGCCAGCTCACGCTGTGGCACGGCGTGCTGGCGGCGGCCGGGGACGACGCTACAGCCAGGGACGCGGCATTGACCTTGGTGGCGCGGATCATGGGGGTTATCGAGGTCGGGAGCACGGTCGCCGCGGAGGCCTACGTGGAGGCGCAGCAGCACGCGGTCGCCGAGAGCGACCGGCTGCGCCGCGACCTGCTGGAGGACCTGCTCGCCCGGCGCGCCTCGTTCGGCGGCCCTAAGCGGGCCCTGCTGCGAGCGGCGGGCCTCGGCCCCGACGCCAGGCTGCTGGTGACCTCGGCGGCACTCGCGGCGGACCAGTCCGACGACCACGCCCTGCGCGACGCCGCCCTGGCGGTGGGCCGGACCCGGGGCGGCAGCCGGGGGCTTGTGGTCGTACGCCAAGAGGAGATCGTGGTGGTCGCCCCGGTGCCGCAGGGCGGAGCCGCAGCCGCCGTCGCCGGGCTACGGCGCGCGTGCGACGGCCTGCGGCGGCGGCAGATCGCCCTCGCGGCCGGGGTCAGCACGGTGCGCACGGGGCTGTCCGAGGTGGCCGACGCCTACGCCGAGGCGCGGATCGCCAGGGACAGCCTGGGCGCGGCCGCGGGCGTGCTCGCGTTGCCGCTGCTGACCAGCCTGGACTACCTGGTGCTGCGCGACGACGAGACGGCGCGCCGGCTGATCAGGCCACAGGTGCGGCGTTTCGTCGAGGAGGACACCGCCGCGGGCGGCGCGCTCATCGCCACGCTCGTCGAGTTCGCCGCCAGCGACCTCAACGCCGTGGCGGCGGCCGAACGGCTGCACCTGCACGTCAACACGGCGTACTACCGGCTGGACCGGATCGCCGAGCGGACCGGCTGTGACCTGCGACGGCTGGCCGACGTGATGGAACTGCTCATCGCGCTGCGGCTGCTCGGCGCCTACCCGGCGGCGCGGGCCGCGCAGCCCGCGGTGGCGCCGGCGGCAGAGGATGCGCGGGGCGCACCGGGCTGACCAGCCGCGAACTTCATCGCCGCGTCACCATCGGATTTGTGGTCCGCCCACTAACGCTCGCCGGGCGGTATCGCCCACAGTAGGGCTCTCCTGAGCTTTCGCGGAGGTGCCCCATGCTCAACCTTGCCGTCCTGCTTGAAGACAGCGCCCGCAGCGTGCCGGACCGGGATGCGGTGGTCTGCGGCACGACCCGGCTGACCTATGCCGAGCTCGACGCCGCGGCCAGCCGGGTGGCCGCGGGCCTGGCCGCGCGGGGCATCGGTCCCGGCGACCAGGTCGCGCTGAGCTGCCCGAACCTGCCGTGGTTCCCGGTCGTGTACTACGGCATCCTGAAGGCGGGCGCGGCCGTGGTGCCGCTGAACGTGCTGCTCACCGAGCGGGAGATCGCCTACCACCTCGCGGACTCCGCGGCCAGGGCGTACTTCTGCTTCGAGGGCACGGCCGAACTGCCGCTGGGCGAGGCGGGCCTTGCCGCGTACCGGCGCACGGCGGGCTGCGAGCACTTCGTCCTGATCACCGCCGACCCGGCGGCCACCTCGCCCACTCCCGACGCGGAGACCCTGGCGGAGTTCACCCACCGCCAGCCGGCCACGTTCGCCGCCACGGCGACCGCGGAGACCGGCACCGCGGTCATCCTGTACACCAGCGGCACCACCGGGCAGCCCAAGGGCGCCGAACTGACCCACAGCAACATGGTGCAGAACGCGCTGCTGGCCAACCGGCTGTTCGGCCCGCACCCGCACGACGTGCACCTGATTACGCTGCCGCTGTTCCACTCCTTCGGGCAGACCGTGCAGCTCAACGCCGGGTTCGCCACCGGTGCCACGGTGGTTCTGCTGCCGAGGTTCGACGCTGGCCAGGCGCTGGCGCTGATGCAGCGCGAGCGGGTCACCTTCTTCGCCGGCGTGCCCACCATGTACCACGCGCTGCTGCACTGCGAGGACGCACCGGACATCGCGGCGATCGCGGACCGGCTGCGGGTGGCGGTGTCCGGCGGGGCGGCGCTGCCGGCCGAGTTGCTGCGGCGGTTCGAGGACCGGTTCGGCGTGCCGATCCTGGAGGGCTACGGCCTGTCCGAGACCAGCCCGGTCGCCACGTTCAACCGGGTGGACAGGCCACGGCGGCCGGGCTCGGTAGGCCTGCCGGTGTGGGGTGTCCAGGTCAAGATCATCGCGGATGACGGGACCGAGGCGGCCACGGGTGAGCCTGGCGAGGTCGCGATCCGCGGTCACAACGTGATGAAGGGCTATCTCCGGCGGCCCGAGGCGACCGCGGAGGTCACCGATGCGCAGGGCTGGTTCCGTACCGGCGATGTGGGGACCCTCGACGCCGACGGCTACCTGTACATCGTGGACAGGAAGAAAGACATGATCATCCGCGGCGGGTTCAACGTGTACCCGCGCGAGCTGGAGGAGGTGCTGCTCACGCACCCGGACGTGAGCCTGGCCGCGGTGGTCGGGGTGCCGCACCCCAGCCACGGCGAGGAAGTCAAGGCGTTCGTGGTCCGCGTCCCCGGGGCCGCGGTCACCGAGACGGAACTGATCTCCTGGTGCAAGCGGAACATGGCGGCCTACAAGTACCCGCGGATCGTGGAGTTCCGTGACAGCCTGCCGATGACCGCGACCGGCAAGATCCTCAAGCGTGAGCTGGCCGCTGCCGACGAAGCCCAGCCGGCCGGGGCACGGCCATGAGCCCCGCGCGGCCATCGAGCGGGAAACCGGACAGCGAGACGGAAGCCACCAACCCCGCGCGCACCAGCCCCGCGCGCACCAGCCACGCGACCCCGCCCACGAGCCCCGCGCAGCTACCCAACCGGGTCCCGGACGGTAGGACACCAGCCACCAACCCCGCGCGATCCACGAGCAATACCCCGGCTGCTGCCGGGGGTGTGCGTGGCGAATCACTCGGGCCAGCGCCTGGCCGTTATGTGAGAGAGAAATGACCACATCACGCGCGAACACCCTGCGCGTGGCGGGCCGGGCCCTGCGGGTGGACGTCCGTCCGGGGGACCCGGCGCGGCTGCCGCTGCTGCTGTGCAACGGCATCGGTGCTGGCCTGGAGATCCTCGAGCCGTTCGTGGACGCTCTTGACCCTCGGCGGCCGGTGATCCGGTTCGATCTGCCGGGCATCGGGGGCTCGCCGCTGCCGACGGTCCCCTACCATCTGGTGACGCTGCCATGGCTGCTGGCCGGGCTGCTTGACCGGCTGGGCCACCCGCGGGCGGACGTCCTGGGCATCTCGTGGGGCGGCGGGCTGGCGCAGCAGTTCGCGCTGTGGCACCCCGGGCGGGTGGGCCGGCTGGTGCTGGTCGCCACCGGCACCGGGTCCGTCATGGTGCCGGCCCGGCCGCGGGTACTGCGGCACATGCTGACCCCGCGGCGGCACCGCGACCCCAGGTACGCGATGAGCATCGCCGGTGAGATCTACGGCGGCAGCATGCGCCAGGCACCGGGGCGGGCCGCCGAACTGCTGCGCGCGGGCGGCCGGGCGGGGCCTGACCGCGGCTACTACTACCAGTTGCTGGCCGGTGCGGGGTGGACCAGCCTGCCGCTGCTGCCGCTGCTGCGCCGTCCCACCCTGCTGCTGGCCGGCGACGACGACCCGCTGATCCCGCTGATCAACGGGCACATCATGCACCGGCTCATCCCCGGCAGCGAGCTTGTCGTGTACCCGGGCGGGCACCTGGACCTGATCGCGGAACCACACCGGCTGGCGCCGGTGATCGAGCGGTTCCTGCGCGCCGATGCCCCCGCCGGGAGAAGCGCCGTCTCGTGAACCACGACGCGGGCCTTGGACAGGCCCTGTGCGACGGCTGCCCGAGCTTGGCATCGTCCGGCGAGGACATCACCGGCATCGGCGCCTTCGCCTGAGCCGGCGGCGCCGCGTTGCCCCGGGCACGGGGCGGGCGGCCCAGGCGCTCAGGGCACGACGGTCACCGGCCACCGGCCGGCCCGGACCAGCCGGACGGCCAGCGAGCCGATCAGCCGGTGGCCGGCATGGGCCGAGGCACCCACCACGACGGCGTCCGCGCGGGTCTCGTCGGCGATCCGGCGGATCTCGGTGAACGCGTCGCCCTCGAGGGCGAGGAACGTGATCGAGATGCCGAGATCCCGGGCCCCTTCCTCGAACCGGCGCCGCAGTCCCTCGGCGGTCTGGCGGGCCGCCTCGCGCTGCGCGGCGGCCAGATCCGCCCCGCCGGGGGCCGCCGTGGCGAAGGATGCCACCGGCGCCACGAACACGGCGGTCACCTTGGCGCCCTGCCTGCGGGCCAGGCCGGCCGCGTACGCCGCCGCCCGCAGCGAGGTGGTGGTGTCGTCCACTCCGACAAGGATTACCTTCGGCCCGTCGGTGCCGAGTTCGAACGGGCTTTCTGGCTCTGATGTCACAGCGGCAGTGTACGGACCCTCGCGCTGCGGCTGAACCTCTGCTTACAATCGCCCGAAGGGTGATTTCATGGATGATGTCGCGGGCCAATTCCTCGACGCGATTCACCGCCTCGAGGACGTCAGGGACGCTATCACGCCTGATCAGGCCCATGCCGAGTTCGACGAGACCACCTTGCAGCTCTTCTGGAAGAAATGGCCCGATTTGTCCGCGTGGGCAGGTTCGCTGTGGCGGATGCTGTCGGAGGAACTGGCCGGGCCGTCCTCTCCCCATCTGGACGGCGAGCTCGACGAGGTGGGCGGCAGTGACTGAGCCGACGGGGTCGCCGCCGCGGGTGATGCTGCGCGACCTGATGAGCACCAGGGTGGCGCTGACCCCGCCGGACACGCCGGTTGCCGAGGCGGCCGCGGGCATGGTCAAGGCGAACGTGGGCTCCGCCATCGTGATGCAGGGCCGGTTCCTGGCCGGGATCCTCACCGAGCGGGATGTGCTGCGTGCCGCCGCGTCAGGTGAGGACCTGCGGGCGGCCCGGGTGTCGGACTGGATGACCCCGGATCCGCAGTCGGCGAGCCCGGACACTTCGGTCGAGGAAGCGGCCGAGATCATGCTCAAGAATGGGTTCCGCCACCTCCCGGTTGTGGAAGGCCGTACGGTCTGTGGTGTGGTGAGCCTGCGCGACCTGTTTGCGACACGGATCCGCCGGCCACAGCAGCGCTGAACGCAGTTCGTGCCCTCCTGCGCCGTTTCCGGCTGCCCCGCGGCGTTACGGCGTCCCCGCATAACTCCTTTGGGAGAAGGAATGACCTCGCCCGGGGAAAGCAAGCCAGAAACGGCGCCGCCGCCGGCGCTTCCAGGACGGAGCCGACCACCCACACGTCGCCCGGCGAGGTGGCCGATACCGCCTTGGGGAGCAGGAAGCAGTCGGACGCGTTCGGGTCGCAGGCCGCGGTCTGGTGCCAGATGCTGCTCACCGTGGCGGCACTGGCACCGCCCGCGGCGGTACCGACGAGCAGGAACGCGGCCGCCCCCAAGCCCAGCGCTGTCCGGATCACGTGCATCTCCCCCGTCGTGGCCCTCCGGGCCTGCTGGCCCGGCCACACGTGGAAACGGCAAGGATCACAATGGGGTTCACCCGGCCGGGTCGCCGTCGCCGGCGACGCGGAAGGCAGCCCGGCCGAAGCTCACCCAGTCCCCCGCGCGGACCGTGAACCCCGAGTCGGCCCGCCAGCCGTTGACCCTGGTCCCGTTCGTAGAGCCCAGGTCCACCAGCACCCAGGCCTCCCCGGTGCGCCGCAGTTCGGCGTGGTGCCACGACACTGTCATGTCCCCGAGGGGTAGGTCGCAGTCCGGCGACCGGCCGATGGTGAACACGGTCCTCGGGCCGCGCGGCAGGACGAGCAGGGGCGGCCGGGGCGGCCGCATGACCATGCGGAACCGTGGGCGCCGCAGGCGGATCTCCCGCAGCCAGGCGGTGACGCTGGCGCGCCATCTCGCGGCCGCGCCGGGGTTCTCATCCGGCGCGGGTGGCAGATCGCTGAGCAATTCCCCGAGTTCGTCCACGCCCCGGGCGTGCAGGGCCCGGTCCACGCGCTCCAGGAAGGTCTCATTGGAGATGCGGCCGTCGACCGATCCCTCGCGGAGCATCCGGATCACCTCCTCGCGGTCCTCATCGGAGGCGCGGAAGGAGGGCGGCAGCGAATCTGACGGCGCTGAGTCCGAGGCCACCATGAACCGAAGATACTCGCGCACCGCCGTGTGGCTCCAGAGCGTGACCGATGCAGCCGGGCAATCTCGCGGTGACGGTGATGTGCCGCGACGGCACCCGGCGGCCGGGGTCGCTATTCGATGACGTCGGCCGTGGCGGGCCCGAAGACCACCAGGTGCTCCAGGACCGGGGCCGGGTCGCCGGACCAGTCCAGGGCGGCAAGCTGGCTCCGGCTGCGACGGCCCATCCGCCAGCGGAACGCCTCATACCAGGTGGTGGTCAGCTCCACCGCCGGCTCCCCCTCCGGGCCCACCTGGAACCGGGTGCCCTCCACCGTGACCCGCAACGGGACCGGGGTCCGTAGCTGGGCGACGAGCCAGCCCGCAAGCCGCCTGATCACCTCGGTGTCACGTGCGCCCGGCTGGCCGACGGCGCCACGGATGTCCTGCTCGTGGCTGGCCACGTCGATCACAGCAGGCCAGACCTCGAACGCCGCGACGATCTCCTCGAACCGGGGTGCGTCGCCCGCCCAGCCGGCCAGGGTCTGCGCCATGGGCCTGCCACGGAACCTGTCCACCTGGACGGCGGTCTCCGCCTCGCTGGGCGGCCCGGTCAGCCTGCCCGCCAGCGCATCCTCGGGAATCGCGGCCAGATGGCCGATGACATCCGCCACCGACCAGCCTGGGCAAGCGGGCACCGGGATGCCGAGCTGTGCCTCGTCCAGCCCGGCTACCAGCCCGGCCAGCCGCTCCCTGGTCTCCCGGTACATTCCCGCCAGATCAGCCACGTCCGCCTCCCACGCCCACCCCGAACCTACTTTTCCCAACCCAGCCGCGCTACGGCGCCACCGTTCGGGCCAGCCGAGCGGCTCACCGCCAACCCCGCCGGCCGCGCCACCGCGGAATCCCTCCGCCCCCCGCACTACGCCACCGCGGAATCCCTCCGGCCCCCGCAATACGCCACCGCGGAACCCCTCCGGCCCGCGCCGCGCCACCCGGAATCCTCCGGCCGCGCACTACGCCACCGCGCCACCCCACCGCAGAATCCCTCCCGGCCGCGCGCCGCGCCACCCCAGCCTGTCGTATATCAGAAGCTTTGGTATCGTAGACTTTGATATCTAAGAGTTGAGAGGAGCAGGCGATGGCTGATCGGCCCATGCAGGGGCGGGTGGCCCTGGTGGCGGGCGCCAGCAAGGGAATCGGCGCGGTGACCGCAAGGGCGTTCGCGGCGGCCGGCGCCGCGGTCGTGCTCGGCGCCCGCGACATCGCCGCGCTGGAATCGGTCGCCGCCGGCATCGTGGCCGATGGGGGCCGGGCACTCCCGGTCAGGGCCGACGTGGCGGACGTGGACTCGATGCGCAACCTGGTCGGCCAGGCGATGGCGACCTACGGCCGGCTGGACATGGCGTTCAACAACGCCAGCGGTGGCCCGATGCCGGCGCCGCTCGCCGAGATCGACCCCGCCGAGTTCGACCAGGGCATCGCGACCAACATCCGCGGCACCTTCCTCGGCATGAAGTTCCAGATCGGCGCGATGCTCGACAGCGGCGGGGGCGCCATCGTGAACATGGCGTCGGTGGCGGGGGTGAACGGCACGGCCAACCTCGCCGCGTACGTCGCGGGCAAGGCCGGGATCATCGGGCTCACCAAGGTCGCCGCGCTTGACTACGCCGACCAGGGCATCCGGGTCAACGTCGTGGCGCCGGGCCCGATCCTGACCCATCACCTGGAGGCGGCGGGCCCGCAGGCGCAGCGACTGGCCGGGCTGTCTACGCCGATGCGCAGGACGGGCACTGCCGAGGAGGTGGCGCGGACCGTGCTGTGGCTCTGCTCGGAGGAGTCCTCGTTCATCACCGGCACCGTGATACCCATCGACGGCGGGCAGATGGCGGGGAACAAGCCACCTCAGATGTACCGCCAGGGCCAGCCGATGCAGGCCGGTGCCGGGGACGCGGAGCCGCCGAACCAGGCGTGACGCCTCGCCGGGTGCCGGCGGCAATACGATGCGGTCATGGCCGGACCTGGCCGTGCCCGCCGAGCCGCCGTCGTGACCGCGACCGTGGCCAGCGTCGCGATTCTCGCCGCGGGACGCACGGGCGGGACAGCGCCCGCGGCTCTCCCGGTTCGTGAACCACTTGTGAACGAACTGGCCTAACGCTACGTGGAATGGGTATCTGACTGATTTCATCCGAACGGAGACATGTCATGCGGAACAGATGGCTGGTGCCGGTGGGCGCTGTCGCGGCCACACTGGTGATCGCCGCGTGCGGGAGCTCATCGTCAACGGGCAGCTCGGGTGGCTCTGGCTCTGGCAGCTCCCCAGCGGCGGCGGCCCCGGCCGGAGCCCTGTCGACCGCGAAGGTCGGCAGCTCGACCCTGCTGACCAACTCGAAGGGGTTCACCCTGTACTGGTTCGTCCCGGACTCCACCACGGCCTCCAAGTGTTACGGCTCGTGCGCCAAGTACTGGCCGCCCGTGCTCGGACCCGCGAGCGCCGGGTCCGGCGTGACCGGCACGCTCGGCGTGATCACCCGGTCCAACGGAGCCAAGCAGGCGACCTGGAACGGGCACCCGCTGTACACCTACATCGGGGACACCGCCCCCGGGATGAACAAGGGCAACGGGCTCAACATCTCCGGCGGGGTCTGGCACGAGATCGTCCTGACCGGGAAGGCCGCACCGGCGTCTGGGGCGAGTTCCGGCGGCGGCGGGTACGGGTACTGATCACCACCGCCACGTCGTCACCGTGGGCCCGCGGCGCGTGCCGCGGGCCCACGGCATGACCGGGAGCCGGCCGGGCCGGGCCGACCAGGCTCGGCGAGACTGAAGGCGTGGGGTACTGGGTCCTGCATGTGGACCTCGACCAGTTCATCGCCGCCGTCGAGGTGCTGCGGCATCCCGAACTGCGCGGCCGGCCCGTGGTGGTCGGCGGCGACGGGGATCCGGCCAAGCGCGGCGTCGTGGCCACGGCGTCCTACGAGGCGCGCGCTCACGGCGTGCATTCCGGGCTGGCGCTACGCACTGCGCTGCGGCGCTGCCCGGACGCGGTTTTCCTGCCCGTGGACAAGGCAGCCTACGAGGCGGTGTCCGCCACGGTCATGACTGCTCTCCAGGAGTTCGACGCCGTGGTCGAGGTGATGGGCTGGGACGAGGCGTTCCTCGGCGTCGAGACGCAGGACCCGGAAGAGATGGCGCGCCGCATCCAGAAGCAGGTGCGCTCGGTGAGCCAACTCGACTGCACGGTCGGCATCGGCGAGAACAAGCTCCAGGCCAAGCTGGCGACGGGCTACGGAAAACCGGCCGGGGTGTTCCGGCTGACGCACGACACGTGGTTCGAGGTGCTCGGCGGCCAGCCCACCGACGCGCTCTGGGGCATCGGCCGCAAGACGGCCGCGAAGCTCGCCGCGCTCGGCATCGGCACGGTCGGCGACCTGGCCGCGACCGACCCGTTCGCCCTTGCCCGGGTTTTCGGCCCGACGACCGGCCCCTGGCTGGTCCAGACCGCCCGCGGGCTGAGTCCTTCGCCGGTGGACAGCGCTCCGTACGTGGCCCGCTCCCACGGCCAGGAAACAACCTTCCAGCAGGACATCAGCGACTGGGCCGAGGTCCGCGCCGAAGTGACGCGGCTGGCCCGCCAGGTCGCCGCCGACATCGCCGCGGAGCGGCGGCCAGCGGTCCGTGTGGTGGTGAAGGTGCGGTACGTACCCTTCATCACCCAGACCCATGGCCATCCGCTCGAAGAGCCGACCACGGATGCCGCGCCGATCGAGCGGGCCGCTCTCGCGGCGCTTGACCAGTTCAGCGGCAGGCGGGCGGTCCGTCTCCTTGGTGTCCGGGCCGAGTTCGCGCGCTAGCGTGTCCGCGCCCCAGGACCGGGCGCGACGAGGCCACGGCTGCCCCCGGAGAGGGGGACGCCCGGGTTCCCGGCCGGCCGCGCGTCTCGCGCATGCGCCGGCCCGTGGGCTCCCGGGCGTTCCCTCAGGACCAGCGTCAGCGGATCAGGCCCGCCAGCATGTCGCGGTACTCGCCGGAGTCCGACGTCCTGGTCACCGTGGGCAGGGGCGCGGAGGTCCCCGGCCTCGCCGCGGGAATCGACCGGCTGGCTGCCGGGCGGGAGGCCGGCTTGGCCGCCACGCTCATCTTCTTCGTCCCGTTGGCGGGCTTGACCGCGGCGTGCGGCTTGACGGCGGCCGTCTTGGGCCTGGCAGTCGCGGGCCTGGCAGCGGTCCTGGGTGTCGCGGTGGCGCGCGGCTTGGCCGTGGTCGCCGTCCGCGGCGTGGCCTTGCGCGCGGACGAGGACCGGGCACTCGCCAGGCTGGTGGCGGCCCGTGACTTGGCAGCGGCCGGCCTGGCGGCGGTCCGCGGCTTGGCAGTGGTCCGCGGCTTGGCGGTGGTGCGCGGCTTGGAAGCCGCGTTGGTCCTCGTGGCCGTCTTCGGCTTGGCAGCCACGCGGGCCTTGGCAACCGTGCGCGTCCTGGCAGCGATCTTCGGCCTGGCGGCCCGCTTCGGCGCGGCCTTCTTCGGCGCGGCAGCCTTGGTCGCGGCAGCCTTGGTCGTGGCAGCGGGCTTGGCCGCCGACATGGTCTTCGCGGCCGCCGTCAGCGCCTTGGAGGCGATGGTCATCGCCTTGGTCGCGGCGTTCATCGCCTGCAGTGCGGTCGACATCGTCTTGGCCGACGAGGTGGCCTTGGTCGCGGCGGCGGTCATCTTGGTCGCGGCCGAGGTGACCTTCGCTGCCGCGGAAGAGACGGTCTTGGCGGCGGCCACCGTGGTGGGCGCGGTCTTGGCCGCGGCCGGCTTGGCGCTGACCCGGCTCCTGGGCTTGGCCGCAACCTTGGGCTTGCTGGTCGCGCGCCGGATCGCCCCGGTCCGGCTCGTCCGTGCGCGGGCGGCACTCGCGGACCCGCGCCGAACGGCCTTACGGGCCGTGGATTGCAGAGGCATTGATCTCCCCCCGTAGTGATCAATTACGGGGGTCCTATTCCACGATTGGCCGCTAGTTACACGTTCCCGGCGCCGGAAAAAACACTAACTTGCCAGCTCAGAGCCGTTGCGGCACGGCAGAAAGCATCATAGATGGCAAAAGGTGCGTCCGGCCGGCCGGTTCCCCGTTCGCGACGGCACGGCCATAGCCGGAATTAACCGGTTCCGGATCGCGCGGTCATATGCGGTAATCGGCCGGGCCCGGCCGGCGCCGCGGCGGTGCGGGCGGGGCTGGGGTTGGCTGACCGGGGACAGGTAAGCCCTTGCGCGGCCCCCAGGCCCGTCAGGACATAAACCGCTCCAGTTCCGCCACGGTAGGTCCGGTGGCGGGCCCACGCCGCGTCACAGACAACGCCGCAGCCGCATTGGCGCGCCGCACCGCCTCCATCCACGACACACCCGACGCCAGGGCAGCCAGGAACGCACCCGTGTGCGTGTCCCCCGCCCCGTTGGTGTCCACGACCTCGACACGAAACCCAGGCACGCGCTCCGCCACAAGCCCGCGCCCGCCCAGCAGGCACCCGTCCGGCCCCACCCGGACCAGGACCCCCGCCCGAGGCAGCCTCCCGGTCAGCACCCGCAGCGCGTCCCCCGGATCCGCCGCGCCGGTGAGCAGCGCGCCCTCCCTGGCGTTGCAGGTCACCCAGTCGGCACGCGCGAGCACCGGGTCCAGCACGTCTCCCGGCAGCGAACCGGCGAGCGGGCCGGGATCGAAGGCCACCACATGTTCCTCGCCGAGGCGGCCCAGCCAGCCGAGCAGGGCGGCGGCGTTGCTGGGGTGGGCCAGCCCGTAACCGGACAGGTAGACGGCATCACCGGGCGCCGGGCGCACCGGCTCCAGGTCGGCCATGGTCAGCGTCGCCTCCGCGCCCCGGCTGGTCAGGAACGTCCGCTCGCCGGTGGCGTCCACGATGCTGACCACGAACCCGGTGTCCCGCCCAGGCTTGGCCGGCCGCAGCACCTCGATTCCCTCGGCCGCGCACGCGGCGCGGGCCAGCGCGGCGAACGGGCCGCTGCCGATCACGCCGCCGTACGCGACGGCGAGCCCCAGCCGAGCGGCCGCGGCCATGACGTTGAACCCGCCACCCGCCGTGGTCTGTGACCGGTCAGCCAGGACGTCCCCACCGGGCTCGGGGAGCGCGGGCACGTCAAGGACCACGTCCACGACCACATTGCCGAGGTGCAGCAGCCTGGTGAAGGGGCTAGTCATGCGCGGGGCTCCGTATGGCAAGCAAATCATCGGCGAGCGGGCCGAAGTCCAGGCCGTTGACGCGGGCCACCTGATCACGGGCGGCGGCGGGAAAGGCACCGGCCCCGTGGCAGGCGCCGCATATGGCACCGGTCATCGCGGCGATCGTGTCGCAGTCCCCGCCCAGGGACGCGGCGAGGCGGCAGGCCAGCCAGGGGTCACCGGGAACGGCGGCGGCGATCGCGAACGCGGCCGGCACCGATTCCTGGGTCGCCAGGCTGGTGCCCACCAGCCGGTACACGGTGTCGAGTACCTGGTGCTGTGGCAGGCCCGCGACCAGGCCGGTGGCCCAGGTGATCCGGGCCGCCACGTCCGCGCCCGCGGTCCAGTGCCCACGGCTGGCCGCGCTCGCGGCGGCGGCCACGGCGCGGGCGGTCGCCACCGGCACCGGGTCCCCGTCGATGCCCGCGCTCACCGCCATGGCGACGGCGGCCGCCCCGGCCAGCGCCACCCCGGTGTTGTGGGTCAGCCGGCTGGCCGCGACCACGCGATCCTCGAGCAGCCGCGGATCCAGGGAGGAGGTGGCGATGCCGACCGGGGCCACCCGCATGGCCGCGCCGTTCGTCACCCCGTGACGGCCCGCTTCGGCCACGCCCGCGCCCGCCGCCAGCGCGGCCAGGGCCTGCCTGGTGGACGGGCCGAGCAGGTCCAGCGACCCGCGCGCCCGCATCGACTCCTCCCAGGCCAGCAGGTCGCGCGCCAGCGCCGCGGCGTCCACGTCGCCATGGCCCGCCACGACCAGCTGGGCCAGCAGCAGCGCCTGCTCTGTGTCGTCGGTGACCGACCCCGCGGGCAGCCCGGCCGCAAGCGGGTGCCCGTCAGGCCCCGGGTGAAATCCGCCGACCACCGCCCCGTACCTGGCCACGATCTCGGCCCG